>Ga0123332_1000803_pt1 | contig 31628 bp, 40 predicted proteins | sample BioC12SIPDNA_4_FD_89958 | JGI IMG/M metagenome (GOLD analysis project Ga0123332, IMG submission 89958) | Anaerobic biogas reactor microbial communites from Washington, USA - Biogas_R2_A C12 SIP DNA | ecosystem: Engineered > Bioreactor > Anaerobic > Unclassified | place: Washington, USA... | reverse complement strand
CGCTACATCAGTCCCACCAAGACCCTCGAATATATGGCGGCCGAAAAGCCTATCGTCAGTACGCCGATACGCGACGTGGCCGAGCCCTACGGCGAGTTGGTGTACCTGGGCGACACCGCCGAGAGACTGGGGTCGCCGGTAAAGACCACGTGTGACGTCGCTCAGCAGCAGTGCCCCGCTCAATTGGTTGGGCCGCCCGGTCTCGACCACTTCGCCGTAGTCGCTGTCGCCAGCCGTTACGTGAACAACGGAAACTGGCCATTGTCGTCGGGCACCTGACCGAGCTGGTTGAGGAGGATGGCGCGGCGGACTAGGCGGCGCCGGTGGAGGATCGCGCGAGCGCGGCGGCCGAGAGACTGCTCGTATGCGCGGGCCTCGGCAGTCGTGCCCAGCCAACGCCCGTGCTCACCCGCGAGGCACAATATTCCTACGCCCAGAAGCTCGCCGGCGGCGTCGATTATCTCGCGCTGCGGTAGGTGGATGCGCTCCGACAGCTCGCGATCGGTCAAGGCACAGTTGGGTGTGAGGATGCAGCTCCGCTGTAGCTCCGTCCAGACGCGGAGTGCAGCAGTGCTCAGCGGTTTGCGGCCGTCCGTGGCCATTGGCAGTTATCCGTCGTCAGTTGGCATCGCTGAGGCCCGGGCCATGGCGAGGACGTCCAGGTAACCATTGCGAACCAAACACTTTTACGTCCAAGCGGCCGCTCTTGCGCGGCTCGGCACCCGCCACCATGCCCGTTTGCTTCATTTTCTGCTCGACCAGCGCGTTGAGCTTTGCGTATGTATCAGACTTGCGGAACTCCGCACGACCCGAAGGACTCTTGATGTGCTTCGCTACCAGCCCGTCGAGAGGGTCGAAGAGGGCGTTTGAAAGGTCGGCCCATGTCTTCGACTTCTCGGCCAGCCGATGTGCCTTGGCAAGAATGTCGTTCATTGCAGTCATCGGTCCTCTCCTGGTTCCAGTAGCTTGCACGGCAGCGACTTGTAGCAGTGCGGCTGGTAAGCTATGCGACACATGCAAGCCCCTCCAACAAGCGGTCATCGATTGACCAGATACGCTGGCCGCCGCGGTGGTAGAACGGCTCGCGCAGCGGGCGCACGTTGGCCAGCCGCCAGGCGTAACGCGAGGGGCGGAAGTCGCCGAAGCTAAGCTCCGGATCGGGCGGCATCACGAATGCCGGGCCGATGCGCTCGCAGTCAACGAGGTCCGCAATGCACAGCACCGCGCCGCGTGGTAGAGCGCGCCAGTCGGTAAGGCCGCGCAATGACAAGGCTTCCCAGATGCGGCCTTCGCGAAACGCCATCTTGGCCAGCGGCGGGAAGTAGTTGGTAGCGTGAATTGCCAGTGGACCGCGGTAATGCGTGAGCCACCCACGCGTCTCAATGCGCTTGAGCCCGAGCGCGATGAGCGAAGCCCAGGGCTGATACAAGCTGATGGCCTTCATGGCGCGGTCCTCGTCTGTGGCGGCCACTGCTTAAGGGCCCAGTCAATGCACCACGCACGCAGCAAATCGTCGAGCTGCGGGTCCTCGTGGTTCTTGCCCATACAGGCGGCGTATTGCTTGAAGTCGGGCAGCACGGCGTTGTGGGCGGCGCGGCGCTGGCTATCTGTGAGGCCGCGCCAGTAAGCCAGATCGGCCGCTTCGCGCTGGGCTACGATACGCTGCGTTTCGGCCTGGCGCTCCGCATGGCGGCGATTGAGGACTTCGAGGTTGTTCTGCGCGGCGGCGCGATCGGCGGCCAAACGCTCGGCGACGCGCTGGCCGATGCTTTCGTGCAGCGCCGCTGCGCGCTGCGCCTTCAGCCGGCGCTGGTATTGCGCCGACTTTTCGAGCCAGTACGCGATCTTATTTAGTGCGAACGACACCGGCTGGGCGGCGAACATGCGCTTGGCGGCCGTCTCCTCAGGCGTGGCGCCCTTCATGCTCTCCGCCTTGGAGAGGATGGCCCACTCAATTTCCTGGGCGGTGAAGTCCTCCAGCGCGGCGCACCAGACGCGCATGATCTGGTCTGAGGCCACGCGAAAGCCACCAAAACACTTGAAATACAAGAGCACCAAATTGCGCGCCTCTGCGTCGTAGGTGAGCGACGACGGAGGGTGTACCTGCTGAAAACGCTGCAGCGGCCGGTAGAGGTAACGCAGCTCGTAGCGGCCAGCGGGATTAGGTTTGTCGGACCGCAATCGGAAATCGACTTGCGGCGTCGCACCGCGGCCACGGCGGCCACGCTTGCCGGGGACGCGCTCGGCGGCCGCGGCCGGAACGGCATCCGGGATTAGCAGCGGCTGGGCGCTCATCCAGCATCATCCTCCGGATCCGCAGCGAGTGTCGCTGTGCGCTTGCCGCCGAACCATGGGGCTAGGGCGCGGACTTTCATCGGCGCGGCGCTCGTCATCGCAGCTCTACCAAAGCGGCCAGGTCGTGGCGTGGCGTGGGGATGCACATGGGCGTGGGCGTGATGCCCACACTGCGGCCGGCCGCGAGGATATCCTCACACCGTTCATAGTTCACGTTAAGAAGGCCCCAGCGGTCGTGCAGACCGGCTTCGATCGCGCGTTCGGCCTGGTCAACGGCGGATTGCCATGCGTCCAGTGTGTGCGGGTTGTTCATGATTCTCCCTGTGTACGGTTCCTCGATGGGCGGCGTGGTAGCGGCGCAGCGCGCACGGGTGTAGGAGCGTTAGTGCTCCTAGCGGCGCGGGCCGGGCCTTGCTTGATTAAGGCCTGCTCGAGCTCGTTGATGATGGCGGAGGCCTCGCGGCGGTCGAGGCGGTCGTGCCAGAGATCGGCGATTTGGTGGCGGCCGTTAATGCCGCCGGCCAGCGTGGCCGGGCCGCGCCACCAGCCGAGTTCGTGCAGGATGGCGGCGACGGCCTTGCGCTGGCGCGTCGTCGCGTCGCCGGCCAGGCGCACTTCGCCGGGCTGCAGCGGCTGGCGGCGGTGATTGTGCCGCCGGCCGTAGGACGGCCCGCCGCGGGCGTCGTCGCGGTTGAGGCGGTCGAGGATCTCCGCGGCCTGCGCAACCGTCAGATCACGCAGCGACTGCACGCCACAAATCTCGTGCAGATCGTCGTGCGAAAAGCCGCACGCTTTGGCCCAGCCGTGCAGCGCCTTGAGCTGCCTGATTGTAGGACCGCTAGCGCTCATAGGGCCAATAGTTAATACTCCACGCCGGCGGGGATCAGGCGGGCGGCTGGCCAGCAGAGCCAGTAGAGCCAGTAGATGGCGACATAGACGGCGGCTGCGCCGACCGCGATATAGTAGCGTCTGCGGTGCATACTTGCTTTCCTGTCAACAGTTCTTCGCGCCTGAACCAATCCGCGTGCCGCGTGCCTAACCTGTCGTAGTACACCACCTGGTAGCAGGTGTTCTGGCTCAGATCGACACAGCAGCGGAAGACGAGGCCGATCAGGCCGCTCTCGACGATGCGCACTCGGTCTCCGGGACGATGGGTAAATTGCGCCCACAACATCGCGGCCTCGTTGTTGGGTGGTGTATCTACCGGCCAGGCGGCGCGGAGCTGGTCGGTCGGCGGGTCGCAGCCGAACGACATTTCGTTGGCAGCTGCGGCGGCGGGGGTTGGCGAATCAGCCTTGCGGCGGAGCTCCAGGAGCTCGCCGATGGCGTCACAGAGCACGGGCCAGTCGGCGGCGGCGCGCTCCATCAGCATAGTGCGGTCCATGTTGCCACCGAAGGCTGCGTCTCGGATATAGCCCAATGCCAACTCGATGCTCGTCCCTGGATGTACTGTGCCGCGGTAGTTGCTCTCGATCTGCTGTATGCTCGGTCTGTCGGGGGCGTCCATGCCGGTCCTTAGTTGTTAGTGGTTGGTGCTGTGGTTTGAAAACGGTTTCATACGGGCTCTCTCCGTCCTCTGCGGTGTGCCGATTAGCCGGCGGCTTCGGCCATCCTGGTTTCGGGCTCGACTGCCGGTAGCTCGAAATCTTCCTCCACCAATTCACCTGCCGCGCGAATGTGCTCGACGGTAATGGTGTCGCCGCCTGCTTGGCGGGCGGCGACCTCGGCCCAGTCGAACAGCCGGCAGACGCGCCGCAGTGTGCCGCGGCGGGTGTTGGCAATACGCGCCAACATGCGCGCGGCGTCGCTATGCAGCTTAAGCTTCGAGTGCGCGAATAGACGGCGGATGTCTGTCACTGTGAAACAGTTGGTGCGGCTCTTGGCGCCAGGGGCCAGGCTGCCGCTGAGTTCCGGGGCCAGGTTCACGCGCATGCCGACGCGTGACGATAATTGGCCGAACTCCTCGTCGTCATCGGTCCGCGAACGCGCGCGGAGGTCGATGGTGCCGACGAGGAGGATCGAGCACTGCGCTTTGTCGTGAAGCTCCATCAGTACCGACCAGGCCGAATCCGGGAGTTGGTGGGCCTGGTCGATCACGACCAGGTTGCGCGTGTGCACGCGGGACGGCATGCGCAGTCGTTCTATGACGGACTCCAGCGTGATCCTGCCACGCGGACGCCCGCGGCGGCTGACCGCGAGATACAGTTGATTGACGAGCATCTTCGGCGTGCGCGTGTCGTACCCAGCCGTCACCAATACGGCCGTCCGAATCTCGGCCGCGATCGCTTGCGCTGTAGTGGTCTTCCCGATGCCGGCGGGCCCAAAGGCGATGGCCATGTCGGCGCGCTCGGTGAGGCGCTCGGCCAGGGCGATCAACCGCTCGGCCACACGCGTGCGAACGAAATCGTCCGGGCGCTGGGCTTCGCGGGCGCGGGCCTCGCGCTCCAACCAGTTGTTCAAATCGCGCAGAATGCGATCGCGCGTCGCGGGCGGGATACTGGGCGACTCTGTGAGTACGTTATTTACATATGTCGGCGACTGGCCGACGGCCTCGGCGACGTCGGACTGCGAGAGGCCGGTGGCCTTCATGTGCAGCTCTACGGCGCGGATAATGTCGCGGCGCACGTCTAGCGCCAGCTCACCAGAAACGGGTACCATCCGTGACACCCTCCGAACGCGAGCATCCTGCTCGACTAATTTTTCGAACGTATCACCCGGCGGCATTGCCCCACCTCAGTAACCGGTCGGCCTGGTAGTCGGGCGCAGCCTCATCTTCGGCCGGCTCTCGAAGAGGCTTCGTCAGCAGCTCGAACGCGACGGATTGCCGCTCGTCCGAATGTAGTGCCTCGCGGGCCGCGGCCCGCCGGATGCGGCGCACGGGCTCAACCAAGTCGGGCCGCACAATCGTCGTGGCCACGGCCGGCGGCGGCGGCAACTGCTCGCGGGCCAACTGCTCGCGGGCCTGGGCGTGCGCGGCGCGCGTGCGCATGATCTGCTGCGGCGTCGTCTCCTCGAGGAAATCGCGGGCCGGGCGGTACTGGCGCGCGAGGCGGCGGAACGCAGCCCGCACGCGGGCGGCCTCGCGGACCTCCTCCTGCGTGGCGCCGGTGATGCGGCGGGCGTGGGCCTGGCAGATGGGCGTGCCGTCGAGTTCGCAGAGCCAGACGTAGTCCGCCCGGTCGGGCTCGATGCGCAACCGTAGCGTGCGGCCCTGGAGCTGCAAGACGTCCAGGTCGAACTGGCCGTACTGCGTGCCGTTGTAGCTGACGCCGTCGCGCGTGACGAGACGCGTGAGGCGCTCATGCGTGCGCGTGCAGAGAAAATCTAGAACGTCTGGATCGAGACGCCGGGTCTGCGTGCGGAACTGCTCCATGGCGAGGTTGGGCGACAGTCCGCCCAGGGCGTCCATGGGCTCGGCGTGGTGCGCGACGAGGAACTGTCCCCAGGCGGCGGCCACCTCTTCGACGGTGGGCAGCTGATCGAGGCGCAGCTTGCCGGCGACCTCCGGGCGGTCGCCGATGTTCCCGAAGAATGACGGCCAGCACCGCTCGAAGCGATCGATCACTAAGTGCCAGTGCGACTCGATCATTTTGCTCCAGGCCTGGTACGGCAGCGCGTTGTGGCGCTGCGCGCCGGTCTGGGCGCAGATGTTGCCGATGCGCGGATCGTCCAGCGTCAGACGTGCCCGGCGGCGGCCGCCGACGCTGGCTGTGTAGGCGTGGCCGTTGTCGGCGTAGTAGTGCCGCGGGCAGCCATATACAGAGATGCAGCGTTTGATCCCGGCGAGGATGCCGTCGGCATGCTCGGTGCCGCGCAGGTCCCAGCCAACAAACATACGGGTCCGGATGTCGAGCACGCCCGTCAGGATGGGCCGGCACTGGCGCCAGCCGCGGCGCACGTCCGGCGTGCGGCACAATACGTTTAATACGTGTCCATCCAGCGAAACCCATTCCAGCGGCTCGACGGCATTGTTGTCGCGCTGGATTTTGGGTTGGCAGGCGGCCTCGAACTCGCGCGGCCGGCGGGCGAACTTGCGGGCCCACTCGGGGTACTTGCGCGCGAACCAGAGCTGCCAGGCGCGCAGGCTGGGCATTTCGACGCCGAGCGTTTCGGCCACGTCGCGCGCCCAGCGCCAAGCCTCGGCGCGACTGATGCAGTTGCGGTGCATGGCCCGGGCGACGAACTCGTCGCGCACGCGGGCGTGGATGGTGTCGATGCAGCCGCCCGCCCCACCGCGGCCCCGGGCGTCGACGTTGCCGTCGAATCTAGGAGAGCTAGGGTCGAGGCGCTCACGGTAGCGGAGCAGCGAGCGGGCGGACGTACACAGCCCGCGCGCTCGTGCCCATAGGGCGAGCTCCGCGGGGATCGGCGCGCCGCCGAGGGCGGCGACGCGCCGCAAGAGTTCGTGTGTGTGCAAAAAGCGCTGCCGGTCTTTGTCGCCCCAGTTCTCGTGACCGGGCGGCAGACGGTGGCCGGCGAGGGTGGCCGGCGGGCCGGTGCGCAGCAGGGCCTCTACGCTGATCGGGCCGGAGTCCAGGTGCAGGCGGGCCGTGCGGGCGAACTCCCAGAGTTTGCCGCGTTTGCGGGCGGCGCCGGCCGGTGCCATGTCACGGGCCCAATTACGGACCGTGTTGATGGGCCGGTGCAGACGCGAGGCGACCCGGGCGATGGGGACCCAGTCCTCGGCGATGGGCGCGGGTTGGCTCGGCAACGCGATCATCGGTATCAGTTCGCGCGCGGGTCGGGCGGTGTTACCAGCGCCAGGGCGGCAGCCAGCCGCGCCGCTGAATGCCGCAACACAATGCCGCTGAATGCGATGGCTGCGAGGCAGAGGATGGTCTCCTGAGTGCTGACGGGCAGCTTGGCCACCGCCTGCGTTAGCTCTTGGCCGGCCAGCTTGGCCAGCTCGCTCACGAGGTCTATCCAAGTGCGGCGCTGCTGCGGCGTGAGCGACTCGAACCACTCACGCATGGCGGCGAGGTTCTGATCGTGCTCGGACTGGTGTCGCAGATGCTGGCGCCGCAGATCACTCAGCTTGGGCATGTGTGGCTCCCAGGATAGGACTGATAGGACGGATAGGCGTCCACTCCGTGACGAACAGGCCGCCCGGTCCGAGCACCAGTATGGGCGAATCATCCGGCGCGGCGGCGGCCAGCGTCTGACTCTGACGCGCCGCGGGGCGCTGTGGACCAGCGCCCCGCGTTTGGCACACCTCACCAAAAGGAGGAGGAGGAGAGAAAGCGGAGGCGCGCGGCTGGCTCGCGTCAGCCGCGCGCGGCGACACCGCGCCTTTCCGAGGGGTAGGAAAACGAAGTCTAGGATTGCGATGCGGGTTGATGAATGGGGCCCAGTTGTCGTGGGGGCGGGAAGGGATTCCCGCGTTCGGGGTGCGAGAAGGGATTCTCGCACCAGCGTCGTCGGTGCGGTGCGTGCGAGTAGAGGGAGGGGCCAGGGAGGCCCGAGCGGCGGCGCGTCCGTTCGCCACATGACCAGCTTCGTGCTGGCTGCTCGGGCCGTCCGTGGCCCGACGAGATAATCGAACCACGAAGAGCACGAAGCGCACGAAGATGGATGTGATAGATCTCATATTACTTCGTGTCCTGCGTGTCCTTCGTGGTGCAAGGTTGCAGTTCCGCGGGGGCGATCGTGGCGCACATTCCGGGTCGAATGGTCAGCGATATCTCCATGTGCCGAGCCGGCAACGCACCGGCCGGCCGTGCGCCCTGGGTGAGCGCCGCCCGCGGGGAATAGGCCGGGCCCTTGGGCGGGATCCGGCGGGACAAACAACCGGACGCGGCGACGTCGCCGCGCGCCGGGTGGTTTCTGTGAGGCCGCGTCTCGTGCCGCGGCCGCGGCCGTCTGTGGCCTGTTCATGCTGGCAGGGGTCACTGACCGTGTTCGGATTTGGATGCACGAGGATCCGTCCGCCCGGCTTTTCGCCCTGCTCCTAGTGCCGGGGGTCACGCGCTGCATGCGCTCAGGCCTGTCGTAAATGGTGCGCATATCGAGCGGCGACAACGCGCCGCATGAGTTCATCTGTGTAAATCTGTGGAATCTGTGGAGGAGTCCGGGCTGGTTATAAGGCGTTGCGCGTTTTGGAATTGCGGCCGTGCCCGCTGTGAGCGATAATACATTATTGAAAGGGTGCGTTTGCACGGACGCTTCCACCTCTTCCGGACCCCGAGACCGCTCGGGGGCCTAACTATCCAGCGGCACGGACGCCAGGCCTTGCTAGCTCGCGCGGTGACACCGCGACGAGTTGTTGTATGTTGGCCTCAGCCAGGTCAAGCAGGCGGTCCATGAGCACAGCGGACTGGAGTCCCGTCATAGCAACGAGCTTTTTGAACCGTCCATGCTGGGCCTTGCTGACGCCGAGGGTTGTGTTTCTTAATCTTCGCTGTGGCATGCTATGACTCGCTATGTCATATCATAGCACAGGATCGGACAGTGTCAACAGAAAAAGAAGAAAAAAAGCGCGACCGCTCTAACGAGCGTCCAATTACCATGACGGCCGCGGCGAAGGCGGCCCTGGAGCGTATTGTCGCGCGCGGGGATGCGACGCAGAAGGCGGTAATCAGTCGCTTGGTAATCTGGGTTGATAGCAGGCCCGGCGAAGAGCAGGATCGAATTTTGGGTGAGGGTCGCTTGGCTGAGCAAAAGGCGGCCGCCGAACTTCTGGAAACTGCTGGCAGTACCGTGGCAGCAAACGCGCGACCTCGCGCACGAAGTCGAGGGAACACTGGGTAAGCATGGCTTGGACCGCAGATAGATAGGCTGTTTTTTCGGGCTGCTCAGGCAAAGCCTGAGCTTGGAACAGTGTGATGCGTGCCATCTGAGTCTCCTCCTGATCGTGATGCGTGATACGTAAAAATGCTATCGGACGCGCAGAATCGGCCACTTGAGCCCTGCTTGCTAAAGATGCTGAAACTTCGTGTACTTCGTGTCCTTCGTGGTGAATGGCAGCGGATATGTGGGATGGACCTGCTCGACTGGGGGCTGCTGGTGCTATGCTCGCTGATGGCGGCGCTGCTGATCGGGTGGCTGAGCGTGCTGGGCTGGCCGGCGCCGGGGGAGATTGTTAGCGGTTTAGACCGTTAGGCCGTTAGGCTGTTAGGAGGATTGGGATGAAGGGAGTCATCTTGTGCGGCGTGGCGATCGTGGCGGTGGTGAGCCTGGGCGGCGGGGCGGAGACGCCACCGGCCAGTGAGCCGCGCTCGCTGCGGGCGGTGCTGGCGCGGGCGAACGCGCTGCTGGCGGAGGGCGCGACGGCAGCGGAGGTGCGGTTGCTGCCGGAGATGGTGGAGCCGGTCGAGGTGTGGCTGCCGATCCGCCGCGTCCTAACGGACGATGGGTCGGAGGGGGGCGTGAGCCTGTTGTGTGAGGTGGTGCTGGGGGAGCTGCCGAAAGAGCGGTACTTCAGCAGTACCGAGCGGCGCGCGGCGGGGGCGCTGCGGAAGGAAGCCGAATGGCACGAAACCCTGGCCGCGCAAGCGGTAGCCAGAGGCGCGCGGGCCACGCAGTTAGCCGGGGCGACCCGCGGCGAATTGCGGAGGCTGTATGCCAACGTAGCGCGGCGCAAGGCGGAATATGAGCAGGCGCAGGTCGTAGTCGTGGCGCCTTGGGATCCGCGCTGGCGGACGCGAACGCACTTCCACGGGACGGTAAAGATAACAGATGTAAGATGTGGGGGCGAGAGCAGCGATCCGCCGTTGCCGCCGCGCGTGAAGCGGATTGCGTGCGAGGTAGTACCAGGGCCAGCGACGGCTCCGGCTAGTGCACCGAGCGCAGCGAGCTTTCAGGAATCTGCGACATCTGTGAAATCTGCGGAGAGCCGGTCCGCCACAGATTCCACAGATGGGCACAGATTATAACGCGCGTTTTTCGGCGGCGCGGGTAGACTATACGTGTCGAGCGTGGAGCTCGGCGGCGGCCCGCCCGGCCTTGCTGGCGGGAGCGGAAAAGGAGAGAACCCCCATGAGTCGAGTCGCATATGGCCAGCGCGGGTATTGCGGCCTGTCGCGCAGTGCGAACGCGGTGCGTGCGGAGCAGGACGGCCTGCTGCCGTTGACGAGGGCGGCGCGGGAGATAGCCGACGAGGTGGGCTGCACTGTGGCGTTTGCGCGGCGCTGCTTGGTGCGTGTGGGGCCGAGCGAGTGGCACCACACGGGCAAGTACGCGCGGGCCACGGACTACTACGCGCTGGACGTAGCCGTGCGAATGGCGCGCATATTCGCGCCGCCGGCGATGCGGCGCCGCGTAAACGCGCGGCGCACACGTGAGGCATGGCAGCGGGCCGCCGAGCTGGCCATCAATCGGCAGCTCGAGGCAGGCCGGCGGGAGGTGCTGGCACGCCTGGAGCGCGAGCGCATGAGCTACTACGCGGCGCTGGAGCGTATGGCTGTGGCGGCGGTATGCCTCGAGGAGCGACGCATGCGGGAGCGCGAGATACTGGAGGGGCTGCGGCGCAACTACCTGCGCGAGCCTACAGCCGGCCGCGCGGCTGAGCTGCGACGGCTGGGCGTCGAGCCGGATAGCCTCGTGTGTGGCGCGGATGGCGCCGCCGTTCGCGCTAATGATCTACCAGTGGATCGCCGGCCCTGCTCTGCGGAGCAACCGTAGCACTGGTTCTCTTGGCGGGGCGGCCACCAGCCGCGGGCTGGGATCGATTACACCCCGGCCGCCCCGCCCCGCTTCATTTCGTGCTCATGGTGAGAGATGAACTTCGACGGCGTCATGATCGTGTTTGCGTCGGGGCACGTGCTCGACACGTTTACCGGAGTGGTGGGGCTAACGATTGGCGAGCCGCCGCACTTCGTAACGGTCGGGTTTGACGAGGGCGTGTATGCGCCGGAAGTGAGCCGGGAGGATTTCGCCGAGCTCGCTGAGTATATGATTCAGGCCTGGACCGAGTTCCGTAGGTCAGTCCTGGAGGGCCGCGATGTCACGTTCAATCCGCCTAACAGTCTAATGGACTAAACCGCTAAGCCCCTTCTTTGGGCTTGACAGCCGATAATCCGCTGATCTAAGATTCCGCCTGACCCTTGGGCGCGGTCCGGCCTCAGCCACGGAAAGGCGAGGCCCATGAGGATCATGGATGATCGGCTAGCTCTCAGTTCTCAGTTTAAATCTTGTTGCCGTGTGCTCATGCTTGCGCTGGCGGTAACGCTGGCCGGGTGCAGCGTGATCAATACCGGTCCCGACATGGCTCGTCAGACCGGGGCGATCGCGCAGGGCGGCGCTAAGGCGCTGCTGGCGGCGTACCAGCCGCAACAGACGCAGATGGCGATCGACGGCGCGATTAACGATCCGCGCTACCGGGTACGCGTCTTCGTCGGCGCGGGCACGGTCGTCGATATGGAGCTGAGCCTGGCCGGCGCGGAGCTGGCCTTCGGCGTCAATTCGAGCGGCAAGGGGATCGCAATCGACGATGATCTCAAGCGCGAGTGCCTGGACATCATCGGCCGGGCGGACCTCTCTGAGCTGCAGCGCGAGGAGGCCCTGACGAACGCCTTCATACGCTGGGTGGATCGCTGGACCAGCCCGGCGGGTGAATCCGCCCCGGAGGGGGCGGTTGTCACCGACCAATAATAATTACATTGTGCGCCGGCGGGGCGCGGAATCGCTCCGCCGGCGCCCCCGCTAGGGGACGTGGGAAGGTGTGAACGTGGGAAAGTGGGAAGGTGAGAGGATGCAGAGCGACGCAGCGGTGAGACCTGACGCCAGCACACGGTGGCAATGCTGGCGGACTGTACGCCAGTCGCTGCGTCGCTCTGCGGCCTCTGTGGCGACACTGGCGGCAGTTGCGGCGGGACTCTGGTGTTCCGGGTGCACCTTGCACCTGCATTTACGCACGCAAGTCTACAACCTGGGGCCGCAGACTGCGGCCAAGTCTACAGTCGAGGCGACACAGACGGGGGGTAGTCTACAGGTGGATGATGGATTTCAAGCGGATAGTGGCGGCGCGATGGCCGAAGATTCTGGGCATACTGGTCCTGGCGGCGCTCGGGGAGGCCTACATATTTGGGATGATTGACGCGCAGACCGCGGCCGGCGTGGGCACGCTGGTCGGGGCGCTGACGGGCGTCACGCTCTCGCTGGGACTTGATCGCACCGAGGAGGCCGCGCGGCAGGTGGACGAGGCTGACGCCGCAGATGACGCAGATTGACCACAGATGCACAATGTTGCGGCGGAATAAACATGCGAAGTGTCACGTTTCGCCGCTCGCGGTGAGGCAGATGGGTAAAGGCGAGCCGCACATTCCAAGTGTACGCGACTGGGTCGCCACGTGCATTGAGTCGTGGCGCCAGACTGCGCCCGAGCCGCGGACGTATCACGTATTGGAGGCGCACGGCGTCGAGGATACGCGGCGCGAACTGGCAGCGGCCGGGGTGGTATTCGAGCTCGCGCAGAACTGGTCGGGGGCAGGCTGGCACTTCACGATTAGTGCGAAGGGTGTGAAGGGGGACAAAGGGGGCGCGCGTGGATAGGCTGCGCTGTGTGGTGTATTGGCTCACGTTCTGGCTGACGGCGCCGATAGCAGTGGTCCTGAAGTGGGTGCGCGATGAACGATGAGCTCGTGCGACTGACGACGCCGCTCTCGAGCCTGGAGGCTAAGGCTAAAGCGGACCAGATCGAGGCTGGCGCCAAGCTGACGCAAGTGGGGACGCGGCACAATCGCATCGCGCGCTTGGTAGTGCAGGCGGCGCGGCTGCCGGTGAAGGGGGAGGGCCAATGAGCGAGATTGCCGAACTGCGCGGGGAGATGCGTGATCTACGCCGGGAACTGAAGACGGTGAACAGTTCACTGAGTACCGTGCAATCGGCGGTGTCGGCACTGGACGCCACACTACGGGAAAGCAAGGGGCGGCACGAGAGCGAGATTGGCGCGCTCTTCGATAAGGCCAACCGCGTGGACCGCCGCGTCTCACACGTCGAGCGCGACTACGTGCCTAAGGACGACCTCGAGAAGGTCCAGAGGCAGAACGACGCGGAGCACAAGTCGATGAACGCGAGCATCGACGCCCTGAAGATCAGCATGGCCAAGGTGCTGACGCTCGTGACGATCGCCAGCGCCGTCATTTCGGCCGTGATTCAGGGCCTGTTTATGTTCTTCAGGAAAGGCTAGGGATGAGGGATGATCGCTGCCAGAACAAAGGCGTTGATGGAGATCGAGCAGAAGGAGCGGCAGGCGGTCGGCGATGCGACCGCGTACCGCCACCGGCTGATTGCGCTGACCAGTTTTCGCGGCGCGGATGACCTAGCGCGGCTCGCCGGGACGGAACGGGAGATCGAGATATCAGAGGCGCTGGCCAATCTGCAACTGTGCGCTCGGCGGGCCGCGGCGCTGGCCAGCGAGCGGCAGAGCCTGGCGGGGTACGACGTATAGGGCCTATAGGCCGGATAGTCCGGCAGGCTGATAGCTGAGAGCTTTTGCCCGTGAAACGCGGACGGACAACTTGGGTTGCGAAGGTGCCGGCGGCCGAGCTGCAGGCGGTCAACGAATGGATTGACGCCAGCGCGAACTACGCGGCCGCGGATATCTACAGGCATCTCAACCTGGTCCGCTACACCCATCCGCGCTCTTTTCGGCAATACGTGGCCGACCGGCGCGCGAAGCGCGAACGCGAAGAGGAGGGTGTGCTGCCGCCGTCGTCGTTCTCGCAGGAAAGGCTGGAGCAAATGGCGCGCGATGTCCTCGGCCAAGCGTTGCTGAGCGGCGAGCTGCCGGCCTACGTGCTGCCCAAGGTGCTGAGCTCATTGGCTCAGTCAGGCGGGCTGGAACTCAAACGCCAGGCATACGAGGAGGCGCGGGCGAAACTGCGCCAGGCGGCCGACCAGGCTACGCAGCAAGGCACAAGGACGTTATCACGCGACGAAGTGTACGAGGTGGTGGATTCGATCATGCGGGGGGCGGCATGACCGACCATCTGGAAATAGCGGATCCGCGGCAGCAGGCCGCTAGGACCCGGACAGTCCGCCGGGCACCTGGGCCGCTGGCAGTGACGCGGGCGCGCGTCAGCAAAGACCGGCGCATGATGTTTCTGCCGGACATCGCCTGCTGGATGGGCGACGAATCGAAACGGAAGCAGGGCGTCAAGTCGCGCCGTATTGGCCTCAGCTATGGCCACGCCTATGACCGCGTCTCGCGCCGCGTGCGCGGCCTGAAACGGCACGCCTACTACACCGGCGTCAATTTGGACATGGCGCGCGAGTACATCGACTACTGCGCGTTTCACACGCGGACTTTTTCCAGGGTCGCCGACATAGTCGACGGCGCTGAAGAGGTCGCGTATCACACGGCCGACGGCAAGCAGCGCAAGGTAGTGGTCAACACGTTCACGCTCCAGTACCCATCGGGCGCGCGGATCGTGGCCATGCCCAGCCGGCCGGCGGCGCTGCGCGGCCGCGGCGGCGACATTGACGCCGACGAGTTCGCGTTCCACGAAGACCAGGCGGGGCTGTACCGGGCGGCCGTGAGCTGCACCAAATGGGGCGGGCAGTTCGCCTGCTGGAGCAGTCATAACGGCGAGGGCACGCTGTTTCACAAGTTCGAGCAAAACACGCGCCGCGTGCTACAGGCGCTAGGGGCGCAGACCGCTGACGGGCACGCAGATATCCCGCTGGACACGCTGGCGGCCAAAGCACGTGAGCTGCGCGTGCGGCCGGTGTTCAGCCTGCATCGCACAACGATCGTGCGGGCGATCAACCAGGGACTGGTCGAGCTGCTCAATCGCGTCACCGGGGCGGGCTACACGCGCGAATCTTTTCTTGCGGAGTGCCAGGACGAATGCGTGAACGAGGAGCACTACAACCAGGAGTACATGTGCATCGCGACTACGGCGCTGATGGCGGCCCTGAAGTATCACGTGATCGAGGCCTGCCAGCACGAGCAATGCCCCGAGCCGATTGACGGCTGGGAGCGCTTTGACGAGGCCCGGGCCACGCTGATGCAACACTACACCGGTGGGCCGATCTACGCGGGCATAGACGTCGGCGACACGGGCGATCCGACTGTGTTCTGGCTATTCGAGGCAGTCGGCGACGTGCTCTGGACGCGGCTGCTGTACCGCATGCGGAACGAGTCGATGGTCGATCAAGAGCACGCCGCCAAGGGGCTGTTTGCGGGCGTGAAGCTGGCGCGCGGCGCCGTGTTGCGGCGCGGCGTGGGCGTGGGCATCCACGCCCACCTGGAGCGGCAGTACGGCGAGACGCGCATCGCGGGCATCGACGAAACGCGGGCCAACAAGGTCTTGATGGTGGGCGGATGTGTGCAGGCGTTTGAAGACCGGCGCGTCCGCATCCCGCTGTGCGCGGACCTGAAAGAGAGTCTGCACAGTATGCGCGAGGTGCGCACGCCGGGCGGGCAAATCACTTACGACGCGCCACGCCGCAAGAGCGGGCACGCGGACGAGTTTTCGGCGTGCATGGCGGCGGTGGACGCGGCCAGTGTGCCGGGTGGCGGATTGACGGCGCAGGATGCGGCGGCGCTGCGGCGCGTGACGGACGGGTTGGGTTGGGGCGGCGGGGTGCGTGAGTTGAGCCTGGTATAGGAGCCAAACGTGAGCGGCAACAACGGAATGCGGATCGTCAGCCCGGGCGTGAACCTGGACGAAGTGCAGGCGCAGAAGCAGATGGCGGCCGTGGCCGCGGCCACCGGCCGGGCCAAGAACGCGTTCGCGTTCGTCGTCGAACTCCTCAAGTACGAATTCACCGCGCCCAACCTGCCGCGGATGCGTGAGCTGATCAACCTGGGTTTTGACGCCGCCGACTACTTCCAGGGGTGCGCCCAGAAGCCCTTGCAGATCGAGTGAACATGAGCGACCGCCCGCAGAATCTGGACGAAGCGCAGCGCACCAGCCAGGGGGCCGTGCTGACCGACCGGCCGCCGGAGAACCTGCGCGCGCCGGAGCTGGCGACCGATACCAGCCTGGGCTACGCAGCGCGGCGCTTCGTGCGTGGCATCACGCTGCCGCGCATGCTCAGCATTTTCGACAACGCGCGCCAGTATATCAGCGAGCAGATCGAGCTGGCGGCGGAAATCGAGGAGAGCGACGATCATCTGGCGGGCACGTTGGAACTGCGGCGCACGGCTGTGCTGCGACTGGAGCCGCTGATCACGGCCGGCAATCCCGACCAGCCGGCGAGCGTGAAAGCCGCGGAACTGGCGGGCAACTTGGTCTCGACGCCGTGGTTCCACGAACTCTGCGACTGGCTCCTGCGGGCGGTGCTGCAGCAGCATACGGCCTGCGAGCTGCTGTATCGCGTGCCCGCGATCGGCACCCAGCACGCGGCCAGTGGCAAGCTGTGGATCCCCACCGGCGTGCGGACGGTGGAGCCGGGCCGCTGGGAGTTCGACGAGGCCGGGCGGCCGCGGTTTTATCGCGGGTTAGCCGGGGACACCATCACGCCGGTGGCCGGGCGGTTCGTATTGCACTCGCACGCGGCCTACGCCGGCCAGCCCGGGCGGCACGCCAAGGTAGTCGCGCTCGCGAAGCTCTGGTTCCTGGGACGGCTGGACCTGGTCGGCTGGGGCGAAATGGTGGACTCTTGGTCGAGTCCGTTCGTGCATTTCAATTACGCACGCGACATGAGTGAGGCGGCGGTGCAGCAGGTGATCGACCAGTTTATCCGCCTGGCCAGCCGCAAATGCGCCGCCACGCCCGAGGGCGTGGCCGTGACGCTGCACGATGTGCCCGACCAGAGCCCGCACGCCGGCTTCCAAGATTTCGTGCGGCGGGCGCAGAGCAAGCTACTGCTGGGGCAGGACACGGCGCAGTCGGCGCTCGAGGGGCAAAAGACGGGCAGCACCATCCAGGCCCAAGTGCGCGACGATATTCGCGACGCGGACGCCAAGGCGCTCGCCGGCAGCCTCAACGAAACCTTCTTCGGGCCGTGGTGCCGCTGGAATTTCGGGCCGCAGGTCGCGCCGCCGCGCTTCAGCTTGGCGGCGAAACAACACCGTGACGTGGAGGCCACGGCGCGCGTTGTCGCCATTGCGCATGGTTTCGGCTTGCCGATCGCGCGCCAGTGGGTGTATCGCGTCCTGGACATTCAGGCGCCGGCCGAAGATGACGAGCTGCTTGGAAGCTATCAGTTCTCAGCAATCAGCTCTCAGCAATCAGCTATCAGCTCTCAGCAATCGGCTATCAGCTCTCAGCCGGAAGGCTCGCAGCCGGAGCGGGAACCGCTGTCGGGCATGCAAATCACGTCGGCGCTCGATGTCTTAGCGAAAGTTACTGAGGGCATGGTGTCGAATATTGCGGCCGTGCAACTACTGGTTGCGCTGGGCTTCGATGCAGCCGCGGCGCAGGAGATGGTGGCGAGTCAGAGGGTCACATCCAAAGACGCCAGCATCGACGAAAGCACCGCAGAGGACGCGGAGGGCGAGAACGGTGAGAAGGGTGAGCGGACCACGGCCGCCAGATGTTGCCACGGCTTGGCGGCCGGGTCCATTCTCGACCCATCATATACGAGGCCGAAACCGGCGACGGTTCTGGCGCCCTCAACCTCTGCGTGCTCTGCGGTGAAACAGCCGTTCGCGGGCTATTCGGAGGCGGTTCGAACGCTGGCCGAACAGTGTTCCAGCCTCGAGGAATTCCGGGCGGCGCTCGTCGGCCACGGGGGGCCGACGCTACTGGGAGCGGCGCCCGAGCTGGACGAAGAGCTGCAACTGCGGACGTTCGGCGCGTATTGCGCGGGCAGGTTGGAGACGGCGGACAAGCTTCGTAGGCGGAGGCCGGCCGGCGGAAGCGCACTTTCCCACGTTCCCACGTTCCCGCTTTCCCACTGCCACATATTGGCGGGCATGGAGCTCGAGCAGCTCGGTCCGGACGTGGCGCGGCAACGCTTCGCCGAAGCGATTGATCACTGCGCGCAACGCACCGACCTGCTGCCGAAGGACGAATTCGAGAAGCTGCAGGGCTTGAACCGGGCGCGGGCCTGGACGGTGGCGCGCGTGACCGATCTGGGTGTCATGAAGGACTTGTACGGGGCGGTGGGCCAGGCGATCGAGGGCGGGCAGAGCTATCGCGACTTTCTGGATTCGCTGGAAGCGATCATGGAGCAGCGCGGCTGGGGCGGGCTGGAGCCGTGGCACGCGAGGCTGGTTTACGACCAGAACGTGGCCATGGCGTACAGCTCCGGCCGGACCATGCAGGCGCGCGACAGCGGGGCCGGCTACTGGCGTAAGCTCCCCAGCCGGGCGGCCGCGCCGCGGCCCGAGCATGCCCGCTTCGACAACCAGGTATTCAGCTTTTCGCAGATGGGGCCGCCCCCATGGGATTTTGGCTGCCAATGCGAGTGGGAGCCAGTGTTTGACGACGAGCTGGCCGACTACCCGCCGAGCAGTACGCGGCCGAATGTACCCGGGCAGGCATATCAGTTTGACGCCAACGATTACTTCCGCCCGGTCGAGCTGCGGCGCGGCGATTACCCGCGCGAGTTCTGGCCGCTGATTGAGTCACTGGCCAGCAGTGCCAACGCGCTGCTGCAACTGAGGGAGTAGTAAAGATGTTTGAAGGGAACTTTCCGAAGAGCTTTCGGAGGGGGTCGATTGAGCCGACCGTGGGACGCGTGGTGCATGTATATGGGCTGACCAATCGGCCCGACACGCCGCTTCCGGCCTTTATCACGCGCCTGCTTCCGGGGCGCGTGAATGTGACAGTGCTGGGCGATTCGCTACATGCCGGGTTCGCGCACCAGGAGCTTTACCACGTTCCGCTCTTTGATCCGGTCGATCCCGCAGCGCGGGCCGCGTTCACCAAGCGCCGTCCCGGTGTGGCGTGGGCCGAGTGGATGCCGTTTCAGAAGGGGCAGGTGGGCAAGACGGAAGAGGTAACGCGTGAGCTGGCGGCGCGGGTGGCGAACCTGGAACAGCACCTGGCGGCACTGGAGGCAGTGTGATGGTGCCGCTCAGTGAAATAACGGCTGAAAGCTGAGAACTTAGCTGAGGAATAAGCATGCCATTGCCGGTGCCGACGTTCGACGAGACGTATGAGGCGTTCATGGCACGGTGCACGCAGGAGATGCGTGCGGCGCACGGGGTGGCCGCGGAGGCGGCCTGTCAGTTGCGCTGGGAGCAGGCGGCCGGCACGGATCCGCCGCGGGGTGCGTCGCCGCCGCGGGGTGCGTCGCCGCCGCGGGACGGCGAGGCGCCGCGGGACGGCGAGGCGCCGGGCCACCACAGCCAGACGCCGGCGGAGCCGATCTGGGTGGGGCGCGTGGGCGGCGTGCCGCGGACTGAGTTCCGGCTGGTGCCGTTTGGGCGCATCAAGCCCGACCGGGCCGTGCGCGGCGGTGACTTCGACTTTGGGCCGGCGCAGGCGCAGCGGCTCGTGGACTGGTTCAGGCGCATCGGCCGGCGGCTGGGCATCGACTGGGAACACCAGAGTTTCCCTGAGCTCAATGCACGTCCCGACAAGCTGGCGCCGGCGGCCGGCTGGATCGGTGGGCTCGAGGTGCGCGAGGACGGACTGTACGCCACGCAAGTGGAGTGGACGGAGCAGGCTGCGGCCATGCTGGCGGCGGGCGAGTACCGGTACTTTTCGCCCGTCATTTTCTGGTCTGCGACCGAGCCGGGGATGCCGGCGGCGCTGGGGCCGGTGGCCCTGACCAATGACCCGGCGCTGACCAATGTGCCGGCGCTGGTAGCCAATACTGACAAGCAGCGGCCGGTCTCGTGGCCGGTGTATCCGCTGCAGGACTACCCGGGTGATCCGGGGCATTTAAAGAAGGGAGGTCCACGGATGGACCGCGTATTGGAGGCCCTGGGACTTAAGCCCGGGGCGAGCGAGGACGAAGTGCTCGCGGCGGTGACGGCGCTCAAGACCCAGGCCGCCGCGGGCGAACAGGCCGCGGTGGCGACCATCGCCAAGCGCCTGGAGCTGGGCGAATTGGCCGGTACGGAACAACTGGTAAGCGCGCTGCGCGGCCGGCTGGACGCGGGCGCGAGCGACCAGGTGCAGGTGCTGCGCGAGCAGGTGACGGCGCTGACGACGCAGGTCTCCGGCCTGCGCGTCGCCAACGAGCGGGCCGGCTTCGACGCGCTGATCGGCAGCGCCGAGCACGCCGGCAAGATCCCGCCGGCTGAGGCGGACAAGTACTTCGACCTGTACCGCACAAACCGCGAGGTGTTCGCGTCCGTCCTGTCGGCATTGCCGGTGCGCGTGAGCGGGCAGAGCGTGTTCGCGGACGGGCCGGGCGGCATTGCGGGCGAGCCCGACCGGGCGGCGCTGATCGCGAGCGCCCGCAAGAGTTTCCGCGCCGAAGTCATCGGGGGCAAGACGGTGCTGTGCAGCGAGCGGGCGTGGGTGGACGCGGCGCTGCGCGACCAGAAGCTGCCCAAGCTGAACGAGGCCGAAGTGACGTCGCTGGGCATCCGCGGCGAGGCATGAGCTAAAAAGAAAGGACAAGACATATGACGCTCGGAACGTTTTTGCTGCTGGTGTTGGGAGTGGTGCTGGTGCTGATCATGCAGCCGCTGGGTACGGCGGCCACCACCAACCAGCTCAAGGGACGCTTCCCCGACCAACGCTCGCGGCGCTTCCCGGTGCTGGCCGGCGAGCAAATCTATCGCGACACGTTCGTCGGCCTGAACCCGGCCGGCTATCTGAAGAACTTCGTCCCAGGCGACCGCTTCGTGGGAGTCGCCAACGAGAAAGTGGACGCGACGCTCGACACGAGCAGCGGCGATCAGACGGCCGAGGTTGACATCGTCGGCGACTTCGAGCTGACGCTGAGCGGCGCGGCTGTGGACGATATCGGCAAGCCCGTCTACTGCACGGACAACAACACGCTGAGCCTGACGGGCCACCCGGACGCCTTCGTTGGGACGATCGTCAACTACCTGACGACCGACACGGTGCTGGTGCGCATGCGGCCGCTGGGCCAGAAGCCGCCCAACGGCGAAGGGTCGATCCAGCTGCTAGTAACGGGATTGGAACAGTTCAGCGCGACGGGGATCGATGGTGCGACGCACGGCAATATCTATGTGGGCGTACCGGGCGGCGCGTGCGAGGGTAAGAGTATCCTGGGCGCGGGCATCAGTCCGGCTGACGGGGCCGATGGCGGCATCAGCATGAAATTTGACGCGGTGGCTGAGATCGCCTTGGCCAGCCTGCGCATGGTTAAGGCCACGCTGCCGGTCTCCGGCGGCATCACGATGGACGTCGACTTCGTGGCGGCTGACTCGGGTGACGATGCCGCATTGGATATCGACGTGGGCTTGGGCACGGCGCTCACGACTAACAGTGAGGCGAATATCGACCACGCTGACATGGTGCAGTTGGCGGCGTTCCACATGGATGGCAACTCGGACAATATTCTCTGCCAATCCGATGACAACACCACCGACGTGGCGCCGGTCGATAGCACGATTGATAACGACAGTACTACCGATGTGCCCAAGCATCTGCACATCTGCGTCCGGCCGTCGGGCGATGTGGAGTTCTGGGTCGACAACTCAAGAGTGCTTGCGACGACGACGTTTAAGGTGGCGGCCGACGCGGAGCTAGCGGCGTTCGTGAACATGGAGAAGACCGCGAACGACACGAGCGCCACAGTCATTGTGCGCAATCTACGCGTGGCGGGCGCCGCCGCGGCCAAGGCCGCGTGAACTAGAGGACTACTTACGGCAAGGAGGCCGATCAATGATCAAATCTACTGGGCTCTCGCTCGCCGGAGCGCGGAGCGAGTTTTTCCGGGTGTATGACAGGGCGACGTTCCCGTGGGAACGCTTCTGCATGCACATCAAGTCCGACAAGGACGTAGAGCACTACCGCTGGCTGGGCAGCGTGCCCACCATGCGGCCGTGGGGCACCGGGCGCTTGGCCAAAGGGCTGCGTTCCGAATCCTACGATGTCCGGAACGAGAAGTACGAAGTGACGATCGAGATCGATCGCGACGAGGAATCCGACGATCAGACCGGGCAGATCGCGCAGCGCATCCGCAGCCTGGCGGCGGCGGCCCGCGATCACAAGCCCTACCTGCTGGCGCAGTTGCTGGCCAACGGCGCCTCGGCTGGGTTCGTCTCATACGACGGCATTACGTTTTTTAACGATGCGCACGTCAGCGGCAAGTCGGGCCAGCAGGACAACGATCTGACCGCGGTTGCGGCCGCGGCCACTAAGACCACGCCCGAGTGCAAGGCGGCCTTGGTGGCGGCGGTCGGGGCGCTGCTGGGCTTCAAAGACGACCAGGGCGAGCCGATGAACGTCAGCCCGACCGGCATCGTCGTAGTCGTGCCCGTGAGCATGTATTTCGCCATGCTTGAGGCGGCTACGGCGGGCATGATCGCCAGCACCGACAACGTGCTGCGGGGCCTAGCGATCGAGGTTCTGCCGATGCCCTGGCTCACGAACACCAAGGTGTTCTATACATTCACACTGGGAGGCGAGGACAAACCGTTCATTTTCCAGGAACGTGAGCCGCTGGACTTCAAGGTCGTGGATCCCGGTTACGACCAGGTGACCGGGTTTATGAAGGAAAAGAAATACGCTGGCTGCCGCGCCAGGTACAAGATGACCTACGGCTTCTGGCAGAAGGCTGTGCGAACGTCCTTCAACAACTAAGCCGACGGCGGTGGGCGGGCGACGCGCGTCGCCCGCCCACCGCCAGGGCAGGTGAGAGAAAACAAGAGTGACTGGGCAGGTGAGAACATGGAAAAGTGTGGTTTTACGCCGCCGGCCAGCGTGAGTGGACGGCCGGCCGTGGCGCGGCCGCCCATCGACGAGCTGCGCAGCGCGCTACGTTTGCCGGCTGAGGTCGACGAGGAACGCGTGATCTCGGAGGCGGCGCTGCGCATTGAGCGGCTGCCGCATGTGGCCGACGACGCGCGCGAAACGATCGCGGAGCTGCAGCAGCAGATCGTGCGGCTCGAAGCGACGATTGCCGATCTGCAGGCACAGTTGGCGGCCCGGCCGGCGGCGCCGGCGAACAAGCGGAAATGAGCTACATCACGCAGGCACAACTGGAACAGCGTTTTGGCGGCGGCGACTTGCGGTCGTGGACCGACGACGACGCCAGCGGGGTTATCGACGCCGGCGTGGTCGCCGAGGCGATCGCGGTCGCCGACGGCGCCATCGACCAGGCCGCGGCGCAGCACTACGCCACGCCGCTGAGGCTGTCACACGTCGGCACCGGCGCGATGGTGCGGCTGATCGCCGGATCGATCGCGGGCTACCTGCTCGCCAGCCGTAAGGGCCAGGTCAACCAGAACCTGCGGCAGATGTATGAGGACGCGCAGCAGTGGCTGGCCGACCTAGCGGCGGGTAAACGCACGCTGGCCGGCGAGAGCACCGCGGCCGTGCCGCGGCCGAGCGGCGGGATCGTGATCGCCGGCAGCGCGGCGGTAGTAGACCGGCAGACGATGGACGGACTGTGACAGGACATTCCGAGAGAACGGTCAATGGCTGACGCATATACCACGCTGTTGCAGGGCATCGCCGCACGCTTGTGCAACGGCACGGGCGACAACGGGCCGTTCGCCTCAGAGGGCCAGGTGCAGCTCTGGGTAGACAGCGCGACGGACGAAATCCAGCCGAGCGAAGAGCTGACGCGGGCGCTCTCCGGCGAGGGGGCGCGGGCCGTGGTGTGCGACTCCACACTGGAGCCGGTGCAGTCGCATAGCGACGGGTGCGACGTGATACAGAGGGTCAACGTGTGGTTCGGCGCGAACGCGCCGACAATGGAAATGGCGATCGTCGCGCAGGGCGACGCGAAGAACGGCGGATACTGGGGGGTTTGCAAGCTCAAGGATTGGATTCTGACGCGCCTGCTGGCGCGGAACTGGAGGCTGAGCGGCTGGGAAACGCTGCAACTGGAGCGCTGCGTGGCGGTGCGGGCACCGCAGCCGGGCAAGGCCATGATGGTGGCGACGTTCAGCACGCTCCGGGTGCAGACGCAGACGTGAGGCAAGCCAAAACCAGCATGCCGCTCGGCAAATTTAAAAGGAACGGCCATGTACCGATTGTTCGACCTCTTCAATCTACAGGTTGGGACTACGCAGATCCTCGGCGCGACGCGCTTCACCGCGCAGCAGGGGCGGCGCGTGGTACAGAGCGTAGCCGACGGCGTGGGCGTGGCGGCGAGCGATAAAACACATCACTGGATGCGGGCCACGCTGGAGGGGCAGGACATCGCCGCCTTCGGCGCGCTAATCGGCCTGTTCGAGACGGCCGAGTCGCTGAGTGTCAGTGGCGAGGGCAAGGTCGTGGGCGACGCGAATCAGGCTGCGCGCATGACCGCCAACCACATGAAGCTCGTGCGGGCGTCGCTAAGGTTTTTGGCCGGCCAGCACGCGCAGACAACTTTCGAGCTGGTGAACTCGTGCGATGCCAACAGTGTGGTCTCCGCTGACGAGCTGGCGTTTACGGAGTTGCCGACCAAGACGCTCACGGTGGCGTCCGGCTACCGCGGCGTGCGGATTGTGCAGGACGTCGAGTTCACGCCGAATTTGGGGAGCCCCATAACGTGCACGGGCGTCACCGGTCTGGAGCTGGACGTGCGCTGGCCGGCCGACGTAATGGCTGGCGACAGTGACTACGGTGAAGTGGTCGAGACCGGGCGGCCCAACCAATTGAGCGGGGCACTGTTGCTGAGCGACGTCACACTGGGCAGCGGGGCCACGCTGGGGCAGCGGCTGCAGGATGCGAGCTGGGGCACGCTGGTCGTGCCCTACGAGCAGCAGGCCGGACAGGGCGACAAGGTGCTGACGCTCGTGAACGTGGTGTTCGAGGGCGACGAGATCGGTCTGGCGGCGGCCAAGCACCACAGCAACCGGCTGCCGTTCTCGTGTTTCTTGGCGAACGGGGTCGACACGTACACGATCGGCAGCGGCGTGAAGAAGATCATCAGTGTGGCGTGACCGACCTGGGTGTCATGACAGGGAGCGATAGACCATGGACATTGGGCAGCAAGTGCAGATTCAGGCGGCCGAGATTCCGGGTGTGAGCCCGGAAAGGCGGCCGATTGAGGGACGGATCGCCAGCAAGCACCAGCACGGTGACGGGCGCACCGAGTGGTATGTGCGCTATGTTGACGAGCGCGGCCGGCGGCGCGGCCACTTCTTTCCGGAAGCTGATCTAATAGCAGAGCCACTAGAATAAATGGCGGACGAGAAGGAAATCCTGCGCTACCAACTGGACATTTCTGATGTCGAGGCCAAGGCTGCGCGCATACAGCAACTGGTTGCGGACATCGCGCGCACGCAGGCCGGCGGCGGCAATACGGCCGAACTGGAGGCCACGCTGGGCCGTGAAGTGGTCGGGTTGGCCAATTTTGCCCGTGAGAGCAACCGGGCCGGCGGGGCGGCGGGCGAATTGATCCGCAACAAGCAGAAGCTGGCGGCGGTCGTGGCGATGACCGGCGGCGAGTTCGGCGGGCTGGTCTCACGCTTGGGCACGGTCGTCACGCTGCTCCTGAGCATGGGGCCGGCTGTGGCGGGGGTGGCGGCCGGGCTGGCGGGGCTATCTATCGCGCAGGGTGTCTGGCGCGGCATCGCCGAGGAAGCTGAGCGGGCGCGCAAAGCCGCTGAAGACTACCGCACTGCGCTGGATCGGATCAACGCCGAGCGCGGCCAGGCAGTGGGCGGCATGACGGATATTCTGGCCTCCGCCGGCCTGGCTACGGGGCCGACGGTGCGCGCGGCGCAGCAGATGGCGCGCGATCTGGAGGGCATGGGATTTGATCCGCAGCGCGCGGCGCAGATTGCGGCGAAGGGGATAGTGGGCGGGGCGCGTACCGCACGCGAGTCGGCGACCGGCTACTACGCGCAATTAGGCGGGTGGGACGTAGGCCAGCCGGGTGCCCTGAGAGCGTTTTTGGAGCGGGGGCCGGTCGAGGCGGTAATGGCGGCCGAGGCGCAGGTGGACGCGGCCGCGGGTATCGAGGCGGGGCGCGTGCCGCCGGCGCTGCGTGTGCAAGAGATGCTGGCGCGGCGTGGCGAGGCAATCAGCACCACAGAGATCGAGCAGCGCGCGGCGCGGGCCCGCGAGCTGGCGGCGCGGCGGCGCCGGGCGCAAGAGGCCATGGCCGCGATCGAGGCGGGGCGCGAGACGGAGGAGCACCGGCGGGCGGCTGTGGAGCTCGATATCGCCGAGGGTACCGGCCAACTGCTATCGTTGCTTGGGCCAACGGAGCGCGCCCGGATGTGGCAGCGGGCAGCGGAGCGCTGGGCGCGCGAGCAGGCCACGGTGCAGCCCTACGCGACTATGCTGGAGAGCGCCGAGCAGGCGTATGCGCAGGCCGGGGCGGCCGCGCTGCCGTCGGATGAAGAGTTGCGGGCGGCGGAGCAGCGGCGGCGTGCGGCTGAGGCATGGAGCCAGGCCCGACGGGGGCGGGGTGTGGGAGCCGGAGCGGTGCCGCGGAGCGCCCGAGACGCGCTGCGTGTTTTGGACCAGCGGCGCGCCGTCACGGGCGCGCCCGGACCGGTGGGTCGCGAAACTAGCGTGGCGGGCGGCGCTGGCGCTGTTGGCGAGGTTGGCGCGCCAGGTGGCGCTGGCGCGGCCGCCGCGGCCGCAGAGGTTGGCGTGGCGCCGGCGACAGATGCCGAGATCGACGAGCTCCTCCTCCATGTGGCCCTCATCATCGGGGGCATGCACTCGGCCGAGTACAACGCGCAGCGGGGCGATACGGCAAAGCAAATCTTTTACGAAAACGACGTCGCCCGAACGCGGCAAAGGTATCCGGCGGCGGCGCGGCTGGTCGACTTGGCGGACAAACGCCAGCGGGAACTGCTCTATAGGGCGCACGCAATCCGGTTCTGGGAGCGAGATGCTCAGAAGGCGCGGGCGGAGGGCGATACAAGGGGCGCAGCGTGGGCCGACGAGATGGTGGCCAGGCAACTAAGGGACGACCCCTCGGCGCGGCCGGCTGCCGATGACCCCGCGGGCTTTATCGGCGCTCTCCAGCGTCAACACAACGTAACAATTATCAACATCGGCACGCAATTCAACGCTGGCGACCAGCGGCGCAGTCCACACCGTAATAATGGGCGACTGGGAGTCTACAGCGGCGCGAGTCTGCGCGGAGGGGACCTCTGATGTTGCGTTGGAGCTTGCAGGGCAACGGCGCGGCCCAGCGCGCGGCGGAACAACTGGCAGTGCGAGCCAAGTGGTGCCGCGCCGCGACGCGCGAATTTGGCGAGCGGCTGACGCGCGAGGCACGGCGGCGCTGTCCGCGTGGACACAGCCGGGCCGGGGCGGGACTGGCGGCCAGTCTCCATCACCGTGAGCTGGACGAGCAGACCACGGTGCTCGCGAGCGACAAGGTCTATGCCCAAATACAGAATTTCGGCGGCGACATTGTCGCCGGCAAAGGGCCGCTGGGGGCGAAGTTGTTGCCAGTGCCCTTGAATGCCGATGCGCGGCGGCTGTTGGACTCCCTCGGAGCGAGTACGAGTCTGCGGCAGGCCAACCTGATATTCGTCAAGAGCCGGAGTGGGCGGATGTTCCTCGGCCGGCCGGACGAAGGGTACGAGCGGCGGCGCAAACCGCTGCGTGGCGCGCGACGACAGCACCGCATGTCCGGCGCGCAGATACTGTTTTTGCTCGTGCCGCGCGTGCACCTGTCGCCCAACCCAGCGCCGCGCGGCTACGCGCCGCACATGGACGAGCCCATAGTGCGCGAGATGGCGGGCGCGGCCATTCGCAGGCACTTATTCCGGCGTTCGTGAGATCGAGATATGCCAAATGTGCGAGCACAATCCGGCGAAACGCTCAGTCTGACGGCCTCGGACGGCCGCACTATCACGATCACGCCGGCCGAGCTGGCGGCGCACTACGCCGCGGGCAACGGCACGCCCGAGCAGCGCTACGCCGCGACGGTTGATTGGGCCAAGGGCAGGATCGTAGCCGCGCTGGGCGAAGAGCAGGTGAGTGCGGCGTCAATCGACGTGGAATTTGAGCTCGCGAGCGGGCGCGTGATATACCTGGCAGTGAGGCGCTGACATGGCACTAGGCGGCTGCTGCACGTTCGAGACCGGCGACCTCGCTGAGTTGTACTCTACAGCCGGATGGTGCGTAGTGCAGCAGGACGTGGTGCGCAGTGGCGATTACGCCGGCCGAATCACGCCCGTCAGCAATGGGGTGGCGTATTTGGTCCTGGGCCAGTACGACAGCAGCGGGCGCAACGGCAGCCAGACGCCGCTGTCGGAGGTGTGGGTGGGGCTGGGCTGCTATTGGGCCGCGCGCCCAGCGGCGTCGGACGAGGAGTTCTTGGCAATTACAGACGCGGGCGGCGATCACAAGTTGGCGTTGCGGATGCGCAGCGACGGCCGGCTGGCGGTGTATGACAGCGCCGGTACCTCGTTGGGTGTGGGCGCTACAGTACTCCAGACGGGGCGCTGGTACTGGGTGGAGCTGCTATGCGGCACGGGGACTGACGCGGACTACGCGCTGCGCATAGACGGCGTCACCGAGCTGTCCGGAGAGGGCGACCTGGGCATGGGTGGCGCCGTGCTCATCGCCATTGGCAAGTCCGCCGACCGAAACGGGGGCGGCTACGATCTGTACGTCGACGACATCGTCACCGATACGGCGGACTGGCCGGGCGACTGCCGGGCGTGCCGGATGGACCCGGACGGAGACGGACATTATACCGACTGGGCCGGCGACTACACCGACGTGGATGAGGTGCCGCACGCCGCGGACACAGACTACATCACCGCGTCAGAGAGCGGCGCGGCGGAGACGGTCACGCTGGAGCATCCCACGGCGGCGGGTGTGCAGGGCCTGGCGCGGGCCGTGAAGCTGGTCGCCGTGGTCAGACGCGGTTTGGCCGCCGCTACACTCAGGACGCGGCTGCGCAGCGGGGGTACGGATCTCGACGGTGATGACCTGCCGTCGGTCGCATGGGGGCCCACCTACGTCGCGGTGCAACAGATGCACTCGACCGATCCGGCCACCAACGCACAATGGACGCTGGACGGCCTAGCGGACACGGAGGTAGGGCTGGTATTGACGGCCAACGCCATGGCACGCTGCACGCTGCTGTGCGCGATCGTGATCTGGAGCCCGAGCCCGAGCCCGGCCGAAGGCACCGCGCGGCAGATGTATGCTTATCGGCAGAGGAGGTGCGGATGAAACTATTGAGGCAGTCTACTGCGCAGGTCATCAAACTGGGACCGTTCGTCTCTGCCACAGACGGCGCCACGGCTGAAACGGGGCTGACGATCGGCCAGGCGGACATCCAGCTCTCCCAGGGCGGGGCGGCTTTTGCACAGTCGCACAACGCCGCCGGCGCCACGCACGACCGGGCCGGCTGGTATGACGTCACGCTGGATGAGGCCGACACCGATACGCTGGGCGAGCTGGTCATTTCGGTCCAGGTCGCGGGCGCGCTGCCGGTATGGGAGCGCTACACGGTCGTGCCGGCCGAAATTTACGACGCCGTGATCGGCGGCACGACCGAGCTGTCGGCGCTGCTGCAGGCGCTACTCGAGGGCGTAAGCAACACGGCGCTGACCGACCCGACGCTGCTGCTGGCACAGATACGGCGTCTGCACGCGCGGTGGTGCACGACCTCGACGCGCGACGTGGAGACGCCGAACGTGATTACGCACGCGGACGAGTCGGCCAGCGGTACATTGCTCACCCGCACGTTTTTGGTGGCGCACACGCTGGAGACGGAGACCATCGGCTGATGTCACCGCTCGACGGACGCAACAGTATTGCCGCATGTGCCGCCGCCTGGCGGCGCGAGCGGGACGACGGCCTGGCGTTCCTGGTGCACGAGTGCGATACGCGCGGGGCGCTGCTGCTGCGCCGCTGGTATGGCGCCCGGGCGCTACGGCCGCATATCCCGCAGGCTGTCGGCGTCGCGCGGCGGCCGGCGAGCCTCGTCAGTCAGGGCGAATGGGTGACGGCCACGGACGGGCAGTACTGGCTGGAGGCGTGGGTGGTGTCAGGTGGCGGCCAAGTGCGGCGGGCGCCGCTCGACCAGGCCCGGCCGGTGGCCTACGTCGATAGCCATTACGTCGGAGCGCAGCCCAATGTACCGACGGGGCTGGCCGCCGAACACGTAGGCGGCGGAAAGGTGCATTTGCATTGGCTCTACAACCCAGCCAACGAGCTCGTGCCGCCGCTGGCGTTCGACGTCTTCAGCGGCAGTGCCACGATGGACTGGGCCACGCCGGTGGCGACTGTGGACTACGTGCCGGGCGTGAGCCGCTATGGCTGCACGATCGGGCCGTATGCGGCCGGCGCTGTGGTGTGGGCCACGGTGCTGGCACGCTCTGTCGATGATGTGTACTCGCTCGTGCCCGGGCCGCGGCCAGGCGAGGGCGGATATGTGCGCACCAACTTCACGTCACCGGCCCGTTGTGCCGTAGCGGCACGCGTGCCTGCGACGAGCCAGGTTGCGCCGGGAGCGCCGATGTTCTGATGGCGGAGATCGTCGGGCATTGTGTAGCACGGGAGGGGGCGCAGGTCAGAGCCTACGTAGAGGGCCAGCTTGTGGCCGCGAGCGTGGGGCCGCTCGTGCCGCTTGGCCCGGTCGATGCGCGTGGATTCGGACTGCATTTGATGGCCGGCTTTTCGGGGCGGGCGCGGCGCGCCAGTCTCGGCCGCATTACCAGTATTGACGGATTGTTGGGCGCGCCGCCCAGCACGCCGGTGTGCATGGGCGACTATGAGTACGGCGTGTACCAGGTGGCGGCCACGATCGTCGCGCCCGACGGCACCGAAAGCGAGCCCGGCCCGCTCGGCGCGTTCTTCGCCAACAACGCGCCACGCCCGATCGCGGCCAGCACGCTAAGCGAGTCGGACGGGGTGTTGACAATGCACGTGGAGTTGCAGCAGTGATTTACCCTACACCACGAGAGCTATCGGCGGCGGCGCTGGATGGCCTGGAGGGCGTCACGCCCGAGCATTTGCCGTTGCGCTACCTGGCGAGTTACGACGGCCAAGGTAGCCCAACGCTGTTGCAGCGCATGAACCTGTTGGCCTGGCTGCAGCATAAATTACTATTGCGGCCGGGCTTCGGCCTGTCGACTTCTGGCGGCAACCGTCACATCGGCGTCTGGCCGTGTGTCTACACCAAAGCTGACGGCAGCGACGTGTTGTTCCAGGGGGCGAATGATGTCCCGCTCACGGCCGGCGCGACGAATTACGTGTACATAGATCACGCCGACAACGCGCTCCATGTGAGCACGAGCGGCTGGCCAGCAGCGCCTACGGATCATCGCCGAATCGGCATCTGGTCAGTCGATGCGGCGGGGGTGATCACCACTGAGGACGCGATCGCCAACCTCCTGGGCGGCGGACTGAATGTCGTGCACGATGCGCTGGCGGCCCATGTGCTGCAGGTATCGATCGCGGACGCCATGGGCTCAAGCCCGT
>Ga0123332_1000791_pt1 | contig 31843 bp, 22 predicted proteins | sample BioC12SIPDNA_4_FD_89958 | JGI IMG/M metagenome (GOLD analysis project Ga0123332, IMG submission 89958) | Anaerobic biogas reactor microbial communites from Washington, USA - Biogas_R2_A C12 SIP DNA | ecosystem: Engineered > Bioreactor > Anaerobic > Unclassified | place: Washington, USA... | reverse complement strand
TCGACGCTGGCGAACACGACGATCGGCTGACCGGTGGCGGACTGGAAGACGCAGAAGGAACCCGCCTCCGCGGCCCGCGCGGACCTCCTCGCGTACTTCGGGATCCCGCCGTCACCCGAGTCCGACCTCGAGAAGAACATCGCGACGAAGCGCCGCAAGTGGGTGCGCCTGGAGACGTCGAACCCCAAGGGCGAGGCGATCGCCAAGCGGGTCGGGGCGACGATCCAGCAGGCGGCGGAGGCCCTGCTCAAGGGCGCCCCGATGCCCACGCCGACCGCCGCGCCGGTCGAGGAACCGGTCGTCCGGGCGACCCTCGTCCCGGTCGAGGACCTGCTCGACCACGTGACCGGCCTGATCATGGGCGGCGACCTGCGCGGCGCCATGGAGATGGCCACCAAGGGCCAGGAGGCCTACCCCGACTCGTGGATCCCGCGCTTCGCCTACGCCCGCGTCGTCGAGGTCGCCTGGGGCGGCGGCGAGCTGGACGACCCCCGCCACCTCGAGGCCGCGATCCGCTCCGCCGAGCGCGCCCTCGCCGAGCGGCCCGACGAGCCCGCGGTGTGGGCGACCACGGCGTCGCTGCTCGGTGCGGCCGGGCGCTACGACCGCCTCGACGAGGTGGTACAGCAGGCGGAACGTCAGCTTTCGGGTCTGCCGGCCGGCATGCACCTGAGCCTGGCGATGGGCCTGCTGTCGCGTGGCGACGTCGAACGCGGGCTCGCGGCCGCGGTCCGCGCCGTCGGTGCCGCGCCCCACGACCGGGCGGCGCGCGGCGACCTGGCCGCGACGATCGTCGAGGTCGCGGCCCGGATGCTCCCGATCTCGTCGTCGGACGTCATGAAGTCGTACGACGAGGCCGTCGCCGTCGCCGCCTGGTGCGCGAGCGGCGTTCCCGAGGCGGAGGCGGCGGTGCTGCCGCACCGGGTGTGGGCGGCGCGGGCGGGCACCCGCGTGTTCGCGGGCAACCACGTGCTCCGCACCGCGCTGGCCACCTACTCGGCGTTCCTGCTGCTGCCGCTGCACACCCGTCTCGGGAGCCGACCGGCGTGGAAGGTGCTCTGGGAGGGCCCCGGCGGGAAGGGCCGGGACGAGGTCTGGACGCTGTGGTCGTTCAACTCGCAGGCCCCCTACGCCTGGCAGGACACGTTCGTGCAGCGGCTCCACCACGCGGGCGGCGCCCGCTTCCCGTGGTGGCACGCCGTGTATCCCGCCGTCTGACCGGCGATCGCGGGCTCAGGGTCCAGCTACGGCTGGGCTCAGGTCCCGGGGACGGCACGGAGGCGACCGGCCACCACCCCGTCGGCGTCGACCTCGACCGTCAGGCGCCAGCGCCCCGCGGGCACGGTGGGCACGACCAGGTCCGTGACGGTGCGGCCAGCCGCCAGGTCGGGGCCCCAGCACTCGATCAGCGGTACCCGGTGGAGATCGGCCGGCACCCGGGGTCTCAGCTCGACGGTCCGCCGCGCCGGCAGCGGCGTGCCGCGTGCGACGACGACCTCGACGTGCGGCCCGCCGGCGAGCGACTCGACACCGACGTCGAGCCCGGCGAGCGCCCGCACCTCGATCTCCCCGTCGCCGATCGCGGCCAGCACCGCCAGCAGCGTGGCCGGCTCGACGACGGCCGGCGGCGCCGCGCCGGACCGGCCCGCGCGTCCGCCCGAGGGCCCGGCCTCACCCGGTCCCGCGGCCTCGACGGCCACGGCCCGTCGGCCCCGGGCCGCCAGGCGGTCGGCGAGGGCGTCGACCGGCCCCGGCTCGCCGGCCACGGCCCAGCGCCACCGGACCGAGCCGACCGTACCGTCGGCGGCGAGGCCCGTCTCACCGAGCACATCCAGGACCTCGTCGACGAGGTCCTCGGCCCGATCCAGGTCCGGAGCCCAGCGTCGGACCACGTCCGCCCACCCCGACGGCTGCGTCGACCGGGCCCGGCCGACGGTCCACGCGCCCGCGGCGACCCGGTCCGGGCCGTCGACCTCGGGGGCGGCCACCGCGGCGAGCAGGACGTCGGTGCCGAGCCCGCCACCGCCCTGGGCCAGGGTGCGGCCGGCGCGTACGACGGCCACGTCCACCCCGTCGCGTCCCCACCAGGCGCCGACGGTCGGCCCGGACGGGGCCCCTGGTCGCGGGGCGGATGGCCCACCGCGCCTGGAACCCGCGGGGCCGGGCCAGCCGGATCGGCCTGCCTCCGCGTCGCCGGGCACCTCGTTCCGGGGCACCTCGTCACCGGGCGACGGGGACCCCGACGAGGTCGCGGTCGACCTCTCGGCGTCGCGGGCCACCGCCCACGCCACCGCCACCCCCAGATCGACCAGGCGAACCGTCCCGACCCCCGCGCCCCGGACCGCTCGCCGCCATCGATCCCTGACCGCGCTGCCGACCTGCGAGCCGACCCCGACCGTCCAGGGGTGATCCGCGACGTCCACCCCGAGCCGCTCGACGAGGTGGCGGGTCAGCGCCCCCGCCGTGGCGGCCGGATCCCGCCCGGTGCCGGCGTCGAGCACGACCGGCCGACCTCCGGGCCGGACGGCGGTCAGCCGCAGCCCGTCGACCAGCACCGCCACGCTCCCCTCCGACACCCCGGTCACGGTACCGGCGGCCGAGCGGGACGACCGGCCGTCGGACGCCTCCATCCGAACCGCCCCCGGGCCCACCGGGGTGAAAGGAACCGGCGCCCCCGGGGCTTTATCCGATGATGGAGGTCGTGGAGGACGCCCGGGACGCCGGTACCGACGACCGGCAAGCCGACTTCTCGCGCTTCGTCGAACGGTCGGGCGAACGGCTGCGGCAGGCGTTCGTCGTCCGGTACGGACCCGAGGTCGGCGCCGACGTCCACGCCGACGTGCTCGCCCGGGCGTGGGCGGACTGGGACCGCGTCTCGGCCATGGCGAACCCGGCTGGCTACCTGTACGTGGTCGGCCGCACCGCGGCGCGCCGCTACCGGCGCTGGGGTCGTCCGCCCCGGTTCGTCGTCGCCGAGCCGGTCCGGGCCGACGATCCCGACCTGTTCCTGAGCCTCGGTCGCCTCACCGAGGCCCAACGGGTCGCCGTCGTGCTGGTGCACGGCTACGGCGCGACCTACCAGGAGGTCGCCGACCTGCTCGACGTGCCCGTCACCTCCGTCACCAACCACGTCCACCGCGGCCTGCGCCGCCTGCGGTCCGAGCTGGAGGACCCATGACCGACGATCCGACCTCCGACGCCTCCGACCCGGACGAGGACCTGGGTCGCCGCCTCCGCGCCGGGGCCCGTGCCCTGTCCGCCGCGGCCGATGCCCACCGGCCCGCGGCCGACGCGCACGGGGCCGGCGCCGATCCCCCGGGCCGGCGACCCCGCCGGGTGCGGATGATCGCCGCGGCCGCCGTCCTGGTCGCGGTGGCGGTGGTCGCCACCGTGGCGGTCGCCACCCGGGACGGCGACGATGCCGACCGGGTGATCGCGGACGACGTCGACCGCACCGAGTGCCCGGCGGGGGCCGACGTGATCGCGGTCGAGACCGACACCGGCGCCCGCGACGACCGGTACTTCGACGGATTCCGCAGCGTCGGCGTGCTGCGCACCGACCGCCCCGACGAGGTCACCTACCTGAACGAGCCGAGCCAGGTGGTCAGCGATCCGGCGATCTCGCCGCGCGGCGACCGGGTGGCCGTCAACTGGGCCGACGGCGACTACGAGTCGGCGGGCCCGGGGTCGGAGTCGATCTGGGCGATGGCCGCCGACGGCCACGACGCCCGCCCGCTCACCGACGGTTCCAGCCAGGCGAGCCCCACGTGGTCGCCCGACGGTCGATGGGTCGCCTTCGTCGAGCGGGACTGGTCGACCGAGGCCGAGCACGTGGCGATGATCCCCGCCGAGGGCGGCGACGTCCGGCGGCTCGCCACGGTTCCGATCGACTCCGCCTCGTCGACGACCATCGCCTGGACCCCCGACGGGGGCGCGCTGGTGGTGGCGGCGGGCGATCCGGCGACCCTGTCGATCGTCGACGTCGCCTCCGGCGATCGCCGCGAGGTCACCACCCTCCCGGCGCCGGTCACGTGGCTGACCGTGGTGCCCGGCGGCGAGGAGGTGCTGGGCGGGATCCGCACCGATCGCGGCGTGGAGCGGCTCGCGGTCGACCTCGACACCGGTGACCAGCGCCCGGTCAGCGGCCCCGAGGGCGAGCTCCGCTGGTCCGCCGACGGTCGGCGGGCCTACCTGCTCGACCGGTCGGGGAACGGGTGGAGCGGCACCCTCGTCCACGCCCGGTACAACGGCAGCGCCGTCGAGGCGGGCGAGCCGGTCACCGCGTTCGACGGGCTGCTCGCCTTCGACGTCGGTCCGTGCGTCGACCACGCCGTCGCCCCGGAGTCCGCCGTCGACCAGCCGCTCCTCGGCGCCTCCTGGGTGCTCGGCCCGCTGGGGGTGCGGCTCACCGAGCGCGAGCCCACGTCGTCCTGCGCCGGCGACGACGCCTGCCGCCCCGTGCGGGTGGACGTACACGAGGAGGAGTGGCGGGGCGACGCGCCCGTCGCGATCTGCACCGCCTACGACGCCGAGCTGCGCGGCGACGCACTCACCGGGGAGGTCGCCGCCACCGACGACTGCCCCTCCGCCACCGACCCGCGGTTGGGTCTCCCGCTCCGCGTGGAGGTCGACCGCAGCCGCCTGCGCGCGACCTACGCGACGTCCGCCGGCGAGTGGACCGTCGTCTACGGCGCCCTGTTCGTGGGAGAGGCCGCCGATCCGGTCGAGCCCGCCATCCCCGACGGGCCGGCGCTCGACGACTTCGCGGTGACCACCACGACCGCCCCGACGCCCGACGAGGCTCCGTGCGATCAGGTCACCGAGTTCGCCGATCGCCTCGCCGCCGCCGAGGTCGTCACCGACCTCCCGCCCGGCGGTCCGCCCGACCGGCTCGCCGACCGGGCCCGCCTCGTCGTCCGCGGCTTCCTCACCGACACCGCGATCGGCTCGGACCCCGACGCCGCCCCGAGCGAGCTGACGTTCGTGTACACGCTGGTGGTCGAGGAGGTGCTGCGCGCCGATCCCGACGTGGACGTCGCGGTCGGCACCGAGGTCGGCGTCCGCCTGACCTGGGTCCTCGGCGACCGCGACCACGCGGCGCCGCCGCTGGGCGACCTCGCCGGCGTCGGGGGCCTCGACTCGCCGGACGGGGCGATCCCGGTCGTCGCCTTCCTCACCGACGAGGGCACGCCGTACCGGATGTGGCAGGTCGACGGGCCCTACGGGCTCGCCGTCGGGTGCGGCGCGCAGCGCGTCGGTGGCCTCGTCGGTGAGGAAGGCTGGGGCATGGAGATCGGCGAGCTGGCCGACGTCGCCCGCGGCTGACTCCCCCCGCTCCCCCGCCGCGGCTCGGCGTGGCCGCCGAGCGGCTGTGGGAGAGTCCGGGGCATGAGCGAGACGACGAACGGCCGGTACCGGGCCGACCTCCGCTGGACGACCCACGGCGCGGTGCACGTGCGGGCCGACGACTGGGGCGGGCTCGGCTTCGGGCAGGGGTGGGCGTGCGCCCGCGACCACGCCGGGACGATCGTCGACCAGATCGTGAAGGTCACCAGCCGCCGGGCCCGCTTCCACGGCGCCGGCCCCGAGGGCCGACACCTGGCGTCGGACTTCGGCTACCGGGCCCTCGGCGTCGTCGACCGGGCACCCGCCTGGCGCGAGGAGCAGCCGCCCGAGCTGCGCGAGGTGATCGCCGGCTACGTCGCCGGGGTGAACGCGTGGATCGAGGAGGCGACGGCCACGCCCGGCACGCTGCCCGCGTGGTGCGACGGGGCCGAGTGGATGCAGCCGATCGACGAGCTCGACCTGTACGCGTACCTGGTCGACGTCGCCCTGCTCGGCAGCGGCCGCAACCTCGCCCCGCTGATCGGGCGGGCCGAGGCGCCCGGGCCCGACGGCCCGGTGCCGCCCGCCCCGCTGGGCGACTTCGCTCGCGTCGAGGCGGCGAGCAACGGCTGGGCGTTCGGCGGCGACGTCACCGCGTCGGGCCACGGCATCGTGATGGCCAACCCCCACTTCCCGTGGGAGGGCGAGGCCCGCTTCTGGGAGTGCCACCTGACCATCCCCGGCGAGGTCGACGTCTACGGCGTGTCGCTCCTCGGGGCGCCGGGCGTGCAGATGGGCTTCAACCGCGACATCGCGTGGGCCCACACGTTCTCCAAGGGGCACCGCTTCACCCTCGCCCGGCTCGATCTGGTCGACGGCGACCCGACCCGCTACCGCCACGGTGACGTCGAGCGGGAGATGACGCCGACCACCCATGCCGTCGAGGTGCGCGGCGACGACGGCGGGGTCACGACGGTCGAGCGGACGCTGTGGACCACCCACCACGGCCCGATGGTGAACCTCCCGCTCCTCGGGTGGGGCACCGAGGTCGGCTTCACCTACCGCGACGCCAACCTCGACCAGACCGGCGTCCTCGCCCAGTTCCTCGCCATGGACCGCGCCCGGGGCATGGACGACCTCCAGTCCGCCCTGCGCGGCGGGCTCCCGTGGGTGAACACCCTCGCCGCCGACCGCACCGGCCGGGCCTGGTACATCGACGCGTCGTCGACGCCGAACCTCTCGGCCGAGGCCCAGGAGCGCTTCCGGCGGCGGCTCGAGACCGACCCGGTGGCGGCCCTCCTGTACGAGAGCCGGGTGGCGCTGCTCGACGGGAGCGATCCCGGCGACGACTGGGTCGACGACCCGACCGCCCTCCGGCCCGGCCTGGTGCCGTTCGACCGCCTGCCGCAGCTCGAACGCCGCGACTACGTCGCCAACGCCAACGACTCCCACTGGCTCGCCCACCCCGACGAGCCGCTGACCGGGTACTCGGTGCTGCACGGCTTCGAGCGCACGCCGCAGAGCCCCCGCACCCGCCAGAACCACCGGGTGGTGCAACGGATGATCGCCGACGGACCGGTCACGCGCGAGCGGGCCACCGCCGCGGTGCTCGGCAACGAGAGCCTGACCGCCGAGCTGCTGCGCGACGCGGTGGTCGAGCGGGCTCGCGCCGCGGGGACGGTCACCGTCGCCGGGGAGGAGGTCGACCTGGGGCCGGCGGCCGACGTCCTCGTCGCGTGGGACGGACGGGTCGACCTCGACTCGGTCGGCGCGGTGCTCTGGCGGGAGGTGATGGGCACGTTCCCGCCCGCCGACCGCCTCGACGCGGGGCCGATCTTCGCCGTCCCGTTCGACCCCGACGACCCCGTGGCGACGCCCCGTGACCTGGCCGACCCGCCCGCCGGGGGCGACGACCCGATCGTCGCCGCCGTCGCCCTCGCCGTGCAGGGCCTGATCGGCGCGGGCGTGCCGATCGACGCGCCCCTCGGCGCGGTGCAGCACGCGGTCCGCGGCGACGAACGGGTGCCGGTGCACGGCGGCGGCGAGGCCGACGGGGTGTGCAACATCCTCGAACCGACCGGCAACCTGGCCGCCACGTCGCTCGAACCGGTGCCGCCGCGGCTGCCCGCCGTCCCGGGGCGACCGGCCCACACCGGCCTCGGGCTCGGCGGCTACCGGTGCACGTACGGCACGAGCTGGTACATGGTCGTCGAGCTCACCGACGACGGTCCGGTGGCCGAGGGCCTGCTCGCCTACGGCCAGAGCGGCGATCCCCGTTCGCCCCACCACCACGACGGCATCGAGGCCTACGCGGCCAAGGCGGTGCGGCCCCTCCTGTTCACCGACGCCCAGATCGACGCCGACCCGAACCTCGTCCGCCGCACCGTGACCGGCTGACCGCGCGTACGAGCTTCCTCCGATCCCGTTCGTGCGAGGGGGTCAGCGGGGTTCGCAGATGACGACGGGGATGTCGCGCGACGAGCGCTTCTGGTAGGAGGCGTAGCCCTTGTACGCGGCGGTGATGTCGGGCCACAGTTCCGCCTTCTCGTCGGGCGAGGCGACCCGGGCGCGCATGGGGCGGGTCTCGCCGTCGAGTGTGATCTCGACCTCGGGCCGGGCGACCAGGTTCAGGAACCACGCCGGGTCCCGGTCGTCGCCGCCCTTCGACGCGACCAGCACGACGCGGTCGTCGTCGTGGATCGGCGTGGTGAGCATCGTGCGGCGCGGCTGGCCGGTCTTGCGTCCGGTCGTGTGCAGCTCGACCGTCGGCATCCCGAACGCCGTCGACAGCACGCGGCCGCCGGTCGCCTTCAGCACGGCGCGGTGGCCGAGGTTCATCGCCTTCATGCCGATGTCGGTCAGCGTGTCGCTCAGGCTCACGGGGCTCCCCTCGGTCGGGACGCGATCCTCGCACGCCCCGCCGACCGACGGAACCGTCGAGGGGATCGCCCGCGCACGGGTTTCCTCCGACCCCGTTCGTGCGCGCCGTAGGGTGCGGGCCGATGGGCGACGACGAGATCCGGCTGGCCGGGTGCGACCGGGCGTTCGCTCCGGTGGGCCTCGGCACGTGGGCGTGGGGCGACCGGGCCACCTGGGGCATGGGCGGCTACGACACCGACCTGACCGAAGAACGCATCGCCGAGGCGTGGCGGGCCGCGATCGACGCGGGCGTGACGCTGATCGACACCGCCGAGGTGTACGGCGGCGGCGAGAGCGAGCGCATCATCGGCCGCCTCCTCGCCGCCCACCCCGAGGACCGCGACCGGGTCGTCCTCGCGACGAAGTTCATGCCGATGCCTTGGCGGCTGAACGTCCGGAGCGCCCTGCGCGACGCCCTGCGCGCCTCGCTCGACCGCCTCGGCGTCGACCGGGTCGAGCTGTACCAGATCCACGGACCGGTGAGCCTGCGGTCGCACTCGGCGCTGGCCGAGGCGCTCGCCGCGGTGGTCGACGAGGGCCTGACCGCCGCGGTCGGCGTGTCGAACTACTCCGTGCGCGAGGTGCGCTCGATCCGGCGCGCCCTCGAATCGCGGGGCGTGCCGCTGGCGTCGAACCAGATCGAGTACTCGCTGCTGCGGCGACGCCCGGAATCGGTCGGGCTGATCGCCGAGTGCCGCGAGCACGGCGTCCTCCCGCTCGCCTACTCGCCGATCGGCCAGGGTCGCCTCACCGGGAAGTACTCGGCGGCGAACCCGCCTCCGTCGTCGCGGACGTTCTCGACGCACCCGATGGCCGAGGTCGACCGCGTCGTCGCCGTGCTCAGGGAGATCGGCGAACCGGCGGGGCGCACCCCGAGCCAGGTCGCCCTGCGGTGGCTGGTCGAGAAGGGGGCGGTGCCGATCCCCGGTGCGAAGCACGCCGGTCAGGCCGAGCAGAACGCGGGCGCGCTGGGGTGGTCGCTGACCGCCGAGGAGGTCGCCCGCCTCGACGCCGCCGCGCTCGACGGCACCCGCACGCTCCGCCAGCGGATCTGGCAACACGGATAGGAGTCCCGATGTCACCCGCCGACGACGCATCCTCCGGCCGACCGTCGCGGGTCGACTTCCACTTCGACGTGATGTGCCCGTACGCGTTCCAGACGTCGCTCTGGATCCGCGAGGTGCGCCGCCTCACGGGGCTGGAGATCGGATGGCGCTTCTTCTCCCTGGAGGAGGTCAACCGGCTCGAGGGCAAGAAGCACCCGTGGGAGCGGGAGTGGTCCTACGGCTGGTCGATGATGCGGGTCGGCGCGCTGCTGCGACGGCGCGATCCCGACCTGCTCGACGAGTGGTACCTCCGGGCGGCCGGCGCGCTCCACGTCGACGGCCGCAAGCCGCACCGGCCCGAGGTCGCCGAGGCGCTGATCGCCGAGATGGGCCTCGACCCGGCGCTCGTCGCCGAGGCGATCGCCGATCCGACCACCACCGACGAGGTGCGCACCGACCACGAGGCGGTGCTCGCCGACGGCGGCTGGGGCGTGCCGATCCTCCGCTTCGACGACGGCACCGCGCTGTTCGGACCGGTCGTCGTCGATCCGCCCACCGGCGACGCCGCCATCCGCCTGTGGGACCTCGTGTGCGGCTGGCGGGAGTTCCCCCACCTCTACGAGCTCCAGCGACCCAAGCGACCCGAGGACATCGCCCTGATCGGCGAGACGTTCCGCCCGTACCTCGAGGCGCGGGACTGGGTCACGATCCAGAACGAGACCCCATGACCACCAACCTGCCGAAGGACGAGGTGATCGCCGCCCTCGCCGAGGAGCTCGGCGCGCTGGCCGACCTGCTCGACGACCTGCCCGACGCCGAGTGGTCGACCCCCACCGACCTGCCCGGCTGGGACGTGCACGCCAACGTCGCCCACGTGATCGGCACCGAGGCCATGCTGCTCGGCCAGTCGCCGCCGGCGAGCGACGTCGAAGTCGCCTCGCTGCCCCACGTGCGGAACGACATCGCGGCGATGAACGAGGCGTGGATCGTCGGGCTGGCCGACGTGCCCCCGGCCGACATGCGCGACCGCCTGCGGACCGTCACCGCCGAGCGCCTCGCCGTCCTGCGGGCGATGGGCGACGACGAGTGGGACGAGCCGGGCTTCACGCCGGCCGGGCGGGACACCCACGGGCGCTTCATGCGCATCCGCACGTTCGACTGCTGGATGCACGAGCAGGACGTGCGCGACGCGGTCGGACGCCCCGGGCACCGTTCGGGTGCGGCGGTCGAGCAGGCGCTCGACGAGATGGTGACCGCCCTCGGCTTCGTCGTCGGCAAGCGGGCCGGATTCCCCGCGGGCTCGTCCGCCACGTTCGTGCTCGACGGCGACCCCGGCCGGACGGTGCACGTGCTCGTCGCCGACCGGGCGGGGGTGGTCGACGCGCTGGACGGGCCGGCGACGGTGACCCTGCGCGCCGGCGTGCACTCCTTCACCCGCGTCGCCGGCGGCCGCCGTCCCGCCGACGCGTTCGACGACGTCACCGTCGACGGCGACCCCGAGCTCGGCGCCCGCCTGCTCGCCCACCTCGCCTACACGATCTGACGCCGGCCGGGGTCGACGGGCACGGGTAACAGTTTTCCTCCGACCCCACCTGTTACCGGGTTGTTGCAGACGGGGTGAAAAATCCCTACCGTGCGCGGCCGTGCGTGAGTCATCGGTCACACCCGGGACGGAGGACGCCACCGACGGGAGATCGGTGCGGGCCGAGCGCACCCGCCGACGCGTGGTCGACGCCCTGCTCACGCTCAACGACGAGGGCCACATCCGCCCGACGGCGCGGGACATCGCCGATCGTGCCGGGGTGTCGGTCCGCTCCCTGTACGTCCACTTCCAGGATCTCGATGCCTTGATGCTCGCCGCCGCCCGCCGCCACCGCGACCGGGTCGAGGCCCTCGCGCCGCCGCTCGTCACCGACGGACCGCTCGCCGCCCGCCTCGCCGCCCTCGTCACCCGGCGGGTCGCCGTCCTCGAGGTCGGGGCCGGGGTCCACCGGGCCGCCCGCCTCGCCGAGCCGACCTCCCCCGCGATCCAGCGGAGCCTCGCCGCCGGCCGGCGCCTCGTGCGGGGCGATGTCACCGCCGCCCTGGCCCCGGAGCTGGGCGCACGGCCCGCGGTCGAGGCCGACGGGCTGACCAGCGCGGCCGAGGTGGTCACCAGCCACGCCACGTGGGAGCACCTCCGGGTTCACCGCGGCCTCGACGTCGACGGCGCGGCGGCGATGCTCCTGGCGATGCTTGCCACGCTCGTCGAGGGCTGGCCGGCGGGGCAACCGCTGCCCGCCACGACGGAGGCCCGATGACGGCGATCACCGCGGCCGGTCCCCTAGGCCGCATCACCTCGTCGCCCTGGTTCGAGCGCCTGTCGTTCCTCGGCCCCCTCGTCGCCCTGCTCGTCGTGCAGCAGGTGCTGTTCCCGACGCCGATGGGGATCGTTCTGAACGGGGCGCTCGTCGGGGGCCGCATCGCCCTGATCGCGCTCGGCATCGCGCTCGTCTACCGGGCGAACCGGGTCGTGAACTTCGCCCAGGGCGACCTCGGCGCCCTGCCGACGACCCTGGCGGTGATGCTCGTCATCGCGTGGGGGTGGAGCTACTGGCTCGGGCTGATCGCCGGCCTGCTCGCCGCGGTGCTGCTCGGCGTGCTGGTCGAGGGCCTGATCGTGCGCCGCTTCTTCACCGCGCCCCGGCTGGTGCTCACCGTGGCCACCATCGGCCTGTCGCAGCTCCTCGCCGGCGCCGCCCTCTTCCTTCCCCGGGCGTTCGGGGACACGACCTTCGGCACCCGCCTACCCCAGCCGTTCGAGGCCGAGTGGCACTTCGGCGGCACCGTGTTCAACGCCAACGACATCTTCACGATGATCGTGGTACCGGTCTGCCTGATCGCCCTCGCCGTGTTCCTCCAGCGTTCGACGGTGGGCGTGGCGATCATCGCCGCCGCCGAGAAGGCCGACCGGGCCTTCACCCTCGGCATCCCGGTCGCCCGCCTCCACACGGTCGTGTGGGTGGTCGCCTCGGTGCTCGCCTTCCTCGCCATGTTCCTGCGGGCCGGCGCGGTCGGCCTGCCGATCGGCGAGGTGCTGGCCCCGACGTTCCTCGTGCAGGCCCTCGGCGCCGCCGTGTTCGGGCGCTTCGAGCGCTTCACCACCATCGCGGCGGCCGCCATCGGGCTCGGCATCGTCGACCAGGCGATGACGTTCCAGGCCGGCAACAAGCCCGCCTACAACGACGCCGTCCTCTTCGTCATCGTCCTCGTCGGCCTGCTCGTCACGCGCACGAAGGTCGGTCGGGTCGACGCCGACGCGTCCGCGTGGCAGGCGATCAAGGAGGTGCGGCCGATCCCCCGCGAGATGCGCGGCCTACCCGAGGTCGTGTGGGGCCGGGTCCTCGTGTGGGGTCTGGTCGCCGCCTTCGTGCTCAGCCTGCCGATGTGGCTCTCGACCAGCCGCCTCGGTCTGGCGACGATCATCGTCACGTTCGGCATCGTCGCCGCCTCGCTCGTCGTCCTCACCGGCTGGGCGGGCCAGGTCAGCCTGGGCCACATGGGCTTCGTCGGCGTCGGTGCGGCCGTCGGCGGGGCGCTCACCGACCACCGCGGCTGGGACGCGGCGCTCGCGCTGCTGGTCGCCGGGCTGGTCGGCGCGGTGGCCGCCGCGGTGGTCGGCTACCCGGCGCTGCGGCGCCGCGGCCTCACGCTCGCGGTGAGCACGCTCGCGTTCGGCCTGCTCGTATCGAGCTACCTGCTCAATCGGACGATCTTCGGGGACCGGCTCCCCGGCCGACGCATCGACCGGGCCCCGCTGCTGACGATCGACCTCACGAGCGACACGGCGATGTACTACGCGTCGCTCGTCATCCTCGGGCTCGCCCTCGCGATGGTGGTCGGCCTGCGCCGCAGCCGCACCGGACGGGTGCTGATCGCCATCCGGGAGAACGAGCGGGCCGCCCGCTCGTACGGGATCGACGCCACCCGCACCAGCCTCGCCGCGTTCGCGGTGTCGGGGTTCCTGGCCGCCCTCGCCGGCGCGCTCTACGTGCAGCAGCAGCAGGGCCTGAGCGCCGGGCCGTTCCTCCCCCAGGCCAGCCTCGACCTGTTCGCCATGGTCGTGATCGGCGGCCTCGGCTCCCTGCCCGGCGCGATCCTCGGCGCGGTCTACGTGCGCGGCGCCAACTTCTTCCTGCCGGTCGAGTGGCGCTTCATCGCGACCGGCGTCGGGCTCCTCTTCGCCCTGCTCGTGTTCCCGAGCGGCATCGCCGGGATCCTCGCCGACCTTCGCGACGGCGCCCTCCGCAAGATCGCGGCGCGCCGCGGCCTCGTCGTGCCGAGCCTCCTGGCCGACGTCCGCGTCGACGACGGGCACGCCGACGTCCCTCCCGACGAGGACGTGCTCGCCGCGGCCGGCGCGGCGGCCGCGACCGACGACGGCACCGGCCGGCCCGACGGGTCGACGGCGGGTGGCGATCCGGTGGCGGACGGCCCGCCGGACGACGACCCGTCCTCGGGCGACCCCTCCCCTCCCGACGACGAGACGGTGGAGGCCCGCTCGTGAGCGAGACGACCGACCAGCAGGCCACCCAGGCCGTCCAGGACGCCGTCGGCCGGGCGTCAGAGCTCGAGGTCACCGGCGGGCCGTGGTCGCGCTGGAAGCAGCGCACGACCCAGGGCGCGCCGATCTACCCGCTCGGCGTCCTGTTCGGCCTGAACATGGTCGACGAGCTCGACCGCACCGCGTTCGGCGTGCTCCTACCGGAGATCCGCGACCACTTCGGGCTCAACACCAGCGGGATCCTCACCGTCGTGTCGCTGTCGCTGATCGCCGGGCTGATCCTCGCCCTCCCGATCGGCTTCTACGCCGACCGCCTGCGCCGGGTCCCGCTCGCGACCGGCGGGGCGACGATCTGGGGCGCGTTCAGCCTGATGACCGCCGGGGCGACCAACCTGTGGGCCCTCGGCATCGCCCGGGCCGGCGCCGGCCTCGGTCGGGCGATCAACGACCCGGTGCACAACTCGCTGCTCGCCGACTACTACGACATCCCGGCCCGGCCCCGCGTCTACGCGGTGCACCGCTACGCCAACGCCGCCGGCCAGTTCCTCGGTCCCCTGTCGGCCGGCCTGCTCGCCTACAGCCTCGGTTGGCGGGCGCCGTTCGTCGTGTACGCGGTGATCACCGCCGTGGTGGTGGTGATGGCGGTGCGCCTGCGCGAGCCGGTGCGGGGCCGCTTCGAGCGCCGGGCGATGGGCGCGTCGGCCGAGGTGGCCGACACCGAGGAGGAGCCACCGAGCTGGGCCGAGTCGTTCCGCATCGTGTGGCAGGTCCGCACCCTGCGCCGCATCTACGTGTCGCTGCCGTTCGTCGCCATCGCCATCGTCGGGCTGCTGATCCTCGGTGGCCTGTACTACGAGGACATCTTCGGCCTCGACGAGCGCGGCCGCGGCTTCCTCTCCGCCGCCGTCGAGGGCGGCGCCCAGCTCGCCGGCCTCCTGCTCGGCATCCCGCTGACCACCCGGCTGATGGCCAAGGGCCCCGGCTACGTCGTCGAGTTCCTCGGCAAGGTCTCCTTCCTCATCGCCGCCCTCTGGATCGCCTTCGCCTACGCCCCGAACCTGGCGTTCGCGGTGGTGGCCAACGCCCTCCTGTCGGCGGCGTTCTTCCTCCTGATCCCGGGCATCTTCGTCACCCTGTCGCTGGCGGTGCCGGCGAAGGTCCGGGCGTTCGGCTTCGCCGTCGGCACGCTGTTCATCCTCCCGGGCCTCCTGCTGCTGCCGGTCGTCGGGTACTTCGCCGACCGCTACGGCATCCGCCTCGGCCTCGCCCTCGCCGCCCCCGTGTTCGTCGTCGGGGGCCTGATCCTCGCCTCGTCGGGCAAGTTCGTCGCCCACGACATCGCCCGGGTGTGGAAGGCCACCGCCGCCCGGGCCGAGGTCGCCCACCTGCGGAAGCAGGGGAAGGTCAAGCTCCTCCTCTGCCGCGACGTCGACGTCCACTACGACAGCGTCCAGGTCCTGTTCGGCGTGAACCTCGAGGTCGACGAGGGCGAGATCGTCGCCCTGATGGGCACGAACGGCGCCGGCAAGTCGACGCTGCTCAAGGCGATCTCGGGCCTGGTGCAGGCGAGCGGCGGGGCGATCGTGTTCGACGGCCGCGACATGACCCACACCCCGCCGAACGAGATCGCGCTGCGCCGCAACGTGGCGGTCGTACCCGGCGGCCAGGGCGTGTTCACCCAGCTCTCCGTCGCCGACAACCTCCGCCTCGCGTCGTGGGGCCGCCGGTCGGCCAGGGAGGCCCGCGCCGCCACCGACCGGGTGCTCGACCTGTTCCCGGCCCTGCGCAACCGGCTCGACGAACCGGCGGGCAACCTGTCGGGCGGCCAGCAGCAGATGCTGACGCTCGGGATGGCGTTCGTGTCGCGCCCCCGGCTGTTGATGATCGACGAGCTGTCGCTCGGGCTCGCCCCCGCCGTCGTCGCCCAGCTCCTCGACATGGTGCGCTCGCTGCGCGACGAGGGCACGACGGTGATCCTCGTCGAGCAGTCGGTGAACGTGGCGCTCACCGTCGCCGACCGGGCGTACTTCATGGAGAAGGGCGAGGTCCGCTTCGAGGGCCCGACGTCGGAGCTGCTCGAACGGCCGGACCTCCTGCGCTCGGTGTTCCTGCACACCGCGGCCGAGGCGGTCGGCGAACCGGCCGCCGCGGCGGCGCCCTCGGCGCGACGAGAGGGCGAACCGGTGCTCGAGGTCCGCGACGTGACGGTGCACTTCGGCGGCGTCCAGGCGCTCGACCGGGTCTCGTTCGACCTCGCCCCGGGCGAGATCCTCGGCTTCATCGGCCCCAATGGCGCCGGCAAGACCACCCTCTTCGACGCCATCTCCGGGTACACCAGCACCGCCGACGGCACGGTGCTGCTCCGCCACGGCGGCGCCGCGCACGACCTCACCGGCCGGGCGATCCACGAGCGGTCGTGGGCCGGTCTGGGCCGCTCGTTCCAGGACGGACGGCTGTTCCCGGGCCTGACCGTCGCGGAGGCGATCGCGGTCGCGTTGGAGCAGCACGTCGACGTCCGCGATCCGATCGCCGCCCTGCTCCACCTGCCGTCGGTGTCGGACTCCGAGGCCCGCGTGACCGAGCGGGTCGAGGAGCTGATCGACGTGCTCGGCCTGGGCGCCTACCACGACAAGTTCCTGCGCGAGCTGTCCACCGGCACCCGGCGGGTCGTCGACCTGGCCTGCGTGCTCGCCCAGCGTCCTTCGGTGCTGCTCCTCGACGAGCCGTCGAGCGGCATCGCCCAGCGGGAGGCCGAGGCGCTGGCGCCGATGCTGCGCCGGGTGCGCGACGAGCTGGGCGCCAGCCTGATGGTCGTCGAGCACGACCTGCCCCTGCTCAGCTCGATCTCGGACCGGTTCCTCGCCCTCGACCTCGGCCGGGTCATCGCCGAGGGCACCCCGGCCGAGGTTCTCGACCACCCGCTGGTGGTGGCGTCCTACCTCGGCACCGACGAGGCGACGATCGCCCGCTCCGGCGCCGCCGCCCCCACCTGACCGCACCGCCCTCCCACCCGGCCACCCACGGCCCGCCCGACCCACCCACCCCACACCGAACCCCCACCCCCGATCCACGGAGGATCCCCACGATGGCCAACACCGACGACAACGGGGCCGGCGCCCCCTCCTCCCAACCGGACTGGACCAAGGCGGCGAAGCGCTACGGACCGATCGCCGCGGTGGTGGCGCTCGTCATCGGGGCGATCGCCGTCTTCGGCGGCGGCGGGGGTGACGACGGCGACGATGGTCCCACCGACGCGGCCACGAGCGGCGACGAGCTGATCCTGTCGGGCCCGATGACGCCCCAGCGCGCCGAGCTGGAGGGCGAGGACCCCGACTTCGGCCCCAACTGCGACACCGACACCGGTCGCATCAGGCTGGTGTCGATCTACGCCCCGCCCTGCGTCGTGCCCTTCGAGGGCGACAACGGAGGCGCCACCTACGCCGGCGTCACCGAGGACGAGATCAAGGTCGTGTACTACGCGTCCGACCCCGCCCTCGACCCGCTGACGGCGGCGACGATCTCGAGTGCCGGCGCCAACGTCAACCCGGAGACGGCCGCCGAGACCGTCGCCGGCTTCGTCGGCCTCTACAACGCGCTGTTCGAGACGTACGGCCGTACCGTCGTCGTCGAGGCCTACACCGGCACCGGGGCGGGCGACGACGTCGAGGCGGCCCGCGCCGACGCCATCGCCATCGCCGAGATGGAACCGTTCGCGGTGATCGGCGGGCCCCAGCAGGCCAGCCCGGTGTTCGCGTCGGAGCTCGCGTCGAAGGGCATCGTCTGCGGTCCGACCTGCGCGACCGCGCTGCCCGAGGAGATCGTCGAGGAGTACGAGCCGTACATCTGGCAGGCCGGACCCACCCCGGACCAGGCCGCCGCCCTCGCCGCCGAGGCCATCGGCGCCCTGGCCGCCCCCGGCCCGGCCGCGCTGGCCGGCGACCCGGCGCTGCACGACCAGGACCGCGTCTACGCCCTGTTGCACTACGACACGCCCGACGGCGACCACGAGGGCGTGTTCCAGTCGCTGAAGGCGTCGCTCGCCGACAACGGCATCGACCTCGAGACCGACATCGAGTTCACGCTCGACCTCGCCCGCGGCCAGGAGAACGCCCGCACGAACATCACCCGCCTGAAGGAGGCGGGCGTCACGACGATCATCTACTACGGCGATCCGCTGACGCCCGGTGCGCTCACCCAGGAGGCGACGGCCCAGAACTACTCCCCCGAGTGGATCCTCGGCCCGAACCTGCTGATGGACACGGCGATCTTCGCCCGCCTCCTCGACGGCGACCAGTGGCAGCACGGCTTCGGCATCGCCCTCACGCCGGCGCGCACCGACCGCGCCGAGTCCGACGCGTGGCGCATCTGGGACTGGGCCTTCGGTGGGGAGCCGCCCAACAACACCGTCGCCGTGCTCGAGCCGCCGCTGCGGACGATCTTCAACGGCATCCACCTCGCCGGACCGGACCTCAACCCCGAGACGTTCCGCGACGCCCAGTTCCGCTACCCGATCACCGGCGGCGTGCCCACCGCGGTGCAGGTGTCCCGCGGCGATCACGGCGTCTGGCCCGAGCTGGACTGGGGCGGGTCCGACGACCTCGGGATCATCTGGTGGGACCCCGAGGCCGAGGGCCCCGACGAGGTGGGCAACGACGGCATCGGCCTGTACCGCTACGCCAACGGCGGCCAGCGCTACACGATCGGCAACATGCCCTCCTCCCCCGAGGAGGCCGGCCTCTTCGACGTCGACTCGTCGGTGACGATCTACGAGGAGCTGCCCGAGGGCGACCGGGCCCCCGACTACGACCCGCCCGAGGGCTTCGGGCCCTGAGCCGACCGACCCCGACCCGCTCCGGTGTTCCGGTGCGGGTCGGGGCCCGGCGGCGGTCAGCCGGTGACCACGAGCGTGAAGGTGGCGTCGGGCCCGCCGGGCGCGAACCACGACGGCTCGTCCTGGCCGACCCCGATCGTCACCCGGTAGCGACCGGGGGCCAGGTCGCCGAGCATCGCTCCCACCGCGACGACCTCGACCGTCGCGGTGAACGGTTCCCCCGGCCGGGTCCACCGGTCGAGCTCACCGCCGCTGGTCGCCCCGTCGTCGAGGCCCGGGTCGAGCGCGTCGACCCGGGCCTTGACGCGCACGCGGGCCGGGCCGTCGTCGCTCGCCCGGTCCGGCCACGGCGACCCGAGGCCGACGTGGCGGCCCTCGACCTCGAAGCGCACCCGACCGCCACCCTCGACCTCGATCGTCTCCCCCGCCACGTCCGCCGGGAGCGTCACCTCGACCCGGCGCGCCGCCTCCGGCAGCCCGGTCGGGTAGCGGTCGGGCAGCAGCGCCCCGTCGGCGGCGAGGCGGTCGGCCTCCGGGCCCGGCCGCACCCACAGCGCCACCCCCTCGGGCGCCCCCCAGAACGTCGTGTAGCCCGAGCGGTCGATCCACGCGATCCGGTCCCCGGCGTCGCGGCGGGCGGCGTCGTCGGCGCGGGCCAGCACGAAGGGACGGTCCGGCTGCTCGCCGAGGACCGGATCGAACGTCGTCACGTCGACGTCGGGCAGCGCCCACCCGTAGCTGAGCGCGGGGAACGCGGCCTTCACCGCCCGCGAGTCGACGCTCAGCCCCTCGACGCCGAGGCCCCGGACCACCTCCGGCGCGATCCAGTCGCGGTAGACGGTGTCCTCGAACTCGTCGGTGCCGGTGACCGTGCCGAAGCCGGCCCACACGAACCAGACGATCAGCGGCGGCGCCAGCCAGCGGGGACGGCGCGCCGCCACCGCGACGACGCCGACGACCGCCGCGCCCAGCACCGCGGCCAGCGTCGCCCGCCACCAGGTGCCCGGCGGATCGTCGCCGACGAAGCGGATGATCGCCGGCACCGCGAACGGTGAGTACACCCCACCGAACGCGCCGGGGTCCTCCCAACGCTCGAGCAGACCGAGGAGCACGACGGTCACCGCCGCGGAGGCGCCGGCGAGCGAGGCGACGGCGCGGCGGCGGCCGAGCACGACGCCGACGACGGCCGACGCCAGCCAGAGCGGCACGAACGTGTCGTTGTGACGCCCGTACACGAGGTGGTCGGCGCGGAAGCGGGTGTGGGCGAAGAACGCCACCGACGCGAGGAACACCGACGCCGCCGCCAGCAGCACGAAGGCCAGGGTGAGCCGGGCCGCGTCCCGCTCGTCGCCCGCCGGCCGCGGGTCCGGCGGCACCGCCCGGTCGGGGCGCGCCGCCCGGCACCCGACCACGACCACCCCCACGAGGGCCAGCCCGAGGCTCCCGGCCGCCAGGTACCACGCCTGTCCGAACGCGGTGGTGGCGATCGTGGTGACGCCCGCCCGCGCCCGCAGCAGTTCGACGACGTCGCCGGGGCTGGCCTCCAGGTGCTCGATCGTGGTCCACCGCGCGTCGACGACCGCGCGGGTGAGGGCGCGCCCGGCGCCGAACACCACCGCCAGCAGGCCCGCGTTGGCCGCCGCGACCGACCAGGGGACGAGACCCCGCCACCGGCCAAAGGCGAGGAGCATCAGGGCGAGCACCAGCACGAGCACGAACCGGGCGTGGACGAGGTGGAGGAACCCCACCGCCGGGCCGAAGCCGATCCGCGCCCAGACCGGCCCCGGGCTCAGCGCGCGGTGCGCGAGGAGCGCCACCGCGGCGACGAGCGGGATCGCCAGGTTCTCGGCGATCGCCGACGGCCCGGCCGCGACCACCGCCGGCGCGGCCGCCCCCACCGCGGCGGCCAGCAACGACACCCGCCCCGGCGCGGCGAGCACCCGGCGGGCGAAGCCGTAGACCAGCGGCACGACCGACGCCAGGAGCAGGGAGTTGACGACCATGACGGCGCGCCACTGCGCCGCCGCCGGGCCGAACAGCCGCATCACCGGCGTGAGCAGCAGCGGGTAGCCGACGGCGTAGGTGGGGCTGGTCGGCATGTCCCAGCGCGTCGGGGACCCGGCGATCCACCGCGCGTTGCCGAGGTAGCCGGTCTCGTCGAAGGTGACCGTCGGATGGGCGAAGCGCGACGTCGTCCACAGGTGGAGGGCCAGCGCCGCCGCCGTCACCAGCCCGACCGCCACCCTGGGTCGACCCACCGCGGCGCGCATCGGCCCGTTCTACCGGAGCGACCCGCCGCGGGCCCCGTCCGGCCGCCGACGGCGATCCGCCGGGCCGCCGGTCGTGGGCCCGGCTCCGGTAGCGTTCACGGGCTCCCGCGGCGCCCGTCCATGATCCACCTCCTCCGCACCCACCTCCGCCCCTACCGCGGCCCGATCCTCGCCATCGTGGCCCTCCAGGCCGTCCAGGCCCTCGCCTCGCTCTACCTGCCCGAGCTCAACGCCGACATCATCGACAAGGGCGTGGTCACCGGCGACACCGACTACATCTGGCGCGTCGGCGGGGTGATGCTCGCGGTGACCCTGGTGCAGGTCGTCTTCGCCGTCACGTCCGTCGCCGTCGGCGCCCGCGTCGCCATGGGGTTCGGGCGGGACGTGCGCGACGCCCTGTTCCACCGGGTCACCGACTTCTCGGTCCGCGAGGTCACCACGTTCGGCGCGCCGTCGCTGATCAACCGCATCACCAACGACGTGCAGCAGGTGCAGGTGCTGCTCGTGATGGTGTTCACCATGGGCGTCGGCGCCCCGATCACGATCGTCGGCGGCATCGTGATGTCCCTCCGCCAGGACGTCGGCATGGGCTGGCTCCTCGGTGTCGCCCTGATCGGCCTCGCGGTCGCCGTCGGCTCGATCATCGTGCGGATGGTCCCGCTGTTCCGCGACATGCAGGACCGCATCGACGCGATCAACCGGGTGCTCCGCGAGCAGATCACCGGCATGCGCGTCGTGCGGGCGTTCGTGCGCGAGCCGGAGGAGACCGCCCGCTTCGCCCGCGTCAACGACGACCTCACCGCCACGTCGCTGCGGGCCGGTCGCCTGATGGCGCTGATGTTCCCGACGCTGATCCTGATCCTCAGCCTGTCGAGCGTCGGCGTGCTGTGGTTCGGCGCCGAGCGCATCGACACCGGCGACATGAGCGCCGGCGCCCTCGTCGCCTTCCTCACCTACTTCAGCCTGATCCTGATCGCGGTGATGATGGCCAGCTTCGTCGCCCTGATGACCCCCCGGGCCGCGGTGTGCGGCGACCGCATCCAGGAGGTGCTCGACGCCGAACCGTCGGTCGTCGCCTCGGAGTCGCCGGTCGTCGACCTGACCGACCCGGGTGCGCTCGAGCTCGACGGGGTCGGGTTCCAGTACCCCGGCGCCGACCAGCCGGTGCTCCAGGGGATCTCGCTGCGGTCGCGCCCGGGCCAGACCACGGCGATCATCGGCAGCACCGGCGCCGGCAAGACGACGCTCGTCAACCTGGTCGCCCGGCTGATGGATGCCACCGAGGGCCGGGTGCTCGTCGGCGGCGTCGACGTCCGGGACCTCTCGCCCGACGTGCTCTGGCACCGGATCGGGCTGGTGCCGCAGAAGCCGTACCTGTTCTCCGGCACCGTGCGCAGCAACCTCCAGGACGGCAAGGCCGACGCGACCGACGACGAGATGTGGGAGGCGCTGCGCGTCGCCCAGGCCGCCGACTTCGTCGCCGCGATGCCCGGCGGCCTCGACGCCCGCATCGCCCAGGGGGGCACCAACGTGTCCGGCGGTCAGCGCCAGCGCCTCGCCATCGCCCGGGCGCTCGTGCGGCGACCGGACATCTACCTGTTCGACGACTCCTTCTCGGCCCTCGACCTCGCCACCGACGCCCGCTTGCGCGCCGCCCTCGTCCCCTACACGCGCGACGCGACGGTGCTGATCGTCGGCCAGCGCATATCGACCATCGCCGACGCCGACCAGATCCTCGTGCTCGAGGACGGCGTGCCCGTCGGCCTCGGCCGCCACGACGAGCTGCTCGTCGGCTGCCCGACCTACGCCGAGATCGTCGAGTCCCAGACGACCGCCGCATGACCACCACCGAACCCACCGACGAGGCCGGCGACGCCGCCGCCCACCACGACGACGCGGCCGACGCCCACCACGACGACCACGGCGAGGTCACGCCGCCCACCCGGCCGCCGCCGCGCATGGGCCCCGGCGGCGGGGCGGGCGTCCCCGGCGAGCGCCCGCGCGACCTGCGCGGCGCGACCGGTCGCCTGCTGGGCCTCATGCGCGGCGAGCGTCCGGTGCTCGCCCTCGCGATCGGGCTCGCCCTGCTCGGCGTGGCCGGCCAGCTCGCCGGACCGAAGCTGCTCGGGCGGGGCACCGACATCATCGTGCGGGGCGTGCTCGGCGGCGACGGCATCGACTTCCCCTCGCTGCACCGCCTCCTGCTGCTGCTCGTCGCCATGTACCTCGCCTCGGCGGTGTGCAGCTGGGCGCAGTCGTACCTGATCGCCGGGGTGGTGCAGCGCACGATGCGGGGCCTGCGCGCCGACGTCGAGGACAAGCTCAACCGGCTCCCGCTCGACCACGTCGACCGCCAGCCCCGCGGCGACCTCCTCAGCCGGGTCACCAACGACATCGACAACGTGGCCCAGAGCCTCCAGCAGACGCTGAGCCAGATGTTCTCGTCGATCCTCCAGCTCTTCGGCGTGCTCGCCCTGATGCTGTGGATCTCGCCGGTCCTGGCGCTCATCGCCTTCGTCACCGTGCCGCTGTCGCTGACGATCACCAAGACGATCGCCAAGCGGTCGAAGGCCCGGTTCGTCGAGCAGTGGAGCCACACCGGCCGGCTGAACGCCCAGGTCGAGGAGGCGTTCACCGGTCACGCGATCGTCAAGGCGTTCGGTCGTCAGGCCGAGGTGGAGGAGCGGTTCCGGATCACCAACGAGCAGATGTACCGGGCGAGCCGCCGGGCCCAGTTCACCTCCGGTTCGATCCAGCCGGCGATGATGGCGCTCGGCAACCTGAACTTCGTCGCCATCGCGGTCGTCGGCGGCCTGCGCATCGCGTCCGGGGCGATGAGCCTCGGCGACGTGCAGGCGTTCATCCAGTACTCCCGCCAGTTCACGATGCCGCTGACCCAGATGGCGTCGATGTTCAACGTGTTCCAGTCGGGCCTGGCGTCGGCCGAGCGGGTCTTCGCCCTCCTCGACGGGCCCGACCAGACCCCCGACCCCGAGCCGGAGCCGGCACCCCCGCAGCGGGGCCGGGTCGAGTTCGACCACGTCTCGTTCTCCTACGACCCCGACCGCCCGCTGATCACCGACCTCTCGCTCGTCGCCGAACCGGGCCAGACCGTCGCCATCGTCGGTCCGACCGGCGCCGGCAAGACGACGCTCGTCAACCTGCTGATGCGCTTCTACGAGATCGACGCCGGCACGATCCGGGTCGACGGCCGCGACATCTCCTCGATGCCGCGCGCCGAGCTGCGCTCCCAGATGGGCATGGTGCTCCAGGACACGTGGCTGTTCGGGGGCACGATCCGCGAGAACATCGCCTACGGCAACCCCGCCGCCACCGAGGACGAGATCCTCGCCGCCGCCCGGGCCACCTACGTCGACCGCTTCGTGCACTCGCTGCCCGACGGCTACGACACCGTCCTCGACGACGAGGGCAGCAGCGTCAGCGCCGGCGAGAAGCAGCTCCTCACCATCGCCCGGGCGTTCCTCGCCGACCCGACGATCCTGATCCTCGACGAGGCGACGTCGTCGGTCGACACCCGCACCGAGGTGCTGATCCAGCACGCGATGGCGGCCCTGCGCTCCCAGCGGACCAGCTTCGTGATCGCCCACCGGCTGTCGACGATCCGCGACGCCGACACGATCCTCGTCATGGAGGCGGGGAGCATCGTCGAGCAGGGCCACCACGCGGACCTCCTCGCCCGCGACGGCGCCTACGCCGCCCTGTACAACGCCCAGTTCGCCGCCGCCGCCGTCGACCTCGACGAGCCCTGACCGTGGCCGACCCCGACGCCGTCACCTACGACGTCGGCGGGCGGACCGTCGCGATCACCCACCCGGACCGGGTCCTGTTCCCCGCCGACGGCGTCACCAAGGCCGACCTCGCCGCCTACCACCACGCGGTCGCCCCGACGCTGCTGCGCCACCTCGCCGACCGGCCGCTCATGCTCCAGCGCTTCCCCGAGGGCATCGGCGGCGACGGCTTCTACCAGAAGGAGGCCGGCCGGGGCGTGCCGTCGTGGATCCGCACGGTCGAGGTGCCCAAGGAGGGCGGCACCGTCAACCACCCGGTCGTCGACGACGAGGCCGGGCTGCTCGCCCTGACCAACCTGGGCACGGTCAGCTTCCACCGCTGGGGAGCGCGGGCCGACGAACCCGACCGGCCCGACCTGCTGATCGTCGACCTCGACCCGTCCGACGACGACTTCGCCACCGTCGTGCGCGCCGCCCACCTGACCCGCGACCTGCTCGACGAGCTCGACCTGGCCGCCTACGTCGCCGTGACCGGCTCGCGGGGCATCCACGTCGTCACGCCGCTCGACCGGGGGGTGCCGACCGACGCGGTGGCCGCCTTCGCCCGCGCCGTCGCCCACCTGCTCGCCCGGCGCCATCCCGAGCTGCTCACCGACGAGGCGCGCAAGAAGAAGCGCCGGGGCCGGCTCTACGTCGACACCGCCCGCAACGGCTACGCCCAGACCGCGATCGCGCCGTACTCGGTGCGGCCCCGGCCGGGAGCCCCGGTCGCCACGCCGATCACCTGGGACGAGCTCGACGACCCGGACCTCCGTCCCGACCGCTGGACGATCGCCTCGGTGCCCGCCCGCCTCGACGACGTGGGCGATCCGTGGACCGACCTGGCCCGCCACGCCCGAGACCTCGCCCTGCGCTGGGAACGCCTCGACGCCCTCGTCCGCGCCGCCCCCACCTGACGACACCCGGTACCGGGTTCCAGGTGACGCCCCCGACCCCGGACGACACCCGGAACCGGGTTCCAGGTGACGCCCCCGACCCCGTAGTGGCGCGTGATTCCCGCCCCCGGGGACGGGAACCACGCGCCGGTTCGGTGGGTGGGCGATGGCGGGTACGGTGCCGCCGTCCCCATCTCCGCGCGGGCCGAGCCGACGATCGCTCGCCGCGCCGATCGCCGCCGACGGAGGACCCGTGAGCTTCATCGAGACCGACGAACAGCAGGCCCTGCGGGCGACGGTCGCCCAGCTCGCCGCCAAGTACAACCACCTCGACTACGCGCTGGCGAAGCACCGGGCCCACGAGCCGCTGTCGGAGCTGTGGCACGAGGCCGGGCAGCTCGGGCTCCTCGGTGTGAACCTGCCGGTCGAGTACGGCGGGGGCGGGGCCGGCATCTACGAGCTGTCGCTGGTGCAGGAGGAGCTGTCGGCCCAGGGCGCCGGACTGCTCCTCATGGTCGTGTCGCCCGCGATCTGCGGCACGATCATCAGCCGCTACGGCACCGACGGGCAGAAGGGCGAATGGCTCCCCCGCCTCGCCGACGGGTCGTCGATCATGGCCTTCGCCATCACCGAACCCGACGCCGGGTCGAACTCCCACCGGATCACCACGATCGCCAAGCGCGACGGCGACGACTGGGTGCTCAACGGCCGCAAGATCTTCATCTCCGGCGTCGACCAGGCCGACGCCATCCTGGTCGTCGCCCGCTCGGAGGACGCCAAGACCGGCACCCTGCGGCCCGCGCTGTTCATCGTCCCGACCGATGCCGCCGGCCTCGAGGCCCAGGCGATGGAGATGGACATCGTCGCCGCCGACACCCAGTTCACGCTGTTCCTCGACGACCTCCGACTGCCCGGCTCGGCCCTGATCGGCGAGCCCGACGCCGCCCTGATGCAGCTCTTCGCCGGCCTCAACCCCGAGCGGATCATGGGCGCGGCCCTCGCCCTCGGCCAGGGTCGCTACGCCCTGGACCGGGCCGCCGACTACGCCCGTGAGCGCACGGTGTGGAACGTGCCGATCGGCGCCCACCAGGGCCTCTCCCACCCGCTGGCCAAGTGCAAGATCGACGTCGAGCTGGCCAAGCTGATGATGCAGAAGGCCGCCGTGCTCTACGACGCCGGCGACGAGATCGCCGCCGCCGAGGCCGCCAACATGGCCAAGTACGCCGCCGCCGAGGCCGCCATCTCCGCTCTCGACCAGTCGATCCAGACACACGGCGGCAGCGGCCTCACCGCCGAGGTCGGCCTGGCGTCGATGCTGGCGATGACCCGGGTCTCCCGCGTCGCGCCGGTCAGCCGGGAGATGATCTTCAACTACGTCGCCCAGCACAGCCTCGGCCTCCCCCGCTCGTACTGAGCGACTGCCGGTGACCTCCCTCTCCCCTCGGCGGCCGTCGTGAGCGACGGCGCGCCACGGGTGCGGCGGGCGGCGGCCCCCTTCCGCCGGGTCGAGGTGCTGGCGGCGACCGACGTGACGCCCCGGCTGCGGCGGGTGACCGTCGGCGGGCCGGAGCTCGACGGCCTGGAGGTGCCCCCGCCCGCCTCCGCGGTCCGGCTCTACGTGCCGACGGCCGAGGCGGCCGCCGCCCGCCCGCTCGTGCTACCGACGTGGGACCGCAACAACTTCGTCCTCCCCGACGGCACCCGGCCCACGCTGCGCACGCTCACCCCGCGCCGGGTCGACCCCGACCGCCACACGCTCGACCTGGAGATCGTCCAGCACGGCGACGGACGGGCGTCGTCCTGGGCGGCTACCGCCGAGCCGGGCGACGTCGCCGCGATCAGCGTGCACGACCGGGGTTGGGAGCCGGACCCGTCGGCCGATGCCGTGCTCCTCGCCGGTGACGAGACGGCGCTACCCGCGATCGACCAGCTCCTCGGCCTCCTCACCGGCGGGACCTGGACCGGAGGTCCGGTCCGGGCGATCGTCGAGACGGCGACCGACGCGGCCCGGGCCGCGCTCCCCGACGACGCCCCGGTGGAGTGGGTCGACGCCGCGGCCGATCGGCCCCCGGGGTCGGCGCTGGTCGACGCGGTGAAGGCCGTCGGCGTCACGCCCGGCACGCTCGTCTGGGCCGCGGGCGAGGCGGCTTCCGTGCAGGCGATCCGGCGCCACCTGTTCGACGAGCGCGGCATCGACCGGTCCGACACGTGGATCCGCGGCTACTGGAAGCACGGCCGCCGCGGCACCTGACCGGTACCCGTCGCCCGGTGGGGCGCGACGGTGTTCAGTAGGTGCGGTCGGGGACCTCGAGGTGGTTGGCGTCGCCGAGCGCCCGGAGCGACCAGGCGTGGTGGCCGGCGATGGCGACGGTGTCGAGCTGGGCGATCGACGCGTGCCCCATCGTGAAGCGGAACCAGTCCCACGGTTCGTGATCGAGGCCGAGCAGATGGGTGACGATCACCGAGTTGGTGCCGCCGTGGGCGACGAGGACGAGGCGGTCGTGGTCCTCCTCGTCGATCGGGCCGTCGCTGTCCCAGAGCCGCGGCTGGTCGGGCGCGGGGCGGATGCCGAGCCCCTCCAGGAAGGCGTCGAGCCCGGCGGTCACCCTCTCGTGGAAGGCGGCGGGCGACTCCCCACCGGGCATGCCGTTCCACCACACCTCCCGGTCGGCGTGCTGCATCGACTCGAACGCGACGCGCACCTGCTCGATCGGCGCGCCCTCCCACTGCGGGGGGTTGTGCAGCTCGAGCAGCCAGTCGCTGGTCTCGATCGGCAGGTCGAGCGCGGCGGCGATCGGAGCGGCCGTCTCCTGGGCGCGCACCGCGGGCGACACCAGCAGGCGGTCGATGTCGCCCCACTCCGGCACCTGCTCGGTGGCCGCCAGCCGCCGGGCCACCGCCCGGGCCTGGGCCCGGCCCCGGTCGGTGAGGACGGGGTCGTTGCGGGCGAGCCCGTCGGCGTCGCTCCAGGCCGGTTCGCCGTGCCGGACGAGGATCAGCTCCATCCCGGCGAACCTACCGGCCGGCCCACGTCCGGCGCGCCCGACGCGCCCGACGCGCCCGACGCGCGTGCTGTCCCGCGCCCGGTCGGCCGGGGGGCGATCATGTCACCATCCCACCGCACGGAGGTCGACCATGGCGGTGCCGCCACTTCCCGACATGACCGAGCTGCTCGACGCCTCGCCGCGCTTCGCGGCCGACCCGGGGTTGCGCGACCACGCCCGCCTGTGGCTGGCGTGGGGGCCGCCCGCCCGCGAGCGGGTGGCCGCCGAGGCCGCCGAGCTGGCCCGACCGTCGCTGCGCCCGGCGACCCTGCGCGCCGTCGGTCGCACCGGTGTCGAGCTCGCCCGCGGCGTGAGCCCCGGCCTGAAGGAGGACGCCGTACGGCGCGTCACCGAGGGCCCGCTCGAGCAGGGCGCGTCCGTCCGCCACCTCCAGGAGCTGGTGAAGGCGGGCGGGTCGACCTACATCAAGCTCGGCCAGTTCGTCGCCACCGCCCAGGGCCTGCTCCCCGACCAGTGGGTCGACGCCTTCGGTTGGTGCCGCGACACCGCCACCCCGCTGGCGCCGGGCGAGGCCGAGGCGCGCATCGAGGACCGCTTCGAGGTGCCGCTCGACCGCATCTTCACCGAGTTCGACCCCGAGCCGATCGGCGCGGCGAGCATCGGCCAGGTCCACGCCGCGACGCTCCCCGACGGTCGTCCGGTCGTCGTCAAGGTCCGCCGTCCCGGTCTGCGCGGCCAGTTCGCCCGCGACCTGCGCTCGATGGCCCTCGCCGCCGCGGCCGCCGAGAAGGCGTCGAAGTCCGCCCGGGTCGCCAACCTGTCCGGCTTCGTCGAGCTGTTCGCCGGCCTGGTGCTGGAGGAGATCGACTTCCGCTTCGAGGCGCTCAACCAGGTCGAGATCGCCCTCGCGTCGGAGGCGGCCGGCCAGGACTTCGTCTCGGTCCCGTCGCCGATCCCGCACCTCACCCGCGAGGACGTCTTCGTGATGACCCGCGCCGAGGGGGTGCCCTACGACCGGGCGCTCGACGCCTACCCCGACGTGGTCGACGGCGAGCGGCTGCTCCAGCTCGCCGTGACCGGGACGCTCGAGCACATGATCGCCTACGGCATCTTCCACGGCGATCTGCACGCCGGGAACGTCCTCATCGACCCACGCGGCGACTTCTCGCTGATCGACTTCGGCATCGCCGGTCGCATCGACGCCGAACAGCGGGCGGCGACGGTGCAGTTCGTGGTCGGCTTCGCCCGCAACGACACGGTGATGCAGCTGAAGGGCCTCCAGCAGTTCGGCGCGGTGCCGCCCGGGGCCGACCTCGACGACCTCGCCCGCCAGCTCGAGGACCAGCTCAACGCGGTCGACCCGTCGCTCCTGGCCCGCGAGGGCGACTTCACGGTCGACAAGCTGGGCCAGGCCCTCGGATCGATCCTGAAGCTGCTCGCCGCCGAGGGCTTCCACCTGCCCAAGGAGCTGGTGCTGTTCTTCAAGAACCTGCTCTACCTGAACGGCTTCGCCGCCAGCCTCGCCCCCGACACGAACCTCTTCACCCAGATCGAGCCGACCTTCACCTACTTCGTCGCCAAGTACCCCGACGAGCTTGCCCAGATCATGAGCGACGTGTGATCCGGTGCCGGCCTTGGAACGGTGGTTGGTCGGGATCAGGCCAGGGCGCGGCGCGGGTGGCGGCCGTCGACGTAGCCGAGGAACGGTGGGTGGACGTTGTAGCCGAGCAGCTCCTGCAGCCGGGCGGGCAGGGTGCGCACCACCTCGACGGGCACCGCGGTGACGTGGTTCTCCTGGGCCCGCAGCCACGACGCGCAGTACTCGAGGATCACGCCCAGGCGGCGCTGGTCCGTGCGGTTGGGCCCGCCACCGTGCCAGACCGTGCCGACGTAGATCATCACCGACCCGGCGGGCATGGTCGCGGTGACGACGTCGGAGGCGGAAGGCATCTGGGTCGGCGGGCTGCGGTGGCTGCCGGGCGCGATGGCGGTGGCGCCGTTCTCCGCGGTGAAGTCGTCGATGGCCCACATGGTGTTGAGCACCACCTGGTCGTGCGGCCACCCCAGCGGGTAGACGCTGTCGTCGCGGTGGAGGCCCTGGGCCGACTCGCCGGGCCCGATGTCGATGCCCACGGGGCCGCTGAGCTGGTAGTGGCCCAGCACCCGATCGAGGATGCCGAGCAGCAGCGGGTCGACGGCGAGGGCGTCGAAGCCGCGGACCTTGGCGAAGAGGGCGTAGATGCGTCGGGTCGCGAAACCCTCGAAGTCGTTGCGGCCCTCGGGGGTCTGCTCCCGGAACGGGGCCAGCTCGTCACGTAGGGAGGCAACGGTCGCCTCGTCGAGGTATCGCTCGACCACCACGCAGCCGTCACGGTCGAGCGCGTCGACCAAGACGTCGACGGTGGCCTCGTCCCGGTCGAGCCGGACGAGGCGGTCGTTACCGCCCGTGTGGGCGGTGTGGGCGGTGTCGGCGGTGTCCGCGGCCTCTCCCGCGGCGGATGGGGCCGTCGTGGTCTGTTCCACGGCCCCATCCTCGCGCCGGTGTCACCATGGGGCCCGTGCGACCCCGGCCCGCTCCGTTCTCGGCGCGCCAGCGGTCAACCGTGACCGGCCACGGGCCAGAACCGCAAACCCGAGCCGACTCCCCCCTTCTCGGCGCGCCAGCGGCCACCCGTGACCGCCCACGCGCCAAGAAGCGGAACGACCGGTGAGGGCCAGTCGGGGCCGGAACGGCTGAGCGGGTGGGTGCGGGATCCACGTGCGGTCAGGCGGCGGGGGTGGCGACGGTCGGGGCGGGGCCGACGTAGCGGGCGGCGGGGCGGATCAGCTTTCGGGTGGCCGCCTGCTCCAGCGCGTGGGCGCACCACCCGACGGTGCGGCTGACGGCGAAGGTCGGCGTGAACATCTCCCGGGGCAGGCCGACCGACGCCATGACCACGCCGGCGTAGTACTCGACGTTGGACGGCAGGGCCCGGTCCGGCTTCAGCTCGGCGAGCGTCTCGAGGATCGCCGCCTCGACCGCCACCGCCCGCTCGACCAGCTCCCCGCCGAGGCCGAGGGCGACCTCCCGCATCAGCGTCGAGCGCGGGTCGACGTGGCGGTACACGGCGTGGCCGAAGCCCATGATCCGGCGGCCGGCGGCGACCTCGCTCCGGACGAAGTCGGCCGCCCGCTCCGGCGTGCCGATCGCGTCGAGCGCGTCGAGCGCCCGCCCCGGGGC
>Ga0123332_1000788_pt1 | contig 31877 bp, 27 predicted proteins | sample BioC12SIPDNA_4_FD_89958 | JGI IMG/M metagenome (GOLD analysis project Ga0123332, IMG submission 89958) | Anaerobic biogas reactor microbial communites from Washington, USA - Biogas_R2_A C12 SIP DNA | ecosystem: Engineered > Bioreactor > Anaerobic > Unclassified | place: Washington, USA... | reverse complement strand
GTTCGGATCAGCAAGAAGGACGCGGACCCGTTCACATGGAAGAACATATGACGCAAGAGACGAGAGAGACCCTCGACGAAGTCAGTGAAGCAACCGAGACGGAGCCGTTGACGGCCGATGAGAGGGACGGCGACGTGCCGTGCGACGAGGCCGAGCCTCAGGCGCCGGAGAGAATCGAAGTCGAATTCTCCGTCGATGGCATCGGAGAGCCACAAGAGGCCGACGACGTCGAGGAGACTGCTGACCAGACAGAACCCACCGATGCGGAGAACGAAGCTCCGCCGGCCGACGACGCCGAGCCGACGCCAACCGTCGAATCGGTGATCGAGGCGATCCTGTTCGCCAGCGAAGAGCCGCTGAGCGACAGCCGCCTGGCGGGCATCGTCGAGACCACGACCAAGCAGGTCCGCGACTGCATCCAATCGCTCAACGACAAATACGAGCGGAACCACAACGCCTTCCGTATCGAGCAGATCGCCGGCGGCCACCAGATGCTGACGCTGCCAACCTACAATACATGGCTCAAGAAGATGCTGAAGGTGCGCAGCGACAACAAGCTCAGCCCGGCGGCGATGGAGACGCTCGCCATCATCGCGTACAAGCAGCCCGTGATCCGCGTGGACATCGAGGCCATTCGCGGCGTGGCCGTCGGCGAGGTGATCCGCAGCCTGATGTACAAGGGCCTGGTCAAGATCGTCGGTCGCGCCGAGATCCTCGGCCGGCCCATGCTCTACGGCACGACGAAGAAATTCCTCGAGGTCTTCGGCCTCAATTCCCTCAAAGACCTTCCCAAGGCCGAAGAACTCAAGAAGCCCGATTAGCCGCCGCGGCGATCAAGAACAGACACTATCGTTCGGCCCGAGCGACCATCGTGGCCTGTCCGGAATCCGGAAGGGGGGCCAGTTCGGGGCAGGCGGCCAGCGCCGCGACGATCTGGTCGGGCTCGGAGGCGTCAACGCAATAGACGGTCCCGCCGCAGGCCTCGAAATCCCCGGCATAGGCCTCCCAGCGCTCTTCATAGCGTTCGATGGCCTTCGTCCAGCCTCCACCCCTCGCCGCCAGGGACTCCATGATCTCGGGATTGGTGTACCGCACGACGAGGTCTCTGTCGCGCAGAACGAACACCGCGCCGGCCGTCCTGTTCTCGACGTTCAACCGACGATCCGTACGGACATCGTCCAGCCCCTGGGCCTGGAAGTATCTGCGAACCGTTTGCTCGCCGTCGTTCTCTCGGATCTCCTGCAGCTTCCGTGTCGAGGCCGACGGTCCCCGGTAGACAGGTGGGCGGCGTCCGGCGCGACCGGATGACGTGCCCTGAGGCGCTGCGTGCACCTCAATGACTGGGCACGGCACGCAACACGGCGCATGCCACAGGTGATAATCGACGACAAAGCCGGAATTGCGGTAGTTCAGAGCGTGCGGCGTATAGCGTACGCCCTCGTAGGCCAGCCCCGTGTTGCGTATGTTGAACACGTGCGGCGAGTACTTGACTCCGCCGGGAATCAGACCCGAATTGCGATAGTTAAATGCATAGGGGCTGTAACGAACCTGGTATCGCTCCGAGCGATGGACGTTCCCGTACCCCACAACCGGCGCCAACGCCACGACGGCGACCACGATAGAAGTCCATTTCATGTCGTTCTCCTTTTCTTAGGTGAAGGTTTCCTCCTGAGGTTCCCTTCTCATCACCCTCTCCTAAGCGGATTGTAGGGGCGAATGATCATTCGCCCGTACTCTGTGCCAATCCTCCTTTCCATTACCCTTCTGCCGTCGGTGGATGGTGATCTCGTTTCGATGCGCGGTCCGCACCGCGCGCCGTGCGCTCGTAGTGACGCCGTAAGGCGTTATTCGCTTTCTGTGGGAGCAGCCCTTACGGGCACACTACAAACGGCGCAGAGATGAACACATGAGATGCCATCAACCTCCTTGTCTGTCTTTACCCGAGCCCACTGGCCCTTGCAGGGCCCCGTCCAGCCTGACGCCTCCGGGGCCGGGCTCGATCTGCACCGTTCTTTCTCCGTACCGAACGATGCACGAGCGGCCACTTGGGCTCTTGACGATTGCCTCGGCGAGCATACCATTTTTCCACGCGATGTCAAGTGTGAAACCGCCGCGCGCTCGCAGGCCGGTGATCCGGCCGTCGGGCCAGGCGCTCGGCAGGGCCGGCAGCAGCTCGACGATATAGCGGCCTTTCGGGTCGCGCCGGTGGCTCTGCATGAGCATCTCGGTGATGCCGCTGGTGGCGCCGAAGTTGCCGTCGATCTGGAACGGCGGATGGGCGTCGAAAAGATTGCCGTACACGCCTCCGCCTTTGTATTCGGTCAGCGGCGAGTCGGTCAGCGTCAGAAGGTGCTTGAGCATCAGATGAGCGTGGTCGCCGTCGAGCAGACGGGCCCAGAAGTTGATCTTCCAGGCCCGGCTCCAGCCGGTGCCGCCGTCGCCGCGAAAGATCAGCGACTGCCTCGCGGCATTCAGCAGTTCGGGCGTATCGGCCGTGATCTCGCTGCCCGGGAACAGGCCCCACAGGTGCGAGACGTGGCGATGCTCGTTCTTCGGGTCGTCCTTGTCTTCGAGCCACTCCTGGAGTTGGCCGTGCCGGCCGATCTGGTTCGGCGCGATGCGAACGCGCAAGGCGTCGAGCTTCGTCGCGAACTCCTCATCTACGCCCAACACACGCGCTGCCTCGGCGGTATTGGCGAAGAGACTGCGAATGATCTGATGATCCATCGTCGGGCCCATGACCAGCCCGCCGATTTCGGGGCTGTTGCTGGGTCCGCTGATCAGCCAGCGCTCGTCGCTTCGCGGGTCTTCGACCAGACTTTCGACGAAGAACTCGGCCGCCCCTTTCATCAGGGGGTATGCCCCGTCCCGGAGGAACTGCCTGTCGCTGCCGTAGACGTAGTGCCACCACAGATGCTGGCAGAGCCACGCGCCGCCGGTGGGCCAGATGCCATGGTTCGAGGCGTTGATCGGGGCGGTGCCGCGCCAGAGATCGAAGTTGTGGTGCAGCACCCAGCCGGGGGAGTCGTAGTGCTTTCGCGCGGTCGAGCGGCCCGACTCGGCGATCTCGACCAAAGCGTCGAACAGCGGGCGGCCGCACTCGGCCAGATTCGTCGGCTCGGTCAGCCAGTAGTTCATCTCGGTGTTAATGTTGACCGTGTACTTGCTGTCCCACGGCGGACTGGTGCTCTCGTTCCAAAGACCCTGAAGGTTGGCCGGCTGGCCGCCGGTCCGCGAGCTGGCGATCATCAGGTAGCGACCGTACTGGAAGAACAGGGCCGCCAACTGCGAGTCTTCCTTCTCGGCGTACTTCAGCACGCGCCGATCGGTGGGGAGGTCGGCCGTCCGCGCCGGGCCCAGATGGAGCGTCACGCGCCGGAACAGCATCTGGTGATCGGCTACGTGGGCGTCGCGCAACTGTCGCGGCGTCTTCTCGGCGGCTTTGCGGAGCACCTCGGCGCAGCGCTGCCCCGGATCGGCCGAGAGGTCCTTATAGCTCTTGACGTTGGTGGCCATGGCGATCGTCAGCGTCGCGGCATTGGCGCCTTGCACACGGATCTGACCATCGTCGACCGAGACCTGGCCGCCGTTGATTCGAATCTGACAGCGGCCTTCGAACCGCACCGCGCCGGGAATCACCTCCTTGGTGTCTCGCACCTCGAAGTCGCGGGCCCGTCCGAGGATTGCCAGCGTCCGATCATCCACCTTCCGTGTCCGCACATCGGCGTTGGGGCTGGTCAGCGCCGCGGTGAAACTCAGGGCACCCGGCTCGTCACACGAAACCCGAACCACGACCACCTGATCGGGGAAACTGGCGAATGTCTGGCGCGTGTAGGTCACGCCATCGACCCGATAGGTCGTCGTGGCGACGGCAGTGTCGAGGTCCAGCTCGCGGCAGTAGCTCTTGGCATTCTCGTGTCCGGGGAAGCGCAGCGTCAGGTCGCCGAACGGTTGATAGGGAACCTGGCGCAGCGGCGACGACATGAAACGCTCCATCGCCAGTTGTTCGGCCTCGCGCTGTTTGCCTTCGAACAGCCGCCGGCGGATTTCGGGCAGGTATTGGGCGGCGCCGTCCTGGGCATAATCGTGGGGCCGGCCGCACCAGAGAGAGTCCTCGTTGAGCTGGTAGCGCGCCTCGGCTGTGCCTGCGAACACCATCGCCCCGAGCCGTCCGTTGCCCACGGGCAATGCATAGGTCCACGTCTGAGCTGGTTCAGCGTACCACAGTTTCATATCGGATGGCCCGCCGTCGCTTGCGGCGTCGAGGGAGACAGTGCAGATGGCGAATGTGAGCACGGCGAACCGAATGATGTGGCTTCTCATGATCACTCCCCTGTAGTTGCAGGATGTCCAGATAGCGCTTAGACGGTGAAGAGACGGCGCCGCTCGTCGTATGAGACGACCCTATCACGAGGGATCTGCCGGCGATCGATTCCGAGCAGTCGGAGCGGATTGTCGAAGGCCATCGACACCAGCTCTCGATAGGTGATCAGATTCAGCGAGGCCAGATGGTTCATGCACGCCAGAAGGGTCGCCGAGGAGCCGGCCATGTATCCGGTCGCTGGATTGTAGAGGCGGCCCGTCGGATCGAGCACCACTTCGGCCCCCATCGACTGGTATCGGCCGGGGGCCAAGCCCGCCAGTTCCGAGGCGTCGCTGACGGCAATGCAATTGGCCGGACTCTTGGCCCGCAGGATCGTCTTGAGCAGCGAAGGCGGCAGATGGTGGCCGTCCGGGATGATGGTGGCTACGAGATCGTCGTTGGCCAGGCCCGCCCAGATGGGGTTGTCGTGGCGAGGCAGCGTCGCGCCGACGCCGTTGCCCAGATGGGTCAGCGCCTTGGCTCCGGCGGCCGCACATCGCTTGAGCTGGTCTTCGTTGGCCATGTGGTGGCCGAGCGAGACGACGATCCCCTGCTTCGCGGCGTGACGGATCAGCTCCTCGACGCCGTCGAGGTCGCCCGCCACGGTCAGCATCTTGACGGTCCCATCGGCCCATGCGATGAGCCGGTCGAGGTATTCGATGCTGGGCGCCCTCATCCACTCGGGGTTGTGCGCGCCCCTGGCCCCTTCGACGGGCGAGAGAAACGGCCCTTCGAGATGGATGCCGAGGAGACGCCCCTGGCACTCCGCCGTCCGCGCGGCTTTCGCGATCAGCGGCAGGTTCCGCTCGTAGATCTCCGTCGGGCTGGTAATCAGCGTGGCAAGAAAGGCGGTGGTCCCCGCGTCGAGCAACGCGCCGCAGGTGCGAACGATGTCCTCCTCGCTCAGACGGGCGCCGGAGAAGTCCACGCCTTTGAAACCGTTGACCTGGAGATCGATCAGTCCCGGGATTTCCATAAGTCCACCGCCCGTCAGGAGTTCACCGAGAGCATCGAAGCGGCCGCTTCATCGAGGAAGATGGAACAGTGCTCGTGCCGCTGGAGGATCGACGCCGGACATCGGGGCGTCACAGGACCTTCGAGGGCGTTTCGGACGGCCTCAGCCTTGCGTCGGTCCGGCACGGTGACAACGATGCGACGACTCTTGAGGATCTGCTGAATGCTCATCGAGATCGCTCGCGATGGGACGGCCTCCAGCGAAGCGAACCAGCCTTCGCCGAACTGCTGCTGCCGGCAGCGCTCGTCGAGATCCACAACGAGATACGGCTGCTCGGTCTCGAAGTCGGCGGGCGGATCGTTGAATGCCAGATGGCCGTTCTCTCCGATCCCCACGCAGGCGACGTCGATCGGATGGGCGCGGATCAGATCACCGAGCCTGTTGCACTCGGCGGCGGGGTCGGCCGCGTCTCCGTTGACGAAGTGCACGGCCTTGAGCGAACCGACCTTGTCGACGAAACGCTCCTGAAGGTATTTGCGGAAGCTGGCGGGATGATCGGGCCCCAGGCCGATGTACTCATCGAGATGGAACATCGTAACCTTCGACCAATCGATCGCATCGGAGGCGGTCAGTTGCTCGAACATCTCGAACTGACTGGCGCCGGTGGCGAGAATGATGTTGGCCTGGTTCTTGTCGGCGATGGCCCGTCGGATGGCGCCGGCGGCGGTGCTGCCGGCGGCGGCCCCCATGTCGTCCTTGGTCTTGTAGACGGCTCTGTTCACAGCGGACTCCTCAATCGGTTTGCGATCTGAAGCGATCATAGGCCGCAAGACCCGCCCTGTCAATGCCGGGGGCGACAGGACGCATGCCGACGGGGATTTGTCTTGCATTCTCCATCATGTTCTTTCTATAAGGTGAAGTGATATCACCATGGGCCTTGAGGTCGCTATCTGCTGTCGTCACGTTGAAAGGACTGTGATGAAACGCACGTCTGATTTCCTGATCCTCTCTCTGGCCACCTCGCTTGTTCTGTCGATTGGCGTCACAGCGCGACCGACCGTCGTCGAAGACGATTTTCTCACCTCACTGGACAAGGGCCATCCCAGACTCATGCTCAAGGACAAGGACCTGATGTGGCTCAGGGCCGCGATGGTGGAGGACTCGGCTCTGCAGAAATGCTGGGACGACGTGCAGGCCGACGCCGAGGCATGTTTGAAGAGGCCGCCGCTGGTGTACGAAAAGGTAGGACCGCGTCTGCTCAGCGTCAGCCGGGATTGCCTGCGTCGCATGTACTCTCTGGCGCTGGCCTATCGCTGGACGGGCGACGAGCGCTATGCCGCCAAGGCCAGGGCGAATCTCCTGGAGGTCTGCGCATTTCCCGACTGGAACCCTTCGCACTTCCTCGATACGGCGGAGATGAGCCATGCGGTGGGCGTCGGATACGACTGGCTGCACACATATCTCGACCCCGATACAAGGGCCACGATCGTGCGAGCCCTGATCGAGAAGGGCCTCGAGCCCGGTCTGAAGGTGTACGAATCCAACGGCTGGTGGACCCGGAGCGATCACAACTGGAACCAGGTCTGCAACGGCGGGATGATCGTCGGGGCCCTGGCCATCGCCGACATCGAGCCGAGCTATGCCGAGCGGATCGTCCCGGCGGCCATCCAGTCACTGCCTCTGGCGCTGAAGACCTACGCGCCCGACGGCGCGTGGGGCGAAGGACCGGGCTACTGGAGCTACGCGACGCATTACACCGCATACGGACTGGCCGCACTCGATACGGCGCTGGGCAGCACGTTCGGACTGCTCGACGTCGAGGGTCTCTCGAAGGCCGGAGATTTTCCGATCTATACGACGGGGCCTACCGGCCTGAATCTGAACCTGGCCGACGTCGGAGAGCGCAGCGCCCGCCGACCGATGGCCTGCATGTTCTGGCTGGCCCGGACGTTTCACAATCCGCTGTACGCGTATGCCGAGCATGAGGAAATCGCCAGGCGACCGGCCAGTGCGGCCCATCTCGTCTGGTACACGGCCAGGCCGCGGGCCAGTGCCGCCCGACGCCAGCTCGACCGCTACTTCCGCGGCCCGGTCGAGGTCGTCACGATGCGAAGCGCCTGGGACGACCGCGACGCGCTCTTCGTCGGGATCAAGGCGGGCTACAACCAGGTCAATCACGGGCATCTCGATCTCGGCAACTTTGAACTGGACGCCCTCGGCGTTCGCTGGGCCCGCGATCTTGGCGCCGACAACTACAACCTGCCCGGCTACTGGGAGAGCCGGCCGGGAGGACAACGCTGGTCGTACTATCGCCTCAACTCGGCCAGCCACAACATCTGTATGCTGGGCGGCGAGGACCAGGATGTGCTGGCCAAATCGATCTTCACCAGCACGAAGATGAACGAGACCGATCCTTCTGCGATCGTCAACCTGACGCAGGCGTATGCCAGGTTCGCCAAGTCCGCTTCTCGCGGTGTGAAGATGGTTGCCGGCCGGACGGCGGTCCTCGTCCAAGACGAATTCGCCGTCGAGAAGCCGTGCGACGTGGTCTGGGGCATGACGACCGACGCCGATATCCAGATCGAGGATGGTTCCATCGCCAGATTGAAACTCGACGGCAAGGAGCTCGTCGTGCGACTTCTGAGCCCTGCGAAAGCAACGTTCTCCGTCGGCTCGGCCGAGCAGAAACCGCCGCAGAGGACAAATAAAGGAGTCAAGCGTCTGCTGGCCCGGCTGGCCGATGCGCAGGGCGATGTGCGTATCGCCGTCCTGTTCGCACCTGTCCGGGCCGATCAGGAACAAGCAGACCGCGTCGAGATCAAATCACTGGCACAGTGGTGACCAATGGATTCCCATATCTTCAGAGGAGATGAAACGATGCAACGACGAGTGCGCGACAGCCTGATCGGCCTGTTTGTTGTGGCGACACTGCTGAATGGGCTGGTCATGGCTCAGAATACGGACGAGCCGCAACTCTGCGTCGGTAACTACCAGAGCGAGGAAGAGGCGAAGGCACAACTGGCACGGTTTGCGAAGACGTATTCGAACCTCGCCGAATGGCAGCAGCGGGCCCGGACCAATCGCGAGGCCATTCTGCGGGGCACAGGGCTGTTGCCGCTGCCCAAAAAGTGTGCGCTGAACCCGATCATCCGCAATCCGCGCCAATATGACGGCTACACCGTCGAGAACATCGCCATCGAGAGCCTGCCCGGCGTCTTCGTTACCGGCAGCCTTTATCGCCCGACTGGCGGCGCCGGGCCGTTCCCTGCGGTTCTCTGTTCACATGGGCACTGGAGCAGTCGTGAGGACTACGGGCGGTTTCGTCCCGATATGCAGAAACGCTGCGGGACCCTGGCCCGCATGGGGGCCATCGTGCTGTCATTCGACATGGTCGGCTACGGCGACTGGGCCAACGCCAACTGGGAGCACCGCCGGCCTGATGCGCTGAAGATACAACTATGGAACAGCATTCGCTTGCTGGATTACCTCTGCACGAGAGCGGACGTCGACTCGGCCCGGATCGCCATCACCGGGGCCTCCGGCGGTGGCACGCAGACATTCCTGCTGACGGCGGTGGACGATCGCATCGCGGTCTCGGTACCGGTGGTGATGGTCTCGGCCCATTTCTTCGGCGGTTGCGTCTGCGAAAGCGGCCTGCCCATTCACAGAAGCCGATCCCATGAGACGAACAACACCGACATCGCCGCGATGGCGGCCCCGCGTCCGCAGTTGATCGTCTCTGATGGCCAAGACTGGACGAAGAACGTTCCCGACGTCGAGTTCCCGTACATTCGGGACGTCTATCGCCTGTACGGGGCCGAATCCCGCGTTGAGAACTGGCACTTGCCCGACGAGGGCCACGACTACGGCTGGTCCAAGCGGATCGGGGCCTACAGGTTCCTCGCCAAGCATCTGGGCCTGTCGCTGGCCGACGTGATCGGGCCCGACGGCCGCATCGATGAGAGTCCGGTGGTCATCGAGAAGATCGAAGACCTCTACGTTTTCAACGCCGACCACCCGCGCCCGGCCCACGCCGTCGCCCCCGACGCCCCCCTGCCCTGGGACTGGTAAGATCCCTGATCGGTCGCCCGCGTCGCGCGGGATTTGACTTGCAGGAGCGGGGCAAATCGCGACAATGACCTCGCTCGGGGCATGGATCATGGGGAATGGGCAACGCGATGCAACCTGCCCCGAGCGAACGTCAAGGGGAACGAGGAGATACGAGAAGAAAGGAGCGCGGCATCATGGCGAAAGCGGATATTGGCGTGATCGGTCTGGCGGTCATGGGCGAGAATCTGATCCTGAACATGGAGAGCAAGGGTTTCACGGTCGCCTGCTTCAATCGGACCGTTTCGAAGGTGGATGACTTCGTGAACGGTCGGGCCAAGGGCAAGAAGATCATCGGCTGCCACTCGATCGAGGAGCTGACCGCGAACCTCAAGAAACCGCGCAAGGTGATGCTGATGGTCAAGGCCGGCGCACCGGTCGATCAGTTCATCGAGGCGGTCCTGCCGCACCTGGAGAAAGGCGACATCGTCATCGACGGCGGCAACAGCCACTTCCCCGATACGATCCGTCGGACCGCATACGTCGAGAGCAAGGGCAAGCTCTATATCGGCACCGGCGTTTCCGGCGGCGAAGAGGGCGCCCTGCTGGGGCCGTCCATGATGCCCGGCGGATCGCCCAAGGCCTGGACTGCGGTCAAACCCATCTTCCAGTCGATCTGCGCCAAGACCGACGACGGCGAGCCCTGCTGCGACTGGGTCGGCGAAAACGGCGCGGGCCACTTCGTCAAGATGGTCCATAACGGCATCGAATACGGTGACATGCAGATGATCTGCGAGACCTATCAAATGATGAAGGAAGGTCTCGGCATGACCAACGAGGAAATGCACAAGGCGTTCGCCACATGGAACAAGGGCGAACTGGATTCCTACCTGATCGAGATCACGCGTGACATCCTGGCCTACAAGGACGAGGACGGCAAGGCCGTGATCGATCTGATCCTCGACACCGCCGGCCAGAAGGGCACGGGCAAGTGGACCGCTATCGAGGCGCTGGACCTGGGCCAGCCGCTGACACTGATCGCCGAGGCGGTATTCGCCCGGTGCCTGTCGGCGCTGAAGGACGAGCGTGTCGCGGCCTCGAAGATCCTCTCCGGCCCGAAGACGAAATTCCAGGGCGACAAGAAGGCGTTCCTCGCGGACCTGCGTCACGCCCTCTACGCGGCCAAGATCGTCAGCTACGCCCAAGGCTATCAACTGATGCGGGCGGCGGCGGCCGAGCACAAGTGGAACCTCAACTACGGCGGCATCGCCCTGATGTGGCGCGGCGGCTGCATCATCCGCTCGGCCTTCCTCGGCAAGATCAAGGAGGCCTTCGACAACAATCCCGGTCTGACGAACCTGCTGCTCGACCCGTTCTTCAAGAAGGCGGTGCAGAAGGCCCAGGCCTCCTGGCGTCGCGTGGCGATGACAGCGGTCGAACTGGGCATTCCCATCCCCGCCATCAGCACGGCCCTGGCCTACTTCGACGGATACCGTCACGCCCGCCTGCCGGCCAACCTGCTCCAGGCGCAGCGCGACTACTTCGGCGCCCACACCTACGAGCGGGTGGACAAGCCGCGAGGCGAGTTCTTCCATACGAACTGGACCGGCCGGGGCGGCGACACCGCCGCCTCGACATACGTTGTCTGACGCTGGCGCGGCAGGGGCGAATGGTAATTCGCCCCTGCCGCCGAATCACCCTTTTGCGACGTACGCCGGGCCTTGCGCCGACGAAAACGCCGCCGTCTCGACCAATATTCGCCATTTCCTGACGCCCGTCTTCTTTCTGCCTTGCGACATCCCGCCTTCTCGTTCACAAAGATTAGACACGGGCCCGGCCCGGTGGTAAGCTGATCGGAAATGCACGATAGGCCGAACGACACGTATTTGGATGGAGAACCGTATGATTGAAGATCTCAAGAAACTGGAAGCCTGGTTCGTCACCGGGAGCCAGCATCTTTACGGCCCGGAGACCCTCGAACAGGTTGCGAAGGATTCCAGAGAAATCGCACAAGCCCTTTCCCGCGCAAAGCAGGTGCCGGTGAAGGTGGTATTCAAACCGGTTCTGACGACGCCGGAAGCGATCTACGATCTCTGCATGAAGGCCAACACCACGCCCAATTGCATCGGCCTGGTCACCTGGATGCACACCTTCTCGCCGGCGAAGATGTGGATTGCCGGCCTCAAGGCCCTGAGCAAACCCTTCGTCCATCTGCACACGCAGTTCAACCGGGACATCCCCTGGGGTGAGATCGACATGGACTTCATGAACCTCAACCAGAGCGCGCACGGCGGTCGTGAGTTCGGGTTCATCTGCACGCGGCTGCGTCGCAACCGCAAGGTCATCGTCGGTCACTGGCAGGAGGCCGGCGTCCAGGCGGAACTGGGCGTATGGGCCCGCGCCGCCTGCGCCTGGCATGACACCCAGGGGGCCAAGATGGTGCGCTTCGGCGACAACATGCGTGAGGTCGCAGTCACCGAGGGCGATAAAGTCGAGGCCCAGAAGCAGCTTGGCTATTCGGTGTACGGCTACGGCGTTGGCGACCTCGTCGCGCGAGTGAACAAGGTCACGGATAAAGAAATCGACAAGCTCACGGCTGAATACGAGGCGACCTATGAGTTGACCAAGCCGATCAGCAAGGACGGCAGGCAGCGGGAAGCAATGCGGGAAGCGGCCCGGATCGAGTTGGGCATGCGGGCATTTCTGGAAGAGGGCAACTTCAAGGCGTTCACCACGAATTTCGAGGACCTGCACGGCCTGAAGCAACTGCCGGGCCTGGCGGTCCAGCGACTGATGGCCGACGGCTACGGCTTCGGCGCCGAGGGCGACTGGAAGACGGCCGCCCTGGTCCGCGCGATGAAGGTCATGGCCGCCGGTCTGCCGGGCGGCACCAGCTTCATGGAAGACTACACCTACCACCTCGACCCGGCCGGACCGAAGGTGCTCGGCGCGCACATGCTCGAAGTCTGTGCCTCCATTGCCGAGACCAAGCCCTCGTTGGAGGTCCATCCACTGGGCATCGGCGGCAAGGCCGATCCGTGCCGTCTCGTGTTTAACGTCCCGACGGGGGCGGGCCTCAACGCCTCATTGGTCGATATGGGCAATCGTTTCCGCATGATCGTCAACGAAGTGGACGTGGTGGCGCCCGACGCCAACCTGCCCAAGCTGCCGGTGGCGAGGGTCGTCTGGGTGCCGAAACCCAGCCTCAAGATCGGGGCCGCCGCGTGGATCCTCGCCGGCGGCGCGCACCATACCGGGTTCAGTATGGCTCTGACCAGCGAGCACATGCAGGACTTCACGGAGATGGCGGGCATCGAGTACGTCCAGATCGACGCCGATACGAAGATCTACGACTTCAAGAAGGAACTTCGCTGGAATGAGATGTACTACATGCTCGCCAAGGGCCTGTAGACGCTTTCGTCGCGAGTCATCCTATCGACAGCACAACAGGGTGAGCCATTGGGGCTCACCATTTTTGTTGGCATTCACAGCCTGCCCGCGCAGGCGTGACACGATATGGCCTGGGCCGCTGTCATGGCAAATCCCTGGAACCTCGACCCGACAGACGACGTAGTCAAGCATGATGGTTGCGTACGGGCGCTACCACACTATACGTGTTTTCGGGAGTGACCGACATGGCAGAGACGATGAAGATTCTTGGATTCGCGGGCAGCTTGAGAAAGGGTTCGTACAACAAGGCGTTGTTGCGCGCCGCCGTCGAACTGGCACCCAAGGGATCGGAGGTGCAGGTATTCGATCTCGAGGGCATTGGACTGTTCAGCGAAGACCTTGAAGGCAAACCGGTTGCTCGGGTCAAGGAGTTCAAGGCCGCAATCGAGGCGGCCGACGCCCTGCTGATCGCCACACCTGAATACAACTATTCCATGCCCGGGGTGCTCAAGAACGCCATCGACTGGGCCTCACGCCCCTATGGCGATAATTCCTTCTCCGGCAAGCCGGTTGCGCTGATGGGCGCATCGGTCGGGACACTGGGGACCGCTCGAGCGCAATACCACCTGCGTCAGTGCTGTGTCTTTCTGAACATGCATGTGCTGAACCAGCCGGAAGTCATGGTGGCCTCGGCCCAGGACAAGATCGATCCGGCCGGTCGCGTAAACGACGAGGAGACCCGAAAGAGAATCGCTCAGTTGCTGGCGGCACTGGTGGCCTGGACACATCAACTGCAATGATCCGTCCACCCAAGGCGGGGTAGCAGAAGGCCCCCGCCGCGGCCGCCCCCCTGGGGGCGATTGTGCGTTGCGTTGTTCGCCCGAAATGACGGAAGGCGTTGGTCCAGGTTGACCTCGCTGGGAGATTTCGGTACGATTCGGACAGATCGAACGTCGAGTCCGATTCCGGTGGACCTCGGAATCGGGATAGGGGGTATTGGGCGCACAAGAAGGGAAGACGCCATGTGGTTCAGGATCTTCATGATTGTGGGAGTCATCGTCGTTGCCGGGGGCTGGGTCGTCTACGGCATCTATGACTACAAGATGCGGCAGGAAGAGAAGAAACAGCCGAAGCCGCGTTCCGAGAAGCTCCAGAAGACACAGACCGAGGTTTCCGACTGGGCCAAACAGATGGCCGCCTTCAAGAAGCCCGTGGCCAAGAGACAGGCCCGAGGCGACCAGGACGACGACGCATAGAGGCCGATCGCCACCTCTCTTTCCGGGAGCCTGCCATGACCAGCCACTTCCTGACCGAGGATTTTCTCCTTCAGACCGAGACGGCCCGACATCTGTACCACGACCATGCGGCGAAGCTGCCGATCTACGACTATCACTGCCACCTGCCGGCCCACCAGATCGCCTCGGACCACCGGTTTGAGAACCTGACCCAGGCATGGCTGCATGGCGATCACTACAAGTGGCGGGCGATGCGCAGCAACGGCATCTCTGAAAAGTACATCACCGGCAACGCCGGCGACTTCGAGAAGTTCGAACGATGGGCGGCCACGGTGCCTTATTGCATCGGCAATCCGCTCTATCATTGGACCCACCTGGAGCTGCGCAGGCCGTTCGGGATCACAGCCAAGCTGTTGAACCCCCAGACCGCAAAGGACATCTACCATGCGTGCAGCGAGATGCTGCGTACGGCGGAGTTCAGCGTCCGCAATATCATGCGCAGAATGAACGTCAAGCTGGTCTGCACCACAGACGGGCCGCTCGACTCGCTCGAACACCATCGTCAGATTCGAGAGGATGGCTTCGAGATCAAAGTGCATCCCGCCTGGCGACCCGATCAGGCGATGGCCACAGACGACCTTCAAGCGTTGAACGCCTTCATCGACAGACTCGGTGCTCTGTGCGACATCGAGATTGTCAGCTTCGATGACTACCTCGATGCACTGGTCCAGCGTCACAGCTATTTCCACGAGCAGGGCTGCCGACTGTCCGACCACGGCCTGGAGACCGCGTATGCGGAGGACTATACCGAGAAGGACGTGCGGACCATCTTTGGCACCATTCGAGCGGGCAGGGATCTGACGGCGCGGGAGAGCCTCCAGTTCAAGTCGGCCATGATGGTCGAGTTCGGACTGATGGACGCCGAACGTGGCTGGGTCCAGCAACTCCACCTCGGGGCGTTACGCAACAACTGCACGCGCCTGTACAGTCAACTCGGGCCGGATATCGGGTGCGATTCCATCGGGGATTTCGAGATCGCCAGGCCCCTGGCGAAATTCCTGGATCGCCTGGACCGCCGGGGCAGACTGCCCAAGACGATTCTCTACAACCTCAACCCGCGCGACAACGCCCTGCTGGCCACCATGATCGGCAACTTCCAGGACGGATCGGCGCCCGGTAAGATGCAATGGGGCTCGGGCTGGTGGTTCCTCGACCAGAAGGACGGAATGGAGGAGCAGATTCGGACGCTGGCGAACATGGGCCTGCTGAGCCGTTTCGTCGGGATGCTGACCGATTCGAGGAGTTTCTTGTCCTATCCGCGGCACGAGTACTTCCGGCGAACGCTGTGCAATCTGCTCGGCGGCGACGTCGAGGCCGGCCTGATCCCCAGGGACATGGGCCTACTCGGCACGGTGGTCGAGGACATCTGCTACCACAACGCTCGCGCCTACTTCCCCATGCAACTGGACTGATCCGCTCCCCGGCCGGCCGACAGGTGCGGGCACATCTTCCTTGCGCACCGGCGTATCGTTTCGCCAGTAGTCGGCGTGATACGTGGGACCGTCCTTGTTCCATATCTTGCTGATGATGTCGACGTCTCCGTCGCCGTCCACGTCGCCGAGCATGGCGTCGTGCCAGCCGGGATTGCCCACATGGATGACGTTTGGCGTGAAGGTGGGCTTGGTGCCACCGGAACTGAGCCAGATCACGCCGCGCGGCTTGAGCCCCGGCGTCTTCATCGGCAGCTTGCCCTGCGACTGCATATAGGTGTCCGGGTCTTCCTGCTCGCCGGCAAAGACGTCCAGATGCCCGTCGCCGTTGAAGTCGGCCACGCCCAGAGAGTGGAACGACCCGGTGTGCGGATCGCCCGGCGGGTCGGGAAGTTGGTGGCGGACCCAGCCGGTCCCGCCGCCGGTGTTCTCGACCCAGTAGACATGGGAGAACCCGGTGTCGCAGTCGCTATAGACGATGTCCTCGTGTCCGTCGCCGTTCGTATCGGCCACCCAGACGCGTGTGCTCGTTCCGTAGGAGGCGTTGGGGATCGGTTTGTGGGGCCAGGGGTGTCGTTTCCACGGGCCCCGGCCGTCGCCGGGGTTCTCAAACCACAGCCCCGGAATCACCAGATCCGTGTGTCCATCGCCGTTGATGTCGCCGAATCCTTTCGGGGCCACGCCGCCGTGGTCGTCACGATCGTCGGCCACCACCGTCTTGGCAAGGTCCCGGGTCGTATCGAACCATGCCAGAACGTGGCCGTCGTAGCTGACGATGTCGAGCTTGCCGTTGCCGTTGATATCGGCGGCGATGACGTCGTGACCGCCCCCGTCGTAGGGATAGACTTGCCAGGGGGTATCGGGCCTGTCTGCCAGAACGCCGGGGTTCTTGAACCAGATGCCGCGATACACCATGTCGACGAATCCGTCGTGATCCACATCGAGAGCCGCCGCGCCAAGTGTGTTGGCGAATGTCTCCGATGTGCCGATCACGTGCTGGACCCAAGTCGGATCGTCTTTGCGTTCGTACCAGTAGGCCGTCTGGGTTTCACGCCGGGAGATCGCCATGTCGAGATCCCCATCGCCGTCGAAGTCCGCCAGACCGATGCCCCCCGTGCCCCACGAAGAGCCCGGCAGCGGATCGGCGATGACGAAGTGCGTCCATTTCATCTCCGCCGCCGCGCCGACTGCGACCCACGCACAGATCAACACCAGCGTCCCAATTTCGACAGCGCGCCTGCGGGCGCTATGACCTTGAATGACCATCCGCTCACCTCCATTGTAAGGTCTGCGTCGCACACCAGTGTCGCCGGCGAACCACAAGGGCGGCCACAGACGATCAGGGCTGCCGGGTCGACTCGATGTAGCGGAAGAACTCGGCGTCGGCACCGATCATCAGGGTAGTGTTGCGACCCATGGCGCGATAACTCTCGAGGGTACGGAGGAAGGCGAAGAACTCTGCGTCGGCGCCATAGGCCTGGCCATAGGTGCGTGTGGCTTCCGCGTCGGCCTTGCCGCGAACCTCCTCGGCTTGGCGTTTGGCCTCGGAGCTGATCTCGCGGAGCTTGCGTTCCATGTTGCCGAGGATCTCCTGGCTTCGTCCCTCGCCCTCGGAGCGGAACTTGGCGGCGATGCTCTGCCGCTCGGAGATCATCCGACTCTCGACCTGCCGGCGGACCGATTCGATATAATTGATCCGCTTGATGCGGACATCGACGATCTCGATCCCCAACTCCGGCATCAGCCTCGATGCGGCCACGAGCATCTGCTGCTCCAGACGCTGGCGACCCAATTTGGGCTTCTCCAGGTCCACATCCTCACGCACCAGCGTCTCCTCTTCGAGGGCCTCGGCGTCCACCTCCCAGTCGTGCGAGCGGACGATCTCCTCAAGGTCAGCGCTGGAGACGATGTCACGGACCACCGAATCGATGATATCGTCGAGGCGGGTGCGCGCCCCCAGCTCGTCGCGCACGGAGCGGAGAAACTGCAGCGGGTCGACGATCCGCCAGCGGGCGGTCGTATCGACCATGATGAACTCGCGGCCCAGGGTCGGGATCTCGCTGACGTCGCCGTCCCAGGCCAGCAGGCGCTTGTCAAACCGGCGGACCTCCTGGACGAACGGAAGCTTCCAGTGCAGGCCCGGCGCGGAGACAACATCGCCGACGGGCTCACCGAACTGCACGATGATGCCCTGCTCGGCCTGATCGATCACGAACAGAGCACTGCCGAGAATCACCACGAGCACTACGAGGGCAACAGCAACGAAAGCGGGAACGATACGTTTGATCATGGGGCCACCTCCCTCGGCATCTGCCCATCGCGCAGGTGCAGCAAGGGCAACGGCGAACTCTGTCCTTCCTGGAGGACCAGCACCGAGCCGATCTGGGGCAAGACTTCGGACAATGTCTCGAGGTACATACGCCGGCGCGTCACGTCGGGAGCCGCCTGGTACTCGGTGAGGATCGAGCGGAACCGCGCCGCCTCGCCCAACGCCTGGTTGGTCCGCTCGGCGGCATAGCCCTGGGCCTCGGCGATGATCCGCTTGGCTTCGCCCTCGGCGCGAGGAATCGCCTCATTGGCCTGTTTGGTCGCTTCATTGATCATGCGCTCGCGCTCCTGGCGCGATTCGTTCACCTCGTTAAAGGCTGGCTGGACCGCTCGGGGCGGCACGACGTTCTGCAACTCCACCGTGATGACGTGGATGCCTGTCTCGTACAGTTCCATGGCAATCTGGATCTCGTCACGCGCCAGGTTGGCGATCTTGACACGGGCGGTGGTCAGGATCTCGCTGCCGAGATGGTTGCCGACGATGCGGCGCATGACCGATTCGGAGATGTCGCGCAGGGTCCGCGTGGGCTCGCGCATATTGTAGAGAAACTTGATCGGATCGCCGATGCGATACTGGACGACCCACTCGACGTCGATGATATTCAGATCGCCCGAGAGCATCAGCGACTCATCGGGAAAGCTGCGCGACTCGTACCGCGTCGGCTCACCCGTTGCCGCTGTGCGGAAGCCGAATTCCTCTTTGAGCACCCGCTCGGTGGCGACCCGCTGGATGTGGTCGATGCCGAAAGGCAGCTTGAAATGGAGGCCGGGATCGGTGGTCTTGATCACCGCGCCGAATCGCTTGACCACAGCGCGTTCTTCCGGCTGCACGGTGTAGACCATCGTCACCGTGGCGAAAGCCACGAGCAATACGATGAGGCCTGCAACCACAATCGGCAACCAGCGGCGCAGATCGGCGAGCAGCACATTGACGTCCGTGTAATTGCGTTCTTCGGGAAATCTCATGAGCGCATCGTACAAAGGCAAACAGCAGAATGCAAAGATCAAAATAGCGAAACTCGCCTTCGGCCGCTGACTTCGGCCATTCTGCACTCTGCTATCTGCTCTTTGCTCTTTGCCCTGGCTGCAGGAGCGAGGGGAACCTGGCCGCCACCAGACCGACCAACAGGATGGTCAATGTGCCGAACACGGGGATCAGAAAGGCATGGAGCCCGGTGCGAAGGGCGGCCCATTCATCGGGCAGACGGCTCGAAAGCGACATCCAGGCGATGACCAGCATGCCCAGGCACACTCCGGCCACTGCCGCCGGATTGCCTGCACGCCGCGAGATCACCCCCAGCAGAAACAGGCCGAGCATGCCGCCCCCAAAGATGCCCGACAGCGTCCACCACGCATCGAGCGCACTGGTGACCTGCACCAGCAGCAGTGCGACAGCCGTGCCCAGCATACCCCAGGCTACCGTCGCACCGTACAGCACCTTCATGGACTGGCGCTCGCTTGCGTGGCGGTTGACGTAGCGCTGGTAGTAATCCCGCATCAGCAACGTGGCCGAGGAGTTCAGGCTGGTCGAGACGGTGGACATGGCCGCGGCGAAGACGGCAGCGATCAGCAGGCCGGTGATACCGACCGGCAGCCGGGCGCCGATGAAGTGCGGAAAGACCTTATCGCCGATCTCTTCCTCAGTCAGATCGTCGCGCGTCGCGGCCAAGGCCGCCGGGTTGACCGTAGGGTCGAGGCCCTCGGCGCGAAGCTTCTGCACGGCCACCATCGTGCGAACCTCGCCAAGCGCCTCAGGATGGACCTGATAATAGGCGAACAGGCTCGTGCCGATGAAGAAGAACACCGCCGAGACCGGTACATACAACAGGCCGCCGAGCCAGACGCTCTTACGGGCCTCGCGATCCGAGCGCGAGGCGATATAGCGCTGAACGTAGCTCTGATCGATGCCGAAGTTCTGGAGATTCATTGTGATGCCGTAGATCAGGACGACCCAGAAGGTCGGTTCAGCCAGCGAGAGCCCGAAACTGCCGAGGCTGAACTTGTCGTGGGCCGCCGCGATCGAGAAGATCTGCGCCGGTCCCTCCGGCATCCCCAGCAACATGACCACCGCGCAGACGCCGGCGCCGGCCATCAGCACGATCGACTGCATCGCATCGGCCCAGATCACCGCCACGATTCCGCCGACGAACGCATAGATCGTCACAGAGACACCGGTAACGAGGATGATCGTGCGGATGTCCCAGCCCAGCAGGACACTGAGCGGAAGGGCCATCAGGTACATCACCGCTCCCATGCGGGCCAGTTGTGTCAGCAGATAGAACACGCTGGCATATACCCTCGCCCACGGGCCGAAGCGGCTTTCGAGGTGGCCATAGGCCGAGACCTCGCCCGTCCGTCGGTAGTACGGCAGGAACCACCGCGTCGCGATCCAGGTCGCCAGTGGCAGAGACAGGCTGAAGACGAACGGGTTCCAGTTGGACGCATATGACTTGCCCGGCAGCGCCAGAAAGCTGATGCTGCTGAGGTAGGTGGCGAAGATCGACAGCCCGCACACCCAGCCGGGCAGCGAACGCCCCGCCGCGGTAAAGCCCTCGGTCGAGCGGCTCTTGCGATAGAAATAGAAGCCGATCGCCATCGTGCCCGAAAAATAGGCCGCCAAGACGATCCAGTCAATGCCGGTAAAATGCGTCCTCATGCGCGCCCTTCCAGAGAGTGTCCCGACGTCCCTTGGGATCAACCGGTGCATCGTGGCAGAGTGTGGGCTGTCCAGTGGGACCTGTCAAGCGTGAAGTGGGACGGCTCTGCGTCGGGATTGACACGGCCCGGCAAGTCGGGTAAGGTGTGCCGCGCATGCCGACCTTGCGTCGGATGATGCTCAAACAGGGGGCATGGCCCAATCGAGAAGGTGAAAGGAATTCCTGATGCAGACCGTGCTACAGACGAGTATCGCCGGCACGAAGCCGAGCCGGGGAAAAGTCCGCGATATCTACGATTTGGGCCAGACGCTTCTGATCGCCGCCACCGACCGAATCAGCGCGTTCGACGTGATCATGACCAACGGCATTCCTTATAAGGGCATCGTCCTGACGCAGATTTCGAAGTTCTGGTTCGAGTTCTTCGCCGGCCAAGTCGAGCACCATCTGATCGACGACGACGTCGCCGGCTTCCCCAAACCGTTCTGCGATCACGCCGACCAGCTCGCCGGCCGCACCATGCTGGTGAAGAAGGTCGAAGTGCTGCCGATCGAGTGCGTCGTGCGCGGCTATCTGGCCGGATCGGGCTGGAAGGAGTATCAGGCGGATGGCACCGTCTGCGGCGTCAAGCTGCCAACGGGCCTGAAGCAGTGCCAGAAGCTGCCCGAACCGATCTTCACGCCCGCCAGCAAGGCCGAGTTAGGCGCTCACGATGAGAACATCAGCTTCGAGCGAGCGGCCGAGATCATCGGCCATGACAAGGCGGCGTACGTCCGCGACCGCAGTATCGAGATCTTCCAGAAGGGCAGCGCCTACGCCGAAAGCAAAGGGCTGATCCTGGCCGACACGAAATTCGAGTGGGGCCTGGTCGACGGCAGGATTATCCTGATCGACGAGGTGCTCACGCCGGATTCGTCGCGCTTCTGGCCGGCCGACAAATACGAAGCGGGCCGCGACCAGGAGAGTTTCGACAAGCAGTTCGTCCGCAACTACCTTGAAGAGATCAAGTTCAATAAGTCCGGCCCCGGCGTCGAGCTGCCGCCCGAGATCGTCTCCAAGACCAGCGACAAATATATCGAGGCCTACGAACGCGTTACCGGCCGGACCTTTGCCTGGCAGCAGTAGTACGAGAACGGGCCTCGTCAAACCGCAGGCACAGATCAACGGAACCCAGCGCCGCCCTGGCGTGCGAGCAGATAGGTGGAGAGACGGAGGCATGGAGACAACCGGACGCGTGACATATCACGTGGTCTTCGCGGAACACGAAGGCTGGAATCTCGTGCAGGAGAATTCGGGACGGGTGGTGGGCACACATCGTTCGCGGACCAACGCCATCCTTCAAGGACGCGACATGGCGAAGACACATTCGTACAGCCTGCTGGTCATCCACGACCGTGAGGACCGGATCGAGAAGCAGTACAACTACGGCCTGCGTCCTCGCGACGTCGCCGTGTGACGGGATTCTCGATCCGGCGAAGTCTCGCCGACAGACGTGACATCCACCCCTGTCCGGATGGTCCGTGCCGTCGCGCCAAGCCAATGTCCTATAACTAACGCCCACAAGGCACAGATCGAACCCCGCCGTATTACCAGACGGTGCAAACGTTCCATGATGGAAGATCGCCGTATGCCCGAAGCCCCTCGTCCTGCCCCGATGTCCATTTCCGATAAGAATTTAGGTATCATGGTAAAAAGCGGGGCTTCGGTGTTTTTTTCGACTTGACAAACCGCCAACCACTGGTTAATGTGGGCCATCAAGGCAACCTGGAAGGGCCTTCTGTCAAATGGAGTTGGCGAAAAAGGAAGGGGCAAGGATGAAGGATCTATTCACCACCGGCGAGGCCGCCGAAATCTGTAGAGTCAGCCAGCAGACCATCATTCGCTGTTTTGATTCGGGCCGACTCAAGGGCTTTCGCGTACCCGGTTCGAAGTTCCGTCGTATTCCACGCCAGAATCTGATCAAGTTCATGCGGGACAACAATATCCCGCTGGACAATCTGGATTCGGGCAAGAAGAAGGTGCTCGTGGTCGATGACGACGCCGAGATCGTCGAGCTGATCAGTGACATCCTCAGCCGCGACGGTCGGTTCGACATTCGGACGGCATCGAGCGGGTACGAGGCGGGCATGGCCACGCAGCAGTTTCGGCCGGACCTGATCCTGCTCGATTACATGTTGCCCGACGTCAACGGCAACGTCGTCTGCCAGACGATTCGAAGCAACCCGGAATTCGAGAACACGCGGATCATCATCGTCAGCGGCGTGATCAAACAGGAAGAGATCGACCAGCTCCTGCGATCGGGTGCCGAGAGCTTCATTCGCAAGCCCTTCACCATCGCGGAACTGACGGAGAAGGTCGATGCGGCCCTGCAATTCGCGTAGGCCAGACGGAACCGGTCGAAACAACAAGCGCTCAACCAACGCAAGGACATGCTGCTTCATCGAGGCGGGTGAACCACATCGGAAGGACGGAACGAGGGCATCGGCATGGCCGAACGAAGTGTGAACGCAGCCGCTTCCCGCAAGGTGGAACTGGCCGCAGGCGAGTTGGAGGCTCTGTCGGTGCCGCCGTGCGTGGCCGTTCAGTATCTGTCGACGATGCTGGAAGGTCGCTTCTCCGCCGGCTCCGTCAGTTCCATTGCCGCGTGCGAGCCGGTGATGGCGGCGCGAATCCTCGCGCTGGCGCAACACTGCCCGGCCGCCCCGGTCGGCCAGCGTCACGCCATTCATCTCGTGCTCGACCGCCTCGACGCCGACGAGGTCCGTGACGCGCTGCTGGGGCTCAAGGTTCCATTCCCGGGCGATCTGGCCGGCGAGTTCTCCGAAAGCCAGCCGGCCCCATTGGCCCGCGCCGATCTGATCCGCCACAGTCTGGCTGTCGCGATTTGCGCCAAGCACATCGTCGAGGCTTCCCAGCCGGCGTTGGATCCGCACATGGCCTATTCGGCCGGCCTGCTCCACGACATCGGCAAGTTCGCCCTTCAGGACATCATGCCCAAGAGCCTTGCCGCCATCGTCCAGGAGGCCGAGGCCACCGGTTCGAGCCTGTATGCCGTCGAACAAAAGCACCTTGGGACCCACCACGCCATGCTCGGCCGGCAACTGGCGCGAAAATGGCGATTGCCTGAACCGATTGCGACGGCGATCTGGCTGCACCACAGCGCCCCGGTCACGGCGCTGCCGGGCCTGCCGGAGACGGATATCGCCCGAATCGTATGGGCCGCCGATCACATCGTCCGCCACGTCGGGATCGGCCGTTCGGGCAGCTTCGACCTGCCCGAGCGAATCGGCGCCATTGCCAAGGCCATCGACGCCGACGCCGAGACGCTCGCCCGGATCGCCGAGGTGCTGCCACAGGAGGTGGCGAAGAAGGCCGAGGTGCTGAATCTGACCCTGCCCAACGCCGCCGCACGGTACGGCGATGCCGTTCAGGCGATGGCGGCGAGACTCTCCAGGGCGCAGACGGCCCTCTCGAACGAGGCACGCGACCTCAAGATGGCGTCGAACTACCTCGACTTCGCCCGTGACTTCCTTGGCGACGTCGGTCCCAGCGCCGGCCCGATCGCGATCGCCGAGAACCTGGCTCGCCGATGGCAGCGGTTCTTTCAGACCGGCTCGGTCTGCCTGTACCTGGCCGGCGGTCTCCACGGCGGCGCGGTCGATGCCGTGGTCGTTGAGGCGCTGGGCCACAGTCACAAGATGGTGTTGGAGGCGCCCGAAGATCGACCGGTGGTCCCGCGTCCGATTGCCGAGCGTTTCGCTGTACTGGATGCCCGAGACCATATCGGCTGGCTCGTCGAGCAGGTGGATGTGGACCTTGATCCCGGCCGGACCCAGCTCGTACCGCTGCTGTCGGATGGCCGGGCGGTCGCAATCCTGGCGTTCGAACTGAACTACCCCGGTGATGCGGCGCTGTTCGCTGAGAAGTTCCAGACGGCCGCGTCGATGGCCGGTACTGTACTCGGATTCGCTCTGGCGAAAGACAGACAGATACGTTTCTCGGAGCGACTGGTGCGGGCCATGGGCGACGCCAGACCGGCCGCCGAACCAAAAGAGGTCGAGAGACCGACGGAGGCCCTCGCAGAGATGGCCGCAGGGGTCGCCCATGAGCTGAACAACCCGCTGTCGGTCATATCAGGCCGGGCACAACTGCTGGCCGAGAGCGAAGCCGACGAGGAACGAAGGCGGGACCTTCAGCAGATTCAGGACAACGTCGGCGAGGCGACCGAAGTCATCGACGATCTGATGGCGTTTGCCGAGCCGTCGAGACCCAGACCGACACAGACCCCCGTTCAGCAGATCATCGAGGAGGCCCTCGAACTGGCCGGACAGAAGAGCAAGGTCGATCATGTCAACGCCCAGGTCCAGACCATCGAAGCCGCCGGCGATGTGTTCGTCGATTCGGCCCAGGTGGTCTCGGCACTGGCCAATATCATCTCCAACGCCATCGAGTCGTATACCGATCCGGCCGGACCGATCAAGATCAGCGTTGAACCGGGCGCCGATGGAGCCATGCTCCAGGTGCGGGATCTGGGCTGCGGCATGGACGCCGATACGCTGCGAAAGGCCACCCATCCGTTCTTCAGCGCCAAGCCCGCCGGCCGCAAACGAGGCATGGGTCTGGCCTACGCCGCTCGACTGATCCAACTGAACCGGGGAACCCTCGCCCTGGCCAGCATCCCCAATCAGGGCACCACGGTCACGATCACCCTGCCCCACGAGTAGGGATAGGCCGATCGTTTTGTCCGTCTGTATCCTGCGGGCACCTCAGAGACGGTGCATTTTTCGCATTCTGGCCGGAAAACACTGGACAAATCGGTCAACAGCTATTACAGTCTTACACAGCTTGGCAGCGTAGGTCAGGGACCTACGGGCGGATCGAGAATCCAGCCCATGCGGCTCGGAGGCCGCATGAGGGCCCAAGCAGGGGATTGATGAACCGAGTAACTCTATAAGGAGGTAGGGTTATGTGCGTTCAAGCACGCCGTCCAATCAAACCGTTTCTGCTCATCGTACTTCTTCTGGTCGCTTGCGGCACCGTAGGTTGTCGTTGCAGTGACTGCGAGGGCGCCAGGTGCGTACCGCGAAGCCCGTGGCAATCGCCCACGATCCAGGTGACGCGGTCTCTGCTGCTGGTCAACCGGGACGAGTTGCGGATTCTCTACATCGACGGGCACGATGCGTCGCCAACGTGCGTCAGCGTCCAGGGTGTGCAGGAGTACCATCTGCTTCCCGGCTGGCACACGCTGACCGCCGTGTTCCGCTACCCGGCACCTCCGAGCGAGGGCGTGCTGGCCGACGTAAACGGGCAGCCGTTGACGCTGGAGCACGAGTTTCTGGCCGGGCATGAATACGTGGCCGTCTACCGCGAGCATGAAGGCCCCACCCCTCAGGCGGAATTCGGCGTTGCGGACGCTGCAACCAACGTCCTGAATCCACCGCAACTGTACTGGACACTCGATGCCGTGGATGTGGCCGATGCCTCGATGAGCCTCGAGCCGGAGGTGGCCGACGCGCAGAGCTATCTGTCGTGGGTCAAGGACACCCCCGGCGTCGCCAAGGGTCCCGAGGACTCAAGCCTCTATTAGGCACCTGAGGCATCCCGGTCTCGATGCCCGTTGGGATCGGCACGCCTGACTCTACAAGGAGGTGGGGTTATGCGCGGTCGAAGCGTTCATTTGATGGTTCTGTTTGCGTTCATCGGGGCATGGTCTGTCGCCTGTATGTCGGGCTGCACTCGTCGATGCAGCAGTCAATGCGAGCCGCGAGGCCCCTGGCAATCGCCCACGATCCAGGCGACGCGGTCGCTGCTGCTGGTCAACACCACAGAACTGAAGATTCTCCGCATCGACGGCCGGAACGTCCGTCCGTCCTGCGTCGGCCAGGGTGGCGTCCATGAATACCATATCCCCCCCGGCGAGCACGAGTTGACTGCGTCGTTTCGCTATATGGCCCGCGTCGGCGCCGGGTTGATCAGCGAGGCGTATGGCCGGCCTCTCACGCTGTGCCACACCTTTGTGCCGGGACATGAATACGTCGCCGTCTATCGCGAGCAGTTCCTCCCGAAGGCAGAGGCCGCCACGCTTGCCCAAGCGCTGGCGATAACGGTTTTGCAGCCCTATGAGGGCACCTGGTCCATGCGAATCATCGATCTGGCCGATGCCGAGCCCGATGACGAGCCGGAAGTCCTCAAGGCACAAATCTACAGTGCCCTGATCGGCGCATCGGCCCGTGCGATGGAACGAGACATGTCGTCGAGTTACTGACCGCCGGCGGCAAGGCGACGTCTACACTCATCCAGAATCTCGGCGGTGCGCGTGGCGCCGACGCGGGAGACACCGATCGCGCGGACTTCCAGCAGCCTGTCCAGATCGCGAACCCCGCCGGCGGCTTTGACCTGCACACCACCGGGGCAGCGCGCCCGCATCAGTTTCAGGTCCTCGATGGTCGCGCCGCCCATGCCGTAGCCGGTCGAGGTCTTGACCCAATCGGCGCCGAGCGCCGTGCAGATCTCGCAGAGCCGGACCTTCTGATCGTCGTTCAGATAGCAGTTCTCGAAGATGACCTTCACCTTCTGACCGTGCTCGTGAGTCAGGTCGATCACCGCGCCGAGATCGCTTCGCACGTAATCCCAGTCGCCGCTGAGAACCTTGCTGATGTTGACGACCATGTCCAGTTCCTGGCCGCCGTCGCGAAGGGCCTGTTCTGCTTCGGCCGCCTTGACCGCGGTGGTGTGCCCGCCGTGCGGAAAGCCGATTGTCGTGCTCACCTTGACCGTGCTGCCCTTGAGGATCTCCGCACACCGCTTGAGGTAGTAAGGCAGGATGCAGACGCTGGCAACGTCGTATTCGAGGGCCAGCCGGCACCCCTGTTCGAGCTGTTGATCCGTCAGCGTCGGGTTCAGCAGAGAATGGTCGATCATCTTGGCGATATCGCTGTATGTGTAATCCATGGTGGCTCCTGATTGCGCTTCCATCTGGCAGACGGCTCTCGACACCTGCTCAAGATCACGGGATGAACTGGCGAAGGAAACGTGCGCTCTGGCGAAGGGCCGCTTTGCGAGTCTCCAATGACCCCTCGTAAGCCCGGTCCTCGACCTCGACGCAGACCGGCCCGTCGTAACCGGTCTCGCCCAGCACCGAGCAGAACCGTCCCCAGTCGACCTCGCCCAGCCCCGGCAGCTTCGGGCTGTGGTATTGCAGCGGCGTCGCGAGAATGCCGACGTCGTCCAGACGGTCGCGGTCCAGGCGGACATCCTTGGCGTGCACGTGGAAGATGCGTTCCTTGAACTCCCACAACGGCTTGATGTAGTCCATGTGCTGCCAGATCATGTGCGATGGATCGTAGTTGAGCCCGAAGTGTTTTGACGGAATCTCTTCGAACATCCGGCGCCAGATGCGAGGGCTGTGGGCGAGGTTCTTGCCGCCCGGCCATTCGTCGTTCGTAAACAGCATCGGGCAGTTCTCGATGCCGATTCGCACATCATGATCCTCCGCGAATTTCACCAGCGGCACCCAGACCTTCCTGAATCGGCGCCAGTCCTCCTCGACCGATTTCGTCCAGTCCCGCCCGATGAAGGTCGTCACCTGCCCAACGCCCAGAAGCGCCGCCGCGGCGATGACCTTCTTGAAATGGGCCGTCACCGCCCTGGCTTCGTCCGCCTTGGGTGTCAGGTAGTTGGGGTAGTAACCGAGCGAGCTGATACTCACTGCCGCGTCCTTCAGGATGCCGCGAATCTTCTGGGCATCGGCCGACTTGAAACCGGCTACATCGACGTGCGTCACACCCGCGTATCGGCGCTCCGCCCGGCCCTTTGGCCAGCACATCAGCTCCACACAGGAATACCCGGTCTCCGACGCGAACTGAATCACTTCCTCCAGCGGCAGATCGGGCAGGATCGCACTGACGAATCCGAGCTTCATGAACGTTCTCCTTTCAATTCGACCCACCGCTGTTCCCGATGGCTCCGCAATATGGCCTCGCACAGCAGGATCTCACGATGGCCATCCGCAAACGTGGGGAAGATCGGCGGCGCCGTGAAGTCCCCTGCCTCGACGTATTCATAGAATGTCCGGAAACACTGTTTGAACGTATCGGGGAATCCCTCGTTGTGCCCGCCGGGATAGTTGATGAAGTGGCGCGCCCGCTCGCCAACCAGAGCCGGATCGCGAATCAGGCTCTCATTGGGTCGCTCGCGGTGACCCACCCACAGCTCGTTGGGCCGCTCGCTGCACCACGCCAGGGCAGACTTCGAGCCGGCGATTTCATATCGCAGGCAGTTCTTGCGGCCTGCGGTGACTTGCGAGACCTCCAGACAACCGCGAGCACCGCCCTTGAAGCGGATCAGCACGGCGCCGTAGTCCTCGGTGGTGACATCCACCGGTTCGGTCCTCGCCGGACCGCCCTTTTCCTTGCCTTTGAACGTCTCGACCTCTCCGAGCGGGCGCTGCCGAATGGGATGGACTGTGGACAGGTCCGCACAAACCGCCTCGACTTCCAGACCCGTAATGGCATGCACCAGATCCAGCCAGTGCGTGCCGATGTCGGCAATGGCCCGCAGCTCACCCCCCTCTTTTGCGAGAACCCGCCAGTTGTAGTCCGTGGGATAGAGCAGCCAGTCCTGTACGTAGCTGCCGCAGACGGAGTAGACGTCGCCCAGGTCGCCGCGTCGAACGATGTCCGCCGCCTCCAGACACAGCGGATAGTAGCGGATGTTGTAGTTGACTCCCGCGGCCAGACCGCTTTTGCGGGCCAGTTCGACCAGCTCGCGCGACTCGGCCGAGTTCATGGCCAGGGGTTTCTCGCACAGCACGTGCTTGCCCGCCTCCAGAGCCGCTTTGGCCATGGGATAGTGCAAGCGGTTGGGCGTGGCGATGTGCACCACCTGCACCGTGGCGTCGCCGAGGACCTCGTCGAAGCTGCGGTACGCCTTCAGCAGGCCCATCTTGCCGGCGGCCGCCCTGGATTCCTGATCGGAGACGCCGAGAATCCCCGTGACCTTGACGCCGATTCGCCCAAGGGCCTCGACGTGTACCGGGCCGATGAACCCGGCCCCGACAACTGCCACACGTATCTCCGACATGAACTTGCCCCTTCCGATCGATTGCGTCTGTGACCGAAGACCGTATCCGCATCGACCTAACCTGTCAACTGTTGTGGACCGCGACGCGGCCGCCGTTTTCTCAGCCGCAACACGTGCAGTACGTACGGTCGGACTCCCAGACGGTGACGCTGTGGAGCCGCGCCGGATCGAACTTACCCGCCAGACGGCGCCATGCAAAAGCCGCGAGGTTCTCGACCGTCGGGATCGCCTCGCGGAACTCATCCAGGTCGGCGTTAAGGTTCTTGTGGTCGAGCAGTGAGATCAGCTCGGCCTCGACGGTCTGCTGGAACCGGCCCGTCTCGAACCCCGCCGCACCGGCAGGCATCGACACCGTGACATCGACAATGTAGTTGTGGCCGTGTCCAGTGGGGTGGGCGCACTTGCCGAAGACCTCGAAGTTGCGCTGCTCGCTGAAGGCGTCGTTCCAGAGCTTGTGCATCGCCGCAAACTCGAACTTCTCGCTGAAGCGCAGCACGTGCGGCTCTTTCGCATTCATCGTGAGCTTCCTGTACGGATTGAGGTTGAGAATCAGCCGATCCACCTCGGCGGCGCCAAACCGGCCCGTCAACTGCCGGCGCGCCTGCCCGAGCATTTCGGCGACGACGTCCAGATCGATCGGACAGCCGCGCCGATACCGCTCGCGAACACCCTGCGCGAAGACGGGCACAGCAAACTGCCGCGCAATGCGGTCCATATCGATGACGTTGACGACGAAGCCGGTATCGGGCGCGACTGGACCGACGATCTCGATCATCAGCTCCAGGAACAGGGCCAGGCCCTCGCCGGCCGGTCTCGACGCATAGGCGTTGGCGCCGGGATGGTCCTGATCCCGGAACGGGTTGATCGAGAATCGGACCTGCCGGGCCAGACGTACCATGAGAGGCTCCCTTACACCGAGCCCTGGTGCATCAGACTCAGCACCTCGTTGCGGCTGCGCGCGTCCTTCTTGAAAATCCCACGCAGCGCTGAGGTCACCATGAGCGAGCCGGGCTTCTTGATGCCGCGAATCGTCATGCAACTGTGCGAGGCCTGGAGCACGACCGCCACGCCCTGCGGCTTGAGGTTCTGCATGAGGAAGTCGGCGATCTGGCCCGTCAGCCGCTCCTGTGTGTGCAGGCGATGCGCGTAGCAATCAACGATCCGCGCCAGCTTACTGACGCCGAGGACCTTGCCCGTCGGCAGATATGCGACGTGGGCCTTGCCGATGAACGGCAGCAGATGGTGCTCGCAGAGCGAGTAGAAAGGAATGTCGCGCAGCAGGACGATCTCGTCGTACGCTTCGGTGAAGACGCTGCGAAGGTGCACGTTCGGGTCTTCGAACATCCCGCCCAATAGTTCGGCGTACATCCGCGCCACACGATCCGGCGTCTTCTGGAGTCCCTCGCGATCCACGTCCTCACCGACCGCCAGCAGGATCTCACGCACCGCCTTGCGGATGCGCTCCTGGTCCACCTTCATCACTTTCTTAGCCATTGCTTCCCGTCCATCCAAATCGTGGCGAGCGACGCATGCGTCGCCCCTACGTGGTGAGATTCATCAAATAGGTCACGAGCAGCCGCACACCGAAGCCAGTCGAACCCGGTGCGGCGTAGTCGGTTCCCTTCTGGAGGATATCCATCCCAGCGATGTCCAGATGCGCCCATTTCGTTTCACCGACGAACTGCCGCAGGAAGGCGGCCGCCGTGCAGGCGCCGCCCCATCGCCCGCCCGTGTTGCGCAGGTCGGCGATCTTGCTCTTCATCTCGTCGGCGTACTCGTCGCCGCTGGGCAGGTGCCAGACGTTTTCGCCACTATCGTCCGCGGCGAGGCGAAGCTGCGCGACCAGATCGTCATTGTTGCTCATCAGGCCGGCTTTGTATTGCCCCAGCGCGACCATGCACGCACCCGTCAGTGTCGCGATGTCGATGATGGTCTCGAACTTCTGCCGGGCCGCATAGGCCAGGGCGTCGCAGAGGATCATCCGCCCCTCGGCATCGGTGTTGAGGATTTCCACGGTCTTGCCGCTGTACGTGGTGACGATGTCGCCGGGTCGATAGCTCGATCCGCTCGGCAGGTTCTCCGCAGACGGGATCAGACCCCAGACGTTCACCGGCAGTCCCAGTTCCGCCACCGCCTTCATCGTCGCCAGAACCGCGATCCCGCCGCTCTTGTCCAGCTTCATCTGGTCCATGTCCGCCGACGGCTTGATGCTGATCCCGCCCGAATCGAACGTGATCGCCTTGCCCACCAGAGCCACTCGCGGCGATCCCTTGGCCGGCTTCCTGGCAGGCGTGTACTTGAGAATGATGAGTCTCGGCTCGTTTTTCGATCCGG
>Ga0123332_1000775_pt1 | contig 32179 bp, 20 predicted proteins | sample BioC12SIPDNA_4_FD_89958 | JGI IMG/M metagenome (GOLD analysis project Ga0123332, IMG submission 89958) | Anaerobic biogas reactor microbial communites from Washington, USA - Biogas_R2_A C12 SIP DNA | ecosystem: Engineered > Bioreactor > Anaerobic > Unclassified | place: Washington, USA... | reverse complement strand
TACTTCATCAAGGAGCGGCTGCAGGCGCGCCCGGACCTGGCCCAGGCGCTGGAGTTCGTGCACTTCGCCTGCACCAGCGAGGACATCAACAACCTGGCCTATGCGCTGATGCTCGAGCGCGCGCGCCGCGAGGTGCTGCTGCCGCGCCTGGACGAGGTAGTGGCGAAGCTGCGCGCGATGGCCCACGAGCACGCCGGCCTGCCGATGCTCTCGCGCACCCACGGCCAGAGCGCCTCGCCGACCACGGTGGGCAAGGAGATCGCCAACGTGGTCGCGCGCCTGCAGCGCCAGCGCGACCAGCTGGCCGGGATCGCCATCTGCGGCAAGATCAACGGCGCGGTGGGGAACTACAACGCCCACGTCGCCAGCTACCCGGACGTGGACTGGCCCGCGTTCGCACGCCGTTTCGTCGAGTCGCTGGGACTGGAGTTCAACCCCTACACCACCCAGATCGAACCGCACGACTACATCGCCGAACTGTGCGACGCGCACAAGCGCATCGGCACCATCGCGATCGACCTGTGCCGCGACGTCTGGGGCTACATCTCGCTGGGCTACTTCAGGCAGGCGGTGGTCGCCGGCGAGGTCGGCAGTTCGACCATGCCGCACAAGGTCAACCCGATCGATTTCGAGAACGCCGAAGGCAACTTCGGTATCCCCAACGCCCTGTTCGAGCACTTCGCGGCCAAGCTCCCGATCAGCCGCTGGCAGCGCGACCTCACCGACTCGACCGTGCTGCGCGCCCTGGGCACGGCCTTCGGCCACGCCCTGATCGGCTTGGACGCGCTGCTGCGCGGCCTGGGCAAGCTCGGCGCCAATCCCGAGCGCCTGGCCGCCGACCTCGATGCCTCGTGGGAGGTGCTGGCCGAGGCGGTGCAGACGGTGATGCGCCGCCACGGCCTGCCCAACCCCTACGAGCAGCTCAAGGCGCTGACCCGCGGCCAGGGCATCACCGCCGAGTCGATGCGCGCCTTCATCCAGTCGCTGGACCTGCCCGAGGCGGACCGCCAGCGCCTGCTGGCGATGACCCCGGCCAGCTACACCGGCCTGGCCTCGGAGCTGGCCTCAGGCATCTGACCCATGCGCCTGCTGCTGAACATCGACGTCCCCGATCTGGCCACGGCCAGGCGGTTCTACGTCGAAGCGTTCGGCCTGCGCGACGGACGCCGCCTGGGCGACGGCGTGCTCGAACTCCTGGGCGCCCAAGCGCCCATCTACCTGCTGCAGAAGCCGACCGGGAGCCTGGGTACCGGCGACCAGCCGCGCACCTATGCCCGGCACTGGACGCCGGTGCACGTGGACGTGGTGGTCGACGACCTCGACACCGCGCTGGCGCGCGCGCTCGACGCCGGCGCCCGCCAGGAAGGCGGGGTGCGCGAGGCGGCCTGGGGCCGGATCGCGCAACTGGCCGATCCCTTCGGCCATGGCTGGTGCCTGCTGCAGTTCCTCGGCAAGGGTTACGACGAGATCACGACATGACACGACGCTTCCCCATCGCATGCGCCGCCCTGGTCGCGCTGGCGGCCTGTTCTGCCGGCGATGCGCCCGCGCCCACGGCCGCGGCGCAGGACGGGCCGGCCTCCGCCGCGGCGTCGGCGGACTGGCCGATCCCCGCCTGCCGCGACGATTCGGGCTGGGACGATCCGGCCACGCCGTTCCACGTCCACGGCAACACCTGGTACGTCGGCACCTGCGGCATCAGCGCCCTGCTGGTGACCTCGCCCGACGGGCACGTCGTGGTCGACGGCGCCACGCCGGCGGCGGGGGAGCAGATCCTGGCCAACATCCGCACCCTCGGCTTCGACCCCGCGGACGTGCGCGCGATCGTGTTCTCGCACGAGCACTTCGACCACGTCGGCGGCCTGGCCGCGGTCCAGGCGGCCACCGGCGCGCCGGTCTACGCGCCCCCGGAGGCGATCGAGACCCTGCGGCGCGGCGCCAGCGACGAAAGCGACCCGCAGTTCGGCCTGCTCGACGACTTCGCCCCGGTCGCCGACGTGCGCCCCATCCCGGCCTCCGGCATCGTGCAGGCGGGCGGTATCGAGCTGCACGCAGTCCCCACCCCCGGCCATGCGGCCGGCGGCACCAGCTGGACCTGGCGCTCGTGCGCCGGCGACGACTGCCAGCCTCTGGTCTACGCGGACAGCCTGACCGCGGTGTCCAGGGACGACTTCCGCTTCAGCGACCATCCCGGGGCGGTGGCGCGGCTGCGCGAGAGCGTCGCCCGGGTCGCGGCCCTGGACTGCGGGATCCTGGTGACGCCGCATCCCTCCGCCAGCGGCCTGTGGGCGCGGCTGGGCCCGGACGCCACCCGCCCGCTGGCCGACCCCGGCGCCTGCGCGGCCTATGCACGCGCCGCCGAGGAGCGCCTCGGGCGCCGCCTCGCCAGCGAAGGGGCGAACCCATGAGCCGGGCCACGCGCACCGGCCGGACGAAGGCCCCGACGCCGCCCATCGAAGTCCGGGCCGGTCGCCACCGCCCGCTGGGGATGGCGCCGGCGCGCTTCCTGCGCGACTACTGGCAGAAGCGTCCAGTGCTCATCCGCGGCGCCTTCCCCGGCTTCGTGACCCCGATCGAGCCCGAGGACCTGGCCGGCCTGGCCTGCGAGGAACTCGCACTGTCGCGGCTGATCCAGCACGACCGCGCACGCGACGCCTGGCGCGTGCGCACCGGCCCCTTCCCCGAGGAACTGTTCCCGACCCTGGGCGACCGTGACTGGACCCTGCTGGTCCAGGACGTGGACAAGTGGGATGCCGACGTGGCCGCGCTGCTGCCGCACTTCGATTTCATCCCGCGCTGGCGCATCGACGACATCATGGTCAGCTTCGCAGCCACCGGCGGCTCGGTCGGCGCCCACACCGACCAGTACGACGTGTTCCTGCTGCAGGCCCAGGGCCGCCGCCGCTGGCTGATCGACGCCGGACCGGACCCCCGGCTCGATTTCCGGGACGACGTCGACATCAAGCTGCTGCGCGAGTTCACGCCCAGCCACGACTGGGTGCTCGAACCCGGCGACATGCTCTACCTTCCGCCTGGCGTGCCCCACCACGGCATCGCCGAGGATCCCTGCCTGACCTTTTCGGTGGGCATGCGCGCCCCGTCCGCGGCCGAGCTGATGGGCGACTACATCGACACCCTCGCCGCCGAGGCCGACGAGTCAGTGCGCTACACCGACCCCGATCTGGCCCCGCCGGAAGACCCCAACGAGATTGACGCCGCCGCCATGGCGCGCGTGGTCGAGGCGCTCAACGCGCTGCGCTTCCGCGACCCGGACCGGCTGGGCGACTGGTTCGGCCGCTTCATCACCCGCTACCGCAGCGTGGACGTGGTTGCCGGCGACGGCGAGCCTCCGTCCCGGATCGAGGTGGAGTGGTCGCTCCAGCGCGGCGGCGGCGTGCTCCAGCGGCACCCGTTCTCGCGCATGGCCTGGCGCCGGGCGGCCGATGGCGCGCGCCTGTACGTCTCCGGGCAGGACTTCCCGCTGCCGCCCGCGGACGCGCGGCGCATCGCCGCCAGCGAGCGCATCGACGGCGCGCTCTACGCCGCGCTCTCCCCCGCCGGACGCGATGCGGTGCACGCACTGCTGCTGGCCGGCAGCTACCAGTGGCTGCCGGAGGGGGACGCGGGGTGAACCCGCCCGGCCCGTTCCAGGTGGTCGCCGTCGACCACGACGCCGCGCGGCCGCAGCTGCGCGCGGTGCGCGAGGCGGTGTTCATCCGGGAACAGGGCGTGCCCGCCGGGATCGAGATCGACGACCTGGACCCGCGCTGCCGGCACGTGCTGGCGCGCGACCGGCACGGCCGCCCGATCGGGACCGCGCGCCTGGCCCCCGACGGCCGGATCGGGCGGATGGCGGTGCTGCCCGAATGGCGCGGCCACGGCGTGGGCAGCGCCCTGCTGCACGCGCTGCTGCGGATCGCGCGCGGGCAGGGCCTGTCCCGGGTGAACCTGCATGCGCAGGCGGGCGCGATCGACTTCTACCGGCGGCATGGCTTCGTCCCGGTCGGCCCACCGTTCATGGAGGCCGGCATCGAGCACCAGGCGATGGCGCAGCGGCTGGACCGGCCGGTCGAAGTCCACGACCGCGCCGGCGCGGTGGCGGCGACCGTGGCGGTGGTCGCCGCCGCGCGCAGGCGGCTGTGGATCCACAGCCGCGCGCTCGACCCGGGCCTGTACGACCATCGGCGGGTGCTCGCGGCACTGCGCCGGTTCGCCACCGGCGGCCACGGCCCGCAGGTGCGCGTGCTGCTGCACGACGCCCTCGCCGCCCAGCGTGCGCACGCGCCGCTGATCGCGCTGGGCCAGCGCCTGCCCAGCGTGTTCGCGTTCCGCGAGGTCGAGGACCCGGTGGATCGCGACTGCCCCTCGGCCCTGGTCGCCAACGATGCCGGCGGTTACTTCCTGCGTCCGCTCGGCCACCGTTTCGATGGCGAAACGGAGCATCACGCCCGCGCCCGTGCCCGCCAGCTCAGCGCCGGGATCGACGAGGTCTGGGAGCGCGCCCGGTCCTGCAGCGAGCTGCGCGCGCTGTCGCTGTGACTACCTTCGCACCTGTCCCGACCCCGACCGCGACCCGGCCCAGCCCAAAGCATGTGATGCAAGTACATATGCCTCGTGGCTATAATGTTGCGCGCGATTCAATCACCTTCTCCGAAACCGGAAAATCTTTCCGGATCAGCCATTTGCCTCCCCCCTACGAGTCCCAGACGCCCGACGTGGACAGTCTTCTCAAGCAGTTTGCGCAGTCCTCCCAGCTTGGCGCCAATGCCGCCTACATCGAGGACCTCTACGAACAGTATCTCGTCTCTCCCGACAGCGTCGGACCGCGCTGGAAAGCCTGGTTCGACGGCTTCGGCGGCCGCGAGGCCGGGGACGTGCCGCACTCGGCGGTGGCCCAGGCGGTGGCCGAGGCCGGCCGCCTGGCGGCGCGCGGAGTGGCGGTATGCGGGACCAGCGACGAGCGCGAGCGCCACGTCGGCCGCCTGATCACCGCCTACCGCTCGCGTGGCCACCTCGGTGCCAGGCTCGACCCCTTGGGGCTGAGCGAGCCGATGAACCCGCCCGACCTCGGGCTGCCGTTCCACAGCCTGTCCGAGTCCGACCTCGACACCGAGTTCAGCACCGGCGGCGTCGCCGGCCAGCCGCGGATGAAGCTGCGCGACCTGCTGGCCCGGCTCAAGGCGACCTACACCGGGCCGATCGGCGCCGAGTTCATGCACATCCCCGAGGTCGAGCAGCGCCAGTGGCTCTACCAGCGGCTGGAAGCGGCCGGGGGCGACTACAACCTCAGCGCAGAAGACAAGCGCCGCGTGCTCGAGCGTCTCACCGCCGCCGAGGGCCTGGAACGCTACCTGCACACCAAGTACGTGGGCCAGAAGCGCTTCTCGCTCGAGGGCGGCGACTCGCTGATCCCGCTGCTCGACACGGTGGTCCGCAGCGCGGGCATGGACAAGGTCAAGGACATCGTGATCGGCATGGCCCACCGCGGCCGCCTCAACGTGCTGGTCAACACCCTGGGCAAGAACCCGCGCGTGCTGTTCGACGAGTTCGAGGGCAAGTTCGAGCTCAACGAACTCGCCCACGCCGGCGACGTGAAGTACCACATGGGCTTCTCGGCCGACATCGCCACCCCGGGCGCGCCGGTGCACCTGGCGCTGGCGTTCAACCCCTCGCACCTGGAAATCGTCGACCCGGTGGTCGCCGGCTCGGTGCGCTCGCGCCAGGAGCGCCGCCGCGACGCCGAGCGCCGCCAGGTGATGCCAGTGCTGATCCACGGCGACGCCGCCTTCGCCGGCCAGGGCGTGGTGATGGAACTGTTCCAGATGTCCAAGGCCCGCGGCTTCGACGTCGGCGGGACCGTGCACGTGGTGGTCAACAACCAGGTCGGCTTCACCACCAGCAACAAGGAAGACGCGCGCTCCACGCTCTACTGTACCGACGTGGCGAAGATGGTCGGCGCACCGATCTTCCACGTGAACGCCGACGACCCGGAGGCGGTGGTGTTCGTGGCGCGCCTGGCCTACGAGTTCCGCCAGCAGTTCCGCAAGGACGTGGTCATCGACCTGTTCTGCTACCGCCGCCACGGCCACAACGAGGCCGACGAGCCGTCCGCGACCCAGCCGTTGATGTACCGCACCATCCGCAGGCACCCGACCACCCGCGAACTGTACGCGGAGCGGCTGGCAAAGGAAGGCGTCGTGTCGGCGGAGGAGGCCAAGGCCCTGGTCGACCGTTACCGCGACAAGCTCGACGCGGGCGAGGTGACCACCGAGCTGGCCGAGTCCAAGCCCGAGGACTACGAGCTCACCATCGACTGGTCGAGGTACCTGTCGGGCAAGCTGTCCGACGCGGTCGACACCCGCTTCGACAAGGACGCGCTCGTCGACCTGGCCCGCAGGATCGCCACCCTGCCCGCGGACCTGCAGCTGCATCCGCGGGTCGCGAAGATCTACGAGGACCGCCTGAAGATGGCGGCCGGCGAACTCCCCGGCGACTGGGGCTTCGCCGAGAACCTCGCCTACGCGACCCTGCTCTCCGAGGGCCACGGCCTGCGCCTGGTGGGCCAGGACTCGGGGCGCGGCACCTTCTTCCACCGCCACGCGATCCTGCACGACCAGACCACCGACCGCTTCTACATGCCGCTGCGCCAGCTGGTCGAGCAGCCCGAGCGCTGCACCATCATCGACTCGCTGCTCAGCGAGGAAGCGGTGATGGCGTTCGAGTACGGCTTCTCCACCGCCGACCCGAACACGCTCGACATCTGGGAGGCGCAGTTCGGCGACTTCGCCAACGGCGCCCAGGTGGTGATCGACCAGTTCATCGCCTCCGGCGAGGCCAAGTGGGGCCGCGTGTCGGGGCTCACCCTGCTGCTGCCGCACGGCTACGAAGGCCAGGGCCCCGAGCACAGCTCGGCGCGACTGGAGCGCTTCCTGCAGCTGTGCGCGCTCGACAACATGCTGGTGTGCGTGCCGACCACGCCCGCGCAGTGCTTCCACATGCTGCGCCGGCAGATGAAGATGAACGTGCGCAAGCCGCTGGTGGTGATGAGCCCGAAGTCGCTGCTGCGCCACAAGCTGGCCGTGTCCACGCTCGACGAGTTGGCCAACGGCGAGTTCCAGCACCTGATCCCCGACGCCTCGGCCGACCCGAAGAAGGTCACCCGCGTGGTGCTGTGCTCGGGCAAGGTCTACTACGACCTGCTCGAAGACGCCCGCAAGCGGGACCAGGACAATGTCGCCCTGGTGCGCGTGGAGCAGCTGTATCCGTTCCCGCGCGAACTGCTCGCCGCCGAACTGAAGAAGTACGGCAAGGCCGCGGAGGTCGTGTGGTGCCAGGAAGAGCCGCAGAACCAGGGCGCCTGGTACCAGATCAAGCACCACCTGCAGGCCTGCCTGGCCAAGGGCCAGGCGCTCAGCTACGCCGGCCGCAGCCGCTCGCCCTCGCCCGCCGTCGGCCATTTCGCCGACCACGTCGAGGAACAGAACCGGCTGGTCGCGCAGGCCCTGATCGACCCGCCCGGCGACCAGATCGCCTCCGAATAACACCGCCCGACCCCATAGCATCAAGGACGCCGTCCCATGGCCACCGAAGTCAAAGTCCCGGTCCTTCCCGAATCCGTGTCCGACGCCACCATCGCCGGCTGGCACAAGAAGGTCGGGGATGCCGTCAGCCGCGATGAGAACCTGGTCGACCTGGAGACCGACAAGGTCGTGCTCGAGGTCCCCTCGCCGGTCGACGGCGTGCTGAAGGAGATCAAGTTCTCCGAAGGCGACACCGTCACCAGCCAGCAGGTGCTGGCGGTCATCGAGGAAGGCGCCGCGAAGGCCGCCGACGCGGGCGGCGAAGCGGCCAAGGAAGGCAAGCGCGCCGCCGGCCACGAGGAAGTGCAGGAGAAGAAGGGCGCCGCGAAGGCGGAAGCCGCCGCCCCGTCCTCCACCCACCCCGCCCCGGTGTCGTCGGGCAAGACCGCCGACCTGCCGCCGGGCGCCCGCTTCACCGCCGAGAAGGAAGGCATCGACCCCGCGCAGGTGCAGGGCACCGGCCGCCGCGGCGCGGTGACCAAGGAGGACCTGGTCAACTTCGCCGCCGGCCGCACCGGCGCGGTCGCCGGCGGCGCGCGCCCCGAGGAGCGGGTGCCGATGACCCGCATCCGCAAGCGCATCGCCGAGCGCCTGATGCAGTCGAAGGAGTCGATCGCGATGCTGACCTCGTTCAACGAGGTCAACCTCGGCAAGGTCATGGCCCTGCGCAAGGAGCTGGGCGAGCAGTTCCAGAAGGAGCACGGCATCAAGCTCGGCTTCATGAGCTTCTTCGCCAAGGCCGCCGCCAACGCGCTGCAGCGCTTCCCGATCATCAACGCCTCGGTCGACGGCGACGACATCATCTACCACGGCTACGCCGACATCTCGGTGGCGATCTCCACCGACCGCGGCCTGGTCACGCCGGTGCTGCGCAACGTCGAGCGCATGAGCTTCGCCGAGATCGAGCAGGGCATCGCCGACTACGCCAAGGCCGCGCGCGAGGGCGGGCTCAAGCTCGAGGACCTGCAGGGCGGCACGTTCACCATCACCAACGGCGGCACCTTCGGCTCGCTGTTCTCGACCCCGATCGTGAACCCGCCGCAGTCGGCGATCCTCGGCATGCACGCGATCAAGGAGCGCGCGATCGTCGAGAACGGCCAGGTCGTGGCCGCGCCGATGATGTACATCGCGCTGTCCTACGACCACCGCATCATCGACGGCAAGGACGCGGTCCTGTTCCTGGTCGACATCAAGAACCAGCTCGAGAACCCCGGCCGCATGGTGCTGGGCCTCTGAGCCCGGCACAGCCGCGGCGGGTGCCCCGGCCGGCCTCCCCCGGCCGGCCGCAGCGGCAACCCGGCACCGGCCCCACCCGCCGCGCGCCGGCGGCCACGAACCAGCAGAGCGAATGAAATGAGCGAGCAGCAGCAATTCGACGTTGTCGTCATCGGCGCCGGCCCCGCCGGCTACCACGCCGCGATCCGCGCGGCGCAGCTGGGCATGAAGGTCGCCTGCGTCGACGCCGCGCTCGGCAAGGACGGCAAACCGGCCCTCGGCGGCACCTGCCTGCGCGTGGGCTGCATTCCGTCCAAGGCGCTGCTCGACTCCTCGCACCAGTACCACAACCTGGTGCACTCGTTCGCGCAGCACGGCATCAGCGCCAGCAACCCGAAGATCGACGTGCCGACGATGATCGCCCGCAAGGACGGCATCGTGAAGCAGTTCACCGGCGGCATCGCGATGCTGTTCAAGGCCAACAAGGTCGCGGCCTTCCACGGCTTCGCCACCCTGCACCCGGACCGCGTCGTCAAGGTGAAGCAGCACGATGGCGGTGAGGTCGAGCTGGCCGCGGCCAACGTGATCATCGCCGCCGGGTCCGACTCGATCGAGCTGCCGTTCGCGAAGTTCGACGGCGAGTACATCGTCGACAACGTCGGCGCGCTGGACTTCACCGGGGTGCCGAAGCGCCTGGCGGTGATCGGCGCCGGCGTGATCGGCCTGGAGCTGGGCAGCGTCTGGCGCAGGCTGGGCGCCGAGGTCACCATTCTCGAGGCGCTGCCGGAGTTCCTGCCGGCCGCCGACGCCGAGGTCGCCAGGCTGGCCGCGCGCGAGTTCAAGAAGCAGGGCCTGGACATCCAGCTCGGTGCCAAGGTCAGCAAGGCCGAGGTCACCGGCAAGGGCAAGAAGAAGGAAGTCACCCTCACCTACGCCGGCAAGGACGGCGAGCAGACCCTGGTCGTCGACCGGCTGCTGGTGGCAGTGGGCCGCCGTGCCGCGACGAAGGGCCTGTTGGCCGAGGGCACAGGGGTCAAGCTCAACGACCGGGGCCAGATCGAGGTCGACGAGCACTGCCACACCGGCGTGGACGGCGTGTGGGCGATCGGCGACTGCGTGCGCGGGCCGATGCTGGCGCACAAGGGCTTCGAGGAAGGCATCGCGGTGGCCGAGCTGATCGCCGGCCTGCCCGGCCACGTCAACCTCGAGACCATCCCCTACGTCATCTACACCTCGCCGGAGATCGCCTGGGTCGGCAGGACCGAGCAGCAGCTCAAGGCCGAGGGCGTGCCATACAAGGCCGGCAGCTTCCCGTTCGCCGCGGTCGGCCGCGCGGTGGCGATGGCCGAGCCGACCGGCTTCGTGAAGGTGCTGGCGCACGCCGAGACCGATCGGGTGCTGGGCATGCACCTGATCGGCGCCAATGTCTCGGAGCTGGTGCACGAGGGCGTGCTGACGATGGAGTTCAAGGGCTCGGCCGACGACCTGGCCCGCATCTGCCACGCCCATCCCAGCCTGTCGGAGGCCGTGCACGACGCCGCCATGGCGGTGGACAAGCGCGCGATCCACAAGGCCAACTGAGGCCAGCTGCCCGACCGGCCCGCCCCGCGGGCCGCCCCTGGATGCCGGGCCCTGCCCGGCGTCTGCGTTTCCCGGCCCCACCCTTCCCACGAACGGTCCCGCCATGCGAACCATCTGCGTCTACTGCGGCTCCAACACCGGCAGCCGGCCCGCCTATACCGAACGCGCCATGGCCCTGGGCGACCGCATCGCCCGCGAAGGGCTGCAGCTGGTCTACGGTGGTGGCAACGTCGGGCTGATGGGGGTAGTGGCCGACGCGGTGCTGCAGGCCGGCGGCGAAGTGGTCGGGGTGATCCCCGAGCAGCTGGTCAACTGGGAGGTCGCGCACGAGGGCGTGACCCGGCTCGAGGTCGTGGCCAACATGCACGAGCGCAAGAAGCGCATGTTCGACCTGTCCGACGCCTTCGTCGCCCTGCCCGGCGGCTTCGGCACGCTGGACGAGATGTTCGAGATGCTGACCTGGCGCCAGCTCGGCATCGGCGACAAGCCCTGCGCGTTCCTCGACGTCGACGGCTTCTACGGCCCGCTGCTGGCGATGATCGACCGCATGGTCGAGGAGCGCTTCCTGCACCCCGACCAGCGCGCCGACCTGTGGCACGGCGACGACATCGAGGGCATGTTGCGCTGGATGCGGGAGTACGAACCGGCGAGCGCGACGAAATGGCTGGACGAGAAGCGTCGCAAGGAGCTGCGGTAAGTCCCCGGCACGTGGCGACGCGTTCGTCCGCATGGCGCCCCGGGATTGGTCTGGCGCGGACGGGAAGCGGTGCGAGCAGCCGCGGTAGCGCCACGTCCGTCCGGCGCGCAGCTGTGTGACAATGCTGGCAACCGCCGCATCGGGCGTGCCGGCACCACGGAGGCAAGATGGGAGTGCCCGCCAGCTTCACCGCATTCCGCATCCACAATGACGACGCCGGCTACCGCAGCGGCCTGGAGCAGCTGTCGATCGACGACCTCTCGCCGGGCGAGATCGTGGTCAAGGTCGCGTTCTCCTCGGTCAACTTCAAGGACGCGCTGGCCGGCACCGGCAAGGGCCGGATCCTGCGCGAGTTCCCCCTGGTCGGCGGCATCGACCTGGCCGGGCACGTGGTGTCCTCGGCCGACCCGCGCTTCCGCGAAGGCGACGAGGTGCTGGTCACCGGCAGCGGCCTGAGCGAGACCCGCGACGGCGGCTACAGCGCCTATGCGCGGATCGAGTCGAAATGGGCGATCCCGCTGCCGATGGGGCTCTCGCTGCGCGAGAGCATGATCCTGGGCACGGCCGGCTTCACCGCCGCGCTGGCGCTGCTGCGGATGGAAGAGAACCGGCAGTCGCCCGCGCTCGGCCCGCTCGCGGTCACCGGGGCCACCGGCGGGGTCGGCTCGCTGGCGATCGACATCTTCAGCCGCGCCGGCTACACGGTGCACGCGATCACCGGCAAGGCCGAACATGCCGGCTACCTGCAGTCGATCGGGGCCGCCGAGGTCCATGGGCGCGAGGTCCTGTCCACCACCCGTCCGCTGGAATCGGTGCGCTTCGGCGGCGGCCTGGACAACGTCGGGGGCCCGATGCTGGCCAGCCTGCTGGCGCAGACCCGGCCCTACGGCAACGTGGCCAGCGCCGGCCTGGCCGCCAGCGCGCAGCTCCCGGCCACGGTGATGCCGCACATCATTCGTGGCGTCTCGCTGCTCGGCGTGGCCTCGGCGGGCACCGCGCGCGACCTCCGCGACCAGGTCTGGCGCCGCCTGGCTTCGGACTGGAAGCCGCGCCACCTGGACCGCATCTGCACCCGCGAAACCACGCTCGAGGGCCTGTCGCAGGTGTTCGAGGACATGCTGGCCGGCGGCTCCCTCGGCAGGACCCTGGTCACATTCCCCTAGGCCCACTGGTTGGCAACCCGGCCCCGGCCGCTACAATCCGCTGCAACGGAAGGGGAACACGACATGGCGCGCATCCTCATCGTCGACGACTCGCCCTCGCAGCTGATGGGCATCCGCCGCATCGTGGAGAAGCTCGGGCACCAGGCCGTGACCGCCGAGGACGGCGCCGCCGGCGTGCGCGCCGCCAAGGAGCACCTTCCCGACCTGATCCTGATGGACGTGGTGATGCCGAACCTCAACGGGTTCCAGGCCACCCGTACGATCAAGCGCGACCCGGAGACTGGCCACATCCCGGTGATCCTGGTCACTACCAAGGACCAGGAAACCGACCGCGTCTGGGGCCTGCGCCAGGGCGCGCAGGGCTACCTCACCAAGCCCTTCAGCGAAGCCGAACTGACCGAGGCCATCGTTTCCACCATCGGCCGCGGCGACCCGCCCGGACCCACGCCCGACGCCGGCTGACGCCCGGCCGTGGTGCGGCGGGCCGGACAGGCATCACGACGCCGGCTTCCCACGCAGCCTCCAGCGAGGCCGGCACCCGGGCCCGCCGGACCGTCAGCGGACGGCGCTCAGCCCTGGCGCCACTTCCCGCCGAAGCTGTCGCGCAGCTTCGCGTAGGCCTCGCGCTGGCGCTCGTCCCGCGGCACCGGCGCCTGCACCTCCAGTTCCACCAGCTGGTCGCCGGCCGGCTCGCCGCCGGCGCCCGGCAGGCCACGGCCGCGCAGGCGCAGCTTGCGGCCGGCCTCCGAACCGGGCGGGATCTTGACCTCGACCCGGCCGCCCAGCGTGGGCACGCTGACCTTGGCGCCCAGCGCCGCCTCCCATGGCGCCACCGGGAGGCTGTGGATGATGTTGCGCCCGTCCACCTCGAACTGCGGATGCGCGGCGTACTCGATCTCCAGCAGCAGGTCGCCGCCGCCGGCCCCCTGCCCCGCCAGGCGGATCACCTGGCCGGGCCGGATGCCCCGCGGCACCCGAACATCGAACGCGCGGCCATCGACCGAGATCCGCACGCTGTCGCCGCGGTACACGTTCTCCAGCGACACCGCCAGCCGGGCACGGGTATCGCCCATGCCGTGGGCGCGGCCGGCGGCGCGCGGGCCGGCGCCGTTCCCCGCCGCGCGCCGGAACAGGCTCTCGAAGAAGTCGCTGAAGCCGCCCCCGGCGCCGCCGCCGGCGAACACCTCTTCGAAGTCGAAACCGCCCGCGCCGGGCGCGGCGCCGCCGAAGCCGGCCGGCGGCACCTCGTCGCCGGGACGGTATCCGCGCGCGCGCAGCTGGTCGTAGGCCTTGCGGCGGCCCGGGTCGCGCAGCGCCTCGTAGGCTTCGTTGACGGCCTTGAAGCGCTCCTCCGCGCCGGGCTCCTTGCTGACGTCGGGGTGGTACTTGCGCGCCAGGCGCCGGTAGGCGGACTTGATCTCCGCGTCGCCGGCGCTCGGTTCCACGCCCAGCACGCTGTAGTAATCCTTGAACTGCATGCTCGCTCCACGACGACGGCCCGCGTGTCGCGGGCCGTCGCGATTCTACCGGCGCAGGCGCACCGCGGTCAGTGCGCGGTCTGCACCCCGACCTGGATCCGGCGCGGCGTGCTCTCCGGCCGCTTCGGGATCACGATCTCCAGCACGCCGTTGCGGCCCGTGGCGACAATGCCATCGGGATCGGCGCTGTCGGGCAGCGCGAAGCGGCGGTGGAACATGCCGTAGTGGCGCTCCACGCGCGAGAAGTGCTCGGTCTCGGTCTTCGACTCGCTCTTGCGCTCGCCCTTGATCGAGAGGATACCCTTGTCCATCTGCACCTCGATGTCCTGCGGGTCGATACCCGGCAGGTCGGCGTAGAGCACGAAGCGCTCGGCCTCCTCCTTGATGTCCACGCGCGGCACCCACTGCGAGGTGACCACCGCGGAGGCGTCGGAATCGTTCTCGCCGAAGAAGCGGTCGAACATCTGGCGGATCTCGTCGTGAAGCGCGAGCTCGGTCGGACGCTGGTTGTAACGAACGATGCTCATGTCTGGCTCCTGTCTGTCACGTCTGCGGCCCCCGGCCGCTGATGCCCCTCATCTATGGACGGGAAGGCGGTTTTCAAGGGGTTTTCCCCTGCCCCGGGCCGCCGCGGCGAGGCCCGGGAGGCGGCCGTGGCGACCCGACCGGCAGGCCGCGGGCGATACCGGGGAGGGTCGCGGCCGCCGGCCGGACAGGGCGTCCGAACGACCGGGGCATCCGCGCGCCGCGGGCTGCCGCGGCCCCACCGGGGCGCACGCGACGGCCAGGCATGGGCCACGTCCGTGGTCCCGCGGTGTCGGGTGGCGCCCCCGCGGCGGGGAGTCGACAGGACGCCGGAACGACGCAGCGCCTTGCGCGGGAGTGGCCGGGCCGAGCGCACCTTCTCCCCGGCCGTGCGACGATAGGCCCGACGACCCCACGCCACGAGGCTGCCTCCCATGACCATCCAGATCGGCGACCGCATCCCCGAAGTGGTGCTCAAGTACATCGACGATGGCGTGCAGGCCATCGACACGCCCACCCTGTTCGACGGCAGCAAGGTCGTGCTGTTCGCCGTCCCGGGCGCCTTCACCCCCACCTGCTCGGAGCGGCACCTGCCAGGCTTCATCGAGCGCTTCGACCGCTTCCGCGAACTCGGCGTCGAGGTCGCCTGCATGGCGGTAAACGATCCGTTCGTGATGCAGGCCTGGGGCGAGAGCCTGGGCGTGCCCAAGGGCCTGAAGCTGCTGTCGGACGGCAACGCCGACCTCACTCGCGCGATGGGCCTGGAGATGGACGCCAGCGGCTACGGCATGGGCATCCGCTGCAAGCGCTTCGCCCTCTATGCCGAGGACGGCGTGGTCAAGCACCTGTTCGTCGAGGCACCGGGCGAGTTCAAGGTCTCGAGCGCCGAGCACGTGCTGGAAGCGCTGGGGGGCTGAACGCGGGCCGGCGCGGGCGCCGAGGGCCGTGCGCCGGCGTCGTCGCCCCCGCCCGCCGCGCCACCGCCGGTGTCGGGCACCAGCACCCGGAACCCGATGCTGGTCCACGCTCCGGTGTCGGCCAGCGCCGTGAGCCGGTGCGTCCCCGCGGCGTCGAACACGTGGACGAAGGGGTTGGCCCCGCGCGTGGTGGCGATCCTGCGCCCGTCCAGCAGCCACTGTACCGGCGCATCGGTGCCGACCGCGCGCAGCGACACCCGGATCCCGCGCGCACTGCCTGGCGGCCGCGCCAGCACCGCGCCATCGGCCAGGCCCTCGATGCGCAGGGTCGCCACCGCCCCACGCCCGTCGTCGGCGCAGTCCGGCGACAGCGGCGGCAGGGTGGAGGCGCGACGGGTCGAGGCCGGCAACCACGGCGACGCCAGCGCAGGCCAGCGCGCCACCATCGCCGGCCGCGCCACGTGCGGCCTGCGGCAGTGCGCGGACAGGCGCAGCCCGGTGGCCGCATCGACCTCGAACCGCTCGATCCCCGCGCTCCACGCCCGCGCCTCGCGTTCGGCGAGGGTCGGCGGCACCACCCGGTCGAGCACCCAGGCCTCGAAGCGGCGCTGGCACAACTCCGGCGGCTGCGATTCGATCGCGGTGCCCAGCGGCCAGCACACTTCGCGTTTTTCGACCGATGGCGGCGGCGGCACCGGGGCGCCGTCGCCGGGCCCCCGCGGCAGGCTGTCGACGACCTCGAACAGCAGTGGCAGTGCCGTCAGCGCGCCATACTGGCCCGGCAACGGCGTGCCGTCGGGCCGCCCGACCCACACCCCGACCGTGTAGCGGCGCGTACCGCCCAGCGCCCAGGCGTCGCGGAAGCCGTAGCTGGTCCCGGTCTTCCACGCCACCCGCGGCCGGCGCGCCACGTCGAACATGCCCTCGCGCTCGCCCGGGCGCGGATTGGACTCGAGGATCTCGCGCACGATCCAGGCCGCGCCCGGCGACAGCAACCGGCGCTCGATGAGCGGGTCGTCCGGCGTATAGCGCACCCGTCCGGCCAGCCCGTCGCGATGCAGGGCCGCGTGCGCGCCCACGAGGTCCTCGAGCCGCGCGCCGGTGCCGCCCAGGACCAGCGCGAGGTTGGGCGAGGCGCCGCGGGGGAAGCGCAGCTCGATGCCGGCGTGCACCAGGCGCGCGGCGAACCGCGCCGGACCGATCCGGTCGAGCAGGTCCACCGCGGGCACGTTGAGCGAGCGCTGCAGCGCCGTCGCCGCCGTCACCGGACCGTTGAACACCGCGTCGAAGTTGCCGGGACGGTAGCCGCCGAACGATTGCGGCGCATCCACCAGCAGGCTGTGGGAATGGATCAGTCCGTCGTCCAGGGCCATGCCGTACACGAACGGCTTGAGCGTGGAGCCCGGCGAACGCCAGGCGCGCACCATGTCGACGTGGCCCAGGCGCGAACGGTCGGCGAGATCGAGTGAACCGACGTAGGCGCGCGCCTCCATGGTCGTGTTGTCGACCACCAGCAGCGCCGCCGAGGTGCGCTCGGGCAGGCCCGAGAAGTACGCCTCCACCCGCGCCTCGAGGGTGCGCTGCAGGCCGGCGTCGAGGGTGGTGGCGATGCGCTCCTCGCGCGGCCGCGCCGCGCGCAGGCGCTGGGCCAGCAGCGGCGCCGACAGCGGCGGCCGCAGGCGGCGCGCGACCACGGCCTCGACCTTCGCCTCGCGCACCTGTTCCGGGGTCCACACGCCCAGCGCGGCCATGCGCTCGAGCACCTTGTCGCGCGCGGCCTGCGCCGCTTCGGGATGCCGGTCCGGGCGCAGGCGGCTGGGTGCCTGGGGCAGCACGACCAGCAGCGCGGCCTCGGCGTGCGACAGCCGTGCGGCCGGCTTGCCCAGGTAGGCCCAGCTCGCGGCCTCCACGCCCTCGATCGTGCCGCCGAACGGCGCCCGCTCCAGGTACAGCGCCAGGATCTGGTCCTTGGACAGGCACGCCTCGAGCTGCAGCGCGCGCAGCACCTGCACCAGCTTGCCCGGCAAGCTGCGGGTCGCGCCCGGGCGCCGGTCGAGGATCCGCGCCACCTGCATGGTGAGCGTCGAACCACCCGAGACGATGCGGCCGCCACGCGCCCATTGCCAGCCCGCCCGCAGCAGCGCGTACGGATTCACGCCGGGATGGCGATCGAACCAGCGGTCCTCGTAGGCCAGCAGCGCCTGGACGTACAGCGGCGAAACGCTCTCGCGCCTGGCCGGCAGGCGCCAGACGCCTTCGCTGTCGGCAAACGCGCGCAGCGGCGTGCCATCGGCCGCGACCACCATCGTGCTGGTGTCACGCGCCCCGGGCAGCCGCGGCGGGAACGCCAGGTCGAGCGCCAGCAAGCCCAGCAGCAGCGCCACCGTGCCCCAGCGCAGCCAAGGCAGCAGCCGCTTCAGCGCCGCCATGGGGCGGCCCCTCCCGCGGCCCGGCGCACGCGGCTCGACCGCATGCGCGCGGCCGGCTCAGCCCGCCGGAGGATGCGCCCCTGCCGCATGCGCGGCCCCCTGCCCGCTCACGGCTGCACGACGGTGATCGAAGCCGGCAGGGCCCGGCCCACCCCGCGCACGTCGGGCCGGTACATGTCCTCGACCATCGGCGGCGGCACCGCGTAGGTGCCCGGCGTCACCGCGCGGACCAGGTAGAACACCCGCGCCGCGCGGCCGGCGTCCAGGTCCAACGCGGCCACGTACCGGTCGTCGCGGTACTCCTCGTGGCGCACCCGCGCCGCATCGGCGCGTTCGCTGATGCGCACGCCCGCCACCACCACGTCCGCCCACTGCCTGGCGTCGCCGAGGTTGAAGTTCTCCACCTCCAGTCCCGCCGGCAGCAGGTCGGTGAGCAGCGCGTCGCGGATCGCCACGTCCGAGGTCACCGTCACCCCGACGATCAGCGCCTCGCCCTCCTTCAGCGGCGCCGGCGTCCACGGCTTGCCTTCGGTGGTGTACAGCCGCCGTTCGACCTTGACCGTGCCGGCATCGGGCGCGGGCGGCGACGCCGGCACGCCGGCCACGTCGATGTTCACGAACAGCGGCGGGCGGGCGCCGGCATCGTCCGTGCCCGCGGTCGCCAGGCGCGGTTCGAAGCGCACGCCACGCGCCAGCGCCGCGGCATCGTAGGTCCGTCCAACGATGCGCGCGGGCGCAACCTCCTGCGCCACGCCACCCTCGGCAAGGGTGCCCGCGACCCGGTGCCCGGGCGATGCCGCCAGCGCACGGCCCAGCCGCGCAAGGGCGATCTGTTCCTGGGTGCTCAGGTACAGCCGCCCACGGTCGCCGCGGCGCGCGTCGAGTTCGCGGCCGACCTCCACCGCGCGCGCCAGGTGCGCGGGCTTCGCCAGTCCGCGTTCCTGGACGAGCGCCACCATCAGCGCCTGGTCGCGCAGGGGGCTGCCGTAGTCCCACAGCAGGCCCGGACGGTCGCCCTTGAACGCGAAGGCCTGCTCGATCGCCTGCGCCCCGCGTGCGCCGTCGCCCTGCAGCGACAGGGCCAGGCCCAGGTGCAGCAGCGGCAGCGGACCCAGCGCATGCCTGCGGTCGTTGTCGTGGAGCGCGCGCAGGGTGCCCAGCGGCGCCCGGTTCACGCGCGCCAGTGCATAGCCGGCGTAGGCCTGGTAGGCGAAGCGCAGGTGCGAGCGGTGATCACGGCCGTAGAACTGCTCGCCGCCGGCCAGCAGGTCCTCGCCCAGGCGTTCGAGCGCCTTCTGGAGCATCGCCTCGGGCACGTTGAAGCCGGCCTCGCGCGCATCGAGCAGGAACTCGACGACGTACGGCGTGAGCAGCGGATTGACGTAGCTGCCCTCGCCCCACATCGAGAAGTGACCGTTGCCCTGCTGCAACGAGGCCAGGCGGCCCAGCGCGCCCTCCACGTACTGGCGCCGCTTGCCGGCATCGACATCGCGAATGCCCAGCATCGCCACCGTGGCCTCGTCCAGCTGCAGCGCCGCGTAGCCCTTGCTCGCGGTCTGTTCGGCGCAGCCGTAGGGATAGTCGAGCGCGCCGCGGATCGCGCTGGCAAACGGGATCGGCGGCAGCGCGCTGACGGTGAACCGCGCGGTGACCGAGCGCGGCAACAGCCCCTCGGCCAGCGAGGCGTCGAGCGTCACTGGCGCCGGCGCCTCGAGCACCCGGCTGCGCGAGCGCAGGATCGCCGGCCAGGCCGCGCGCACCGGCAGGTCGTAGCGGCGGTCCACCTTCACCCCGCCGCCGTCCACCCGTACCCGCACCTGGGCCACGGCGTGGCCGTTGCCGGCGGTGACCGGGAAGTTGAGCGTGGCGCGGCCGTCGGCGGCCAGCGCCACCTGACGCGTGCCGTCGCCGACCGCCAGCGGCCCAATGCCCTCCACACGCACGTCGAAGCGCCCGTCGCGGCCGCTGTAGTTGGCCAGGTCCAGGGTGACCGTGCCGCGGTCGCCCGGCGCCATCACCCGGGGCATGCTGGCCTCGGCCACCAGCGGCGCGCGCACCAGGGTCTCGACCTCGCGGCTGCCATAGCCGTCGGCCGAGTACACCAGCGCCGACACCCGCAGGGTGCCGTTGAAGTCGGGCACGTCCAGGCGCACCCGCGCATTGCCCTGGGCGTCGAGCCGCACCGGTCCGGAGAACAGGTCCACCGTCTGCACCCGCGCGGTCGGCCGCCGCGCCTGCGGCAGCGCGGCCAGCGCCATGTCGCCGCCGAAGCGCAGGCGCGCGGCCCCGCCCTCGTAGCTCTCGATCACCCGCCCGTACACGTCCCAGGCATCCACGCCAAGGCGGCGCTGGGCGAAGAAGTGGGCGCGCGCGTCGGGCACCGGGTAGCGGGTGATGTTGAGGATGCCCACGTCGACCGCCGAGACCGTGGCCCAGGCCTCCTTGCCGGCCAGCTGCGGCGCGCTCAGCACCACTTGCAGCGGGCCTTCGGGCGTGATCGTCCCCGGCGCCTTCAGGCCCACCGCGACGCGCCGGTCGCGACGGTCCATGGGCACGTGGGCCACGCCCACCGCGCGCGCCGGCGTGACCTTGCTCGGCGCGCTGCCGCCGCGGAACACCAGCGCGGTGACGTAGACGTCGTGGCGTTCCCAGTCCTGCGTCACCGGGATCCGGAACGTGCGGCCGGCACGCGCCTCGATCTCCTGCACGTACAGCAGCCGGTCGCTCTCGACCAGCAGCAGGCCCTTGCCCGGATGCGGCGGGGTCACCGTCACCTCGAGCGTGTCGCCGGCGCGGTAGCCGCTGCGGTCGAGCGACAGCTTGACCTTGTCCGGGCGCGCATCCAGGCCGCGGTTGTCGTCGCCCCAGCCCCAGCCGGCGCGGAAGGGATAGCGCGTGACCAGCTTCGTCTCCGGATCGCGCACGTCGAGCCGGTACTCGCCCCATTCCACCGCGAAGTCGAGGCGGGCGGCGGTCTCGCCGACGTCGACGGTGCGGGTCTCGACGTTTTCGTAGCGGCGGCTGAACTCGTACTCCCAGCCACCGTCGCCGTGGCGCCAGTGGTAGTCGCGGTGCTCGCGCACCAGGGTGACCTGCAGTCCCCTGACCGGCCGCGGCCTGCCGTCGGCGCCCACCCGCAGCAGTTCGAAGCCGGGACTGCTGTTGGCCTCGGCACCGTCGCGGTCGTCGAACTGCGGACGTACGCCGACCAGGGCGTCGGCCGGCCACATCACGCGCGCCAGGCTGCGGTTGACGCTGCGCCCGCCACTTTCGAACAGGCTGGCGCTGACCACCGCCGAGACCGGCGTGTCGGCCTTCACCTCCTCCGGCAGCGCGATGTCCTGCTCGATCCGCCCCTGCGCATCGAGCGTCGCCTCGACCACGTCCCTGGCCTCGCGCGGCAGGTTGACGGTCGGGTCGCCGAAGAACCAGCCGGGCATGCCCTCGAGCGGGTGCTGCTCGACCGTCACCGCCAGGCGCGCGGTGATCCGGTTGCCGGCGGCCGGGGCGCCGTACAGGTAGGCGCCACTGGCCTGCAGGCGCAGCGGCTGCCCCGGGCGCAGGATGCGCTGGGCCGCGTCCAGTTCCAGCTTCATGCGTTCGGGCAGGAATTCCTCGATCCGCAGAGCCATGCCCTGGACCGCCTCGCGGCTGGCGGGATCGGTGCGGAACTCGACCTGCCAGCGGCCGGTCGGGGCGTCCACCGGCACCTCGCGCTCGAAGCTGTAGTAGCCCAGCGCCCCAGGCTCGAGGCGGGTCTCGAAGAACGGCTTGCCGTCCGGCTGCCTGAGACGCACGAACAGCGGCTGCGCCTGCCCGTCCTTCGCCGCCACCAGGCGTCCATCGTGGTCGCGCAGCAGCGCCGACACGCGCACCGTCTCGCCGGGCCGGTAGAGGTCGCGCCCGGACCAGGCGAACACGTCGAACCAGCCCTGGGCGCGCCCGGACACCGCGAATTCCGACAGGTCCAGCGCCGGCTGGTTGAACGGCAGCATCGAGACGTCGTTGCCGCGGCTGGCCACCAGCACGTGGGCCGCGTCCAGGGTGTATTCGAGCAACGCGTTTCCGTTGCGGTCGGTGGTGGCGCGGTAGATGGTCTCGCCGCGGCCATCGAGGATCCGCAGCGAGACGCCACCAACCGCCTCGCCGTCGCGCAGCGACGCGGTGTGCACGAACAGCCTGTCGCGGTAGGCGCGCGCGTGCAGGCCGATGTCGCTGACGGTGAAGAACGCGGTCTCGAACTGGTCCTCGAACGAGCCGGTGCGCTTCATCACTGCGAAGTACAGCCCGGGCTGCTGCAGCTCGGCGATGTCCTGCAGCGGCAGGTAGGTCAGCACCCGCTCGTTGCGCCGGCCATCGAGCACGAAGCGGTTGACGTAGACCGGCTCGGCCAGCCGCGACAGCGGCGCACGCCCGCTCCAGCTGCTCTCCAGCTCCCAGCTCCCGCGCCGGCCGCCGCGCTGGTAGTCGGCGAAGAACTTGGGCAGCGAGCCTTCCTTGACCCGCAGGAACTCGACATCCACCTCCGGCACGTTGACCGACACCACCGGCAGGCCGCGCGACTCCCTGGCCGGCAGCACACTGCCCTGCGAGGCGAAACCGACCACCGGCGCGAGTTCGCCGGTGTACACCTTCTCCTCCCTGTCCTCGCCCAGGCGGGTGCCGTCGGCGGCGACCAGGTCGGCGGAGATGCGCACCGTGTAATGGTGGTCGGCCTCGACGTGCGGGTAGCGCAGCACCGTGCCGTCCTCCGACAGGGTCCAGCCGCTGGGTTCGGCGGGCGGTTCTGCGAACGTCAGCAGGTGGTCGAAGTCCTGGGTGCCGACCAGCGGCCGCGAGAATTCCAGCGCGATCGCCAGGGCGCCGTCCGCCTGGTCGGGCCAGGCGCGGACCAGGCCGAAGCCCTCGACGGCATCGCGCCGGGCGACGATCGCCTCGCCGCTGACGGCGGGCAGCTGCCCGGCCTCGTTGCGCTTGCAGCCCGCCGCCAGCACCACCGCCGCGAGCAGCGCCCACAGCACCGCCCGCCGCCGCCCGATGATCCGCTTGTCCACGCGCGCCCCTCCCGGCCGTCCCGCGGCCAGTATAGAGAGGTCCCCGGCCCGGGCCGAGCCGGGGCGGGGGTCAGGCGCCCGGCTGCAGTTCGGCCTCGGTGGCCCCGTCCGACTCGGTGTCGGCGTCCTCGTCGAGCGAGGCGTCCACGCGCTCGATCGCCTGCAGCGACTCGCCCTCGGCCAGGCGCATCAGGGTCACGCCCTGGGTGTTGCGCCCGACCTGCGAGATCTCGGAGGCGCGGGTGCGCACCAGGGTGCCGCCATCGGAGATCAGCAACACCTCGTGGCGGTCCGACAGCTGGGTCGCGCCCACGAGCTTGCCGTTGCGGGCGGTGGTCTGCAGCGCGATCACGCCCTGGGTGCCGCGACCCTTCTTGGGATATTCCGAGAGCGGGGTGCGCTTGCCGTAGCCGTGCTCGCTGGCGGTGAGGATGTCGCCGTCGCCGTCGACCACCACCAGGCTGCGCACCTCCTCGCCTCCGGCCAGGCGGATGCCGCGCACGCCGGTGGCGGTGCGGCCCATCGGGCGCACCGTCGACTCGTCGAAGCGCACCGCCTTGCCGTTGCTGGCGAACAGCATGATGTCGCGGTTGCCGTCGGTGAGTTCGACGTCGACCAGGGCGTCGCCGTCCTCGAGGTTGATCGCGATCTTGCCGCGGGTCAGGCGGTAGGCGAACTCGGTGAGCGGGGTCTTCTTCACCGTGCCCTTGCGGGTGGCGAAGAACACGTAGCGGTCCTCGGCGTACTCGCGCACCGGGACCACCGCCTGCACCCGCTCGCCCTCCTCCAGCGCGATCCAGTTGACGATCGGGCGGCCGCGCGCGTTCGGGCCGGCCTCGGGCAGCTGATGCACCGGCAGCCAGAACACGCGCCCGGCGCTGGTGAACGTCAACAGGGTGTCATGGGTGTTGACGATCCACAGCTGATCGATGAAATCCTCGTCCTTGGTGCTGGCGGCGTTGCGGCCGCGGCCGCCGCGGCGCTGGGCGCGGTAGGCGGTGACCGGCTGGCGCTTGGCGTAGCCGGCGTGCGACAGCGTGACCACCACGTCCTCGGGTGCGATCAGGTCGAGGATGTCCAGGTCCTCCTCGCTGGCGCGGATCTCGCTGCGGCGCGCGTCTCCGAACTCCTCCTTGACATTGCGCAGCTCGGTGCGGATCACCTCCAGCAGTACCTCCGGGTCCTCCAGGATCTCGATCAGGCCGCGGATGGTGTCGAGCAGCTGGCGGTACTCCTCGGTGAGCTTCTCCTGCTCCAGCCCGGTCAGGCGGTGCAGGCGCATCTCCAGGATCTGCTGGGCCTGCACCTCGGTGAGCTGGTAGCCGTCGGCCAGCAGGCCCACGCCCGGCGGCAGGTCCTCCGGCCGCGAGGCCTCGGCCCCGGCCGCGCCGAGCAGCGCACCGACCAGGCCCGGCTGCCACAGCCGGCCGAGCATGCGCTCCTTGGCCACCTGCGGGCTTTCCGAGGTCTTGATCAGCTCGATCATCTCGTCGATGTTGGCCAGCGCGACGGTCAGGCCTTCCAGCACGTGCGCGCGGGCACGCGCCTTGCGCAGCTCGAAGATCGTCCTGCGGGTGACCACCTCGCGGCGGTGGCGGACGAAGGCCTCGAGGATCTGCTTGAGGTTGAGCAGCTGCGGGCGGCCGTCGACCAGCGCCACCATGTTGATGCCGAACACCGACTCGAGCTGGGTCTGCGCGTAGAGGTTGTTGAGCACCACCTCGGCCGAGTCGCCGCGCTTGACCTCGATGTAGATGCGCATGCCGTCCTTGTCGGACTCGTCGCGCAGCTCGCTGATCCCGTCGAGCTTCTTCTCCTTGACCAGCTCGGCGATCTTCTCGATCAGCCGCGCCTTGTTCACCTGGTAGGGGATCTCGGTGACGATGATCGACTCGCGGCCGTTGTCGGCCACCTCGATGTCGCACTTCGCCCGGATCCGCACCCGGCCGCGGCCGGTGCGGTAGGCCAGGTGGATGCCGCCGACGCCGTTGATGATGCCGCCGGTGGGGAAGTCGGGGCCGGGGATGTACTCCATCAGCCCGTCGATGTCGATTTCCGGGTCGTCGATCAGCGCGACCAGCGCGTCCACCACCTCGCCCAGGTTGTGCGGCGGGATGTTGGTGGCCATGCCCACGGCGATGCCGGCCGAGCCGTTGACCAGCAGGTTCGGGAAGCGCGTCGGCATCACCGACGGCTCGAGCTCCTTCTCGTCGTAGTTGGGCACGAAATCGACGGTTTCCTTGTCGATGTCGGCCATCAGCTCGTGGGTGATGCGCGCCATGCGCGCCTCGGTGTAGCGCATGGCCGCGGCCGAGTCGCCATCGATCGAGCCGAAGTTGCCCTGCCCGTCCACCAGCAGGTAGCGCAGCGAGAACGGCTGCGCCATGCGCACCAGGGTGTCGTAGACCGACTGGTCGCCGTGCGGGTGGTACTTGCCGATCACGTCGCCGACGATGCGCGCCGACTTGTAGTACGGCTTGTTGCTGTGCGCGCCCAGTTCGTTCATCGCGTGCAGCACGCGGCGATGCACCGGCTTGAGGCCGTCGCGGACGTCCGGCAGCGCGCGGCCGACGATCACGCTCATGGCGTAATCGAGGTAGCTGCGCCGCATTTCGTCTTCGAGGTTGACCGGGATGATTTCCTGGGCGAGATCGGTCATCGGATTGCTTGCATCCTCGTGGCGCCGGGCGAGGCCGGCCCGTCGGGAACGGTGGCCCGGAAACGTGGCGGCGGGGCTGTTCGGCCCCGCCGTGGACAAGAGTGGAATGCTATCACGAAACGGCGTTCCACGCCACCGGATTCCGCACAAAAACAAGCACTTGCGCGACCGGAGGGGCGTTGTCCCACGGTCGTCGGATGGCACGCCGGCCGGCCGCCGCGCCCACCGCCCGCGTCCGGTTGCTCCGCGACGGCGAGCGGCAGCATCCCGACCGCAGGAGCGGCTTCAGCCGCGACCGGTCTGCGCCCGCGTGGAAGGCCGTTCCCGCCACCGTCGCAAGGTCGCGCGGCCCTCCCCTGGCACCCTCCCCTGGCACCCTCCCCGGGCCGCGGGCGGCGTGCATCGCCACGCCGCCCGGACTGCTCCGGCGCGGTCCGGCCGGGCGCGCGCTCAGGGGCCGAACATCGCCCGCATCGCCTCGGCGTCCGGCCGCTCGACCACGCCCTTCTCGGTGACGATGTCGTCGATCAACGCGGCCGGGGTGACGTCGAACACCGGGTTCCACGCCGCCACGCCCTCGGCGACCACGCGAGTGCCGCCGATGCCGAACAGTTCGGCCGGATCGCGCTCCTCGATCTCGATCAGGTCGCCGGACGCGGTGTCCATGTCCACCGTCGACGAGGGCGCCACCACCATGAACCTCGCGCCGTGGTGGCGCGCGGCGATCGCCAGCTGGTAGGTGCCGATCTTGTTGGCGGTGTCGCCATTGGCGCAGATGCGGTCGGCGCCGACGACCACCCACTGCACCGCGCCGGTCTTCATCAGGTGCGCGGCGGCGGAGTCGGCGATCAGCGTGGCCGGGATGCCGTCCTGCAGCAGCTCCCACGCGGTCAGGCGCGCGCCCTGCTGCCAGGGGCGGGTCTCGCCGGCGAAGACCCTGTCGATCCGGCCTTCGGCCACGCCGGCGCGGATCACGCCCAGCGCGGTACCGAAGCCGGCGGTGGCCAGCGAACCGGTGTTGCAGTGGGTGAGCACGCCGCTGCCGGGCGCGATCAGCGAGGCGCCGAGCGTGCCCATGGCGCGGTTGGCGGCCAGGTCTTCACTCTCGATCGCGCGCGCCTCGGCCTCGAGCGCTGCGCGCCAGTCCATGCCCTCGCCGGCCTGGGCGCGCACCAGCGCGGCGCGCATCCGCGCCAGCGCCCAGGCCAGGTTGACCGCGGTCGGGCGCGCCGCGTTGAGCCGCTGCATCGCCGGCTCGAGCAGCCGCGCGGCCTCGGCCGCATCGGCCGCCTCGACCTCGCGCGCGGCCAGCACCACGCCCCAGGCCGCGGAAATGCCGATCGCCGGCGCGCCGCGCACGGCCAGCGCGCGGATCGCCTCGGCCACTTCATCGCTGCTGCGGCAGGCAAGGTACTCCACCGCGAACGGCAGGCGCCGCTGGTCGAGCAGTTCCAGCGCCTCGCCCGTCCAGCGGATCGGGCGGATGCGGTCGTAGCGGGCGTAGTCGATGGCGTCGGTCATGACGCGATTCTAGCGGGGCGTCCCGGATGCAGTCCCAACCCGCCCGCGACGGCCACGTCCGCGCCCTCGCCCCGCACCGCACGCCCGGCGCGGCCGCGCGGCGGGCGGGGGCTCAGGCGCGGGTGAAGTCGAAGGCCAGCACGTCGGCGATGCAGGGCGTACCGAGCATGGCCATCAGCAGTCGGTCGATGCCCAGGGCCACGCCCGCGCAGGCCGGCAGCCCGGCCTCGAGCGAGTCCAGCAGGGCCTCGTCGAGCGGCGGGACCGGCGCCCCGCGCGCGCGGCGCACCTGCACGTCGCGCTCGAAGCGCCGGCGCTGTTCGGCCGCGTCGGTGAGCTCGTGGTAGCCGTTGGCCAGCTCCAGCGCGCCCAGGTACAGCTCGAAGCGCTCGGCCACCTCCACGTCGCCGCGGCGCACCACCCGGGCCAGGGCGCACTGGGACGCGGGATAGTCGTGCAGCACCAGCAGCTGGTTGGGCGGGAAGCGCGGCTGGATGCGATGGGTCATCAGCAGGTCCAGCCAGTCGTCGCGGGACAGGCCATCGGGATCGATCACGATGCCGTCCGCGACGGCGCGCAGTTCGTCGACGCTGGCGGTCAGCGGGTCGACGCCGAGGGTGTCGCGATACAGCTCGCGGAAGGTGGTCCGCGCCACCGAGGCCTCGCGCCCGACCAGCGACAGCGCCGCCTGCACCAGTTCCACGGTCTCGTCGGCCAGCCGCAGGTGGTCCCAGCCGACGCGGTACCACTCGAGCATGGTGAACTCGGGGTTGTGGCGGCCGCCGGCCTCGCCGTCGCGGAACACGCGGCCGAGTTCGTAGCAGTCGCCGACGCCGGCGGCCAGCAGCCGCTTCATCGGGTACTCGGCCGAGGTACGCAGCCAGCGCGTGCGCGGCGCGCCGTCGGTGCGGCCGGAGAACTCGAGCGCGAACGAGGCGATGTTCGGATCGGTGTTGCCGGCCCGCGACATCATCGGCGTTTCCACCTCGAGCACGTCGCGGGCGAAGAAGAACTCCCGCACCAGGCGGTTCACCCAGGCGCGCAGGCGCAGCGCGTCGCGCGTGCCCGAGGGCATCCATGCCTGGCCGGCGGCGACGTCGTCGCGCCAGCCGGGCCCCGGCTGGAAGCGGCTCACGCGCCCGCTCCGTGCGCGGCGAGGAACGCCAGCAGCTGCTCTTCGTCCCAGACTTCGATGCCCAGCTCCGTGGCCTTGGCCAGCTTGGAGCCGGCGGCCTCGCCGGCGACCACCAGGTGGGTCTTCTTCGACACGCTGCCGGCGACCTTCGCGCCCAGCGCCTGCAGCTTCTCCCCGGCCTCGTCGCGGGTCATCGAGGACAGGCTGCCGGTGAGCACGACTGTGCGTCCTTCGAGCGGCCCGGTGACGGCCTCGGCCTGCTCGGGCGCGGCCGCGAGCAGGCGCTGCCGCGCCGCTTCCAGGGCTTCGAGGTGCGCGCGTGCCTCGGGATCGGCGAGGTAGGCGGCCAGGTTCTCCGCGCCGGCCGCGGACGCACCGGCACCCGTCCAGCCGCTCGGATTGGCGCGCAACAGCGCGTCCAGGCTGCCGTAGGTCCCGGCCAGGCGCTCCGCGCTGCGGTCGCCGAGCTTCTCGACCGGCAGCATGCGCAGCAGGTGGGCGAGATCGAGGCGTTCGCGCAGTGCCGCCGACGGGGGGCCCTCGTCGGTGAAGCGGATGCCCGCGGCCAGCAGCGCGTCCACCACCCGCGCGTTGCCGGGCTGCTCGAAAAAGGTTGCGATCGAGCGCGCGACCTCGCCACCGATGTCGGGCAGCGCCTGCAGCAGCTCGGCGGGCGTGCTGCGCACGAACTGGAGCGAGCCCAGCCACTGCGCCAGCGCCTTGGCCGTGGTCTCGCCCAGGTGCGGGATGCCCAACGCGAACAGGAAGCGCGGGAGCGTGGTCCGCTTGCTCGCCTCGATGCCCGCGACCAGGTTTTCCGCCCAGCGCGTGGCAAGCTTGCCGGACGTGTCGACGGAGAGGTGCGCGCGCAGGAAGCCGGCGTCGCGCCAGCGGGTGCGCTCGTCGGCCAGCCGCTCGGTGCCCTCCGCGTCGAGCGCCAGCGCGCCCTTGCTGTCGGCCACGGCCTGCACCAGGTCGGCGGCGGTGCCGGCGTCCAGCGCCGCCTTCATCCGCACCAGGTCCTCCACGGTGAGCGCGTAGAGGTCGGCCGGCGAGCGCACGAAGCCGAACTCCACCAGCGCCTCGGCCTGGCGGTCGCCCAGGCCCTCGATGTCCATCGCCCGGCGCGAGGCGAAGTGCCGTACCGCCTCCTTGCGCTGCGCCGGGCACGATAGCCCGCCGCTGCAGCGCCAGGCCGCCGCGCCCTCCTCGCGCACCAGCTCCGAGCCGCACACGGGGCAATGCGTGGGCATCGTCCACGGCACGGCACCGGCGGGGCGGCGCTCGGCGATCACGCGCACGATCTCGGGGATCACGTCGCCGGCGCGGCGCACGATCACGGTATCGCCCTCGCGCACGTCCAGGCGCGCAACCTGGTCGGCATTGTGCAGGGTGGCATTGGTGACCGTGACGCCGGCCACCTGCACCGGCTCGAGCCGGGCCACGGGCGTGGCCGCGCCGGTGCGGCCGATCTGGATCTCGATCGCGCGCAGCACGGTGGACTGCTCCTGCGCAGGGTACTTGTGCGCCAGCGCCCAGCGCGGGGCGCGCGAGACGAAGCCCATCTCGCGCTGCTGGGCGTAGTCGTCGAGCTTGTAGACCACCCCGTCGATGTCGTACGGCAGGCTGTCGCGCGCCGCGCCGATGCGGCGGTAGTAGGCGATGAGGCCGTCGAAGCCGGTGGCGGTGTCGACCTCGGGCGCGATCGGGAAGCCGAACCCGCGCAGCAGGGCCAGGGTCCTTGAATGGGTTTCGGGCAGCTCCAGCCCGCGTACCTCGCCCACGCCGTAGGCGAAGAACGCCAGCGGTCGGCGGCGGGTGACCGCCGGATCGAGCTGGCGCAGCGAACCGGCGGCGCCGTTGCGGGGGTTGGCGAGCAGCTTCTCGTTGCGCTCCAGCGCCCGCGCGTTCCACTCCTCGAACGCTTTGCGCGGCATGTAGATCTCGCCGCGCACCTCCAGCACTGCCGGCGGCGGGGCGTCGCCGGTGCGCAGCTTCAGCGGCACCGCGCGCACCTGGCGCAGGTTGGCGGTGACGCTCTCGCCGGTGGCGCCGTCGCCGCGGGTGGCGCCCTGGACGAACACGCCGTCCTCGTAGCGCAGGCTGATGGCCAGGCCGTCGAGCTTGGGCTCGACCGAGAACACCGGGTCGTGGATGCCGAGGCGCTGCTCGATGCGGCGGACGAAATCGGCGACCTCCGCATGGCGGACGCGGTCGTCGGCGTCGTCGGGCACGCCCGGGGTCTCGAAGGCGTTGGCCAGCGAAAGCATCGGGATGGCGTGCCGGACCTCCGGGAAACCGCCGTCCGGGCGGATGCCGACGGTGCGCGTGGGCGAGTCGTCGGAGGCGAGTTCGGGATGGGCCAGCTCCAGCGCCTCGAGCTCGCGCATCAGGGCGTCGTACTCGGCGTCCGGGATCGAGGGGTCGTCGAGGACGTAGTAGCGGTAATTGGCGTCTTCGATGCGCGCGCGCAGTTCCCTGGCGCGGGCGGTGGTGGCGGAGTCTGGCATGGGGGTGATTGTAGGGCGCGGGCGTTGGCGGCGCGTCGCCGTGACTCGGCGTGGCCGGCGCTTCCGCGACCGGCGCCGAGAAGCTGCCCGGCTGGCGCGGCGACCCGACGGACCGCGACGCGGCCGGGCAGGCCCTGCGGCGAATGTCCCCCGGCATCGGCCCTGCGGGCCAATGCCTCCTCCTTGATTTCGCCGCAGGGCCTGCCCGGCCACGTCGCGGCTCGGCTCCGGAAGCCCCAGGGGCGAGGCCGGCGGGCGACCGGCGCCGGCGAGGGCGGCGCATGCCAGGGGATGCGGCGAGAGCATCCGGAGTGCGCGGCCCCACCCGCCTCGATGCACGGCTCCACTATCCCCGCACGGACTACAGCAGCCGTCGGGGTCGTTGTCCGCCGACACGAATGAACCGGGGAATCCCGCCGGCCGCCCGGACCCACCGTAGTCATCTCGGGAGCGACTGGCCCGCTGCCTCCCGAACGTTCCCGCCGCGCACGGAACCGCCCGGATGGATCACGCGGGAGCGGGTGCCTCCGGGTGCGAAATCAAGGAGGAGGCGATGGCCGCAGGCCGTCGCCGGGGGACATTCGCACCCGGGGGTACCCGCTCCCGGCGCCGCGCGCACTCCCCGGCCGCCCCTCTCGGCGGACCAGACGGCCAGCGGCTTCGGCAAACCAGCTGGCAGACACAGGTACGGACGCCGCACGCGCACGTGCGGCCCAGGCGAAGGGGGCCGGAAGCCCGGCGCCCCCGGGAAATGTCCGCGCTTACCAGCGCGGGCTGCGCGTGACCGGCGGCGCCTCGTGCTCGCGGTCCCAGGCGCGCATCTCGTCGCGCAGGCCGGCGATGCGCTGCCGGCCGAGTGCGTTGCGCTGCTCGTCGAGCACCACGCCATCGAGCAGCTCGGCCATCCGCTGCGCGGCCGGCAGCATCGCGTCCCAGGCATCGAGCGCGCTCACCGGCGCCGGCAGCGTGAGGAAGAACGCGATCGCCGGAGTTTCCAGCGACTGGATCTCGGCCATGTCGAAGCTGCCCGGCTTGCGGATGTTGGCCACGCTGAAGATCGGCCCACGCTCGGGATGGCTCTCCACCAGCCGGTGGAACACGTTCATGTGGCCATAGGTCAGGCCCGCCTTCTCCGCCGCGACCACGATGTCCGGCCCGCGCAGTACCTGTCCGGCCTTGGCCGCCACGTACAGCGTCACGATCCGGTCGAACTCGTCGCTGACCCGCTTGCCCAGTTCGCTGTTGGGCGAGGCCGCGCCGACGGTGCCGTCGAGCAGCTCCATCTCGGTCTGCACCGCTTCCTCGTCGGCGCCTTCCGCCGCGTCGGCCAGTTCGCGCTCGATCTCCGCGCCCAGCGTCGGCTCCGCGCGCCCCGGCTCCCCGTCGCGCGACACCCGGCGTCCCTGGCCCTGCCGCGGCCGGGTCCCGAAGTACCAGATCGCCGCCAGCAGGATCAGCCCTGCCACCAGGATGCCAATGCGCAGTTCGGTCATGCCGGTCCTCCCAGGGTCGTGCGGGGCCTCACGCCGCGCCGGCCAGGCGCGCGGCTTCGGCCAGGTCGACGGATACCAGGCGGCTCACGCCCGGCTCGCGCATGGTAACGCCGCAGAGTTGCTGCGCCGCTTCCATCGTCGCCTTGTTGTGGGTGACGAACAGGAACTGCACCTGCTCGCTCATCTCCGAGACCATCGCGGTGAAGCGGCCGACGTTGGCCT
>Ga0123332_1000767_pt1 | contig 32339 bp, 29 predicted proteins | sample BioC12SIPDNA_4_FD_89958 | JGI IMG/M metagenome (GOLD analysis project Ga0123332, IMG submission 89958) | Anaerobic biogas reactor microbial communites from Washington, USA - Biogas_R2_A C12 SIP DNA | ecosystem: Engineered > Bioreactor > Anaerobic > Unclassified | place: Washington, USA... | reverse complement strand
CCTTCGGCCCAAGCCGCAGGCCAGCGAGGATCGCCCCGGTGCATCGCACTGGGCCGCCGTCGGCGGCGATTGCCCGATGATTGTGCCAACCGCCGGTTCTCTGGCGGCCCGGGCAACCCCCGTGTTCACTGACGGTCCTGTCCTGGGCACCGCTTGCCGCCGCTCGGCGTCTCTGCCAAACTAGCCCACAAAACGAGTGGTTGCGTGAATTGACAAACGTGTTGGAAAAAACTAGAGTCAACGTCGTCTTGCAGTTCGGCTCTGAAGGTGACGGGTTAGTTCTCCGGAGTGTTGGGCATGGATGGCGTCTGAAGTGGGCTGGATTGGGTGCTTGTCTTCTTTCGCCAGGAGGCTTGTCTCATGCTTTGCCGGTCGAGACGGGGCTTTACGCTGGTTGAGTTGTTGGTGGTGATTGCCATCATCGGCATTCTGGTCGCGCTGTTGTTGCCCGCCATTCAGGCGGCGCGCGAGGCCGCACGGCGCATCCACTGCACGAACAACCTGAAGCAGATTGCGATTGCGGCGCACAACTTTCATGACACGTACAGGATGTTCCCTCCGGGAGTGCTCGGCCAGAAGCCGCCCGCGAACGGGTCGGATGCCGATCAGGCGATCGGCATCTTGCCATTCCTCCTGCCGTTCATGGAACTGCAGGCGGTCCGTGACCAGATTGACGTGAGCCTGGACGTGAATTGGTGTGCGAGCGACCCCTCGCCGCCGGCTCCCGCACTGACCGACGGCATTTGGGCCACCGCCAGCACTTGGTACATCGCGCAGGCCAAGATTGGCGCGTTCCTGTGCCCGTCCGCCCCGCAGAAGGAAACCGGGGGCTGTATGATGGGACACACGACCTATGGCTGCGGAACGGATTGCGGCACCATGACGGTTTGGTACTACGAAATCGGCGATGGCGGCGACAACCTGGGCCACACGAACTATCTGGCCTGCGCCGGCGGCATGGGCCATATCGACGACGCCGGCTGGGACACGTGGGAAGGAATCTTCTACAATCGCTCGAAAACCAAGCTTGCCGATGTCTTGGACGGCACCAGCTGTTGCCTCATGTTCGGTGAGTTCGCGGGCGGCCACGATGAGAACAATCAGTTGGAATACACGGTGGCCTGGATCGGCGGCGGGGCCATGCCGACCGGATGGGGACTGAAACCTGACCCTCAATCCGACCCGAATCGTGTCATGCCGAATTGGTATCAGTTTGGTTCGTACCACCCAGACGCCGTCCTGTTTGCCCTGGCCGACGGTTCCGTCCGGTCGATTTCCACGGACGTTGTCGACGAGCCGGGCAAGCGTTACTTTCGCGCGTTGAGCGCTGTGCATGACGCCAATATCATTCCCAGCGGCATCGCGCGGTAAAACAGAGGGAGTCCGATACATGGTTTGGATGCTGCGAATTGTGCTCGTGTGCGCCGTAGCAAGCCTGTTCGGCTGCGGGGGCAACACCGGGGTCGAAACGCCCGACGAACCCGCAGCGCAGCCGACCGCGAAACCCGCAGCGGCCGCACCGACCACAAGGCCCTCCGTGGACTGAACGGGATGGTCCTGGCAGAACAAGTCAACCGGCGTCTTGCGCAGGTGCGTCCCTTTCACACGGCCGAACACCCGATCCGGCAGTGATCCAGCATCGCCGCCGGGGTCATGGCGTAGCCGACGTAGAACGGGCCGAATTCGGCGTAGCGGGCGCTGGCTTCGTCAAACCGCATGCGGTACACGATCTCTTTCAGAAACTGCGGGTTGCGGGCCCACAGCGTGACGCCCCACTCCCAGTCCTCCAAGCCGACGCCCACCGTGATCAGCTGCGAAACCTTGCCGGCGAACTGCAAACCGCTGCGGGCGTGTTCCGACATCATCCTGCTGCGTTCGGCAAACGGCAGTGTGAACCAGTTCGCTTCCACGTCTCGCCGCTTGTTCATCGGATAGAAACACGTGGCCGGCCAGCCGGGGAAGTCGGGCGTCAGACGTTGCTGGTTCATGGCCGGCAGCCGCGACTCGTAGGCCTTGACCCTGGCCTGGAACTTCGGATCGTCCTCCCGTTCTCCTTCCTGCAACAGCCGCTTGGCGTACTGCTCCGCCGTCAGCACGTACTCGGAGACCTCGGTCATCGAGACAAAGGAAAACGTCGGCCGCAACGCGGTTCCCAGCCGGCCGGCCATCAGCCGCTGGTGGACGGCGTCGATCTTCAGCGGATTGGGGTCCATCAGCAGCAAGCCGAAATCGGCCTTGTGGCCGCTGACGACGCTCGTTTGCAGCCTCGCGGTGGCCTCGGAGCCCGCCGGATCCAGAAGGGCGGTCATCTCGCGACGGGCAACTGCGACGTCCGCCTCCGCCATCCGCGCCAACACGCCCCGATCGAACGTGTAGTACAGGTGGCTGCAGTGCCAGCCGGCGGCGGGTTCGAGCGAAATGTCCTGGGGCGTCGAGGGATCAGGGCGGCCGGTACTCATGCGAGGGCAACTCCTTGGAAAACAACGCACATCTGCCTGCGAACGAAGACGACTCGTCGCCGCGGGAGCCAACTGTAACCCGGCGCCGGGTGGCCGCCAAGCCGGCGCACGCCCAAACGGGGCTCAGCTCTGCCGCTGCCGCCCCAGCAACCAGGCGGCCGCCCCGACGACGGCAGCCAGGCCCGCAAAGACCAACAGGCACAGCCCCGCGACTTGATCGTCAACCCCCGCATGGATCAGCCCAAACACGCGGATCGGCACGGTTGTGACGCCCGGCGGGACGACCAGAACGCTGCAGGCCAAGTCGCCCGCGGCGGCCGCGAACACCGCCAGCCACACGGCCGCCAGACCCGCGCGCCGCTGCGGCAACGCGACCCGCCAAAACCGCGACCAACCGCCGGCGCCTTCGCAAGCGGCACTGTCCAAGGCGTCTTCCGCAACGCTCCGCAACACGTACCAGCAACCCAGAAGGGCCAACGGCAGGACGCGCACGGCGATGGCCAGCACGGGCGCCAACACCGTGCGGTCGTACAGCCAGATCAACACTTCCGGACCCTCGCGGTCCAGCAGCCAGATGACTCCCAGACCAATCAGCGGGCCGGGGAGCGCCAACCCCGCAGCAGCCACAATCAACGCCGGCGCCGCACGCCAACCGCCGCGCCGCGCCCACCACGCCAGGCCGGCGCCGCACGCCACGGCGCACGTCGCAGCCAAGGATCCGATCAAGACCGTCCAACACAGTTCCTGGCGGAAACTCCAGGCACCAGACGAAACGACGTCCCCAAACCGGCTCGCGGACCACTGCCGGACGCGGACCTCGCCGACTTGCTGCACCACCAGGCCCGCCTTGCCCACGAGATTGGCCAGCGGAATTCCGGCCACCAACAGACCGCACAGCAGCACGGCGGCCCCAGCTGCCAGGCGTGCTTGTCTCAAGCGGTAATCGCGAGCCGGACGCTGGGGCGTCTGCAGCATCGGAGCCGCCTGCCAGGCTGCGGCCACCGCGACCAGGACCAAGGCCGCTCCCGCCAGCATGCCCGGCGCGGCCGTCCGCCACGCGCCGGCGAGACTGTCGCCCAAGGCAAAGCCGGTATACAACTCCTCCGCATACGTCCGCACGCAAAACAGATCCGTCACCGTCATTTCCGTGGCGGTCGCCAACAGCACCCAGGCGGCGGCGACCGCGATGCCGGCCGTCAGCCGCGGCAGCGTCACCCGCGTGAAGACTTGCCACGTCGCCCCGGCCAACAAGGCGTCCTCCTCCTGTTCCGGTTCGACGGCCGCTGCGGCGGCGCCTACCAACAACACGACCCAAGGGACCGCGGCCAGGGAGTGTACCCAGATCGCGCCGTGCCAGCCCGACAGCCACGGCGTTGCGGACGGCCCGCGGGCCAGCGAGTACCAGCCCAGTTGCCCCCAGCCCGCGTCCCAGGCCGCTGCCTGAAGATACAGCGGCACGAGCAACAAGCCGGCGGTCAAAGCCAGCGCGCCGCGCCGGCCGGGCACGTCGGTCCGCCAAAGCAGAAAGGCCAGGGCGGTGCCCAGCGGCAGGCTGACCGCGCACGACCCAGCGGCCAGCAGCAGCGTATTCCTCAGCAGCAACAGCTGCCGCGGATCGTCACGCAGCAGCACGGCCGCCGCGGCCAGGCAGGCAAACGCCAGGACCAACAGGGATCGGGAGCGATGTCGCAGCATTACGGGGTTGTGCCAAGGCTCATCCAGGTCTCCAAACCCGCGTCGACGCTGGGCCGGGTGAGTCGGACGTCAGGGGGTCGAGGCGGCCACGGGGGCCAGTCGAGGCGTGCCGGGGCGCTGGGCCGCCAGCCGCTGCGTTTCCACGATCTCGTCCAACTGACTGTCGATCGCGGAATGCCGCGAGCCCGGATGCGGCAGCACCCAGGGGACAGTCACGGTGAACGTGCTGCCGCGTCCCAATTCGCTGACGAAGGTGATCTCGCCGCCCAACAGCTTGCACAACTCCTTGACAATCGACAGGCCCAGGCCGGTGCCGGAGTATTCGCGCGTCAGGTTCCGATCGCCCACCGTTTGGGAAGACTGGCGGAATTTCTCAAAGATGATCTCGTGGTCTTCTTCGGGAATTCCCACGCCGGTGTCCGCCACCGACAGGATCAGGCGATCGTCGGCGCTGCGGCTGACCGAAACGGTGATCCGTCCGCCTTCCGGCGTGAACTTGATCGCGTTGGACAGCATGTTGATCAACACCTGTTGGATCTTGCTCTGGTCCTGGTACATCACCGGCAGGTCCGGTTCGACCTGGCAGATCAGGTCGATGTTCTTCTCTTCGCTCAACCCGCGGACCATGTCGCACTGGGCGGTGACCACGGCCCCGATGCGGAACTCGGACAGCCGCACGTCCATTTTGCCGGCTTCGATCTTGGCCAGGTCGAGGATGTCGTTGATCAAGTCCAACAGCAGCCGGCCTGATTTCTGGATGTTCTGGGCGTAACGCTTCTGCTTGTCGCTCAGCGTGTCGATGCCGCCGAGGATTTCGGAGAACCCGATGATGCTGTTCAGCGGAGTGCGCAGTTCGTGGCTCATGTTCGCCAGGAAGTCGCTTTTCAGCCGGTTCATCTCGTACAGCTGCATATTGAGTTGGGCCAGTTGATCGACTTTGGCGTCCAGATCCGCGTTCACCTGGCGCAGTTCGTCCTGGGCCTCCGTCAGGTGCCGCAACATGCGATTGAAGGCCGAGGCCAGTTCTTCGAATTCGTCGTTGGTCGCGATTTCGGCCCGCAACTGCGTGTTGCCCCGGCTGATTTCCTCGCTCACGTCCCGCAGGTGCTTCAACGGCTTGACCACCACATAGCGGATGATCACGTACAAGATCACCATGGCCAGGAACACCGTCAAAATGCCGATCGCGGTCAGCAGGGCGCGATTCCAGGTGATCGCTTGCTGCGTCTCGCGGTCGGAGATGTCCACCTTGACGACGCGGAACGGCAGCTTGCCCTGGTCCAGCGGCATGTCCGCGCGGGAGAACGCATCGAAGCCTTCGAAACCCAGATGGCAACGGCCGCAGCTTTCCTTCCAGTACACCGGCTGGTAGTAATAGATCTTCTCCTCGGACGGCACGGGCTGGAATTTGTAGACGACTTGGATCTCGGGAGAACTCCGAGCGCTGCTGGGCGGCGTCGCGACGGGCAATTCCGCGTTCAAGTTGGCGGCCGGCGGCGTCAAGCCCGTTCCGGCGACATCCTCGGCCGTGTCGAGTTCGGCCCGGTGGGAATGCGTCTTCATTTGCGTCTGCAGCTTGGCCTGCAACTGCAGGAGAATCGCTCTTTCTTCCTCGTTTGCCGGGAGTTCCGTGCTGGGCGTTTCTTCCAGCGACAGGATCTTCCAGTCGTACTTCTGGGTTTGCAGATCGCGTGCCAGTTCGGCGGCCATCCCGCGCAGGGCCTTGGCGTGCTGCGGATCGGTGTCCGGGTCGGCGGCTTCCCACTGTTCCCAGTGGTAGCGAAGCAGTGCGGCGTCGACCAGGTCACGGCTCTTGCGGATCGCCGTCCCCTGGACGAGGTCTTCCGCGATATGTTCCACCCACCAGAAGGTCAATGCCAGAAGCAAGCTCAGGCCGGCGACGAACAGAAAACGGCACTTCCGCTCCAGGCTGGTTTCCCCGATGACTCGTTTGATCGAGCGATAAGACATGACCGTGTAACCAGCGCGGCGTCTGCTGGAAGTTGTTTCCCTTGCGCATTTTACGGGAGTTTCGGGCTCTCCGCTAGGGCAAAAGGTCCAGTTTGCGTAAACCGCACCACTTGACAATTTGGGGCTGCGGCAATTAGCAAAATCAGTATAACTTAGGCTTTGTGACACACAGGATGCCCGACGCGGCCTGCGATTGCAACCCCCACGGAGCCGGCTTGTTCCCAGGCGCCGGGCTCCCCAACACATTGTGTTTCCACGACCTGAGACCGTAACGAGGAGCCCCATGACCGAACGAACTCCCGCCGAGCCGACCCCGCCGCCCCCGCCTGCTCCGCCAGTCCCTCCGCCCGTACCCGAAGTGGAGATAGTGAGCGAGATGACGGCCCAGGCGTTGTTCGACAAGTGCGAAACTCTGGCGCGAAACCTCTGGTGGACTTGGCATCCGGAGGTCCACAGCTTGTTTCGGGACTTGGACCCGATCCGCTGGCGGCAACTGGACCACAACCCCATCGCGCTGTTGCGCGAATTCACGCCGGAGCGGTTGGCGGCGAGGGCCTCCGAGATGGTGCTCCACAGCCGGATCAACTACCACTACCGCCGGCTGAAGGAGTATCTCAGCGATCGCCGGCGCACGTGGGGCAAGACCCATGCCAACATCCTGGGCGCCCTGCCGGCGGCCTATTTTTCGGCCGAGTTCGGGATTCACGAGTCCGTCCCGATCTACTCGGGCGGCTTGGGCGTTTTGTCCGGGGATCACATCAAAAGCGCCAGCGGACTGGGGGTTCCCTTGGTCGGCGTCGGCTTGTTCTACAGCCAGGGCTATTTCAAGCAGCAACTGGACTTGAACGGATGGCAGAGCGAGGAGTACCTGGAGACACACGTCGAGAACCTGGCGATGGAGCCGGCCAAGGACCCGACGGGCAGACCGGTCACCGTGCAGATCGACACGCGCAACGGCCGACTGTTGGCCAAAGTGTGGCAGTTGCACGTGGGACGCGTGGAACTGTACCTGCTGGACTGCAACGTGGAAGGGAACCGGCCCGAGGACCGCGAACTGACCAGCCGCCTGTACGGCGGCGACGACCGGATTCGAATCCGCCAGGAACTGGTCCTCGGCGTCGGCGGCGTCAAGGCCCTCCACGCCCTGGGCATCACTCCCGGCGTGTACCATTTGAACGAAGGACACAGCGCCTTTGCGCCGCTGGAAGTGATTCGCGAACGGATGCAGGACGACGGCCAGCCCTTCGACGGAGCCTTGCGAACGGTGGCCAGCCAGACCGTGTTCACCACCCACACGCCCGTTCCGGCCGGGCACGACCGGTTTCACGGCGGCTTGGTCGAGGAGCATCTGGGCCCGCTGCGCGATCAACTGGGCATCTCCTACGAGCAACTGATGGGGCTGGGACGCGTCGATCCGCAGAATCCGAACGAGCCCTTCTGCATGACGGTGCTGGCGCTGAAAGTCTCGCGCAAAGCCAACTCGGTCAGCCAGTTGCACGGCCGCATCACGCGGCGAATGTGGGCCCATCTGTGGCCCTGGCGCGAAGAAGAAGAAATCCCCATCGGACATATCACCAACGGCGTCCACATCCCAAGCTGGCTCGCCTGGCAAATGCGTCAACTGTACGACCGCCATTTCCCCGAAGGCTGGATCTACGGCATGGGCGAACCGGAGCCCTGGCAGAACATCCATCACGTGGATCCCGGCGAACTGTGGGAGACGCACAACTCGCTGAAGAACCTCTTGCTGGCGTTCGTCCGCCGCCGCGTCAGCCGCCAATGCCGGCGGCGGGGCGAGCCGGATGACGTGGTCGAGGCGGCGCGGAATCTGCTGAATCCGGCGATTCTGACCATTGGCTTCGGCCGCCGTTTCGCCACTTACAAGCGAGCCACGCTGATCTTTTCGGATCGCGACCGACTGGCGGCCCTGTTGAACAACCCGGAACGCCCCGTCCAATTGATCTTCGCCGGCAAAGCGCATCCCAAGGACGAACCCGGCAAGCGGCTGATCCAAAACCTCGCCAACATGCGGCGCGACCCCTGCTTCAAGGACCGCATCGCCTTTCTCGAGGATTACGACATCAACGTCTGCCGGCACATGATCCAGGGCGTCGACGTGTGGCTGAATAACCCCCGCCGACCTCTGGAAGCGTCGGGCACCAGCGGCCAAAAGGTGGTGCTGAACGGAGGCCTGAATCTGTCCATTCTGGACGGCTGGTGGGCGGAGGCCTACGACGGCTCGAACGGCTTCGCCATCGGCAAAGGTCGGAGCCACGTCAACGACGAGATCACCGACCTCCGCGACGCCAAATCGCTGTACGAAGTGCTGGAAAAAGAGGTCGTCCCGACGTTCTACGACCGCGACGCCGATGGTCTGCCCAAGCGATGGATCGAGTTGATGATGAATTCGATCAGCACGCTGGCGTGGCGTTTCAGCGCGCATCGCATGGTCATGGATTATACCCGCACCATGTACGTACCCGCCGCGGGCGGCGTCAGTTGCGATATGGACCGGAGGTAGGAGGAAGGATGAAGGAGGAAGGATGCGACGCGGGGATTGACCGGACCGGCATCCCGTGGCTCGCGACGCCTTTCATAAGGGGTTTCTGTGTCGAGACATGCTGATCGAAGAGACCGCCTGCTCCGCTTGGTCCCCGGCACGGGGGCCGACGGTCTGCTGGTGACTCATCCGGCCAACGTGACGTACCTGACGGGTTTCACCGGTGATTCCAGCTACCTGCTGCTGACGCCGCGCGAACAGATCATGATCAGCGACGGGCGTTATGCGCAACAATTGACGGAGGAATGCCCGGACTTGGATGCGGAGATCCGTCGGCCCGGCTTGGAGATGTTGCCGATGGTCGCCAAAGTCGTGGACGCGGCGAAAGTCCGCAACTTGGCGATCGAGGCGGCGTCGATGACAGTCGCGTTCTGCTCCGAGCTTTCCCAACAGTTGTCCGGTGTCCAGTTCACCTTCACCGGCTCCCTGGTGGAGGGACTGCGCGAGATCAAGGATCGGGAGGAAGTCGCCCAGATCCGTGAAGCCATCGAACTGGCCGAGCGGGCGTTTGCCGTGGTCCGAGCCGGTTTGCGTCCGGATCACACAGAGAAACAGATCGCTCACAACCTGGAGCATCAGATTCGATGTTTCGGAGGCACGGGCTGCAGCTTCACGCCGATCGTGGGAGTGGGCCCGCGCGGCGCCTTGCCCCACGCCCGCCTGTCGGATCACCGCGTGGAAGAAAGCGACTTTGTGCTGATCGACTGGGGTGCTCGCGGGGCGCTGTACGTTAGCGACTTGACGCGTGTCTTGGTCACCGGTAGAATTTCGCCCAAACTTGAACGTGTGTATGGAGTTGTGTTGAAAGCCCAGCGGGCGGCGATCGCCGCGATCCGGCCTCGGGCCGTACTGAAAGACGTGGACGCAGTCGCCCGCAAAGTGATCGAGGAGGCGGGCTTGGGAAAGTACTTTACGCACGGTCTGGGACACGGAATCGGCTTGGAGATCCATGAAGGGCCGCGTTTGGCGCCCAGCCAGGATCGGCAACTGAAGGCGGGAATGGTCGTCACCGTCGAGCCCGGAGTGTACCTGCCGCAGTGGGGCGGCGTCCGGATCGAAGACGACATTCTGGTGACCAGGACGGGCGGTGAGGTGCTGAGCCACGTGGCAAAGGAACTAGACGACTGTGTGCTGCAGGGGATGAGATGACAAGGACGGGGCGCGGGCGACGAACCGGAACGGTGCCAAGTCGCCGGCGCCCTTAGTTTTTTCGGGCGGATGCCCGTGGAGAGATCTATGGCGGACTCGGAAGCCAGACCGGACGACATCTTCGAACTTGACCGCATTCGCAGCTTGATCGAGTTGATGAAGGAACACGACCTCAGCGAAATCGATCTGCGGCAAGCCCAACAGCGAATCCGACTGTGCCGCGGTTCCGCCGCGGACCCGCAAACCTTCAGCTTGCCGCCCCCGCCGTCGCCGGCGGTGCTGTCTCCGAACGCCCCCGCCGCGGCGACTGCCGAAGATGCGAACATCCAGTACATCAAAAGTCCTATGGTGGGAACGTTCTACTCAAAATCCAATCCCAACGCGGAGCCGTACGTCCGCGTCGGTGACCACGTCGATGCAGCCAGCACCGTGTGCATCATCGAGGCCATGAAGGTGTTCAACGAGATTCCCGCCGAAGTTAGCGGCCGGATCGTGGCGGTGTTGGTCGACGACGAAGAAGCCGTCGAATTCGGCCGCCCCTTGTTCAAGCTGGACACCAAAAAGTAGGCCCGACGGCAGGGACCCGTTTCTATGTACAAACGCATCCTGATCGCAAACCGCGGCGAGATTGCCCTCCGCGTCATCCGCGCGTGCCGGGAATTGGGCATCGAGACGGTGGCCATCTACAGCGAAGCCGACCGCGGCAGCGCCTACCTGGACCTGGCGGACGAAGCGTATTGCGTGGGGCCGGCCAAAAGCGCCCTGAGCTACCTGAAGATCGACCGGGTGATCAGCGCCGCCGAAGTGGGCAATGTCGAAGCAATCCATCCCGGCTACGGCTTCCTGGCCGAAAACGCGCATTTCAACGAGATCTGCCGCAGCTGCAAGATCGATTTCATCGGACCTACGCCCGAAGCCATGCAAATGCTCGGTGACAAGAACGCCGCCCGCAGCATGGCACGCGACGCCGGCGTGCCGGTCGTGCCCGGCAGCGAGGGCCTGATCGAGGATGAACATCAAGCCCTCAAAATCGCCCACGAGATCGGCTTTCCCGTGCTGATCAAAGCGACCGCGGGCGGCGGCGGCAAAGGAATGCGCGTGGCCGGCAACGATCTGGTGCTCAAGACCGCGTTCGTCCAGGCCCAGACCGAAGCCAAGGCGGCCTTCGGCAACGCCGGCGTGTACCTGGAAAAATTCATCGAGCGGCCTCGGCATATCGAAGTCCAAATCCTGGCCGACACGCACGGAAACGTGGTCCACCTCTGGGAACGCGATTGCTCCACGCAGCGACGGCATCAGAAGCTGATCGAGGAGAGCCCGGCGCCCAGCCTGCCGGCCGACCGCCGCAAGAGTATGTGCGAAGCCGCCGTGCGGCTGATCCAATCGGCCGGCTATACCAATGCCGGGACCGTCGAGTTCATCCTGGATCAGAACAACAACTTCTACTTCATCGAAGTCAACGCGCGGATCCAGGTCGAGCACCCGGTGACCGAAATGGTGACGGGCATCGATCTGATCAAATCGCAGATTGCCGTCGCCGCCGGCGAGCCCCTGCCGTTCCGCCAGGAGGACATCTGCAGCCGCGGTGTGGCCATCGAGTGCCGCATCAACGCCGAGAATCCCGATCGCCGCTTCCAACCGTGCCCCGGCCGAATTGACAAGCTGTTCGTGCCCGGCGGGCCCGGAGTGCGGTTTGATTCGCACGCCCATCCCGGCTATGTCGTGCCCGCGACCTACGATTCCATGATCGGCAAATTGATCGTCCACCAGCCGACCCGCCCGGCCGCGATCGCCTGTATGATCCGGGCCCTGGACGAACTGCGGATCACCGGCATCGAAACCACCGCCTCGTTCCACCGCCGTGTCCTGTCCCACAACGAGTTCGTCAAGGGCCAGGTCGATACGGGCTTTGTGGAACGTACCTGGTTCGCCTGATCCTGGCACGCAAAAAGGGACGCACCTCTTTACGAAGCGACCGCCGACCACGCCCAAGTCCGCCTGGCCCTGCCCCGACCATTCTGCGCTCGGATTTGCCGTCGAGAAAACGAATCGCCGTCGCTGCGTGCCCGGCAGCCGAGCCGCTCAGACAACCAACTCCTCGACCAGCGCCTCGTGCGGCAACTGCCGCGACTCCGACGGCTCAATTCAGAAGACGACCCGGACGATTCCATGAACGCAGGGAGACGCGGCGGATGATCCGGCAACGCGACGCTTCAGGACAAGATCGTTACACGCACGTTCTTGTACTGCGTGAATCCTCTGTCAAACGTGACGACTTCGAAATCGGCTGCTTGTGCAAATGCCGCCAGATATGCGTCGCTCCACACGTTTGGCGAAAACGTTCGAAGCTGTGTCAAGGTTCGCCAAGCGGCCTCGATGCCTTCCGGCTCTTCCGCAAACGCCACTCGTTCGTCGGATATCAGTTCATCGAACGTCCGCCAAGCCTGGGCCATCGAAACCGCGTCGCCGCGAAGCACTTTGGGATTCGTTATCAGCCGCAAGAATCCCATTTGTGTGACCCGGCAAAGGCAACAGCTCTGTTGGCCCGCCTGCTGCATCCACGTCTTGGCCGAGCCATGGTGAACGTGCGACTGAAACGAGATCGCGATCCAGAAGTTAACGTCAGGAAGGTTCATTCCACGTTCGCCTCGTCGCCTCGATCTCCTCGTCGTCCAGGATTTCAGCGATTCGTTCGCTTGTCAGATCGAGGGTGCCGGGTTGGGACGACGGAAACAACGGAAACTCGACTCGCTTCTGATTCTTCCCAACCCGAATCACCTGTGTCGTTCGATAGATTACGACCACGTTCGCCCCTTCCGGCGGCAATACCGAGCCGTCAAGAACAACGACGCCGTTTTCAACAGTACCTGAGATTTCCATAACATATTCGTCCTAGGCCGACTGAAATCACGATTTCCATAGCTCAGCTCAATTATCAGCCGGCAACAGCGACGGGTCAAGCTGGCCACGTGTCGAACGAACAGCGGCCAGAGGCAGAGCCTCTGGCCATTCCGTTCCCAGGCGGAGCCTGGGAACGAGGAAACGAGGAACGAACATTCCGCCTGGCCCAGGACGCACGCCGGTGAATGACCAGCCCCCCATAGCTGGTCGGACAACAGCATGTCCCACCTGGGCTTTCCGTCCGCGGTTTGGGGTGATATACCAAGTCGAGATGCTGCCCTTGGCCGTCATCCGGACGCCGTTTCAAAAAAATCTTCGCCGCCAGTGACCAGACGTGTCACGCACGTGACGATATTCTCGGCCGGGAAGGAGCAACACCCAACGCGGAACCCAACGATCGCCGTCGGCCCGGCCCAGGCCGGGGTTCAGATTGGCAGCCCCGGCTACCAAATCGCCCTGACAAATGCAAAACTGATCCCTGACCCCATCGAAGCACTTTCGTTGCTCTCGGAGGACCATCTATGAGCGTAGGCGGCTTTGCGAGTTGGTTCCATCAAATCACCGGCCACGCCTCGCCCCACGATTGGCAGAAGCAGTTGGTCGAGGCCGAACACTGCCGGAACCGGGTGATCCGCATCGGCACGGGTCTCGGAAAGACTGAAGGCGTGCTCGCCGCTTGGATATGGCACAGCTTGGAGCATAACGGATCGCTTTGGCCCCGGCGGCTGGTGTGGTGCTTGCCTATGCGCGTGCTCGTCGAACAGACCGAGCACACTGCAAGGACCATCGCGGCAACCCTGGCGCCTCAGACGCGTCCGGATGTATTTGTGGCCATGGGCGGCCAGGATGCCGGGGAGTGGTTTCTGTTTCCCGAGCGGCGGGCGATCATCATCGGCACCCAAGACATGCTGCTGTCGCGGGCTCTTAACCGCGGATACGCCAGCCCGCGAGCCCGTTGGCCTGTCGAGTTCGGCCTCCTCAGTCACGACGCCCTTTGGGTCATGGACGAAGTGCAACTCATGGACGTGGGGCTGGCCACATCGGCGCAACTTCAGGCGTTCCGTGAGCAGGACGCAAGCAAGGGATTCCGACCGTGCTACACGTGGTGGATGAGCGCAACGTTGCAGCCGGATTGGCTCAAGAGCGTGGATACCGCCGAGCACCATGACGCGTGGGTTCGCGACCCAACAACGATCCCGCCGGATCGGCGGACGGGCGGATTGTGGGCCGTTCGCAAAGCTCTCACGACCGCGATGATCGATGGCGACGATTCGGAAGCATTTGCCCGACGGATACTCGACGAGCACGCCGCGACGGAAATTGGCGAATTCGGACGCATCACCCTCGTCGTATGCAATACGGTTGACCGAGCCTGTGATACGTTCGACTCGCTTCAGGCCGCTGGACGAGTTGATGGTATTGAACTGGTGCACAGCCGTTTCCGGCCCGCAGAACGCGACGGATGGCGGGATCGCTTCCTGAGCCGCGCAGCATGCACACCGGATGCGGACCGGATCATCGTGGCGACGCAAGTCGTTGAAGCCGGAGTCGACATCTCGGCGGGCTGCCTGATTACGGAGCTTGCGCCCTGGCCAAGCCTCGTTCAGCGTTTCGGCCGCTGCTCGCGTTACGGCGGAAGCGGCCGAGTGATCGTCGTCGATCGAGGCCGCGATGAAAAGGCCGCGATGCCCTACGCGGCAGAAGAACTCAACAGCGCTTGGGATTCGCTCCAGGATCTTCCGGACGCAGGGTTGGCGACGCTGGACTCCTTCGAGGAATCGCTGCCTGGAGAAACGCGGTCCAGGCTCTACCCGTACGCACCTTCCCACCTGCTGCTCCGCAGGGAATTCGACGAATTGTTTGATACGACGCCCGACTTGACCGGTGCCGATTTGGACATCAGCCGGTTCATTCGCTCGGGCGAGGAACGCGACCTGCAGGTCTTTTGGATCGATCTGGAATCCTCGCAGTCGCCCGCGGCCGACCGCCGGCCGCACCGTCGAGAATTGTGTGCTGTGCCGTTTGGGAAAGCTCGTAGCTGGCTCTGCGGCGAAGAAACGAAAAGCAATCGCAAGCCAAAACTTCGCGCCGGAATGCGTGCTTGGGTCTGGGACTGGCTCGACGGCCAATGGGTCACCGCGAACCGAGCCAGCCTGTTGCCGGGTCGCATCGTGTGCGTCGCCGCAGCCTGCGGCGGTTATCGGCCAGATCGTGGATTTGATCCGGAGTCGCGCGACGCGGTCGCAGCCGCTCCCCCGCCGACTCTCGGGAAGGAAGCTCAGGCACTGGATCAGTCGGACAATCAGCAGGACGACGAGAGTCTGAGTGTCAACCAGTGGAAAACGATCGGCTGTCACGGTTCCGAGGTCGCACGCGCGGCTCGCGACATCGCCGAAGCGATCGCGTTGCCCGCCGAACTGCAACACGTTCTGGAACTTGCTGGACGGTGGCACGATTTGGGGAAATCGCATCCGGCATTTCAGGGCGCGATGCGCGGCGCCGATCGCCCGTTACGGCTGGACCTGGCCAAAGGTCCCGACAATGCCTGGATGCGGCCCTTCGGTACGTATCGCTTCTTGGACGACACCGAAACGCGTCCCGCCTTCCGACATGAGTTGGCGAGTGCCTTGGCTTTATTCGCCGTTCTGGAAACGTATGCGCCCCAACACCCGGCGCTTCTGGGGCCGTGGGTGGAGGCGTTCGCCGAGATCGGCAATCCTGGGACGCCGGTTGAACCGCTCTCTCCACCTCCGACGATCGTTCAACCGATCCTCGACTGTTCTGCCCCCGCATTTGACTTGCTTGCCTACCTGATCGCCAGCCATCACGGCAAGGTCCGCGTCGGCTTGCACGCCGCACCAAAGGACCAAGAGTACCGCGATCGCGATGGACGAGGTCTGCCGATCCGCGGTGTGCGTGAAGGCGATTGCCTCCCCGCCGTCACATTCGACGCTGGGATGCCGCCTTCGCCGGCCCTGTCTCTGACCTTGGAACCGGCGGCGATCGGCCTTTCGAAACACACGGGGGCAAGTTGGCGCGAACGCTGCCTGGGCTTGCTTGAACGGTACGGGCCAGCCGCCTTGGCGTACTTGGAAGCACTGCTCCGGGCGGCCGACGTCCGGGCGTCCCGATTGAATACCAGCGACCCTGCTTTCACCGAGGAGTCCGCCGCATGACCATGCACCTTCATCACCTCAACGGCTGCTCACCCACACCTTTGGCGAACTACCTGAAGGCGCTCGGAATCCTCAGGCTCGTCGTCGAGCAGCTCGCCGATAGTCACGCCCGAGGCTGGTGGGAGGGGGAGTATTTCTGCCTGCTGTCGAGGCTTGCGCGCAGCGAGTTGATCACCTTCTTCCTGGACAAGTATGAGCCCACGCCGTTGCTCTCGCCGTGGAACAAAGGCTGTGGTTTCTTCAAGACAGACGATCCGGGACTAGCGCCACTTGAAAACTCTCAAGCACCTCGATGGGAGCGTTTCCGATCCGGCGTGGCTCAGGCACGGGTCCTGCTCGATGAGGTTTCACGTGCCGACGCTATAATTCGTGCCATCAAAGCCAGGACGAAGACCAACAAGACGTTTCAGTCCGCGGAGCAACGAGAACTGCTTGCCGACAGCGCCCCATTTCGGATGTGTATCGATCAACTCCGCGGTCAAAGCTCCAAAGCGGAACTCGGCGACGCCAAACGCGACGGACTTGCCGCGGAACTCGCCACAATCGAATCGCTCGTCGCCCCTGCCGCAAAGCCTCCCACCAAGACAGAAGCCGATCGGCTAAAGGCGAGTCCCGGGTATAAGAGACTGCTGGCCACGGCGGAGAGGCGATTCAAGTCGCTGAAGGCCACTCTTATCCCCGATTGCCGTCGCGCATGGCGCGGTCCACACGCGGAATGGCTTGCCGCCGCGGTTGTGCTTGACGAGAACGGAACCCCACAATGGCCTTCGCTGCTTGGTACGGGGGGAAACGACGGCAATCTGGATTTTACCAACAACTTCATGCAGAGAATTGGCGAGTTGTTTGATCTGTCTTCCGACAACGGCAGGCCGCTGCCCGCAACCGCCGAGCTCCTTGCGAATTCGTTATGGTTGGAGTTGGCGAACAAACTTGCGCCTACGGCGGTTGGTCAGTTTCAACCAGGTGCAGCTGGCGGCGCGAACAGTTCCACAGGTACGATCGGCGAGAGTTTGATCAACCCTTGGGATTACGTGTTGATGATGGAGGGCTCGCTCGTCTTGAGTTCGCGGGCGACCCGGCGTCTTGATCCGAACGAAATGGCCCGTGCAAGTGCCCCCTTCGCGGTTCGTGCCCACGCGGCAGGATTCGCCTCACCGGGCACCGAAAAAGCACAACGCGGGGAACAGTGGCTCCCGCTGTGGTCTCGGCCTGCAACCCTATCGGATGTGTCTGCCCTGTTTGCTGAGGCACGGATTCAGCTCGATCGGCAGACGGCCAATCGTCCTGTTGACGTGGCGCGCGCGATCAGCAGATTGGGAGTCGCGCGAGGGATCGATTGTTTCACGCGATACGGATATCTGGAACGTAACGGCCAATCAACGTTGGCGGTCCCATTGGGCCGCGTCCCCGTCCGTCAACACCCACGCGCTTATCTGATCGACGACCTCGCGCCCTGGTTAGACCGGCTGCAACGACGGGCCAGAGACAAGAACGCTCCCGCGAGGCTCAGTCAAGCGGAAAGGCGACTGGCAGACGCCGTTTTCGCCGCTCTCACCCACGATTGGTCTGCCGACCGTTGGCAGGCCATCTTGCAGGCCGCCGTCGCGGTCGAATCGATTCAAGCATCGGGCACGGCAATTGACGCTGGTCCAATTCCGTCATTGCGCCCGGAGTGGGTACGGGCGGTGGACGACGGCACTCTAGAGGTTCGCCTTGCGATTTCGCTGGGGAGCGCTGCGGCGGGCTATTCTCGCGAAGGGCGACCGTTTGATCCGGTGCGGCATCACTGGCTGCCCCTGGAGCCGGGTGCGCGACGATTCAATGTTTCGGACAAGCGTCTTGTCAGGGACTCGCGGGTTGTCATGTCGGGGCGTGATCCGCTGGCCGATTGCGCAGCGATTGTGGAACGGCGACTGATCGAAGCGGGCACGAAGGGCGAGCGCAGGCTGCCGCTGGTGCCTGCCGAAGGCTGCGGCGCACGGTTGGGCGATCTCGCGGCATTTCTGGCCGCCGCGACGGACGTCGGCAAGGTGCTCGACTTGGCCCGCGCATTCATGGCGATTAAGTGGGACCAATGGTCGGCGGGGCACTGTCCGGGCCCCGGTCGCTCGCCAGAAAAGCCCGAAGAAGCCTGGCTAGCGTTGCGTCTGGCGTGCCTGCCTTGGCCCCTTGCCCGCGATAAATGCATCCCGTCCGAACCCGGTATCGTGCGGCGTTTGCTCGCGGGTGACGGCGTCGGCGCGACGTCGATCGCCCTCTCACGACTTCGCTCCGTCGGGATCCGGCCTCCGTTGCGGGCGGGCGTAACCGACACCTGCACGGCCCGACTGTGGGCAGCGGCTCTCGTTTTTCCGATCGACCGTGGCAGTGCGCGGCGTGCTGCCGCCATCCTTGATCCAGCAATGAAAGGACTGACCCATGCCTGATTTGAAAGCCTTGAAGAAAGCCAACCGGTTGCTGTTTTCGGTTCCGTTGCGTCCCGTTCAGGGCGACCGCTTCCAGCCCACGGGGTTTCCTAGCCTCGGTGCGGCCACGTACCAAACGAAAGACGGGCAGAAGTTGTTGGTCGAAAGCGCGCAAAGCATGGCCAATCGGCTCGAAATGGTATGCTGGGATACCGCGAAGAATACGCCCGTGACTGAACTCACCGGTATCAGCCACGTCACAGTAAACCGCAAGGGCGCATTCCTGACGGACTCGATTCTGGAGGCACATCGGATCAACAGTCCGTACCTGCTGGAAGGCAAGGACCGCAACTTCTTTGATGAACTCAAGGCCGAACTCGGCGGGTTGGAGGAAGGCCCGATCGATCGGAAGAAGTTGGCCGAGGTGCTGCTGAAATACGACGTCGGGAGCCTGATTCATGGCGTCTTCCTGGCCAAGAAGGACTTAGCCGGCGGACGATTGCGGATTGCCCGCGCCCTGTCTGCTTTTGTCGAAGCCTCCGGAGTGAACGTCGCCGCATCGGGCGGGGTGAAAAACGACCACGTGAATCCCTCGGGCGACACGAAGAGCGGATTCGGAAACGTTCCCTTCTCCCGCGATGAATTCGTCGCCGAGCAGATCGATTGCCACATCAATCTCGACCTCGCTCAGATTCGCGGGTACGGCCTGGAACCAGAGGCTCAGGAGCTGCTGGTTCTCCTCGCGTTGCACCGCGTGCGAAAACTTCTCGACGGTGACCTGCGGTTCCGCACGGCATGTGATCTGGAGCCATTGGACCGCGAACACGTCGTCGCGTCCCGTCCGCTGGGTTTCCAACTGCCGCCCCTGACCGATCTTCAAGCCGCCGTCAGTGAGGCTATCAAAGCCTGCAAGCACTTGATGGTCCACACAACCCTCACTTTCGAGGACGAACTGAAGAAGGGGAAAGATACGGAAGAAAACGCCGACGGACCTGCTGAACAGAACGAAGCCGACGAATCCCCTGCCGAATAGGAGCCTGCCGTGCCCACATTGCGACTTCGGTTCCCCGGCGGGCGCTACCATGCGACTCCCTGGGGGCACCACGTCAACGAGGGCCAAATCGAATGGCCCCCTAGCCCCTGGCGGCTGCTGAGGGCGCTTGTTGCCTGTGGTTTCGCCACCCAAAGCTGGAACGAAATCCCACCAACGGCCCGACAACTGCTCGAAAAACTGGCCGGCACCCTGCCGTCGTATCGCCTTCCGTCGGCGAGTGCTGCCCACAGCCGGCATTTTATGCCGACCGGATCGCTCGAAAAGGGACGCGAAAAGACAACCCTGGTCTTTGACACTTGGGCCGACCTCGGCGATGACGCTGTCGAGGTTCACTGGGATTGCAAACTGGCGGAGGAAGAGACGATACTCCTTGGTCAAATCGCTGACTGCCTCGGCTATCTCGGCCGCAGCGAAAGTTGGGTCGAGGCAGAACTCGTGACTTCAACGCCCGCCACCTTGAATGCGTTCGATGCGTTTCCGCATCGCGACGGGATCTGGCCCGGTCCCGAATGGGAACAGCTTTCCCTTATGGCTGCAGTCTCTCCACCCGAATACGGACAGTGGCGGCAGAACGCCGTGAACCGGGCCCTCGCACCGCTCCCGCTTCCGGGCGGAAGCAGGAAACCGTCCGCGAAGCTACTTAAGGATCGGGCGAAAGCGGTCGCGCCGTATCCGGAAGACCTCGTCGATTGCCTCTTGAAAGATACTGCTTGGTGGAAGCAACATCGCTGGTCCCAGCCGCCGGGTTCTCAACGGGTTGTCTACTGGCGGCGCAGCGGTGCGTTGGAAGTGGGAGTGCCCCAGCGGCGAGCGAGGCACCCGGTCCGTCGCGTCCAGATGATGCTGCTGGCTTTGACTACGCCGAGCGGCAATCGGTCTGCATTGCCGCCGTGCAGTCGGACGCTGCCCCAGGCCGAACTTCTGCATCGGGCGATCGTCGGGCGCGTGGCACAGGGACGGCGCGTTCAATGCCCGGAACTCACCGGCCGCGATGAACAGGGAAAACCGCTCCGCGACGGTCATCGTCACGCTCACATTTTGCCGGTCGACCTGGACGGCGATGGTCATCTCGACCACATCATCGTCTACGCTCCGATGGGCTTCGGGGAAGATGCTCAGCGGGCGATCCGAACTCTACGCCGAACGTGGACCAAAGGCGGCGCGGGCGATCTGCAGGTGGCGCTAGCGGGCAGTGGCGACTTAGAAGCCCTCCGCTGGTTACCCGATCCCCTGGATCGTCGTGTCGAACAGCTACTGGCTCCACCGGGCGGCGCACGAACGTGGGTGAGCGTGACGCCTTTTGTCCCGCCGCGATTCGTCAAACGCCGCGGAGCCAATACGTTCGTCGGTCAAGTCAACGCCGAACTGGCTTCGCGCGGACTGCCGCTCGTCGCAGAACTCGAAATGCTGCCGGCCAGCACTGACACACTCGGCTTCCGGCATTTCGTGCGACGACGTCAGCACGGCGGCGCACCGCCTCCGCTTGACGTCGGCTTCGCCCTTCGGCTGCGATTTACCGAACCCGTCCAGGGCCTCATGACGCTCGGTTACGCATCCCATTTCGGCCTTGGACTGTTTGCCGGAGAGGCATAAGGACAGTTGCATGCCAGGAAAACCCAAGTCAAGACCTGGCTTCGGGAAGTGGACGGATGGACTGGACCAGCAGGACGTGGAAGAAGCCCTGGCGGAGGCGACGGTGGGTGCGTACGACGAGTACGAGCAGCCCACGGGGCTGCTGACGATGGTCCAGGATCAGGTCGTGTTTCCCGTTTCAGGCGCGGGTGCTGGGGGACGAAGGATGAGGGATGAAGGATGAAGGGCTGATCAGTTTCCGCATGACTCTGGGGAATCGACTGATTGGCGACTGCATCGTGGGGTACTGGGACCGCGGCGAGGACCGTCTGAAGAGCTAAGACCGCCTCCGGGACAACTGCAGCAGGGCGCTCGGAAATTCCGACGCAGATTACGAGGGGGCATCATGGCTCGTAAGAAGAAAACGTCTCCGGCCGTGCGACTTGGGTTGCCGGCGGACTACGCGGAGTTCCTGGAGTCGCTGAAGGTCCGCATCCGCCAGGCGCAGACGCGAGCCGTGCTGTCGGCGAACCGGGAGCTGATCGCGTTGTACTGGGACATCGGGCGGCGGATCGTCGAACGGCAGGAGCGGGAGGGCTGGGGCAAGAGCGTCGTGGATCGGCTGGCGGCGGATTTGCAGAAGGCTTTTCCGGGAATGGGCGGCTTTTCGGCGGTCAATGTCCTGAGGATGCGTGCTTTCTTTCTGGCCTATCGCGACGTCGCGCTACGACTGCCGCAGCGTGGCGAGGCTTTGGGACCACCAAATTCGTCACAGGCTGTGACGGAATCTGTTGGGCCAAATTCGTCACAACTTGTGACGGAAATCACCGCAGCCTCGCCTCCGGCGCCCGTGGCCGCAATTCCTTGGGGCCATAACCAGGTGCTCTTGTTCAAGCTGAAGGACCCCGCCCAACGCCTTTGGTACGCCGGAAAGACGCTCGAACATGGCTGGAGCCGCGCGGTCCTCACGGTGCAAATCGAAAGCGATCTGTACGGACGCCAGGGGAAGGCGATCAGCAATTTCGCGGGAACTCTTCCCGCTCCCCAATCGGACCTCGCCCAGCAGTCCCTCAAGGACCCCTACGTGTTTGACTTCCTGACACTGCACGAGGAAGCCGTCGAACGCGAACTGGAAACGGGTCTGGTCGATCACATTCAGAAGTTCCTGCTGGAACTTGGAGCCGGGTTCGCCTTCGTCGGACGGCAAGTCTGTCTCGTCGTGGGCGAGGACGAGTTCTACCTGGACCTGCTGTTTTACCACCTCAGGCTGCGCTGCTTCGTCATCATCGACTTGAAGATGCGCAAGTTCACGCCGGAGGACGCGGGCAAGATGAACTTCTACTTGTCGGCGGTCGATTCGCAAATGCGTCATCCGACCGACGCCACGTCCATCGGCCTGATCCTGTGTAAGACCCGCGACCGGATCACGGCGGAATACGCGCTGCGCGACATCGCCAAGCCGATCGGCGTGGCCGAATGGCAGACCAAGCTGGTCCATTCCTTGCCTGAGCCGCTGAAAGCGAACTTGCCGAGCATCGAGGAGATCGAAGCCGAACTGGAGTTGCGCGAAGCACAGGCGTGCGATGTGACTCCCAGCGGAGCGTCGAAGAACGTCGCCCACGGATTGGATGAAGGATTAAGGCGGAGGGATGAAGGATGAGGGATGAGGGAGGGCATGGCGATGGCTCGTGACAAGCGGGAGCGGGAAAAGTGGGCCAAGCGGCGGGCGGCGGGTCGGGAGGCGGCGGAGCAGCGGCGGGCCGAGGCTGCCACGCAGCAGCGCGTGTTGGGGCCCGGCGAAATGTCGGCGCTGAAGGAAGTGGAGTACATCATCCGCCGCGCGCGGGCGGGCGAGGGCCGAGTGGTGACGATCCGCGAATTGCTGCTGTTCTCCACGCCCAGCGGCGACGCTTGGCTGCTGGATCCGGACGACGACTTCGCCATGTGCCTGGCCCGCGAGGGGCAGGAGCAGCCGTACAAGATCATGGAAACCGCCACCCAGTTCGCCATCGACTGGCCCGCCGCGTTTTCCCTCGAAGGCGATTGCTTCCTGGTCCAAGAACGTACCGGGAAGACCACCACCATCATGGGATATCCGCTGGACGAGATCCGGGCCGCTATCGCGCGAATGCGGAAGACGCGATGACGATGAAAGTGAATTCCTCCAATTACACGAAGGACCAGCTGTATCGGGCTGTCGCGCGGGCGGTCGCGGAGGTTCTCAAGACCAACACCATGGTCGCGCCGATCGATGTGCTGCTGCACATGCAGCGGATCACCAAGCAGCAGGTCGACGATTGGCGGTTCGGGCGAATCGCGTATTTGGAGCGCGTGACGCTTGGCAACCTCGGCAAAATGAACCGCATTCTGCGGATCCTGGACCAGTATTGCCGGGCACGCGGCCTGACGCCTTCCCCTAGCGTTTACAGAAAATGGGGCAAGGGCGGCAAACGCATCGTGTTGCGGTTTTCCAAGAGCGGCGATCCCAACCTGGAAGCGGCCTATTCGCGGCATTACGTGGATACCGCAAGACCCGGCGGAGCCGGCAAGGCAGGAGGTTCCCAGGCGGAGCCTGGGAACCAGGGGAACTCCAAGGATAGGATCTGAAACAGAAGGAAGGTGTGGCCGATGAGCGAGTATCAATACATCCACTTCCTGGCGATCGACCGGCCGCTGGATGACCGGCAACTGGAATACATGCAGCAGCAGGCGACGCGGGCGGAGATCACGCGGTGGGAATTCACCAACGAATACCATTACGGCGACTTCCGCGGCAATGCCCGCGAGATGCTCCGCCGCGGGTACGACGTCCATTTGCACTACGCGAATTTCGGCATCCGCAGGCTGATGTTCCGGCTGCCCGCCGGGCTGCCCTGCGACCGCCCCACGTTCGAGGCCTTTCGACCGGAGTGTGGCCTGGAATGGCACGCCGACAAGAACGGGCTGGGCGGCAGCCTTGAAATCTATCCGGAGTCGGAGGGCGATACGTACGACGAGATCTGGGACGGGCTGGAGGGAACGCTGGCCGAAATCGCGCCCGTCCGGGAGTCGTTGATCCGCGGCGATCTGCGTCCGCTGTACGTCGCCTGGCTGGCGTGTACCGGCGACGACGAGGCCCGCGAACCGCCGGTGCCCGCGGGACTGGGCGAATTGACCCCGGCCCTGGAGGCGTTGGCCGATTTCTTCGAAGTGGACGAGGACTTGATCGCGGCCGCCGCGGAACGCGCCCCGCCGTTGCCCGAAACGGTCGGCGCCGATACCCAGTTGCAGCAGTGGATCGGGCGCTTGTCCCACGACGAATTGCGGGAGTTGGTCCAGCGGCTGTTGGCTTCGGACGCCGCGGGTGTCCGGGCAGAGACGCTGGCCCGCGTCCGCGATGAAATCCCGGCCGCCGCTTGGCCGCTGGCCGAGCCGACGCGCACGCTCGGCGAACTGCGCGCGACGGCCCTGGAACTGCAAAACCGCCGGGAGCGGCGCGAGCAGGCGGCGGCCCAGGCGGCGCATCGCCAACGGTTGAAGGCCATCGCCGCGGATCCCCAGCGGACGATCACGAAGGTCCAGGAACTCGTGAAGCAACGGTCCGTGGCCGGGTACGAACAAGCGGCGTCGGAACTCGCCGACCTGCGCGAAGCGTTGGGCCCGGAACGCGGCCCGGAAGAGGCGCGGGCCATCGCCAGCAAACTCCACCGCGAGAACTCACGGCTGCATTTCCTGACCAACGCCCTGCGAAAACGATTCTTGCTGGATTGAGCTGCGTCAGGCTTTCCAGCCTGACTCGGCAAACAGCCGGTCGGCCTGGAACGGCTGACCTACGGTGCAGCGCGCGAGCGTGCGTTCTTTGACAATTCGGTGACGGACGAGCGTGGGGCAAGGTTCGGGGCCTGCCCCACGCCGCTGGCGGCCAGGCCGTGATTCCTCCGTAGCATGGCTCTCCGAGCCGTGCAGCTTTGTCCAGCAATCCGAGACGATTCACACGGCTCGGAGAGCCATGTTACGGGAAAGCGACACGGACGCAGGCTCGGCGCGTGTTGACTTCCCGCGGCGGGCAACTACAGTCGAGGGGTATCGGACCGCGCCGCAGGGAGGCGCTCGGCTGCAGTGTCCGGGAGACCTGCGGTCGGCGGTTTCGGCGAGGTCGGGAGACCTGCGCCGAACGAGGAACCTGCGCCGAGCGCAGGGATCGCGCGACAGGGAGGCGACTGCCGTTTCTTTCGCCTGAGGAACTGCCGCCATGCGCAATACGTACCTCGTCTGCTACGACATCCGCGACGACAAGCGGCTCCGCAAGGTGTTCCAGACCATGCGGGACTACGGCGACCACTTGCAGTACTCGGTGTTCGAGTGCCAGATGACGCCCATCGACCTGGCGAAATGCCGCCACGAACTGGGCGAAATCATCAAGCACAACGAGGACCAGGTGCTGTTTGTCGACCTGGGCCCCACCGAGGGCCGCGGCGAACGGGTGATCACGGCCCTCGGCCAGCCCTATACGCCCCTGAACTCGCCCTGCATTGTGGTGTGAAGAGAGTGGAAAAGTGACAAAGTGAAAAAGTGAAAAAGTGAAAAAGTGCAAGAGTGCAAGAGTCAAAGAGTTGCTAAGTCCAAGAGTCGAAGAGCGCGAGAGCGGAAAGGGGCCGGAGTTCAAAGGGCGATGGATGGGAGAGTGGCGATAGCCGCTTGTCCGCGGCCCGTAGCCGGAGCCGACCAGGCGGCCTGCGATCTCCCACTTTTCCACTTTTCCACTTTTCCACCTTTGCACCTTTGCACCTTTGCACCTTTGCACTTTCCGACTCCCGGAGGCAGCCGATGATCGCCAAACAACAGACGGTGGAAGGGGACTACCTGCCCGCTCGGATGCTGAACGAGTTCACCTATTGTCCGCGGCTGTTTTATTATGAGCACGTCGAGGGGTTGTTCGCCCACAACCAGGAGACGGTGGAGGGCGAGTTGCGACACAGCGGATTGGACGAGCGGCAGGACGGACTGCCGTCGCCGCAGGAACTGGCGGAAGACGGCCGGCAGGTGCGGTCGCGGAGCGTGACGTTGTCCAGCGACACCTACGGCGTGATTGCCAAGATGGACCTGGTCGAAGCCGACGCCCGGCGAGTCACGCCGGTGGACTACAAACGGGGCCGGCCGCACGAGGCGGCCGACGGCTCGATCCAAGCCTGGGACGCGGACCGGATCCAGCTGGCCGTCCAGGGACTGGTCCTCCGCGAACACGGCTACACGTGCGACGAGGCCGTGGTGTACTATGCGGCCACGAAGCAGCGGGTCCGGATTCCGCTGGATGCACCGCTGGTCGCAGCGACGCTGGCCACGATCCGCCAGGCCCGGCAGCTGGCAGCCGGCGGGCCGATTCCGCCGCCGCTGGCGGACAGCCCCAAGTGTCCGCGGTGCTCGCTGGTCGGGATCTGCCTGCCGGACGAAACGAACCTGTGCCGGCAAGCGGACCGGGGCCGGGCGCCGGTGCTGGTGCAGAAGACCTTGTTCGACGTGGGCGCGTCTCGGACGGCCGTCGTCGATTCCTCGGCCCTCTCGCCTCGCGGCTCCTCCAGCTGGCCGTCCGCGTCCGACGGCGTGCGGCGTCTCGTTCCGGCTCGCGACGACCTGCGCCCGCTGTACTTGAACACCCAAGGCTTGTCGGTGGGCAAGAGCGGCGAGGTGTTGAAGATCAAGGAGCGAGACAAGGTGGTCCAGGAAGTCCGGCTGAACGAGATCTGCCAACTCAACCTGATGGGCAACATCCAGGTGACCACTCAGGCGATCCAAGTCTTGTGCTCGGCAGAGATCCCCATCGCCTACTTCTCGATGGGCGGCTGGTTCTACGGCGTCACCCAAGGGTTAGGCGTGAAGAACATCTTTCTGCGGCGGGAGCAATTCCGCCTGGCCGACGTCCCCGCGTTCTGCCTGCGGCTGGCCCGCGCGTTGGTGGCCGGCAAGATTGCCAACCAGCGCACGCTGTTGCAGCGGAACCACGTCGAACCGCCCGCGCCGGTGTTGGCCCAGATGAAGTGTCTGCAGCAGGAAACCGAGCGGGCGGCGGCCTTGGACGGATTGCTGGGCCTGGAAGGGAACGCGGCGCGGTTGTACTTCGAGAACTTTGGCGGCATGTTGAAGGTCGGAAAGGAGGCGGATGTGGCGGCCGAGGCGGACGGATCGCCGCCGTTCACCTTCGACTTTGCCAATCGTAATCGCCGGCCTCCGCGCGACCCGGTCAACTCGCTGTTGTCCCTGGCCTACAGCCTGCTGGCCAAGGACCTGGCCATCGTCACGCAGACGGTGGGTTTCGATCCGTACCTGGGGTATTTTCACCAGCCCCGATTTGGCCGCGCCTCGCTGGCCCTGGATCTGATGGAGCCGTTTCGGCCGCTGATTGCGGATTCGGCGGTCCTGTCGGCGATTAACACCCGGATGGTCACCCTGGCCGACTTTGTGCGGACAGGCAACGCTGTGGCCTTGACCGCCGACGGCCGCAAGAAATTCTTCCGCGCGTACGAACAGCGCATGGATACCCTGGTCACGCATCCGCTGTTCGGTTATCGTGTGAATTATCGGCGACTGCTGGAGATCCAGACCCGTCTGCTGGCCCGTGTCCTGACAGGAGAAATGACGACGTATCCCGTGTTTACGACTCGATGACGGCCGCCGGAAATCCAGTGGCATCGCGGCTGGACTCAACTGGTGAAACCGTTCTCGCCCTGCGTCCCGCCAGCCATCCGCGAGCGGTCCGGTGACGCCCTGATCCCGGCCCCCGCTCGCAGACGCTAAGTCCGGACCCAGAAAGCACTAACGAAACGGAGGCAATCCCTGCATGGCCAAAACCAACCACCAACGCCGCACCGCTCGCAAAATGCGTCCGGAAACCTTGCGATACAACGACTTGCAGAGACGGCCTTTCCGCGGCTGAACAGTCGCGGCCCCATTGAAGCAGCAACTCGTCGATGGGGTTGATCTTGGTGGTGGTCCCTTTCCGCGGCTGAACAGTCGCGGCCCCATTGAAGCTAGCCCAGGCCCGTGGATTCCGGAGAGGGTTTGATCTGCTTTCCGCGGCTGAACAGTCGCGGCCCCATTGAAGCGTGGCAGTTCGGCAACGGGAGGCGAGTGATCGCCCTTTCCGCGGCTGAACAGTCGCGGCCCCATTGAAGCTCTGGAGACCGACGCCGACGTGACGGTGGGCGCGGACTTTCCGCGGCTGAACAGTCGCGGCCCCATTGAAGCGAATGATCCCGGCCCTCGTCAGGATCGCGAAAACCGACTTTCCGCGGCTGAACAGTCGCGGCCCCATTGAAGCGGTTTACACCGACCTCGTCTCTGGTCGCAGCGGCGGGGCTTTCCGCGGCTGAACAGTCGCGGCCCCATTGAAGCCGCTCATAGGTTGAAAAAGCCGGTATAGGTGCAGCCCATCTTTCCGCGGCTGAACAGTCGCGGCCCCATTGAAGCGTCCGTCGCCAGCTCCGGAGGCCGGTCGATTACCGTCTTTCCGCGGCTGAACAGTCGCGGCCCCATTGAAGCCATCGGCACCCGGGGAACCGCGTGATCAAGGACAGCACTTTCCGCGGCTGAACAGTCGCGGCCCCATTGAAGCGCGCTGCCCTTGCGCTGGTAGTACGCGTAGCCGTCGACTTTCCGCGGCTGAACAGTCGCGGCCCCATTGAAGCTCGGCCAAACTGCTTTTCGGACAGCGGGCGGTGTCCATCTTTCCGCGGCTGAACAGTCGCGGCCCCATTGAAGCCACGCAGACGCTGACGTAGACCAAGAGGAGGTAGCTGCTTTCCGCGGCTGAACAGTCGCGGCCCCATTGAAGCGGTCCACTGCTGCCGATCAGAAACGGAAACGTCCGCTTTCCGCGGCTGAACAGTCGCGGCCCCATTGAAGCCAGCCGCCGCGGCGATCCGCTGCAGCAGCTCGACGGCCTCTTTCCGCGGCTGAACAGTCGCGGCCCCATTGAAGCACGATCGAGGACGTCAACGCAAGAGAGTACGACAAGCTTTCCGCGGCTGAACAGTCGCGGCCCCATTGAAGCGACCCGAGACGCCCGCACTTGATTAGCCTGGCGGACCCGCTTTCCGCGGCTGAACAGTCGCGGCCCCATTGAAGCCATTACTTCCACCTCCACCATGTTATTCGCCACGGGCTTTCCGCGGCTGAACAGTCGCGGCCCCATTGAAGCGCATCCATTACGCCGCAGGAGATCTTCAGGACGCGATTCTTTCCGCGGCTGAACAGTCGCGGCCCCATTGAAGCCTGATCGCCATGATCGTGTTCAGCTTCGCTTGCCCCTTTCCGCGGCTGAACAGTCGCGGCCCCATTGAAGCCCGGAATGTCTGACGGGGTATCGGCGACTGAAGGGCATCTTTCCGCGGCTGAACAGTCGCGGCCCCATTGAAGCCGTCGTGGGGTGGGAATCCCGCTACGACGGCGAGATTGCTTTCCGCGGCTGAACAGTCGCGGCCCCATTGAAGCCCGGTTCCGCCCAGCAGCTTCGTGCCAGTGTTGTCCTTCTTTCCGCGGCTGAACAGTCGCGGCCCCATTGAAGCGCGGCGATCGCTCGATTCGCCACGCCGACAAGCCCGCTTTCCGCGGCTGAACAGTCGCGGCCCCATTGAAGCCTTTGCGTTGTCGACAGTGTCGGCAGTTCATTGTGGGCTTTCCGCGGCTGAACAGTCGCGGCCCCATTGAAGCACTTGATTCAGATGGAGATTCACTTGATTCAGATGGCTTTCCGCGGCTGAACAGTCGCGGCCCCATTGAAGCTTGGGAACACTACGGTGAAAGCCCTATTGGTGGGCAGCTTTCCGCGGCTGAACAGTCGCGGCCCCATTGAAGCCGTACCGTGTGTCCCAGTCGCCCAGCCGAGGCAGCGGCCTTTCCGCGGCTGAACAGTCGCGGCCCCATTGAAGCAACGTGCATTGATACATGAATTCATGATATCAGATGCTTTCCGCGGCTGAACAGTCGCGGCCCCATTGAAGCGATGCGTCCTTCGTGTTCACTACTCGCTCGACCGTACTTTCCGCGGCTGAACAGTCGCGGCCCCATTGAAGCAATGCGGCCCGTCACGAAGGCGTCACGCACTACGCCCTTTCCGCGGCTGAACAGTCGCGGCCCCATTGAAGCCACGTGCACGGTCTCGGCTACTCTGGCCTGTGGGGTTCTTTCCGCGGCTGAACAGTCGCGGCCCCATTGAAGCCGCCCGCTTGCGGCCCTGCTTGACGGGTCCGAAGCCTTTCCGCGGCTGAACAGTCGCGGCCCCATTGAAGCGTCGACCAACTCCTCCAGCGTCCGGCCCTCGCCGCGCCTTTCCGCGGCTGAACAGTCGCGGCCCCATTGAAGCCCGCCAGATGTGCGTGATCGAATCCACAATCAGGATCCTTTCCGCGGCTGAACAGTCGCGGCCCCATTGAAGCCCGATGGACAAGTGGGTTGTCGAGAACTACCGAGACTTTCCGCGGCTGAACAGTCGCGGCCCCATTGAAGCCACAGCCCAGCGAGAACGATCACGCCGAGCACGAAGCTTTCCGCGGCTGAACAGTCGCGGCCCCATTGAAGCAAGCAGGCCAATCGCCCCCCACCTCTCGATGTCGAGGCTTTCCGCGGCTGAACAGTCGCGGCCCCATTGAAGCGTCTGGGCTTCCTTCCCACTCAATGGCCGCCGCGACTTTCCGCGGCTGAACAGTCGCGGCCCCATTGAAGCCTCGCGTCACTGCTTGACGCCTTTTAGCACTTCTGCCTTTCCGCGGCTGAACAGTCGCGGCCCCATTGAAGCCGGACGATCGACGGAGTGGCGGCAACGATCATGGCCCTCTTTCCGCGGCTGAACAGTCGCGGCCCCATTGAAGCACGTAAGCAGTTGCGCCGGGGGGCAGGCGAGGCGACTGCTTTCCGCGGCTGAACAGTCGCGGCCCCATTGAAGCACCTGATACCGTGCCTTCCACTACGCCCCGCTTTTGCCTTTCCGCGGCTGAACAGTCGCGGCCCCATTGAAGCAAGCGTCCACTTACTACCATCAGTAAGAGTAACTGGGCTTTCCGCGGCTGAACAGTCGCGGCCCCATTGAAGCGATGGCGACGAAAAAATTGATCCGCAGAAGTTGACCCTTTCCGCGGCTGAACAGTCGCGGCCCCATTGAAGCTGGATCGCGGCGACGACCTCTTCCCAGGTGTTCAGGCTTTCCGCGGCTGAACAGTCGCGGCCCCCTTGAAGCGGGCGAATATCTGGCGTGGGGAGTTGATTGGGGGGTTGCGGCGACTACCATGCAATTCTGGGCAGTGGGTGACTCGATTTAGGACTTCATGGGCGTGTCAACGCGTCAGCGGGTGGCTGGCTTGGCGACGCGGAGGCAGGTTTGGGCCGCAGTTGGTCGTGTTTCCTGGACGTGATTTTCTGTTGACAGGACAGCTCAACGGGGAAGGAGTCTGCCGGAGTTTTCGGATGCCCACCGCTTACGGTTATCTGCGTGTGAGTTCGGACGCACAGGCGATTTCGGGTCTGGGGTTGGATGCCCAGTTGCAGCGGATCCAGGCCGAACAAGCGCGGTTGCAGGCGGCCGGGGTGACCGTGGGCTGCGTGTATCGAGACGAGGCGGTGAGTGCGGTGCGTCACGCCATGCGTGAGCGGCCGGGTGGTCGGGCGTTGGACGCGGTGGTCCGGGCCGGGGACCACGTGTGCATCGCCATGTTGGACCGCGCGTTCCGCACTCAGCGGGACGCGGTGGTTACGCTGGAGGCCTGGTTGGCTCGGGGGGTGGTGGTCCACCTGCTGGACATCGGCGCCGACACGTCGACGCCGATCGGCCAACTGACCGTGGGCATTCTCGCAGCCGTGGCCCAATGGGAATCCCAGCGGATGGGCGAACGCATCCGTCAGGCGAAGGCGGTCCAGCGTCGCGCGGGGTGCTCCACCAATGGCCGGGCTCGCCTTGGTTATCGCCTGGTCCGAGGCGGTCATCTGCGTCCCGATTCGCGCCAGCGGCGGATCCATCGGTCGATCGCGAGGTTGCGGGGCAAGGGCTGGTGTCTGCGCGAGATCGCCGAGCATCTCAACCGCGCGTCGCGGTTCCGCCCCGCTGCCCGCCGCTGGAACTGTCAGGCGATCGCCCGCGTTCTGTGCGCCCGCCGGGCAGGTTATCCGTGAGGCGGAGAACGGGGTGCGACGCCGCCGGAGGTCAGGGACAACCGGCACACCGCGTGACGCGGCGCGGCCGGCTTCCGCCAAGGTTCACCAGCGGAAGAAACGGTACGGGTCGGGGACGTGGTTGCCTTCGCACAGTCGGAACAGATCGGCCTGCAATTGGCCGCCTTCGTGGTCGCAGTGCAGGTACGCTTACCTGGTCTTGAACACCGCTCCACGCTGGCGAGCAGCGTGGTGGCGAAGCGGCCGATTTCGTGGAGATAT
>Ga0123332_1000762_pt1 | contig 32422 bp, 29 predicted proteins | sample BioC12SIPDNA_4_FD_89958 | JGI IMG/M metagenome (GOLD analysis project Ga0123332, IMG submission 89958) | Anaerobic biogas reactor microbial communites from Washington, USA - Biogas_R2_A C12 SIP DNA | ecosystem: Engineered > Bioreactor > Anaerobic > Unclassified | place: Washington, USA... | reverse complement strand
TGAAGCTCTTCCTGCGGGTCACGCGCGGCCCGGACTTCCGCCTGAGGCGCGTCGTCCGCGCCGTTTATGAGTCACCCGGCGCGGGCGCTGAGGAGCGGCTCGTGTGGACCGGCGACGACCGGGGGACGTACTCGCGGCAAGCCGAGAGCGTCCTGGTGTCGCCCGAGGTGGAGCGGGCGCACCTGGCGTTCCTGGAATCGCTGCAGGCGCGACGGCTGCGCGCGCTGCTCGACGTGCGACGTGCGGTCGTCGAGGACCTGTAGTATACTCCGGCTACCCCACCTGGGCGCCTGTATAAGCCGCCTCGGCGCGGGCTGCCGTAAAATCCTACCGATGGAGGTTCTGGAACAGACCTATGAGCGAAGAGATCGAGTTTGTTTCGAACTACAGTGACATGAGCACGGACCGCGGGTTCCAGTTCGAGCTCTACTGCAACCGCTGCGGATCTGGCTACCGCACGTCCTTCAAGGCGTGGGCCGTGGGCACGGCGAGCTCGGTGCTGGAGACCGCCAGCAGCCTGTTCGGCGGGATCTTCAACTCGGCAGCCAACGTGGGCGAGCGCGTGCGCTCTGCCGCGTGGCAGAAGGCCCACGACGAGGCGTTCAAGGACGCGCTCGACGATCTGCGGCCGCAGTTCATCCAGTGCCCGCGGTGCTCCTCGTGGGTCTGCCGCAAGAGCTGCTGGAACGAGCGGCGCGGCCTGTGCAAGGAATGCGCGCCCGATGTGGGCGTTGAGATGGCTGCGGCGCAGGCCAGCCGGACGACCGAGGAGATCTGGGCGCACGCGGCGATGGCGGAGGAAGACAAGAAGCTGGGCAAGGAGCACTGGCGCGAGGGTATCCGCGCGACGTGCCCCAACTGCGAGGCTCCGCTCGATTCGAACGCCAAGTTCTGCCCGGAGTGCGGTGCCAAGGTCAAGGTGGACAACCGCTGCCCCAACTGCAAGGCCAAGGTCGCGCCCGGGGCCAAGTTCTGCCCGGAGTGTGGTACAAAGCTGGGCCAGGGCTAGCGCCGCGCATCCATCGTAGACTAGCGGGCCAGGTGGTAGGGCACGTCGATGATCGTGCGCTGGTAGCCCAGGACGCGACGGCGGAAGAGCAACGCCGTGCGGATCGCGCTGGCGGTGTGGTTGTGCAGCACGCTCTGCCACCACCGCGCCGGCACGACCTCCGGCAGGATGACCGTCGCGAGTTGTCCATCGGCGGCCGCGCGGTCGGCCTCGTCCAGGTAGGTGAACAGCGGTTTCAACACCGACCGGTAGGGCGAGGGGACCGTCACCAGCGGCACATCGGGCAGGCACGTCTCCCACAAGGCGCGAATTGTCTGCGCGCTGTCCGGCTCCAGCTCGACGTAGAGCGCCGTCACCTGGGTCGAGATCGATCTGGCGTAGGCGATCGCCTCGATGACGCCCGGGTGGACGCCCGAGACCGGTATAACCACACGCGGCTCCTGCCGCGGGGGGCAACTGGCTTCCTCAGCTCGGATGTGCAGTTGCTGCCGGACTGCGTGGTAGTGGCTGCGGACCTGGAGGAAGAAAACGACCAGGGCTGGTATGAGGATGATGGTCAGCCAGGCGCCCTCCAGGAGCTTGCTAGCACCCACGATGAGCACCGTCGCACCGGTTGCCAGCGCTCCGATCGCATTGAGCATGGCCCGGACCTGCCATCCTCGCCCGCGCTCGCGCCACCAGTGGACGATCATACCCGCCTGGGAGAGCGTGAAAGCGAGGAAGACACCGACGGCGAACAGCGGGATGAGCGCGTGGGTGTCGGCGCCGAAGGTAATGATGAGAACACCCGTTGCCAGGCTCAGGAGCGTGATGGCGTTGGTGTAGACCAGGCGGTCCCCCAGCTGTCGGAGCTGGTGAGGCAGGAAGTCGTCGTGGGCCAGGACCGCTGCCAGGCGCGGGAAGCCGGCAAAGCTGGTGTTAGCCGCCACGGCCAGGATCAGCATCGTAACGATCTGGACAAGCCAGTGCAGCATGCCCTCGCCGACCACGCGTCGGGCCAACGCAGAGAGGATCGTCTCCTCGGCGCCGGCGGTCACGGTTAGCGCTTGCGTCAGGCTGACACTTCCCGCAAAGAGCAGCGCCATCAGGATGGCCATCGCGATAAGGGTGCGTGCGGCGTTTCTGGATTCCGGTGGGCGGAATGCCGGCACACCGTTGCTGATGGCCTCGATGCCGGTGAGCGCTGTGCAGCCCGAGGCAAAGGCCCGCAGAGCCAGTGCCGTCGTCAGCGGCTCGGTGGCAAGCGGGGCGGGACCGCCTGCCGGTGCGCTGCCGGTGATCAGCCGGACCGCGCCCACGATCAGCATGCCCAGGTAACCCACGACAAATAGGTAGACCGGCACAGCCATCGCCGTGCCGCTCTCCCGCGTGCCACGCAGGTTGATCAAGGTTATGACGCCCAGCAGCAGCAGCGAGATGATCACCCGGTAGGGCCAGAGGGCCGGAAAGGCCGAGGCCACTGCCGCAGTCGCCGCAGTGAGGCTGACTGCAGCAGTCAGCAGATAGCCGATCAGCAAGGCTGCTGCGGCGACCAGGCCGGGAAGCGTGCCCAAGTTGGCGCGCGTGACGGCGTAGGATCCGCCGCCTGAGGGGTAGGCGTGGACCGTCTGCAGGTAGGACAGGGCCACGAGCACCAAGAGCAGCGTGATCGCGATGCCGATGGGCAGCGTGAGGCGCAGCCCGGCGCTCCCGGCGACGACAAGCGCCAGGTAGATCTCCTGGTTGGCATAGGCGATTGATGACAGGGCGTCCGGTGAGAAGGCCGCCAGCGCTTGGACGTTGCTCAACCGCTCGCCCGCCAGCGCATCGGTCGGCAGGGGATCGCCGACGACCCAGTGCCTAATGCGAGTCCACATGGCTAGCCTCCTCTGAGTCGTGAACGTGGGCGTGACTGGCGATGGGCGTGCCGCAGTAGGGACAGACCCGCCACGGACGGACCAGTGGGTGGTTGCACGCGGGGCAGCGGTAGGCCGGCTCCAGGTCGGAAAACTTGGGCGGGCGGGTTGCGTGGATGGCCAGCATGATCAGGGCGGCAATGTGACCTGCCGGGATCATGAGGACCACCAGCCCGATCAACACGATGCCCAGGATGTCGGTCGCCGCCATAGGCCGGCTGTCGTCGCACCAGAAGCAGTAGTCGCGCAGGCTCTCGCCGCGCTCGTAGGGCCGGAACCCGCGGGCCAGCGGCCCACGGTTCAGGGCAACGAACAGAAGTGTCACGACGAGAATGCCCGTCGCGATCGCTACGTATGCCAGTCGTCTGCGTCTGCTCACAGGATGATCCCTCCACATTCCAGTTTGCGGTCAGTGGTCGGCGCGCGGTGGGCTGCACGCCACTCGTCTACGAGGATTGCGTATAGCGCGGTGTCCCACCAGCGGCCCTTCATCCAGCGGTTCTGGCGGAGCAGGCCCTCGCGCCGCATGCCGAGTTTCTCCAGCACGTGGGCCGACGCGGTGTTGTCTGCGATACACTCGGCCCAGATGCGGTGCAGGCCCAGCGCGCCGAACCCGAACTCAACCATCGTGGCGGCGGCCTCGGTGGCATAGCCGTGGCCCCACTGCCACGGGGCCAGTTCGTAGCCGATGTCGCCCTCGACGGCTTCGGCTGCGTCCATCCGAACGCCGCAGTTGCCGATTAGCTCGCGTGTGGTGCGCAGGGTGATGGCCAGCTGGAATCTCGTTCGCGGCGCGGCCTGCTGCTGCGCGATGAAGCGCGTGACGAAGGCCTGTGCCTGGGCCGGTGTGACTCCGTCCCACGGGTAGTAGCGCAGATAGCGGGCGTCGGACTGGTAGGCATACACCGCGTGCCAGTCATCCGCGATGAACTCGCGGAGTTGCAGACGTGCGGTCGTGAGCTCCATAGCACGAGCTCCCGCGGCCTAGCTGGCGACCAGCAGAGCAGCGATGTCGGGGTGGTTGCTAGCCAGAGCGGTATCGCGTGGGGTCTGGCCATCGTCGTTGGCGGCGTCGGGATCGGCGCCATAGTCGAGTAGGCGCCGAACCATCTCGGCGTGGCCGCGGGCGGCCGCCTGGTGGAGCGGGGTCCAGCCGCCTGCTTGCCTCACATTCACCGCTGCACCCGCCGCCAGGAGCATATCGGTAACCACCATCGCCACGGTGTCGTCGTCGTGAGCGACGGCGCTGTGCAGCGGGCGAACCCGTGTCGCGTTCGCGGCGGGCGTGTTGGGGTCGGCACCGTGGTCGAGCAGATAGCGGAGGGTCTCGGGATGGCCGAAGAACGCCGCGAGCCCGGCCGGTGTGAAACCGTCCGGCGACGTCGCATTGGCGGTCGCTGCACCGGCGGTGATCAGCTCCGCCACGCGCGCGGTTCGTCCCAGGGCCGTGGCCTCCCAGATGGTGAGCGCCGGCGCGTGGCCGGCGATCATCTCCGCGATTCTCCGGTGCCCATAATAGACGGCCAGCAGGATCACGGAGCGCCCGTCTGCGTCGCAGGTCAGGGCCAACGCCGGCTCGCCGGCCAGCAGTGCCGCGACGCGCTCACCTTTGCCGGCCTGGATTGCTTCGAGGAGTTCTGCTTGCGTTGCCATTGTTATCCTCCCGGGCCTCGCGCGGTTATCCTGACACGGGATGCTGCGAACGGATAGAGAGCAGGGGCGATCAGTCAGGTCACGCTGGCCTCGTTCTCTACCGGACCGTGTTCGTCGCCCGACTCCGCGGTTGTCTTGGGCGAGACCAGCACCTTGTCGATACGGCGTCCATCCATATCGACGACCTCAAAGCGCAGGCCGTGCGATGTGAAGTACTGGCCTTCAGCGGGGATGCGGTCCAGCTCCGACATCACGAAGCCGCTGACGGTCTGGTAGCCCCGGTACGTCTCGCCCATTTGCTGCTCGAGGTTCAGCAGCTCCCATAGCAGGTCCACACGCATCAGCCCATCGACCAGCCAGGAGCCGTCCTCGCGTTGTACGGCCTGAGGCTCCTCGGGCTCGCCTTCGGCCGGGATGTCGCCCACGATTGCTTCGAGGATGTCCATATCGGTGACCATGCCCTGCACGCTGCCATACTCATCGGTCACGAGCGCGATGTGGTTACCCTCTGCTTTGAACAATTCCAGGACGCGCAGGGTCGACATGCTCTCCGGCACGAAGAGGACCGGGCGGAGGCACGCACGGATGTCAAAGGGATCGCCACGCAGGTGACGGACGACCATGTCCTTTGTGTAGAGGATGCCGAGCACGTTATCCGCGTCGCCCTCGATCACAGGGAAGCGCGAGTGCTGGGCCTCCAGCAGGACCTGCCGGATCTCGTCCTCGGGATCCTCGAGGTCAATCCACCGAACCTGCGGTCGCGGCGTCATGAAGGCATCGACGCGGCGCTCGTCGAGGCGCAGGACGCTCTCGATCATGTCCTGCTCGGATTCCTCGAAGACTCCCAGCTCGGTCCCCTGCTCGACCAGGACCTCGATCTCCTCAGGCGTGACGTCGGGGATGCTGGAGGGCTTGATGCCGAGCAACCGCAGGACGGCATTGGTCGAGGCGTTGAGCAGCCAGACGACAGGGCCGGCGAGCGTCGCGAGCGCGCGCATGGGCCCGGCGATGGCTGCCGAGATGCGTTCGGCATCGTTGAGCCCCAGCCGTTTGGGAACGAGCTCGCCAATAACCAGCGAAAGATAGGTGACGCCGATGACGATCACGGCTGTCGCGAGGGCCTGTGCGTAGCGACGCAGCACCTCGAACCGACTGAGCCATGCCGCCAAGGCTGTGGCAAGGGTTGCTTGCCCGAACGCGCCCGCGACGATGCCGATGAGCGTGATGCCGATCTGAATGGTGGCGAGAAACCGCCCCGGCTCCAGTGCTAGCTCCAGCGCCGCGCGGGCCTTGTCGTCACCCGCATCGGCTGCCTGTCGCAGACGCGCCTTGCGAGCGGAGACCACCGCGATCTCGGACATCGCCAGTACGCCGTTGACCACGGCGAACAGGACTATCATCAGAACTTGCCAGACCGGATCCACACTGACTTCCTTCCGCTGACCGTCGCAGCTATATTGTACCGGAAAACCACGATAGGGTCGCCCAGGGCTCGCCCATGGTGACAGAGCGTTAGGCCTCCGACGCAGGCTCCGCTGTGACACTGGCTACCAGTGCCTCGACCGCGTCGATCAGCGCCGCCAGCCGCTCGTACTGCGCTTCTGCGGCACCGTCGTCGTTCCCGGGGTAGAGCGCGGCCTCGACGCCCTCGATGAAGCCGGTCGGCACGAGGTCGAATTGCTCGACGAAAACCAGGTTGTTGCCGTCGCCGGCGTAGTAGGTCTCGTTGAGCGCAAAGAGGATCTGCATCAGGTCGTGCACCAGCCGCGCCGAGAGTCCGGCCAGGAAGACGACATCGCGCCGGGCCACCTTGTGACGATAGTGGTAGTCCTGGCGCCAGTAGCGCACCGAGGCGAGGTGCTTGTCGAGGACGGCCTGTTTTAGGCGCGGCGGGTATGTGGCCAGCTGCGCGCGCCAGCCGGCCAGGACGCCGTAGGGGTCATCGATCACCATCTGGTTGTAGACGTCGGTGAGAATGTGATAACCCCAGATGGTCCAGACCAGATCCACGGGAACGCCCTCGCCGATCACCCAGCGGTCGATCTCTTTCTCGATGTCGCCGATCGTGCGCACCCAGCAGCCGTCGATCGTGTAGCCCGCGGCAGCCCAGCGATCGATGGCCGCCTGCAGCGTGGCGTAGGCAGCCCGGTTTGCCTCGGGGGTGGGGAGCCGTCGCTCGCAGAAGAGCCGGAAGTCGAGATCCGACGAGCGGTCGAAGGTCCCCTTGCCGTAGGAGCCGCCGATAGAGACGGCGTAGCGCCCCTGGCCCAGCGCCTTGCAGAGGGGCAGGAGGTCGTCAATCACGGGTTGGAGATGGGAAGGGACGGTTGCTGGCATCAGGGCAGGTTCCTTTCGGCGGGCTATACAGCCCACAAGACCTCATCTGGGCAGGTAGTCCTCTCGTACCGGGGAGAAGACCTCGACAATGACACTATCCTCGAGCACCTCGACGGCGTGTTCCACATGGCCCGGGATGCACCAGGCGTCACCGGCGGTGGTTTCGTATTCTACGCCATCGATCGTGAAGATCATGTGACCGGTTACCAGATATCCGGTCTGCTCGTGTGGATGGGCGTGAAGCGGGAGGTTGCTCCCGCGGCTTAGCAGGAAGCGACCCATCGACGTGAGGGCGCCCCAACAGAGCATCTGCATCTGGACGCCAGGCCGTAGTTCGCGATAGGTGTCTGCGTCGTATTTCCGGAACATCACTATCCCTCCGATCTGCGGTTGCGTTGCCATGGCCAGCGGCCGGTCGTCTCGACCTCCAGCGTGAAGCTGAGGAAGGTGCGGACGAGGATGATCAGCGCGAGCGAGCTGACGTTGCGCGCGGTTGGCGAGAGTGTTACGGTTGCGACGATGTCCGCGGCTACGAGAAACTCCAGCCCCAGCAAGATTATCTGGCCGAGGTGCTCACGGAAGCGTTCGTACTGCGAGAGGGCGATTCCGTGGCGGATGACCCGGCGAATGAAGGACGCAGCGGCGATCACGGCGCCCAGCATGATTATGGCCATCCCCGAGCCCTCCAGGACCAGCACGACCCAGTCGACGATCGGATGGAGCGGTGTGGTGTCCTGCATCTGCTCCTCAGGTGGCGTGGACGGATCGATGGCACAGCTTGCCAGTAGCAGGGCAACCAGCGTCAGAATGCTTCCCAGCTTTGCGTAGCGTCTCATCGCCAGTCACCTACCTTTGGTTGACGACCGTGGCGGACCACTGCGTGACCGTACCTGTCACGAGCTCAATCGGCTGGAGCGCCGGCACACCCTTGCGTCCCAAGATGCCAGCCGCCATACCTACAGGCGAGCGCATCTCACTCAGCGAGCTTCCCGATGCGTCACGTCACGGGTAGCTGCTCTGCCTCTACGGCTCCGCCGTCGGCAACTGGCTCAGCCGGGGCGGGCGGCTCCTGCACGGCGACGGAAGCGATCCCGGCGCCGATCCAGCGATGGATCTGCGCGATCTCATGGTCGCCCAGATCCATCTGAGCGCGACGGCAGAGGTTGATGGTGTTACGTACCAGGGCCTCGGTGAGCTGCTCGACCGTCTCGGTGTCCTCACCGAAGCGGTGGCCGGCGTAGGAGATGCCCGTGAGCGCGAAGTTGACGTGCTTGCGGGCAATGGGCGCGCCCCGCTCAACGCAACGGTCGCGGACGGTCTTGGATGTGCGCGTCATTTGGTACCCGTTCTCGTTGATCTCACGCGCCAGTTCGCGCAGCAGCACGGCGTAGTGCTCGGGCAGCAGATAGGGTGTGTCGGTCAGGCGGTTGATCTTCTGAGCAAGCAGCGCCAGCTCGGGGTATGCCTCCTGGAAGGTGTCTTCGTTGCGCGGTGGCTCGTGTTGCTGAGGATCGTAGACGTAGCCGGGCATCACCGAGGAAAGCGCCAACGTACCCAGGTCGAGTGTCTCGAGCATGACTTTGAAGGAGCCCGCGCCCAGCCAGTTGGTCTCCTGCATCCGCGGGAAGCGTTGGCTGATAAGTTGGGCCAGCTTCGCCATTGTGACCGGGTCGGCGGCCTTGGCGACGAAGCGCACGATGAACTGCGAGGCCTCGGCCCGCAGATCCTGGATGTCGGTGTCGGTATCGTCGAAGGTTGCCGGTTCTTGCTCGTCGGTCGGCGTCTGGCGCAACACCACCCGCCAGGGATCCTCCTGGGTGATGGCGAGGTCGTCGCGGCAGTCGATGATCGCCTCGGTTAGCGAACGCAAGGAGTAGAAGCCGAGCCAGTGGTTGCTCTGGCGAAACTCGGGGAACTCCTTGTAGACGCTGGGCAGGTCGCTGGCCTGGATGCCGCCAGGGCGATGCGCCGCGGTCTGCAGGTGGGTCGCCATTTCGTTGAGCAGCAACTTCTTGGGCTTGCTCACGACGCCTGAGAAGGGCTCGGGCATATCCTCGTCAAGCAGGTCGACGTCGAGCGCTTCTTTGATGAAGGTGTCGGTGGGAATTAGGTAGTCGCAGGCGGCCTTGTAGGCCGGCGAGATGTAGCCAACCGACAGGACGGCGCTGAGGCGATCGTTGCCGCGGATGCGCAGCAGCAGCGGCGTGAAGTCCGAATCGCCCGAGAGCAGGATGAACTCGTCAAAGTGGATGGGGTCTCCCAGCGTGTCGAGCACATCCATGACCAGGTGAATGTCCGTGCTGGTCTTCCCCTGGCTCGTCAACGGTGGGCAATCGACCACCTCGAAGGCCGAACGGATGAAATACGGCCTGTATTTGCCAAAGCCCGTCGGGTTGAGGTAGCAGCGACGGATGAGAATCCGGCGAGCGGTGACCGGCGAGTCTATGTAGGTGAAGGGCATCTGCTGCTCGAGCCAGAGCAGCCACTCATCGGGATTGGTCGCGAAGCATTCGGCGAGCACCCGATCCTGCTGAAACAGACTTATGAAGATGTTGTCAAAGTCCACAAACAAAGCCGAGCGCAGCCATCGAGGGCCACCCATCATGGTCATACTGTCGTTCCTCACTTTCATCACTCCGGACGCCAAGAACGCGGAAACACCTTCCGGGTTCAAACAAAAGGCTCGGGAACGCACAGGCGGTACGCAACACCGACCGGCAATGGAGAAGGTCTGAAATGCGGCCCGCACCCTGAGCCGCCAATTAGTATACGCCCAGCCACGGCGGCGTCAACCCCAGTTGCGCGGCGGCACCAGGCGACATTTGTTGGCCTCCAGGCCCGCTCTCTGCGACTGGGCGTCGAGCGCCCCTGCTGTGGCGACGCAGACCCTTGTTGTGGTCCGCTCGTAGTATAATCGTGCGCGATGCCACACACAACGTCCTCCACTGAACGACCGCTCCTGGCCGAGGATGCCGTACGCGGGAGCCTGGCGCAGGCGATCTGGCGCCTGGCCTGGCCTATCACGCTGAGCCAGGCGGTCTTCATGGTGCCCGGGTTGTATGACTCGTACTGGCTTGGGCGGTTGGGGGCAAGTGCGCAGGCTGCTGCCGGATTGGCGATGTCGGTGCGCGTCACGCTGATCAGCGTGTTGATGGCCCTAAGCGGGGCTAGCGGCGCTGTGGTGGCGCGCTATGTCGGTGCGAACGATCGTCGCAACGCCAACCTGGCCACACTGCAGGCCGTGATCTTGATGACGGTCAGCTCGGCCGTGTTGGGCGTGTTTGGCTATCTGCTGGCCGAGCCCTTGCTGCGCCTGGCCGGTGCGGATGCTGAAGTTCTGCCCCTGGCCGTACCCTACGCGCGCATTGTCTTTGCGGGTCTGATCGGGATGGAGCTGCTGCCGAGCATCGGGGGCATGGTCAATACCGCGGGCGCGCCTCAGGTCCGCCTGACGGCGACGCTGTGGATGATGGCGGCGCAGGCGCTGACGCAGCCGTTCCTGTCACGGCGCTTCGGCATCGTTGGCGCGGCGGTCGCCGTGGTGGGAGCGAACGCGGTGGGCGCCGCGTGGGAGGTGGCCGTACTGCTGCGGGGCCGTGCCACGGTGCGCATTGACGTCCGCGATCTGCGCCTGGACCTCCCGATGATGGGCCGGATCGTGCGCATTGCGCTGCCGGCGGTGGTGCAGCGCGGTGCCCCGAATCTCGCGACCTCGCTGCTGTTCCGGCTGATCTCGGGGCACGGGGCCGAAACCCTGGCGGCCTGGGTGGTCGGAAGCCGCGTCCTCGGCGTCATACAGGTTCCGGGCGTAGGAATCTCCGGCGCTGCCGCGGCGATGATGGGGCTGAACCTGGGCGCGCGGCAGATCGGAAGAGCACGGGATGCCGTCCGGTGGACCGGTCGCGCCGCGGCGGCGGTGTCGGTTGGCCTGATGGTGATCCTTTGGGTTGCGGCGCCGAGGGTGCTGGCGTGGTTCAACCTGGAGCCCGCAGCCCTGCCTGCCGGTATAGCGATACTGCGGTGGTTGAGTTTTGGCAATCTGCTGCAGACCGTCACCCTGGTCTACGACGCGGCACAGGTCGGGGCGGGTGACACGCTCTCGCCCATGCTCGCGAACCTGGCGGCTCTGTGGCTGGTGCAGCTACCGCTGGCCTGGCTGCTTGGGAGGGCTATGGGGCCGGGTCCACAGGGCCTTTGGTTGGGCCTGGTGGTAGGGTGGGCGGTTCAGGCGACCCTGATGGTCGGGCGCTACCGCGCGGGCCGCTGGCGGACAATCTGGTGACAGAAGACTGCGCCAGTCTCGATGCCGAGACTGGCGCAGTGCGTGGTTGGTTGATAAGAGCCTACGGCTTCCGCGGCTCTTTCTGATCCTTGGGCTTCTTCTTTTTCATCGACTTGCGGTCTCGCTCGCCGCCTTTGTCCTTGCTCTTGGCCATCGTGCTATCCTTTCTCTCTGAGTTCCGTATGCAGTATCGCCTGAATGCGCCCTTTGACAAGCGGCGGTGTCTCTGTTCGGCCGTGACTGCCGGACGCCACGCTGTCGCCCCAGGAGGCCAGCTGTGACGTGCTCAATGGGCGTTCGCTGAAGATGCGCGTGGCAAGTCCCGACCGGTCTGTGGAAGGGCTCTTGCCAGCGTATCAGCCTCCCCATGGGGCTAGTCATCGGCCTCTGCCGTGTCAACGCAGTCGGGATTCAGCGCTGCGAAGCGGCGGTGGAACTCGGGACTGTAGAAACGGACGCGCGCCCCGCCGGTGACCTGGCCCGGCATGTCCGATGGACTGGCGTAGCCGGGTGGTGCTTCGCCTGCGAGCCGGCGCAGCAAGCGCGCCTTGACCCCCGTTCGAGTCGCGATCCAGTACAGAGTCCAGAACGACGTCACCGCGGCGATGACTGCCCCGAATCCGAATGCCAGCCAGTCGCCATCAGGATAGCGCGGGTTGAGCCCCCAAGCCGCGAGCGCCACACCTATGGCGATGGCCGGGATCAGCAGGATCAACTGAAAGCGGAGGTCGGCCTGATGGAGCGCTTGCGCGTATGCAAGACATGGGGCGCAGACAGGCAAGGGCAGATTGACGTGGAGTTGAATCCACAGGTGATGGCCCGTCAGTCTGACGTCAAGCACGTGGTCTCCTGCACGCCGTCCGCACCACGCGCAGAGCGCGGGGATCCGGGCTTTGCGACGTTCGTGTACCGAGCGATGCGTCCTCATGCTGTCTCTCCTGTCACGGCGCGGGGGCGGAGAGCCCGGGCACGAGCGATGAGACGATCAGAAGGACACCGGCGGCCGCGATGAAGACGGTGAGGGCCCACGCGAGGACATTCTGTGCCCTTGAGTTGCGCCACTCGCCCATGATTCCCTGGTTGTTGGCCAGCCTCAGGACGAGCACCAACAACACGGGAAGTAGCAGGGCGTTCATCGACTGGGATAGCCACATGATCGGGAAGAGGGGGACACCGGGAACGAGGACGATGATGACGCTCAGGACGATCATCCCGATATAGAGGCCGTAGAAGACCGGCGCGTCCTTCGAACGGTGGTTTAGCCCGCGCTCCCAGCCAAAGGCCTCGCAGACAGCGTAGGTGGTAGAGAGCGGCAGCACCGAGGCCGCGAGCAGCGATGCGCCGAGCAGCCCTGCCGAGAACAGGTAACGGGCGGCGGGGCCGGCAAGCGGCTCGAGCGCCATCGCCGCAGCGTCGGCCGACTCGACGGTGATGCCAACGACGTAAAGCGTAGCGGCGGTACAGATCACGATGAAGGCCGAGACCAGGTTGCCCCAAGCTGCGCCAAAAACGACGTCGGTTCGCGTATAGTTGTAGCGTTCGAGCGCGACACCTTTGTCGGCCACCGACGCCTGCATGTAGACAATGCCCCACGGCGCGATCGTCGTCCCGATTGTGGCAAGCACCGCCAGGACGTAGCCGGTATCGGCTTGCAGTGAAGGCGTGATGGCCTCCAGCGCGATCTGGCCCCAGGGCGGCTTGATGATGAAGGCCGAGACGACATAGCTGAGCGCTGCGAGGCTGAGCACCAACAGCGCCTTTTCCACGTAGGTGTAGCTCCCACGCAAGACCAGAAAGCCGACCGCCAGCGCTGCAATGGGCACCGTGATGTAGCGGCTGACACCGAGGAGCTCGGTGCCGGCGGCTATGCCCGCGAACTGCGCGATCGTCGTGCCGGTGTTGGCCAGGAGCAGACAGACCATCGCAAAGGCGGTGATGCGCACGCCGAATCGCTCTCGAATGAGGTCGGCAGTGCCCTTGCCGGTGACGGCGCCCATCCGCGCGGCCATCTCCTGGACGATCACCTCGCCCACGGTCACGACCAGGAGCAGCCACAGGAAGCTGTAGCCATAGCGCGACCCGGCCATGGAATAGGTGGCGATACCCGGGGCGTCGTTGTCGGCGCTGGCCGTGATCAGCCCCGGGCCTAGCAGGGTCAGGAAGATCCACAGGCGGCGCGCGATGCGTCCGAGCGAGTGCTTCAGGTTGGCCATGAGTTCCTCCTGAGGGGCTAAGAGAAGCGCGGCAGGCGCTTCTTCCACGCGGTGGGCAACACGGCGTCGATGGCGTCATCGACCGTGACAATACCGAGCATCGCTCGGGTCTCATCGCTAACGACGGGCACGGCCAGGAGGTCGTATTTGGCGATGAGGTACGCCACCTCTTTCTGGGGTGTGTAGGGTCCGACCGTGACCGGCGCATCGGCCGGCTCGGCGATCGCCTCGACCGGCTCTTCGGGCGGCGCAAGGACCAAATCGCGCAAGGTCATCACGTGCTGGAGCTGCTTCTCCGAATCCAGCACATAGACATAGTGCATAGACTCGTCCTCGCGCGCATCCTCGGAGCGGCGCAGATACTCGAGGGCTTCGCCGGCGCCCAGACCGGTGGGCACCCAGGCGAACTCGGTGGTCATGATCCCGCCGGCGGTGTCCTCGGGATAACCCAGCAGCGCAGCCACGTCGGCGGCATCCTCATTCTCCATCAGGTCCAGCAGGTTGCTGCTGGTGACGTCGGGCAGATCCGCCAGCAGGTCAGCGGCTTCGTCGGGGTCCATCTCCTCCAGGATGTCGGCAGCGCGCTCGGGATCCATGTGCGAGAGCACGGCGACCTGGACACCGGCGGGGCTTTCCTCCAGGGCGTCCGCCAGGGTCTCGTTATCCAGGCCAGTCAGGATCGCCTCACCGGTGGGGCGGTCAAGATCGTTGAGGATGGCGGCAATGTCGGCAGGAGGCAACTGGCTGATTTTGTCGCGCGAGATGCGCAGGCGCAACGGGTCGTCGCGGCTAAGCGGCGCGACGTCCTCCCAGGGGAGCGCGCCCTCGGGCAACGACCTACCGAAGGCCTTGGCTGCGGCGAGGATGGCGCCTTCCAGCCCCAGCCGGCGCAGGAGGCCACGCCCGCCGATGTCCACGCCGGTAAGGCAGTAGCGATCGCGTACGCGTGCCAGTTGCACATCGTTCACGCGCACCACCCGGCGCCCTTCGGTATCGACGATCTGGCGATCGAGGACGCGATCTGCCAGCCAGAGCTCGTCGCCCGTCGGATGATAGGGGCGGACCTGTTCGGCCGGCACGTTGAGGGTAATGCTGGGGAAGAGGCTGCTGATCTGGTCGGCGGCGATATGTTTCGGTGTACCGTCGCCGTCACGAAGGGCAAGCGCAAGGACAGGCGGGAAAGGGCTGTCGACGTGCCCTACAAGGACGTCCTGGCACCGCCCCACGGGACGCCCGAAAGCATCCCAGACTCGCTGATTCTGAACCTGGCTGAGGTATAACATAGCCGTGTCTCCTGTGATGGCTGTCTGGCAGACTGCACCCGAGGGCGCAGCGCATAGCCCGGCGCGGTGACACGCAGAAGGGGCCACAGAACGGTCTGTGGCCCCTTTGCCATTTGCTCAGGAGAGCACGGCTGGGATCAGGTCGTTCTGTATCTGGCCGCTAGCAGCACGGCACGCCCCGGTAAAGGCACCGCGTCCGGATTGGTACTGCTACCGCTGGCTTCTTCAGACTGTTCTGGCATTTCGGTTGGTTTTCGCCTCGTATGACGAGTGACTGTCAACTGGGATATGCGCGCGCCACCTTGGGGCGCACCCTATCTACCAGGACATTATACCCCAAAACCAGGGAGCTGCACGCAGCTCAGAGCCGCTCCCTCACGGTCTCCCAGGACTTGGTAACCAGGAAGCTTTCGTCCATATTCGACGTCATCCTCGCCAGCCGGTGCAGCGGCACGGTGAACGCGAGGACGTCGCGGGGCACGCACGGGCGCGCGGAGACGTCGAACATGCCCAGCACACAGCGCGGCTGCGCCGACTGACCCTCGGCATAGGGGTAACTGATGATGGACGCGCAGCCGGATCCCATCGGCGCGATCACGCCATGGGGGTCGCGACCATCGTAGTTGGCGAGGGTGAACAGCCCGGCAAGCACGTCCGGTGTGGCGAAGAAGATCGCAAGCTGTGGCGTTTCAGCGGCGGGCACTTGGTCCCAGCGCCGGAAGACCAGGTATGGGGCTGGCGCCTCAAAGGGTTGGGGCGTTACTGAGGAAGGTGTGTTGCAGACCACGATCCATGGTGCACCTCCGTGACCTTAGCTCTTGATAGAGACACCACCCCATCAGCAGCGTCTGAAGCGGCCGCCGGTCGCCCGGCCCGCTCTGGGCGTTGTCACACCATCGCCGGAATGCCAGGGCCGACGACGTGCCAGTGCATATGGGGCGTCACGCCCGGCGCAGCGGCGTTGGTGCGTACAAAGAATCCGGTCTCATCCAACCCGAGCGCGCGTGCAGTTTCCTGGACCGCGCGCACCATCGAGGTCAGCAGCTCCCCGTCGAGCGCTTGCGGGGCGAGGATCGACGCGACGTGTGCCTTGGGGATCACAACGACGTGGACCTCGGCCTTGGGCTCGGGGTGGTGGAACGCGAGCACGCGCTCGTCCTCCCAGACGCGCCGCACTTCCAGCTTGCCGGTCAGTACATCCTCACAGTACCAGTCTCGCTTGGCCATCGGGCCCTCCTTTCAAGGTCTGCGTCCGTCCGGTCCTGCTATCCGGGGTGAGGTTGCGGCTCGACGGGAAGCGTGACAGTGAACGTGGTTCCCTGACCGAGCACGCTCTCGGCGGTGATGGTGCCGCTGTGCGCCTCTACGATGGTCTGTGTCAATGACAGGCCCAGGCCCACGCCGCCGGGCTTGGTGCTGTAGAGCGGCTCGAAGATCCGTTCCAGATCTTCCGCAGCGATACCCACGCCGGTGTCGCTCACCGTCAGCCGCACGCCCGCGGTGCCGTCTGCGCTGGGGGCACGGGTTGTGGCGACGGTCAGTGTGCCGCCATTGCCCATCGCCTGGATGGCGTTGGTGGCCAGGTTGCGGACAACGCTCGTGAGTTGCTCGGCGTCTGCCGGCACAGGTGGCAGCGTGGCGTCCAGGTTGCACACGACTTCCACCCCGGCGATGTACTCCACCTGTCCGAGCGCGATTTCCACGAGGGCATTGAGGTCCGCGGGCTTCACTATGGGCGTCCGGGTGCGAGCAAATGAGAGGAGGCTGTGGATGATGCTATCTGCACGCGCGACCTCGTGTTCCAGAATGTCAAAGGTTTCTTTGATGTTAGGGTCGGGGTCGGGCATGGCCATCGATAGGTAGTAGGCACTGTTGCGGATGTTGCCCAGCGGGCCGCGCAACTCGTGACTGATCCCGCCGGCCAGGTGGCCCAGAACGGCCAGCTTCTCGCGACGGACCAGTTGCTCCTGGGCCGCCTGCAGCGCCGCCGTGCGCTCCCTGACCATCTGCTCCAACCGGTCGGAGTGCGCCTCCAGGGCCGCTTGCAGCCGGTGTCGTTCGGTGATATCGAGGAGCGAGGCCACACTGCGGTCGGTGCCGGGGATCATACCGATGCTCGCAAGGATCGCTCGCTCGTGGCCCTGCCGATCTACGAAGCGGAACTCGTACTCGCTTGGCGCACTGCCGGGGTTGGTGCGCCGCAGGTGGTGGTATGTCCGCAGGCGTTCCAGGTCGGCGGGCGCCACGAACTCACCCCAGGTGCGGCGCCCCTCCAGCTCTGACCTGGTGTAGCCGGACAGGCGTTCGAACTGGGCGTTGACCAGGGCAAGGGTTGTATCGGCCTCGGAGATGAGCATCGCGGTGCCGCTGGTCTCGAAGATGGTGCGATAGCGCTGTTCGCTTTCGCGCAAGGTTGCTTCGGCCTTACCTCGCAGGGCAATCTCCTCCTCCAGCCGGGCGTTGCTGGCTTGCAGGTGCGTCGTGCGTTCCTCGACGCGTGCCTCCAGCTCCGCGTGGCTGCGCGCGAGTGAGTCCGACATCGTGTTGAGCGCGGCGGTCAGCTCCTGGAGCTCCCGGCCCGGAGGAAGCGGAATGTGGGCGCCAAGCCGGTGGGGATCGGCTGCGATCTCCACGGCCTCACGGCGTATTCGCTCGACCGGCGAGACAAAGAGTCGCCGGGTGAGTGCGGACTGGGCGACGAACAGGCCGACGAGCAGGGCGGAGAGCACCAGCGACAGGTTCAGCGACAGACGGTCGGCGTTGGCGTAGGCTTCGGCAAGCGGGATGCGGATCGATATGGCAGAGACCACCTCTCCGACCTCCCGGCCGAAGCTGCGCTCGGGTCCATAGGCGGCGACCATGTCTGCAGGCGCTGCGTCGGGGGTGCTGTGACAGCGCAGGCATGCCTCTTCGATCACCTCACCGCGCTGGAGTGTGACGAAGGTTGGCTGACCATCGAGGGTGCGGACCAAGGACGCGTGCGTCAGCTCTGGATCGGCGTTAAGGCGTTTGATAAACGCGCGCTCGAATTCGTCCGCCTCATTCTCGGGGTTGCGGGCGTTGACCGCGCACTCCTTGTAGTAGTAGGGTGCAGGGTTTAGCGTGTGGAAATACTCGTCGATCTCACGCACGGCGTAGGTCGACGACATCCAGACGGGATCGAAGGCGTCGGACTGGAAGGTGTCGATCCACGTGAGGAGCGCCGGCTTGAGCTGGTGCGAGAAGTAGGTGTGGGTAGCCAGGTTGCGCTCAAGGATGATACGGGCTTTGGCTTCGGCCTCGGTCAACGCCTGCCGGCGCATCGAGCCGCGCACGAGGACGACCGCGGCGACGGCGGCGGCCAGGAAGATCAGCCCCACCGAGATATGGAGTGCAAGCCCCAAGCGCAGACTGCGGCGCTTGGGGCGCGGCGATGAAGGTGCATTCATGGTGTTATGAGTTCAGCCCAGTCGGTATCTCGATTGTGAAGCTGGTGCCCGTGCCCACTTTGCTATCCACCGTTATTGTACCCCCGTGGGTCTCTACGACCAGCTTCACCAGTGCCAGGCCCAGCCCGATGCCCTGGGCCTTGGTGGTGAAGAGCGGCTCGAATATGACGTCCAGGTTCTCCCGGGGTATTCCCACGCCGGTATCGGCAACCGTGAGGACCACGGCGCGTTGTCGTGGGTTGTGGCGCCCGGTTAGCGTCAATGTCCCTCCCTGGGGCATGGCCTGGATCGCGTTGGCGATCAGGTTGACCATTGCTTGGTCCAGCTGATCCGGATCGGCCAGCAGCGGCGGGAGCGATTCGGGCAGATTGACGACCGACGCGACCGTGGGGGGAATCGCCAGACGCCCCAGGGCAGAGGCGACCACCTCGGCGAGGTACACCGGGCAGCGGACCGGCGGCGACGTGCGGACGAAGTCAAGCAGGTTGGCGATAGTGCGTTCGGCGCGCGCGACCTCACTGTTCATCGTCTCCAGGACCTCCTGGATTTCCGGCGACTCGCGCATGGCCGGGCTCTCGCCTTCGAGAAGGAGCCCCAGATAGTACGCGCTGTTCTTGATGGCGCCCAGGGGATTGCGGAGTTCGTGGCTGATGCCGCCGGCCAGCTTGCCGAGCATGACGAGCTTCTCGTGCCGAATGAGAAGCTCCTGCATCCGGTTGCGTTCGGTGATGTCGTCAACGATCAGAAGCAGGTAGCGGTCGTCGCCAAGGCCGAAGGGAATGAGCCGGCAGTCGAGCCAGACCTCGCGCCCAAAGGACGTGACGACGTGGATCTCCTCCCGTCTCTCGGTCCCGCTGACTAGCGCCTCGTCCGCTGCTGCCCGCAGTCCCGACTCCTGCCATGAGGGAGTGTGCCGGAAGTTCTGCGCGAGCAACTCGTTGTGCGTGGCGCCGACAATCTGACCGGCGGCCTCGTTGGCGAGGACGCACTCGCCTGAGTCGCGATAGACGTTGATGCCGAACGGGGCGGCACGGATGATGGTCTGCGTGAGCGCGAGCGCCTCGATGATGCGCTCCTGGGCGGCGTGCGGATCGCGGGCGCCGCAGTCGTCAGCGGAGCCTCCGCGGTTGGGGTAGGCCGGCGGGGATTCGCGCAGTTGGCCGGGCTCCCGCTCCTGAATGCCTGTGCCCGAGGGACCGTCATTGACCCAGGCACGCTCGTCCTCACTGTCGGCTGGCGCATCGCTCAGGGCGTCGATCGATACCGAACCGGTGCCTTCGGTGCGGATCAATGCGCTGGCAAGTGCCTTCCGCAGCATGCGGATGGTGTTCTCGGCCTCGGCCAACTGCTGGTGCAGCTCTTGCTCTCCCGTCATAGGGCCCCCTTGTGCAGTGGTAAGCCGACGATCTCCCAGGGTGTGCGGGAGCCGGCCCACTCCGAAGACTGCATAGGCGTATAGCCGCTGGTGCTGTGATGCTCGGGAACCGCTTGCGAGTCGGCAGGGTCCAGGGAGACGCGCTCGGTGCGTGGGGGAAGCCGCAGCCTCATCGTCTTCCCAGCATCGGCCTAATGTGTGCAGGAGTCTAGCACATTGCGTTGAGAGCGCAACTGGCCGGATGGGGTGCAGACCCAGTCTGGCTGCGATGCACCCGGGGCAGCCGTCCCTTGCCCGGAGGTGCATCGCTCTCTACAATAGGGGCAGGAACGGTGACTGGCCAAAGGAGGGCTTGGGAGCTATGGACTTCTACACGGAGTTTGCCGCACACTACGAGGCGATCTTCCCCTTCAGTGAGACCGTCTACAGCTACCTGCGTCGCTACCTCCCGGCGCCGCCCGCGGCGGTGCTCGATGTGGGCTGCGGGACGGGCCACTATGTGAGGCGGCTCGAGCGCGATGGTTACTGGGCCGTGGGGATCGACCTCAACGCGGCGATGATCGACTATGCCCGGGTGCACCATCCCACGACGGAGTTCCGCGTGTTGAACATGCTCGACATCACGGACCTTGGACAGAGGTTCGATGCGGCTGCGTGTATTGGCAACACCGCAGCGCATCTGGCTCAGGCCCAGATGGCGACGTTTCTGGAGCGGGTGGGAAAGGTCCTGGCCCGTGACGGTGTGTGGGTGCTGCAGGTGATGAACTGGGATTACGTCATCGCGCAGAAGCACGTCGTCTTCCCGGTGATCGAAGGGCCGGGTGGCGTCATCTTCTATCGCGAGTATCGTGACATCTCGCCTGAGCAGGTCGCCTTCGCCACGCGGCTGGAGGTGGGCGGTGCCACCGTGTTCGAGGATATGACGCCGCTCTATCCACTGCGCTCCGATGCTATCGTGGCACTCCACGAAGCGCGCGGCTTTGCCTTGGTCGACCACGCCGGCTCGTATGGCGGCGCGCCCTTCGACCCGGAGGTCTTCTCAGCCAACATCTTCGTGTTCAGGCACTGAAGGTGCCGGTCACTGGCGCGCAGACGAGCCCCGGATAGCGACCGGCACCCACAAGGAGCTGCCGCACGGGTGATGGAGGCGCGCTTATCCCTCCACCACGATCGCGGCGTGGATCTGGACGCGCTCTAGCGCGACGGTCAGCGTGCCCCCGGCGAAGGTCCAGGTCAGCGGGGCCTCCTCGAACGCCAGGCGGACGTCGCGTGGCGCTGTGGCGCGGTCAATGGCGATCGTGATTGGCCCGACGGGCATGATCTCGTCCACCGCGCCGCTGGTGGGAACGTTGGGAAGGCCCGACGAGCGGTTGATCAGGTGCACAAGCGTCACCTCGTCCCTCTTGCGCAGGATCACGTCGACACACACTGGGACTCGGGCGCGGACGGGCAGGGGACCGACCAGGCGCGCCAGCACCTCGCCCACGAACGTGCGTACGAGTGGGTAACGGTTGCGGTCGAAGTGCCGGAAGATCTCGTAGGGGATCAGGGCGACAGCGCCCTCCCCAACGGCGTGGAGCGTCCAGGCGGGGGCGTCGAGCAGGCGCTCGTCGAGCAGACCGCTCCTGCCCAAGTGTCCGACTCCCACGGCGGTCGTGGGTTCGACCGTCTGCCAGCGCGCGCTGTAGACCGGGGCGGCTCCGTGGCCCGACGGCACGTGATAGGTGCCCTTGTCCAGCACCTCACCCGCGCGCACGCCCAAGAAGGCCTCGCCGAAGCGATCCACGGCACCTGCGCCGGTCAGCAACAGCTTGCCGCCGCGCTCGACGTAGCGTCTGAGCGCCGCCACCATCGTGTCGGACATCTCATCCTGCTCCGGCGCGACGACGACAGGAAAATGGTCCAGCTGCTCCAGCAACGCCCATTCATCCAGGATATCGACATTGTAGGCGTTCTCCAGCAGGCAGAAGGTGGCGCCCTGTACCGCTGCCGTGTCCACGCCCCACATCAGGTTCGCACCGCGGTGCTGGAGCACGTGCGCCTCGGAGTGCAGCACGGCGATCTGCGGGATGGTCTCGGTGTCTTGGCAGAGCGTCCGCCGCGCCTTCACGAATGCCGCGACCTCGCCAATGCCCTGCATCCGCCAGGGGATCAACTGCCCGTTGCGGACCGGGCCGGGGTTTTCGTAGACCTGCACGTTGCCGCCAAGGGCCAGGGTCACCGCGGCCTCTTGTTGCAGCATCTGCACCGGTTTGAAGGTCCACGGCGATGTGGGGTCACCCATGCCGTGCGAGCAGTAGAACGACCAGAGCATGATGTCCCAGGGCTTGCCGCGGGTAGAGATGAAGCGCGCTTCGCAGCGACTGGCGTCGAGTCCCCAGACCCAGGTGTTGTCGCCACTGATCCAGTCGGTCGTGGCGACGGGCGGCCCGGGGTTGCGGAAGGTCTGCAGCCAGTTGGAGCAGATCAGCACGCCCGGCTTGCGGTTGTGGACCGCATCGACATAGCGGTTGACGTACTCGTAGAAACTGTCGAGTGCGAACGTGATCCACACGGGCCAGTTGGGGTCGGCGGGATCGGTGGGCGGCTCGACGATGCCCGTGCGCTCGGCGAAGGCCGCGCGGCACCGCTCACAGTAGCAGGGCTGGGATGCCCACAAGTCCCCATCAATCCAGAAGCCGTCGACCTCGTAGCGGTCGATGAGCTCGAGCATCTGCGGGATCATCAGCTTATCAAGGTAGTCGCTGCGCGGACACATGCGTTCGGGTGTTGCCGCGCCCTTCGTTGCGCCAAAGGGCGCGCCGGTGTAGGTGCCGTCCGCATCCACCTGGGTCCAGTCGGGGTGGTTGGCGCCGGCGGCACGGTCCCAGACGCCGCTGTAGTGGCAGTGGAGCGGGAGGCCCATCTGTCGCGTGGCCTCACGCCAACCGGCGAGTGCGTCGGCTTTCAGCTCGGGCGGGACCGAGGCTTCGGGTGTCTTGCTGAACCAGCTCGTGTAGCCCGCGTGGCCCTTACAGTCGGTCTGGACGAAGTCCGGGGCCGCCAGGGCAAGGCTTGGCACCAACTCCTCGGGCGTTGCGCGGAGGCCCAACTCCGTATCGTGCTTGCTGGCGTGCAGGTCGTAATGCAGGCCAAAGTAGCGCTCCTTGCCGTGCCACTGGCCGCGGTAGATCTTGGTCATTGTGTACCTCCGTGTGAATGGGGGGGTGCTATGAGGATGAGTGTACACCCAATCGGGCTGGGGCGCACGTGGCGGGGTTGACATCTCTGCCAACGCGGGCACAATGCATCCCATCACTTCCCAGAACCGGAGGCGGCAATGCTACGACCCCTAACCGACGATGAGCGCGCCTGGGTCGAGGCGACGCTAGCATCCATGACGCCCGAGGAGCGGGTGGGGCACCTGCTCTGCCCGGAGGACCGGGGCTACACGCCTGAGGCGTGGCGTGCGCTCCTGGAAGAGGTGCCGCTGGGCTCGGTCTTCTTCGGCGCGAATACCCCTGACCGCCTGCGCGCTTGCTTGGAGGTCGTTCAGGCCACCTCGCGCATTCCTGTGCTCGTCGCGTCGGATCTGGAGCACGGCGCCGGGGCGCTGATCGAGGAGACGACGACCTTCCCGTGGCCGATGGCCTGCGGGGCCACGAACGACCCGGAGCTGGCACACCGTATGGGGCGCGCGACGGCTCGCGAGGGGCGTGCCATGGGCATCCACTGGACGTTCTCGCCGGTCGTAGACCTCAACGTCAACTCGCAGAATCCGGTAACGAACATCCGCGCATTGGGTGACAATGCCGCGCATGTGGCGCCACTGGCCAGCGCTCTGATCGAGGGCTTACAGGCCAGTGGGGAGCTGGGTGCCTGCGCCAAGCACTTCCCCGGTGACGGTGTGGATGACCGCGACCAGCACATATGTACCACGATCAACGCCCTGCCGCTCGACGTCTGGTGGCGCACGTATGGGCGCGTGTGGCAGGCCGCAGTGGATTCGGGTGTGTATAGCGTGATGGCGGGGCACATCGCATTCCCTGCGTATGCCGGCCTGTCGCTGCATAGCAGCGATGCGCGACCTGCTACGCTGAGCCGGCGTCTGCAGGTCGACCTGCTCCGCGGTGAGCTGGGCTTCGACGGGGTTCTGATCTCCGACGCTGCGCCGATGGTCGGCATCAGCTCGCGGATATCGGCCGAGGAGAAAGCCGTGCAGAACATCCTTGCGGGATCGGATGTTTTTCTCTTTGCCGAGCCACGGGCCGACTTCGTGCGGTTGCTGAACGCGGTTCGGGCCGGGCGCATCAGCGAGAACAGGCTCGAGGTCTCGGTGCGGCGCGTGCTGGAGATGAAGGCGCGCCTGGGGTTGCACCGCGAGGTCTTTGGGCCTCCGTTGCTGGAGACCGAGCGTGCTCAGTTTCGCGATGACGCCGCGGCGATAGCCGAGCAGAGCATCACGCTCGTGCGCGCCAACGCGCTGACGCCGATGACGCTGACCCCCGGCGCGCGCGTCCTGACCGTCACGGTCAAGTACCCGGAGTCTGGGCATCGCAATCGCGATCTGTATACCGTGGATGCGGCACTCCGCGCGCGGGGCTTCGCTGTCGACCACCTGGTGAACCCGCCGGGCGACACGCTGGCTGCCCGCGCCGCGGACTACGCCTGCGTCTTCGTCAACATCGCGGTGACACCTCACTCGCTGATGGGGACGATGCGGCTCACGGGCGACCTGATCATGCCGTTCTGGAACGCGTTCTGGGTGGATCACCCGAACGTGGTCTTTACGTCGTTCGGTTCTCCCTACCACCTCTACGAGCTGCCCCATCTTCCCAACCTCTACCTGGCGTACGGTCCGAGCCCCGTCTCGCAGGAGGCGGCGGTGCGGGTCTGGTTGGGCGAGATCGAGCCGCGCGGCGTCTGTCCCGTGCGGCTGTGCGCGGGCTAGCCAGCTTGGCGACAACGGAGCCGCGCGTGGTCGCTACCTTGCGCCCGGCGTCCGCCGGTGTACAACGTACCCCAAACCACAGCCTGGAGGCCGCCTGATGACCGAAACCCACCTTCCTCCGCGCCGGAAACCACTCGCCGCCCGCGTGGGCGTCTTCGGCGTTGGCCTTGACATCTACTGGGGTCAGTTCCCCGGCCTGCTCGACACGCTACTCGGCTACCTCGACACCTTCGTGGCGCAGGTCGCAGCTCACGGCGTGGACGTGACCAACTTCGGCATAGTGGATAACGCCCAGGCTGCGTACGCACTCCTTCCCCGCCTTCAGGCGGCTGAGCTGGACCTCGTTTTCGTCGACATGCTCACCTATGCGACATCGTCGACCTTCGGGGCCCTGATCCGAGCCCTGGACGTGCCCGTGGTTCTGGTGGCGCTTCAGCCGCTCAAGCGCCTCGACTATGCCCACGCGACGATCGAGATGCAGCTCAAGAACGACAACATCTGCTCGCTGCCCGAGTTCGCGGGCGTCGCGGTACGGATGGGCAGGTGCGTCCCGCCGATGATCATCGGCACACTCGACGACGATCCGCGCGCGGGCGCCGAGATCGCCACCTGGTGCCGCATTGCGCGGGTGCTCCACGACCTCAAGCGCGCGCGCATTGGGCATTTCGGCCATCCCATCGAGGCGATGCTGGACATGCACACCGACCCCACGGCGCTGACCGCTGCGTTCGGCCTCCACGTCGTCCAGACCGAGCTCGACGACCTTGTTCGCCTGGCCCGCGCCGTGACCCCGGAGGAGATCACGGCGAAGGAGGCCGAGATCCTGGCGATGTTCGATACGCCTGACCCGCAGGCCGATCCCCTGACGCGCAAGCTGACTGCCGAGGACCTGGCGAGCTCCGCCAGAATGGCGGTCGCGCTGGACCGCTTTGTAGCGCTCTATGACCTGGATGGGCTGGCGTACTACTACAAGGGCGAGCCCGGCAGCGAGCGCGAACACGTGGCTGCCAGCCTCATCGTCGGCAACTCGCTGCTCTGCGCCCAGGGGTTTCCCATGTGCGGAGAGTCGGATCTCAAGACGGCGGTCGCGATGCTGATCATGGACCGGCTGGAGATCGGCGGGAGCTTTGCCGAGTTCCATCCCATCGACTTCGAGGAGGATTTCATCCTCGTGGGGCACGATGGGCCGCACCATATCGCCATTGCCGAGGGCAAGCCGGTGCTTCGTAGTCTCACGGCCTACCACGGCAAGCCTGGCTCGGGGGCATCCGTCGAGTTCCAGCTCAAGGAAGGTCCGATCACGATGCTGGGCGTGACCTCCACGTTCGACGTGCGTTTCAAGTTCGTCATCGCCGAGGGCGAATCGGTCGCCGGACCCATTCCAGCAACCGGCAACACCAACACCCGCGGGGTCTTCCGACCGGACGCCGTCACTTTCCTCAAGCGGTGGCTTGCCGAGGGCCCGACGCACCACTTTGCGCTGGGCGTGGGCCACCACGCCGAGGCGTTGCGCCAGATCGCCGAAGTCTTGGGGATAGAGGTCGCCGTCGTGACGTGACACATCATAACAAGGTGGTGGAACGATGAATCTTCTCGATATCGTGAGGCGGACGCCCGCACCCGAGCCGTGGTCTGAGGGCGAGAAGATCCCCTGGAATGAGCCGGGCTTCAGCGCGCGGATGCTGGCGGAGCATCTCTCACAGGCGCACGACCACGCCAGCCGGCGCTTCGCCGTCGTAGACCGGCAGGTTGCGTGGATTCACGAGACGGTGTTGGGAGGCCGGCCCACGCGCGTGCTCGATCTGGGCTGCGGCCCGGGACTGTACGCGAGCAGGCTGGCACGGCTGGGGCATAGCTGCTTCGGGATCGACTTCGGGCCGGCTTCGGTCGCCTATGCCCGTGAGGAAGCCACGCGCGACGGTCTCGACTGCCGCTACGCACTGGCCGACATCCGCACCGCCGAGTTCGGGTCGGGCTACGGCCTGGCGATGCTGATTTTCGGCGAGTTCAACGTGTTCCGTGCGGAGGAGGCAGCCCAGTTGCTGCGCAGAGTGCACGCTGCGCTGGCACCCGGCGGCGTCCTGTTGTTGGAGCCACACCTGTACGGCGTAGTCGAAGCCGAAGGCAAGGAGCCTGCGTCGTGGTACACGTCGCCCTCCGGGCTCTTTTCCTCGAAACCGCACCTAGTTCTGACGGAGAACTTCTGGGATCCCGGGCGCGGAGTGACCACCCACCGTCATTACGTGATCGACGCGGCAACGGGCGAGGTTACGCGCCACGCCGACAGCATGCAAGCCTACACCGAAGGCGATTACCGCGCACTGCTCGAGGCTGCCGGTTTCCAGGACGTGACGTTCTACCCATCGCTCACCGGCAGTGCGGAGTCTGATGCCTTCGGTCTGTGTGTGGTGACCGGCCGCCGGACGTAACCGGGCGGTTGGAGACCGGAATCCGGATGGTGCTCGCGCGATGCGAGATGTGGGGCTGCTCTTCTGTCGTTGTGATTCTGCTGAGGAGGAATGATGCACCAGCGACGCGTACCCAATGTGCGTAGAGTGAGGATCGGCGATCCGCTGGACGGTACGTTCCGCGGACACATCCGTGCGATGGGCTACACCGACTACGATATGGCCCGCCCCATCATCGGCGTGTGCAATCCGTGGAGCGAGCTCAACCCCGGGCACTGGCACTTTCGCTCGTTGGGCGATGCCGTCAAACGCGGCATCTGGGCGGCAGGCGGGTTCCCGTTGGAGTTCCCCACCATCTCGATGTGCGAGGTCTTTCACGATATCTCGACCCTTATCTATCGCAACCTGATGGCGATGAGCACCGAGGAGATGCTCGCGTCGATGCCGTTCGAGGGTGTGGTATTGCTCAGCACGTGCGACAAGGACGTTCCGGCGCAGGCGATGGCCCTGGCGACTGTCAACAAGCCCGCGATCATCGTCACCGGCGGCACGCGCCTGGCGGGCTACTACGAGGGCGAAACCGTTGCCTGCTCCACCGACACCCAGCGCTTCACCTGGAACTACCTCGCCGGCGACATCGGCGAGGAGGAGATGGACGAGGTGGAGATGAACGGCTTCTACAACACGTGTGGTGCCTGCGGCGTGATGGGCACGGCCAACAGCGTCCAATCGATGGCCGAGGCCCTCGGCCTGACGCTGCCCGGCTGCGCCTCGATCCCGGCGGTCTACGCCCAGCGCATCCACATTGCTGAGGCGACGGGCGTCAAGATCATGGAGCTGGTAGAGCGCGACATCCGCCCCTCTGACATCCTGACGCGTGCCGCGTTCGAGAATGCCATCCGGGTACAGATGGCGACCGGAGCGAGCACCAATCTGATGATCCACCTCATCGCCATCGCGCGGCGCGCGGGCGTCGACCTGACGCTGGACGATTTCGACCGTCTGAGCGCCGAGACGCCCTTCATCGCCGACGTGAAGCCGTGCGGGCGCGTGACGGTGGAGGAGCTCTATCACGCAGGTGGCATCCGCGCCGTGATGAAGGCGCTGTCGCCGCTGCTCGACACGTCGGTGATGACCGCCAGCGGGCAGCCACTGGCGGCAAACCTGGAGGGCGTGCGCATCCGCGACCGCTCCATCATCCGCCCGCTGGAGGATCCCATCCAGCCCGATGGCGGACTGCGGATCGTGCGCGGCAACCTGGCGCCGGACGGCGCGGTGGTCAAAACCGCGGCGGCCACGCCCCGCCTGCTCAAACACACCGGCCCCGCGGCGATCGTGCCACGCAACGCTTCACAGGAGGAGATCGACAGAGCGCTGGCGGACATCACCGAGGACCACGTTCTGATCAACCGGTATCTCGGCCCCATCGGCGCGCCGGGCATGCCAGAGCGCGGTCCGGCGGGGATGCCGCGTCACTTGCTGCGCCAGGGTGTGCGCGATATGGTTCGGGTGGTGGACTGCCGAATGAGCGGCACGTCGTATGGCACCATCGTGCTGCACGTGGCGCCGGAGGCCGCTGTGGGCGGGCCACTGGCGATTGTGGAGGATGGTGATAAGGTCGAGCTGGACGCAGCGAACGGGAAGCTGAACCTGCTGGTGGACGCGCGTGAGATCCAGCGACGGTTGGCTGCCTGGAGGCCGCCGGAACCGGCCTACGATACCGGCTATCGCTCGCTGTGGCTGGACCAGGTGACCCAAGCGCCCGATGGGTGCGATTTCCGCTTCAACCTCGACCCGGCGTGGCGCAAACGCTGAACAACACCCTCAAAGGAGTGTGAACCGATGGCAGACGCGAAGCGTGCTTTGCCCGTCCGTGGCTACCTTTTGCACATTACGCACTACGACCCGCGATGGTACGAAGCAAAGGAGAACGAGCAGCCCTTTGACCTCGACGTCGGCCTGGCCGTGGTCGACGCCATGGCCGAGGCGGCGATGAACCTGCTCGTCGTCGACTGCGCCGACGGGGTGACCTATGCCTCGCACCCTGAGCTGGTGCGGCCCTACAGCGTGCCGATGGCGACGTTCGAGGCTTTGCTGGCCCGCGCCAATGAGCGTGGCATCGAGGTCGTGCCCAAGCTCAACTTCTCGCAGAGCGGCCTGCACCATCACAACGACTGGTTCCGGCCTCACAACCAGCTCTTCGACAACGATGAGTACTGGCGGCTGGCTTTCGAGGTGATCGATGAGTTGGTCGAGGTCGCGTCACCGCCACGCTTCTTCCACGTGGGCATGGATGAGGATCACTGGCGCAGCTATGATCAGTACGTCGCGGCGATCGAGCGGCTGCACGCGGGGCTCTACGACCGCGGGCTACGGACTGTGATCTGGAACGATTCGGCGTGTCTGTGGCCCCAGGCCGCGATCCACCGCGACAAGTCAATGGTGGCCGAGGCGCGCACTCCGCGCGACGTGGTGCAGGTGCTGTGGGACTACAGCGGCGCAAATCTCGAGATCCTGGGGCGCATCCGAAACGCCGGCTTCGAGGTGTGGGGCGCGCCGGGCCGGACTGCAGGGATGGTTGGGGCGATGCGCGAGGGCGTCAAGGCTGTCGGCGGCACCGGTCTGCTGCTCACCCAGTGGATCCCGTGTGTCGAGGCTAATCGCGAGACGCTTCTGGCGCACGTGCGCACGCTGGGTCCGCTCTGTGCGGAATAGGGACGGGCGAACGGAGCTCTTGAGCGTTTTGCCTAGCCCGTGTGTGTCCGAGCTGAGAGGCCCGGAGGCCATGCCAGTAAGGCAGGTCTGTTCTTGTGAATCCGTGTTAGAGTAACCCGCTCGCGCGAACCTGATCAGGTGACGCGACGGACGAGGCTTGGATAGGAGGCTAACCGTGAAAGACGATCGTGGTAGGAGGGAGCATACGGTGGGTAGCTCTCTGCAGATTCACCCTTCGGATTACGATGTATTCCGCAATGACCTGATTGATGTGCCGGAGCAGGCGTGCTCTGGCGACATCGAGTGCGCAGTGCGCGACATTCTACAGGCCATTGGGGAAGACGTGGAGCGCGAGGGGCTGCTTGACACACCGGCGCGGGTGGCTCGTGCCTACGCGGAGCTCACCGCGGGCTATCACGTGGACCCGAATCGGCTGATCAACGATGCGATCTTCGAAGTCAGCTACGACCAGATGGTCGTCGTACGCGAGATCGACTTCTACAGCCTGTGTGAACACCACCTCCTGCCGTTCCTGGGGCAGGCCCACGTGGCCTACATACCAGATGGCAGGGTCATTGGCCTGAGCAAGATACCGCGGATCGTGGAGATGTTCGCGCGACGCTTGCAGGTGCAGGAGCGCATGACGCAGGAGATCGCCGAGTTCCTGGATAGGGTATTGCACCCCCTTGGGGTGGCGGTTGTGGCCGAGGGTCTGCACATGTGCGCCGCGATGCGCGGCGTCAAAAAGGCCAACGCACGCATGGTGACCAGCGCGATGCTGGGAACGTTCAAGGAGAACCAGGCCACCCGCAACGAGTTCTTCAGGCATATCGGGCGCGACCGCGTGAGTTTCTAGGACACCGGAGCGCTGGCAGGCACGGCTTGCGGACAGTGTCCTTGGGGCAGCAGCCGTGCCTGCCGGCGCGGCGCCCTCGGCGCTGCGAGGCGGTGTCAGAGGGCGAGACATACCATGGGGCGGGGGCCCGTGGGATGCCCTAGGGTGGGGCGGTCCCGATGTCTTGGGGGGTCTGCAGATGCGTCGCTAGCGCCAGGCGTGGAGCACCAGCCAAGCGCAGACCCCCAGCAGCGCGGGGTAGGCTACGACCAGGAAGAGCACGTCGACCACGTTCAGTCGCCGGATCGCGACCAGGGCCCCGAGCTCTCCGGCCGAGGTTAGGAAGCTGTACCACGTCGCCAGCCCCAGCGCGCCGGCGAGCGCGTTCATCGCGATCGCGCCAACCAGCACCGCCAGCCCCGCTACGTAGACTCTCAGAAGCATCATATCCCCTCTCCCCTGTGATTCGGCACTCATGCTCAGACCGAATCATACTCTCGATAGGCGCGCGCACCAGACGTCGCCAAGGGGGTGGACCCGGCGACACGGTGACGGCAGGCCCCCTGGCTGGCACCAGCACAGGCGGGTCGGGCGGGATGGGACCGTGACGCGATACAGCATTTGACGCACATCGCGCCGCGCCTACAATAGCCATGTCACCCACCGAGAGGAGGATCCATGAGATTCGGGTTCTTGACGCCTTCCGACCGCCGGCAGCGGCACCTGCGTCGCGATCCGCCCGTGCTTCATCGGGGTCCTGCCAGGGAGCACGCGCTATGACGACGCCCCGGCGCCGTGGCGAGCGACTCCCCTGGAGCGACATCGCCGACGCAGTTCTGTTCCTTTTCCTCCTTCAGCTCATCACCGAGTACATTGCCGCCGTCTACGCGTTTGGGTTGCTCGGAACGAGCATCCCGGCGGAGATTGCGAGCGTCGTTCTGCTGTTCGCGCCCGCGGTGTTGCTTGTCTGGCCGCGGGAGATGAAGCGAGCGCCATACCTGGCGCTTGCCGGCATCATGCTGGTGAGTCGCCCGGTGGCGGTCTTGCTGGGCACCCGCGCTCGCATGCTCGTCTCCGGTGTGGGCGTTGCCGCGGGGCTGATCTGGTTCCCGGCGCTGCTCTGGCGGTTGGGTCAGGCAGACGATGCCGAAGGGCCCTGTGAGCCCGGCGTGGGCTTGATGCTGGCGGTGATGGCTGCGGTCGTGTCTAGGACGTGGGGTTCGGGCCTGGATCTTTCGGCTCGGGGCCCCTTCCAGGTTGTGGGGTGGGCACTCGCGGGTGTCGCAGCGTTTGCTCTGGTACGACCGATGCTTGCCGGCGCACGCACGCGACGGCGGGCGACGTCCGACTCGGCGCCGCGCGCCTTTGTCCCTGTGTTGCCCGACGGCGAGGCCGATGTCGATCTCTATCCCGCTGCGGGCTTACCCTCTGCCGACGGTAGGCTAACTGGACGGAAGCCGGTCTTCGGCCGGCTGGTGGCGCTTGCGGTGGGCTTGAACAGCGCCCTCGTCCTTCTCTACTACGCTTTCGCGAGCCCCAACGTCATCGCGCGCTGGACAGGGGCAAGTTATCCCGGCATTGTCATCGCGCTGGCGCTGGGGGTGGTGCTCGGCGCAGGCCTCGGCAGCTTTCGACCGCGGCGTCCGAGCGGAAGCTGGATGACCGCCCTGTGGGCGGCGAACGCGGTCTTCGTGTTGGCCTTGTGCGCGACCCTGTGGCCGCACCAGTTGCGTTTTCCGGCCGACCCGGGCGGGTATGCGTTCTATGTGCCGGCCACCTCGCCGGTGTGGAACGTGCCGCTCTACGTGATGCTGGTGCTCCTCCCGGTGCTCTTCGTGGACTTCGACACGTACGCGCAGGAGGTCGTTGCCGCACGCCCATCGTTGCGGGCCCTGGGCGGTGCGTTCACGGTGGGGGCGGTCTACTTGCTGGTGATGATCTTCGCGCATGTGTTCACGACCGTGTACGACTACATCCCCATTGTCGGCCCGGCGCTGCGTGACCGGTTCTGGGTCGTGCACCTGGTGGCAGGGCTCGGGCTGGCACTGCCGCTCTTTGC
>Ga0123332_1000759_pt1 | contig 32542 bp, 22 predicted proteins | sample BioC12SIPDNA_4_FD_89958 | JGI IMG/M metagenome (GOLD analysis project Ga0123332, IMG submission 89958) | Anaerobic biogas reactor microbial communites from Washington, USA - Biogas_R2_A C12 SIP DNA | ecosystem: Engineered > Bioreactor > Anaerobic > Unclassified | place: Washington, USA... | reverse complement strand
GAGCGAGTAACTCTGGGCCCGTGCCCAGAGCACGGCCGCCGGCAGATCGGCCGCCCCGGTTACGGGATAGCCACGCTGTTGCCAGATGCCGTCAGAGTCACGTTGCCATCGCCAGACCAGCGGCCCCGACGCCGTCTCCACCGTCAGCGTGCGGGCGGTCGCGGTGGCCTCCTTCCGGACGTGAAGGCCGGGATACTCGACCTTCCAGGGGCGCGCGACCTGCCAGATGGGAAGCCCAAGTTCGCGGTAAATCTGGGGCAACGTCTCCCCTCGCCAGGGCGATTCTGCTCCCTCGCTCTCCACCAGGCGGCGGTGCCACGCCGACAGATCGACCAGTAGGCGCGGATCGTTGCCGCCAGCGCCCGTCAGCCGGTTCCTGATCTTGCTCTGCAGGCTCATACCTGTGTTCCCTTCGGTACGCGAGGCCGCACAAGCGGCCGCTCCTCAGCCATGATGCATTGTAAGCGCGCGGGCCGCCTGCGTCAATCGTGCCATGATCTGGACTCTGGCGCGCACGTATGTCCGGACCTGCCGTCGTATGGCCGCGCGGTCCTATCCGTGCTATACTCGGGCCAGTATGAGCCCCAGAATACTCTTTGAGAGAGGTGTAGCATGACAGAAGCTGCAGCCCACGGAAAGCCGGCCTACCTGGACGTGTCCAGGTCCTTTGAGGAGCGCGCCAAGGACCTTGTCTCGCTAATGACGCTCCAGGAGAAGGTATCCCAGATGGTGCACGATGCGCCGGAGATCGACCGCCTGGGCATCCCCTCCTACAACTATTGGAACGAATGCCTTCACGGGGTCGCCCGAGCGGGGATCGCCACGGTGTTCCCCCAGGCCATCGGCATGGCGGCCACCTTCAATACGGCGCTGGTCAAGCGGATGGCCGAGGCCACCTCGGATGAAGCGCGTGCCAAGCACCACGAGTTCGTGCGGCAGGGCGATCACGGCATTTACAAGGGTTTGACCTTCTGGACGCCGAACATCAACATCTTTCGCGACCCGCGCTGGGGCCGGGGACAGGAAACCTACGGTGAGGATCCGTTCCTGACCAGCCGGATGGGCGTTGCGATGGTGGAGGGCCTGCAGGGAGACCACCCTCGATATCTCAAGCTGGCGGCCACCGCCAAGCACTTTGCCGTTCACAGTGCGCCGGAGGCGGACCGCCATCACTTTGACGCCATCGCCAGCCCCAGGGACATGCGCGAGACGTACCTGCCCGCTTTTGAGGCGCTCGTCCGCGAGGCCAAGGTCGAGGCCGTGATGGGGGCCTACAACCGAACCAACGGCGAGGCCTGCTGCGCCAGCACGACGCTGCTCGCCGACATACTCCGCGATGAATGGGACTTTCAGGGACACGTCGTCTCCGACTGCTGGGCGATCCGGGACATTTGGGAGAACCACAAGATCGCTTCCAGCCCCGAAGAGGGCGTGGCGATGGCCGTCAAGGCCGGCTGCGATATCAACTGCGGCGAGGCGTATCTGTTCCTTCTCGGGGCGGTTGAGCAGGGCCTCATCGATGAGAAGACGATCGATACGGCCGTCGAGCGGGTCATGACCACCCGGATGCGCCTGGGCATGTTCGATCCCCCGGAGATGGTTCCGTACACGAGCATCCCCTACAGCGTGAACGACAGCGAAGAGCACCGCGCCCTATCACACCTGGTGGCCCAGGAGTCGCTGGTGTTGCTCAAGAACGACGGCACGCTGCCGCTGAAGGAAGGGCTAAAGATCGCCGTAGTCGGCCCCAACGCGGCCGATGCCGAGGTGCTTGTGGGCAACTACTCGGGCCAGCCCTCGCGGTCCGTGACGCCGCTGGAGGGCATCCGCGCCGCAGCCGGACGCCATGGCGGGTCGGTGCTGTACGCCAGGGGCTGCGGCCTGCTGGATACGGATGAGAGCGGCTTTTCGGAAGCCGTGGCGGCCGCCACGTACTCGGACCTCGTCATCGCCTGTGTCGGCATCTCCCAGCTTGTCGAGGGGGAGGAGGATCCGGCCAAGCCCTGGGCCGACCGGCCGGACATCGATCTGCCAGTTGTTCAGCAGCGCCTCCTCGAGGCCCTGGCCAGGACGGGCAAGCCTCTGGTGGTGGTGTTGCTCAACGGCAGCGCCCTGGCGGTCAACTGGGCTGACTCCCATGCTCAGGCCATCCTGGAGGCGTGGTATCCCGGTGAGGAGGGCGGAACCGCGATCGCGGAGGCGCTCTTTGGCGAGTACAACCCGGGCGGTCGGCTGCCAATCACCTTCTACACGGGCGTCGAGCAGCTGCCTCCTCTGGAAGACTATGCCATGCAGGGCCGCACCTACCGGTTCTTTGAGGAGCAGCCGTTGTACCCCTTCGGCTTTGGCCTCTCCTACACCCAGTTTGCTTACAGCGATCTGGAGGTAACACCTCGCGTCGCGGCCGGGCAGTCCGTCAACGTGAGCGTGCGGCTCACCAACGTCGGCCCTGTCGCCGGCGATGAGGTCGTGCAGGTGTATCTGACGGATGATCAGGCCAGCTATCCGGTGCCGCTGCGGAGCCTCGTGAGCTTTGATCGCGTGCATCTCGCGCCCGGCGAATCCCGCCGCGTGGGCTTTACCATTGGCTACCGTCAGTTGGCGGCGTTCGACGACGAGGGTACGCCTGTTGTCGAGCCCGGGACCTTTACGGTCTCGGTGGGCGGTGGGCAGCCGATCGCACAGGGCGGGGCGCCTTTCGTCACGGGCCGCTTGACGGTTGCCGGCTAATCACACAGGGAGCAATCGCGGAATGGGTGAGCTCATCGCCGTAGAGGGTCCTCTGCCTACAGAGCGCCTGGGCACTACTCTCATGCACGAGCATGTGATGGTGGACTTTGGCGCGGAGCTTGCCCATCCGCAGCGCTGGGACCGTGATGAGGTGACGCAGGTCATGCTCCCTCACCTCCAGGAGATCGTACGGCAGGGGGTCAATAGTCTGGTGGAGTGCACGCCGGCCTTCCTGGGCCGAGACCCCCTCCTGCTGGAGGAGCTGAGCCGGCTCACCGGACTGCATATCATCACCAACACCGGTCTGTACAAGGAGCCGTATCTGCCCCGCTGGGCGATCCCGGCGGAACCCAAGCAACTGGCAGAGCGCTGGGTGCGCGAGTTCCACGAGGGGATCGACGGGAGCCAGGTACGCCCCGGGTTCGTCAAGATCGCACTGAACCCGGGTGGATTGCTCCCGGTTCAGCGCACGATCGTGCGTGCGGCCGCGCTCACACACCGGGCAACGGGACTGGTGGTCATGGCGCATGCCGGCGAGTTGGAGGCAACCCGGGAGAGCCTGGATCTCATCGAAGCGGAGGGCATGTCTCCTGGGCGTTTCATCGTCGCGCATGCGGACCAGATGGCGGCGGACATCGGGCCCCAGGATCCTGCCTGGAGCCAGGCGCTGGAGATGCATGAGGAGTTGCTCAAGCGCGGGGCCTGGCTGGAGTATGATGGCCTCGGCTATGGCGACCTGGAACGTCCAGCTCAGCTCCTCGCAGAGATGATCGATCGCGGATACGAGCGACAGTTGCTGATCTCTCAGGACGCGGGCTGGTATCACGTCGGCGAGCCTAGCGGCGGCACGATCACGCCGATGACGCGACTTTTGGACGACTTTCTGCCGGCTCTGCGCCGTGCCGGCCTGGGCGCGGACACGTTGGGCGCCCTGTTGATCGATAACCCCGCTAGCGCCCTCGCCATCGGGTGACCGCACAGACACGACGCCCCTGGCGCACCTGCCGAGAGGGAGAGCCGCCAGTTGCGCATCCCGCCTCTCGTGGCTACTATGGCCGGGTGATGCGCCATACCTACCGCCGGATACACCACGCCTTATTCGCTCTGATCGTCGCTTTGGCCGTCTGTGCCGGCCTGGTGGGATGCAGGGCGTTTTGGGTTCAGCCCGCTCCCGAAACCATCGCCCCGACTCCTGTTACGCCCCGGGCAACGCGGAGTGCCCCTTCCAGCCCAACGCCGGCGCCCGCGGAGACGGCCACGCCCCTCCCTACAGAGCCTCCCGCAAACCGGCTCGATCTCACGGCGGAGCGTGTGCAGTACTGGTCCAACCCGAACCGCATCCTGGACGTGCTCTGGGATGGCAGTAGCCTCTGGGCCGCTACGTATGGCGGGCTGGTACAATGGACGTCCGGAGGCGAGTATGTGATCTATGGCTTGCAGGAGGGGCTCGCCTCACAGGCGGTGCGTGCGCTGGCGGTAGACGCTCTGGGGAGACTCTGGGTGAGCTATGCGGACGTGGATGGCTACACCGTTCGCACAGGCGGCGGCTGGCAACACTATGCCACGCGCCGGGAAGCGATCGCCTCCGAGTACTCCAACCTTCTCAACTCGCAGCGTACGAGCGCGGAGATGTGGGTCAACCGGGCCGATAGCGGCTGGCTGTGGCAACCCCGCACCGATGGTGCGGTGGAGGCGTATGACGGTTCGCGCTGGCGTACCTATGGCACGGCCAACGGCGTGACGGAGGCCAGTCGCTTTGTGGCGATCTCGCCGGCCGGTCGCGTGTGGGCGGTGGGGGAGGGTATCGCCTATGCGGAGGAGGGCGAGCTCTACTGGACCGACCACACCTTTTTCTCCGAGATCGAGCGCCCCGAGGACGTAACCGACGTGACGGTGGACGAGGAGGGGACGCTCTGGCTGACCTTTGCGGGTGACGCGCGAGGAGGGCTGATCCGCTTCGATCCCGCTCAGGAGCGCTGGGAAGGGCATCTGCATGACTTGAACCCGGCCGTTCCGAGCGGCGCTCACACCGTTCGAATCGACCCCGATGGCACGCTGTGGGTCGCCGGTTCGGAGACGATCAGCTATCATGCGCCGCAGCGCCAGTTCCGCACGATGCGGCTGGAGGGCCTTACCGTACTATCCTTTGACGAGGGCGCAGAGGCCGATATCTGGATCGGCAGCGATACGGGCCTGTGGCGTTACGACACAGAGGAGGGCGCGCTGGATGGCCCCTGGAGCGTGCCTTCGCCACTGCCCGATAACCGGATCGTGGGGCTCGCCCTGGACGTGACGAATACGCTGTATGTGGCTACGCCGCGCGGGACCTCCTGGGTGGACGCATCCGGGAACACCGGGGTGGCCACGGAAGAGCCGCTCTCCTGGCTGGGCGTAGATGCAGCCGGCCAGGTATGGGCAGCGGGCGTTACGGGTGTCGCCAGGCTGGGTAAGGAGGGCCTCAGCGCGATCACCTATCCCAGCGAAGGTGTATTCGGCGCGGCATTCTCTCCCTCCGGGGCCCTCTATCTGATCACCGAGGATGGCAAGCTGCTTGCACATGATGGGCAGAAGACCCGTGAGCTCGCCGACGTGCGCACGTGGACGGGCGCTGACGTTCGGGCGCTCGCGGTGGACGCCGATGAAGGGGTGTGGGTGGCCACCGGAGCAGGCCTGGCCTATGTCGCCTCAGACGGCTCGCAGACGCTCTACACCAAAGATAACGGGTTGCTGAGCAACGATGTGCGCGGCATGAGCCTGGATGGCGAGGGCAATGTCTGGGTCGCGACGGCCAGCGGCCTGGCGCGGCATCGGCCCGACGGGCGCTGGACGCGGTTCACGGTGGAAAGCACCGAGGGTGGCCTCCGGGACATGGACATGCGGGGACTGTCCGTCGGGCCGACCGGCGAGCTTTGGATGACCACGCGCGCCGGCATATCCCGCCGGGAGCCCACCGAGGCGGATTGGGCGTATGTCGACCTCCCCGGGGCGCAACGCGTCCTCCATGACGGCGAGGATAGCATCTGGGTCAGCACAGGCGCGGGTCTCTACCGCGTGCCCGCCGGCGTGTTGACGTCTGTGAGCCAGGAGTAGGAAATCAGCGTGGCACCACCATGGCCTGGGGAAGGGTAAGCGTGGACGACGAGAGCATCCAGATCGGATACGGCCCGGGCTCCCTGGTGGCCTCTGGCGCGGACATATGCCAGGATCTCGAGCCCAGTCTCGTGGCTCGCAAGGGGCGCCTGACGCTCCTGGCGTCGGACGACGTTGACCCGGCAGCGATCGCCTGGCTCTGTCACGACTATTACGGGAACCGTTCCTTTGATGTGATTCCAACCCTGGTTCACAGCCTGTCGCAGGCGTATCGCGACCATCCGGAACTGGAAGAGCATCTCTTTCTGGCCCTTGTCCAGCGCGGCCTGGACACGTTCATGGTGGGGACGGCCCGGGCCGTGGTGCGGCTCGCGCGGTATGATGTCGTTCGTGATCTGTATGACCCGGAGGCGGCACAGACAGGCTATCGGGTATCGCTGAGAGAGCACCCGAGCAACGGACCGGCGCCCACGCTGTATTCGACCGTTTGGCGCGTTGTGCGGGGCGACATGATGCTCGTTACGCTGCGATCCGTCGCGGCACGGATCGGCACGACCGCGCTGGTCAGGGCGTCCCGACAGATGGCCCGGCCGGAGCGCGTGGTTCGCTCGCTGGCGCGCTCGCTACCCGCGGCGGACCCCGCCCCCCTCATTATCGTCCGGTATTCCCAGATATCGCCGGTTCCGGACGTCCCGGCGCCGCCGCGCCCCGAGGGCGAGCCAACGCCTGCCCCTCACATACCGCGTCCACGCCGCCAGGGGGTATCGCCACTGCTGATCGCGGGCCTTCTCGCGCTGGCCTCGGTACTCTACTCCGCCTGGGCCACCGGCACGCAGATCAAGCCGGAGGAGATCCCGGGGTATCTGCAGATGTACTTTTTCCCAGAGCCCACGCCGACGGCCACGCCCACGCTGAGTCCGGAGGAGGTACTGGAGGCCGAGAGCCGCATCATCTACGTGGCGCCACAGCCCGTGGCGCCGTACAACGGCGCTCGCGTCACGGGGAGCGAGGTGTCCCTGATCTGGGATTGGGAGGGTGAGATCCAACAGGGCGAACGCTTTGAGGTAACGGTGGTCTCGCCCGGGGGTGAGCCCGAGGTGCGTACGCTCACGCGCGAGCGCATGCATCGCCTGATCCAGGTTGCGGACGGATGGTACACGTGGACCGTGCGGATTGTCGACGCTACGCAGGAGGACGCTCCCGTCGGCCTGAGCCGGGGCTCAGATCCCGTTCGGTTCCACTGGGGATCCCCAGCCCCCTAGGGGGTGAACCGGATGTGGATGATGTCGCCGTCCTCAACCAAGTAGTCGCGGCCCTCGAGTCGCAGGACGCCCCGATCGCGTGCGCGAGCCAACGAACCGGCGCGATCCAGCGCGTCAAAGCTCACCACCTCGGCCCGCACAAAGCCACGAGCCATATCGGAGTGCACACGGGCAGCCGCATCCAGGGCCGTCTTGCCCCGCTGCAGTTCCCACGCCCGGATCTGCCTGCCACCCGTGGTGGTAAAGAACGTAATATAGTCGAGTACGGCATATCCCACCTGAACGAGCTTGCGCAGGCCGCCCCCACCGAGGTCGACATCGGCCAAGAGCGCAGCGGTTTCCTCTGGAGTAAAGACGCCCAGGTCGGCCTCAAGTTGTGCGCATACGACGACACAGGAGGCCTGCCGGCGAGCGGCGTGGGCGCGCACTTGTTCAGCCAAAGGCCCACCCTCTGGCAGATCGCTTTCGCCCACATTGGCGACATAGATCAACGCCTTTGTGGTCAGCAGATCCAGCCGAGCCACCTGATCGCGCTCGTGGGTATCGAGATCCTCGCTGGCCAGCCAACGCCCCCGGCGGAGCCTGTCCGCAAGGCTATGGAGGGCATCGATTTCGGCGGCATGCTCGCGGGGCGCGGCCTTGGCGCGATCGGCAACTCGCTCGATCTGGCGCTCCACCAGACCCAGGTCCGATAGCATCAGTTCAGCCTCGACGATCTCGATATCGTCGATGGGATCCAGGACGGCGGCGACGTGGGCGACCTCTGCGCTCTCAAAGCAGCGCACCACCATGGCGATGGCGTCCACGGCGCGAATGTGCGAAAGAAACTGGTTACCGAGTCCCTCGCCCGCACTGGCCCCGCGAACCAGCCCCGCGATGTCCACCACGCGCAGTGTGGCGGACACGACCTCCTCGGGCCCGATGATCTCGGCGATGCGAGCCAGCCGCTCGTCGGGTACGGACGCCACTCCCACATTGGGCTCTATCGTGGTGAAGGGATAGTTGGCAACCAGAGCCCCGGCCTGGGTGAGTGCATTGTAGAGCGTGGACTTGCCGACGTTCGGAAGACCGACCAAACCAAGCTCGAAGGCCATCGGTGCCTCCTTCTGGAGCGTCCTTGCGGGCGCAGGTCAGGGCGACGCGCTCGCAGCCGGCGGTCCCTGGCGGTAGCGCGCGGGCCACGGCGCGTACTTGCTTACAAAGGGCTCGCGGGAGATCACCTCGCCGCCAACCTCGATCAGTCGATAGAGCGTCACCGTCACGCCATCATGCGCCGACTCGACCTGTATGCGCTGCCCCGGAGCAAGGGACGGATCCATCTCCACAATGGGCTCTCCCGGCGGGATGGTTTCGCCCATGGTTGGGCCCTCGATGGAGACCGTGCGCGCGGGCGAGCGCCCGTAGAACCGGAAGCGGAGCCTTCCCGTGGGCTGGTCCACCTCCGTCTGAATCAGGATCGGCGTGGATTGATCGTTGTCGAACTGGATATCCACGTAGGGCGTGTACACTGCGGCGTCCAAGCCTACGGGAGGCTCGTACCAGGCCACCCGATAGGCGTGGGGGGTGCGCGCCACGATGGGATACCCTCCCCAGAAGGCCGCCCGGAAAAAGGTCGTGCCCACCTGACACACGCCGCCGCCCGGCCCGAGCACGGTCTCATTGCCCATGATCACCCAGCCCTCCGCATAGCCGGAGGCAATCGTCACGTCACCAAGGTGCTCCACGAAGGAAAACCGGCTGTTGGGGGCGACCACAACGCCCTGGTACGGCGCGGTGGCCGTGACGATGTTGTGGAACCTGGCCTCGGTGGAGCCCGAGAAGCTTGTCTCTCCCGTGCTGATCAACTCGAGCGGCAACAGCGCCTCGAGTTGTGCCTGTGTGACGGGGGGGGCGGTGAAGGAAACGGGCAACTGAACCGTGCGCTCACGCACAGCGAGGCAGGCCGCCTCGATGAGCGCGAGTGCGCTCTCACGATCGAGCGTTCGCCCGGTCTGCTCCGGCTCGCGTACCGAGAGCGCCCCGGCGTCCGCGTCGTAATCGAATTTTCCCTGCCGGGCGGGCCGGTCGATCTGCCGTGCCAGCGCGTCCACAAACGCCTCCATGGCCGCGCGATTCAGCATTACCTCTGAGCCAGCGTCGGTCGAACGCTCGCGCACGAGCCAGAGCGCCAGCTGAGCCCTGTCGATGAGCCAGGTGTGCCGTACGGTACTCTCCAGCGCGCCGGCAGGGGACGCCCCTGCGCCCGCAGATTCCTCATAGTAGAGTAGAACCGGTGCGCTGAGGATCGTTTCGGACCGGGCATAGGCCGCCGTGATCTCGGCCATCGCAGGGTTGAGATCCACAAAGGTCAACTCCACCGGGATCGGGTCGTCGGGAAAGTAGCCGGTCGGGGGAGCTTCGTTGGCAAGCAGCGCTTGCCAGGCCGGACGATCATTCCATGAGGACTCGCCAGACGCCGCCGTGAGGGCCCGAACGATGGCCGCCTGCGCCGCGGCCACATCGAGATCGCGCCCTGTGCAGGCCTCTTCGTTGTTCACGTCCAGCCCGGCCACCCATACGCGGGCGCTGCGGGCGGGCGTGCCCGCTTGCAGCGCGATCTGGCGCAGCGGCTTGAGGCTCAAACCCGGTTCCAGCGCAAAGCGCGGCACAACGTTATAGCCACGCCACAGCAGGCGCACTCGCGTAACCAGGTCCTCGCGAAAGATGCCTCCGCGCCCGATCATCCAGGTTTGATGAACCGCCTCCTCCAACTCCAGGGAGACACCCAGCGTGCTAGCCGAGTAGATCCACGCCTGGTCTCCCGCCTGGAGGCGCAGGTAGGGGAACTCTTCGTCTTCGAGCGCTCCCTTGAGACGGGTGAGGGCCTGCGACCGGGTGAGCCCGCCGATCGGCACTCCCTGAACGCTCAATCCCCAAAAGACGCGCTGCTGGAGATAGTGCCCATAGCCCAGAACGGCGAGGCCAGCCAGCATCAGGAACGCCGCCAGGACCAGCGCGAGGCCCAGGGCCAGGCGCGTCGGCAGCCGCGTCCTCGCTGGCCACGCAGGCGCCGTCATGCGGACGGCCCCGTGGGGAGAAAGCCCAAGTCGGTATGATCACCCATGTGCTGCACAAAGGCGGTCAGCAAGCGGACTGCGTCGGCGCCATCATTGAGGTCGAGCGTGCACACGGGGGTGTGAGAGTACCGCCGCGCAAGGCTGAGGCCCGCCGTGGGCACCCCTGAGCGAGATAGATGGATCGCACCCGCATCGGTGGCCGCCATGCCCTGGCCCACCAGGGACTCTTGGAGAGATACGCCGGCCACCTCCGCAGCCTTGCGCACATACCGGTTCACAGCGGGGTGGCCAAAGTGGGCGCTGTTGGCGAGCAACAGCACCGGGCCGTGGCCGATGGCGGCAGGCAACTCACGGTAATAGTCGACATCCGGGGTGTCGCCGGACATAAAGGTATCCACCGCGATCGCATAGTCGGGTTGTACCGAATAGGCCGCTACCTGGGCCCCTCGCAGAGCCACTTCCTCCTGCACGCAGATCACCACCGAAAGGGTCCCTGCAGGCGCGGCATGATCCAATTCCCGGAGAACTTCGAGCAGAACGGCACACCCGATGCGGTTGTCGATCGCCTTACCGGAGACACGGTCCGCATTGGCAAAGGCAGCCAGGGGGCTATCGTAGGCGACCGCGTCGCCGATGCGGATACCCAAGGCTGCGACCTGATCCGCCGAGTCCGCCCCCACATCGACATAGAGCTCGTGGACCTCGAGAACGCGCCGGCGTTCCTCCGGACTCTGAAGATGGCCGGACTTGACGCCGATGACGCCGTGGTGCCCGCACACACGCACGTTGCGGCCGACGAGCATGGCCGGCGAGATGCCCCCCACGCCCAGGATCCGCAAGAAGCCATCGGGCGCGATGCTCTTGACCATCGCGCCGATCTCATCCGAGTGCGCTTCCAGCATCAGATGCGGGCCCAGGCCGCGGCCGTGCAGCGTGGCATAGACATTCCCCATGCGGTCCACACGCACCTCGTCGGCCAACGGCGCCAACTCCGAGCGGAGGTACGCGACCACCTCCTGCTCCTGGCCTGACACGCCGTCCAAGGCTGTCATGGCGGCGAGGCGATACTCCAGCGAACGCTTCAGCAGGTCTATTGGTGAGTTCACGCAAGCCCTCCGCCTGATTCTGGAACTAGCCCGCCGTCAGCATCCGAAAAAAGCGTGCGCTCTGGCGCGAGGTAAGGTGGCGGGTCGCTGACGGGCAGATCCGGTGTTCAGCCCGAGGTTCGCGGCCGGCGAACCCTGGAGCCACAGGGGGCGTGGGCGTTCCCCAGCTCTCGGGCCAGGACCTCATTCCCCGAGCACAGGCGCCTTCGTGACCGGTGGCAGCCGTCGAGGCCAGTCTAGCATGGGGGGAGGTCAGGGGCAAGGGACGCGGCGTCCGGCGAACGTCCGCAATCCCTCCGGCCCCCACGTGGCTGGCAGCGCATGCCGCCTAGACGTTGAAGCGGATGTTCAGGATGTCCCCGTTCTGGACGACATAATCCTTGCCCTCCAGGCGCAACCGGCCGCGCTTGCGGGCTTCCGCCATGGTGCCGCAGGCAAGCATGTCGTCGTAACCGATGACCTCGGCGCGGATGAACCCGCGAGCCAGGTCGGTATGAATCGCCCCGGCCGCCTCGACCGCCACAGCCCCTCGTCGCACTGTCCAGGCACGGACCTCGTCCTCGCCGACAGTGAAAAAGGACATGAGGCCGAGCAGGGCGTAGCACTCTCGCAGGAGGACGTTCAGGCCGGGCTCCTCAATCCCATAGCTCTCCAGGAAGAGCGCCCGTTCGTCCTCGGGCAGCTCGGCGATTTCCATCTCCAGCGCGCCGCGGATGCCGAGAACCGGCTCATCCTCCGGAAGCCCCGGATACTGGCTGCGTTCGTATGCCTCGGCGTCCTCGCCCATATTGAGCACGATCATCGCGGGTTTGGCCGTAAGGAACTGGAATGACCGGAGAAAGACCTCCTCATCGGCGGCGAGCGGTACCCGCCGGACGGGCTCGCCGCGGCTGAGCGCCTCTGCCAGCCGGCGCATCAGGGCCAGTTCCTGCTCCAGCTTGTCCCGGGCATCCGCCCGTGTCTTTGGGATCTGAGCCTCAATACGTTCGACCCGATGCTCGACGATGGTGAGATCGCTCATGATCAACTCGAGCATGATGATCTCCACATCGCGCACGGGGTCCACCGTCACCTCGGGGTGGGGCACGGCATCATCCTCAAAGGCGCGCACAACCATCATCAAGGCATCCGAACGGCTGAGCGCGTCCAGCACCTGGGGATCAAAGCCGGACTGGCCGGCGCTGCCACGGCTGACGCCGGTCACATCGTCTACGCGCACCTGCGCATAGACCGTGCGGCGCGGATGGAACATCTCGGTCAACCGGTCGACCCGCGCGTCCGGCACATCTACCACGGCACTGCGAATCTCAACCCTACCGCGGCGCGACCCGGACGCCTCACCACGCCCCTGGGTCATGGCCGTGGACAGGGTCGACTTGCCGGACTGGGGCAATCCGATCAGGGCTATCTGCATAAGAACGTCTCCTTGCGCTATCGAGCCACAAGGAGACATTATAGGGCGTGAGGCGGCCCGGTCAATCTGGTGCCCGGCCGGGGTTGGTGCGCTTAGCGATCGTGCCAGTAGGCGAAGAGCTGCCCAACGGAGCGACCCATCAGGTTACAGTGTATCGCCTGCCCGAATATGGCCCCCACCGAAAGCACCGTCATATTCGGGAGGATCTTGTGCTCCGGAATGGGCACGGTGTTGGTGGTGACGATCTCTTCGATGTCGTCGAGCTCCGCCAGGAGCTTGATGGCGTTCCCGGAGAACACGCCGTGCGTGCACGAAAGCGTGATCCGGCGAACGCCGCCCTCGCGCAGAGACTTGACCAGAGCGATGATGGAGCCGCCGGTGGCGATCTCGTCGTCAAAGACGATCACGTCCTTGCCCTTGATGTCTCCGATGATCGTGTTGAGCACGACCTCCGTATCGGAGACACGCGTCTTGTCGCCAGCCGCCACGCCGACACCCAACTCCCTCGCCAGTGACGTCGCGCGCTTGGCATGCCCGATATCGGGAGAGACGACGACGGTCCTGCTGAGGTCGCGTTTGCGAAAGTGCTGGACAAAGATCGGTCGAGCCGTCAGGTGATCCGTCGGCACGCTGAAAAAGCCATGCACCTGGGGCGAGTGGAGCGTCATTGTCATCACATGCGTCGCGCCCGCGGTGGTGATCAGGTCCGCCATCAGCCGGCCGGCGATCGATATGCGGGGCTCGTCCTTCTTGTCCGAACGGGCGTACGAGTAGTACGGGATGACGGCGTGGATCGAGCGTGCCGAGGCGCTCGCGGCCGCATCCATCATCATCAGCAGTTCGATGATGTTGTCGCTGACGTTGGGCGGTGAGAAAGACTGGATGATGACGACGTCCTTGCCGCGGACGCTCTCCAGCAGCTGAACGTACATGTTGTCGTTGCTAAAGCGCGAGGTCGTGTGCTCGCAGAGAGGCACGTGCAGATAGTCCGCGATATCCTGCGCCAGAGCCGGATGGGATGCCCCACCGAACACGCGGAGGTTATTCTGGAGCCAGACTTGCTCTTCTCTTTCCATGCTCGAGAGACACTCCTTACCTTGTGCGTCCGGTCATGACCGGGCAGTTATACCATACCTCGTGCGGACCCGCAACTGCCCGGAAGATCGCGCAAGTGGTTGACCCCACGAGTTCCGCCGGCTAGAATCTGCGCGCTGAGCAGGCAGGCACAGGCACTTGCGGGAGGTCATGATGCGAACAGTACCGATCGGCATCGCGATGATGAACGATGCGCGCCCCCATGTGATCGCACAGAACGAAGAGCTCAATATGCGCGTGCTGCACCGTTGGGCAGATATCATTCGCAACGGCATGCGCAACGTAGATGGCACGGTCCCTGAGGTCGTGCTCGGCTCGGAATCGATCAAATCCGTGCGGACGGCGCAGGCTGTCGGCGAGCAGCTTCGCCGGGCCGGCTGCCGCATCATTATCATGTGCTACACGGTGTGGAACTTTCCCTATCTGGTGTGGCCGTTCTACAACTCGGTCGGGCGCGACGTCCCCGTTCTGAGCCTTTCGAACAACAATGGCCAGTACCCGGGTAACGTCGGTCTGCTGGCAACCGACGGCGCGCTCCGCCAGGCGGGCGTTCGAACCCACCGCATCGTTGGCGACATCGATGACGTTTCCGTGCACCAGAACGTCCTGGATTGGATCCGAGCGGCAGAGGCCTACGCGACCATCCGGAATGAGGTGTACGGTCTCTACGGCGGGGCGTCCATGGGGATGGACACCGGATTCTTCCACCTCGTTCCGACGCTCAAGGCCCTCGGCTGCACCACCGAGCAGGTGGACCAACTGCTCCTGACCAAGGTGATGGAACAGGAGGTAGACGAGGCCGAGGTCGAGTCGGGCTTGCGCTGGTTCGAGAGACTCCTCGGCGACCGGATCCGCTACGACGGCAAGATGCTCACCCCGGAGACGCTAAAAACCCAACTGCGCCTGTATCTGGCCATGAACATGGTCAATAGGGAGCATGGCTTTGACTTTTGCGGGCTCAAGGGGCAGCGCGAACTCACCGAATACGTCTGTCTGGGAGATATCCCCGAGATGCTTCTGAACGATCCGTACGATTGGCGCGGCCCGAAGGAGCCGACGGTGTGCGCCACAGAGGCCGATTCGTACGCGGCCATCACCATGCAGTTGCTCAAGTACGTCTCGGGGGGCCTGCCATCGCTCTTTATGGACGTGCGCCTGTACCGGCCGGAGCTCGATCTCTGGGACTGGTGCAACTCGGGAAACCACGCCAGTTACTATGCGGAGCAGAGCATGGATCCGGAGGTCAACTTCCGCCGGATCACGCTGCACCCGGCGCTAGAGTTTTACTTCAAGGCGGGCGGTGCCTCGGTCGAGTTCAATGCCAAGGCCGGTCCGATGACCTATGCACGGCTGGGCCTGTGGGACGACAAGCCGTTTATGGCCATCCTCAAGGGAGAGAGTGTGGAACTCGATCCGGAGCAGGCCCGGGCCATCAACGCAGAGACGGATCCGACGTGGCCGCACGTACACGCTCGGGTGCATGCCCCCTTTGAGCAGTTCCTCTCGCTCTTTCCCGCTAACCACGTCCACGGCACCGTGGGAGATCAGGTTCGTGCGCTCACATACCTGTGCGAGATGAGCGGCATTGCGCCCGTGATCCTGGGGCCGGAAGGAAAGGACAGGCAGGCGCCGATCTGGGAACTCGTGCGGTAACGCACTGAAACGGCAGAGCTGCCGCGCTTGCGCGGGGCCGCTCTGCCGTTCGGATACTGTAGCAGCTAGCTGATCTCGTCCGGGTCCGCTTCCGCACGATCCTCGGCGTCCTGGCCTACCTCTAGATCGTCTGCAGGCATGTCCGAACGCTCGTCCAGGTCGGCCTCCGACTCTTCTTCGGGAGCTTTAGGCTCTGGCCCGCCCGCATAGTACAGGTAGACATAGTGGATCTCTGGCCGTTCGTCGCCCGTGCCGATCTCCCGGTGGTAGAAACGGGCCTCCCAGTCCTCGATCTCGCCGCCTTCCTCTTCGACCCAGCTCATGAACTGGTTGTACATCGGCCCATAGGCATACTCATAGTCAGCCGCGGCCTCGTGCCTCTCGTGCAACAGGCTCTGATCCACCATCATCCGCGTGTGCACGCGCTGGAGATCCGGCCGCGCGCCGGTAAGGTCTCCAAAGGCCTCGGAGATGAGAAAACTCTGCAGATCATCATCCTCCGGCGCGTCGGTAAAGGTCATCACATACATCCCGGATACGTTACCGAGCGGTTCTGAGGTCGAGGCGCGGCTGAGCCACATCTTTTCCAGCGCCGCAGCGCCGGCCAGCATCACCGGTTCGGCCTCGTCACGAACGAACGTGTACAGAGCCGGCACGCACTCGGGCCTGTCGATCTGGCCAAAGATCGCCGCGATCGAGACGCGCACGACTTCATCTTCGTCGTCCAGATGCTCATACAACGGTTCCACAGCGAGGTCGTCCAGGTGTACGAGCCCGCGGATGGTGGCCTGGCGCACGGCCTCGGATTCGTCGGTGAGGTGCGGGATAAGCGCCGTCACCGCCTCCGGCGACGCGGCGTTGCCCAGCACATCCGCCACGACAGAGCGAACGCCGGCCTCCTCGGACTCGAGGGCTTCCAGAAGCACCGCCAGGCCCGCGTCGCCCATGCGCAACAGGGCATCCGCCGCGGGGCCGCGCACCGAGACGACGTCCGAGAGGTGCTCAGCCAGCACCGCCACGGCGGCTGGATCGCCCAGCTGACCCAGGCTTCTCGCGCAAGCGGCGCGAACCTCGTCGATGTTGTCGCTCATCTGCCCGATCAGAGGCTGCACCGCACGCGCATCTCCCAGCCGGCCGAGGGCAAAGGCCGCCGAGTGACGTACGTTCCGATCCGTGCTCGACAACGCTTCAATCAGGGGCTCCACGGCGGCTTCACCGATGGAGATGAGCATCTCGGTGGGCGGTCGGCGCTGCTCCCAGGTGTTATCGGCCAGGCTCGCGATGAGCGGGGCGATGGCGGCCTCGCCGTACGCCTCAATACCCGTCCAGTGTCCGAGGGCTACGGCATAGCTCGCCGCGGCCGCCGGATCCGTGGTGTCGTCGGGTCGCCAGCCCAACTGGCCCAGAGACGCCGCCGCCGATCGGCGCACGGCGGCATTCTCATCGGTCAGCAGCGTGAGCAATGCGGGGATGCCGTCTTTGCGGTTTGCCATGCCCAGGGCCGTGGCGACCTGACGCCGCGCCGACCAGCTTTCGTGATGCAGATAGCCGACGATCGATTCCAGTGCGGCTTCATCGGGTATGCGAGCGAGCGCTTGCATGGCGAGATCGCGGAGAACCGGGTTTCGCCCCGCGATCACCTGCGCCAGCGGTCCGGCGGCCAGGGGGTCTGCCAGGCGCCCCAGCGCCTCAATCGCATTGCGCTGTTGAAGGCGGCTCTCCGATTCCAGCGCGGCGACCAGCGGCCCGATCGCACGGGTGCCAATGCGTGCAAGGCCCGCCAGGACGTGTGGCTGGAGCTGGATATCGGTCGAGCCCAAAGCCGCCACCAGTACCGAGATCGCTTCCTCATTACCGATCTCACCCAGGGCTCGGGCAGCCACAAAGCGCTCCATGCTCTTGCGATCGTTCACGAGAGGCGACAGATCCAGAGCGGCCTGCGGGTCCATGCCGTGAAGGGCACGCTCGGCAGCCTCCTTGAGCGCCTCGTCCTTGCCCGCAATGATGTTCATGAGCGGCACCACAGCGGGCGCGCCCGCGCGGGCGAGAGCCTCGACAGCCACGTCGACGAGCGCCTCGTCCGAGAGGCACAGGATCAATGTGGGGACGGCCTCTGCCGTCCCGATATGCCCCAAGGCCTCAATCGCCGCCGGGGACAGATCTTCCTGTTCGCCCTCAATCACCGCAGCGAGGGCGTCGATGGCGCGGGGGTCACCGATCTGCCCCAGGGCACGGGCAGCGGCCTGGCGCACCGCCTGGTCGTTATCCAGGAGCCTGCGGATCAGCGGCGCCAGCGATTGCTCGTCCGGCATGAGGCCGAGGGCCTCCACCGCCTGCAGGCGCACATCGGCATCGCGCTCGTACTCGGTGGCGCGGATCAGGCCCGGAATATCCTGATGAGAAATCAAACGATCGATGTTGGGAGGGCCAAAGAGTGCCACGTTGCCTCCTTGCATATCTAGACTGAGGACTGTGAAAGCCATAACTTGCCGGACGGCCATACCTTACATCATTTCTGCAATATCCGCCATTTGGCCTAGATGCCTGGCCGTGGCATAATGTGCCCGGGTGCCAAAGCGGCGCCAGCATGTAGATGCTTACCATCTGACCGATGATCGGCGGCTCCCGATGGAATCCACGCTCTCGCTCTCCTGGTCTGCCGGAGTGACCTCGTTCGAGGCCGAGGTCTTTGTACAGGCCGTACACCAGCTTCTGAACTGGCTCTACTTTCGCCATTCGGACGCCTTCTTTGATCCGCCCATCCGCGTGCAGGTGTATGGTAACTGGATCATCCCCTCGCTCGTCAACCAGTTCCCGTACTGGGGCGCTCAATGGTATGTGGAGGCGTCCTATGACGGCCAGGCGGGCAGAGTGGTGGCCCCTTCATACCTGGAGCTCGTGCGCAATGAGCCCTGGCAGAAGGAGAGCCCGCATCTGGACCTGGCGCTACTGGATGAGGATCTGACCGATATGCCAGCGCCGCTGGCGCGCCGGCGCGCCGACTACTACAGCCTGGGGACCAGCTACCCCGAACGGGCCGCCGTGATGTCTGTCCGCCGGCTGCGGGCGCTGGAGACCCCCGAGTTTGTCGCCGCGGCCCTCACACGCCTCGTGCGGCATCACATGGGCCACCTGTTGAGCGTGCCGCCCTTTGGCGATCAGAGTCACGTCCAGCGTCGCGGCCTGGAGACGCACTGCACCAACCGCTGCGCCATGCGCCACCCCGAGTCGGTGGAGCAACTGATGTCCTACTGTCTGGAGGAGGCCGCGGACCCCTGGCCTTTCTGTCCACGTTGCACGGCCGCGCTTCACTCGGCAATCGTGCTGCGCTCGGGCAACTGGAACTGATCGCTCTGCGCCGGCGCCCGGCGGCCCCGGCATCCTGCTGCCGATGAACTAACCGGGACGCTCTCGCTCGCTGGAAGATGCATCTTCCAGCGTCACCCCCAGGACCTGAGCGATAGCGCGAACGTAGATCTCGTGCTCCACTGAATGGACGCGGGACTCGAGGGCCTCCAGCGTATCCTCGGCGAGTATGGGCACAGCCTGGGACATCACTACGGGGCCGCTATCGACGGCTTCATCGGGCGCCCAGTGCACCATCACTCCCGTCTCCGGGATCTCCCCTCGCCGGTAGGCGGCATAGGCCTCTTCGATCGCGTGCATCCCCGGAAAGGTCCCCGGCAGTGCGGGGTGTATGTTGAGCACCCGTGGATAGTGGTGCAGGAACTCCAGGCTAAAGATCCGCATCCATCCGGCGAGCACGACGAGATCGATCGCAAAAGGCTCGAGGAGCGCGACCAGGTCGCGATCATAGTCCTCACGAGCCAAGCCGCGCTGGCGGTAGGGCAAGTGCGGGTGGTAGATGGTTGGGATCCCATGCCGCTGGGCCCTCTCCAGGCCGGGCGCCCCCTTCCGGTTCGATACGACCACCGAGATGCCCGTATCGCGCAGGCGGCCGGATTCGATCGCATCGATAACGGCCTGCAGGTTCGAGCCGGTCCCCGAGATGAACACGGCCAGATGCTTCATAGCTGGACTCGGGGCCCCTGGTCCGCGGGTACGATCTCACCGATCACCGGCGCCTGCTGAGAAGGCACTCCCACGGCCGCCAGGGCCTGGTGAACGAGATCCACCTCGCCAGCGGACACGATGACTATCATGCCAATACCCATGTTGAACACACGGTACATCTCAAGTGGATCGACATCGCCGATCTCCCGTATGAGATCAAACACCGGGGGCACGACCCACGCCGCGCGATCGATCCGAGCGCCAAGGCCCTCGGGAAGGATGCGGGGAATGTTCTCCACAAAGCCGCCGCCCGTGAGGTGCACGAGCCCGTGAACGTCCGCCATGGAGCGAATAGCGCGGACATGGGGCAGATACGAGCGGTGCGGCGCGGCTAAAGCCTCGCCCAGCGTGCAGCCGAGCCGTTCCGCGTACAACCGATAGCTTCCCGCCCCAAAGATGCTCCGGACCAGAGAGAACCCATTGGTGTGCAACCCGGCGGAGGGCAATCCCACCAGGCGATCCCCCCTCTGAACGCGGGAACCATCGATGATGGCATCCTTCTCCACCACGCCCACGATGGTCCCCGCGATGTCCATCTGCCCCTCGGCGTAGACCCCGGGCATCTCAGCCGTCTCTCCACCAAGGAGCGCACAGCCGGCTTCCCGGCAGGCGGCGGAGACTCCCGCCACCACATCGGCGACGACTTGCGGGTCGAGCCGTGGCGTCGCGACATAATCCAGGAAGAACAGAGGGTCGGCGCCCTGAACGAGGATGTCGTTGACGCAGTGGTTGACGATATCGCGGCCGAGGTTCTCATAGCGTCCCAGCGCTCCGGATACGACGGTCTTTGTTCCTACGCCGTCCGTAGAGGCAACCAGCACCGGATGGGACATCCTCTGAAGACGCTCCCCCGAGTACAGCCCGCCAAAAGCGCCGATGCCCAGCAGCACCTCCGGCCCGTAGGTGGAGCGCACGGAGGCGCGCATCAAGTCCACCGCACGGTTGCCCGCGGTGATATCCACTCCCGAGCGCGCGTACGAACTGGGTGTCATCGGTCCCCCTTTGCCAGGTTCCTGGTGCCGATGTCCCGCCGGTAAAAGGCCCCGGGCCACCGCACGGCCGCTGTAGCGGCATAGGCTCGCGACATGGCGGCGGCGAGATCGTCGCCGAGCGCGGTCAATCCGAGCACACGGCCGCCATCGGTGAGCACCCGAGCGCCTTCTCGCCGCGTGCCCGCGTGAAACACGATCAGGTCCTTGTCCGCAGGGATACGCTCCAGCCCCTGTATCTCCAGTCCGCGCTCGTAGGAGCCCGGGTAACCCCCGGACGCCATAACGACGCACACGGCCGAGCGAGAGGACCACTTGAAGGCCACAGAGTCCAGCGAACCCGCCAGGCAGGCGTCGATGATGGTGAGCAGATCAGTCTCCAGCAACGGCAGGATCACCTGGGTTTCGGGATCGCCAAAGCGGCAGTTGAACTCGAGCACCTTGTAGTCACCATCGCGCACCATCAGCCCGGCGTACAGCACGCCCACGTAGGGGCATCCCATCGCCTCCAGGCCGTCCAGGGCGCGCTGCAAAACCTCGGTCGTCACCCGCTGCAGAAGGGCGGCATCGAGCAATGGGGCGGGGGCAAAGCAACCCATGCCGCCGGTGTTGGGCCCGCGGTCGCCGTCATAGGCTGGCTTGTGGTCCTGAGCCAGAACCATGGGCACCACATGCCGGCCGTCCGCAAAGGCCAGCACAGATACCTCCTGACCGGTGAGGTACTCCTCGATCACGACACGACTCCCGGCCTCTCCAAACTGCCGGTCCACCATGATAGCTCGAAGGGCATCCTGGGCCTCCGCGTCTGTCTGGCAGACGAGCACGCCCTTTCCCGCGGCCAGCCCATCGGCCTTGAGCACGATCGGAGCGGGGTGAGCCTCCAGATAGTCGCGCGCCGAGGCGTACTCCGTGAAGGTGCCGAAAGAGGCCGAGGGAATGCCCTGATCTCGCATCAGCGCCTTGCTAAAGGCCTTGGACGATTCCACTCGGGCCGCCGCAGCGGTAGGACCGAAAGCGGCGATGCCCGCCTCCTGCAGGCGATCCACCAGGCCCAGCGCCAGCGGGGCCTCGGGCCCCACGACAACCAGATCGATCGCTTCCTCACGGGCGAGGGCGACGATGCCGTCGATATCCTCGGCGCGCACGGCCATGTTGCGTGCCAGCGCTCCGGTGCCGCCATTGCCGGGAGCGACAAAGAGATCGAGGGGCTCCTGAGATCGACTGAGGCTCCAGAGCAGGGCGTGCTCCCGGCCTCCAGACCCCACAACCAGTACTCGTCGCGCCATGCCTACGCCTCCATCACGCCACAAGCCTGGGACTCGCGCGAGAGGAACCCGCCTGCCTTTTGCTCCAGCGGGTAATCTCCCGAGAAGCAGGCCGTGCAGTAGCGGTCAAGAGGGCGGTTGAGCGCCGCGATCATGCCCTCCATGCTCAGATAGCCCAAGGTGTCCGCGCCGATGTGCGCGCGGATCTCCTCGATCGACAGCCGGTGGGCAATGAGCTCGCCATAGGTCGCCATATCCACGCCCATGAAACAGGGGTGTTTGATGGGCGGCGAAGAGATCCGCAGATGCACCTCGCGCGCGCCGGCCCGACGCAAGAGTTCCACTGTGGGCGCGCTGGTGTTGCCCCGCACGATGGAATCATCCACAACGACCAGTCGCTTTCCCTTCAACCCCAGGGCCAACGGATTGAATTTAAGCGCTACGCCGGCCTTGCGCAGGCGATCGTCTGGCTGGATAAAGGTGCGGCCGATGTACCGGTTCTTAATGAGGCCTTCCCCGAAAGGGATGCCTGCCTCCTGTGCGTATCCGATGGCGGCCGCGGTGGCCGAATCGGGAACGCCCATGACGAGATCCGCGTCCACGGGATGCTCACGCGCCAACTGCCGCCCTAGCTCCTGGCGCACTTCGTGGATCAGCTGGCCGTCGATGACGCTATCCGGGCGGGCAAAGTAGATGTACTCAAAGATGCACAGGCTGGACTTGGCCGGAGAGCGCCCCTGGATCACGCGCGCACCGGTGCGATCCACCATCACGATCTCGCCGGGCGCGATCTCGGTGATCTCCCGTGCGCCGACGGTCTCCAGCGCGCAGCTTTCGGAAGCGATCACCCAGCCGCCATTGAGCCTACCCATGCAGAGCGGCCGGAATCCCCACGGATCTCGAACCCCATAGAGGGCATCCCGGGTGAGGATGGTGAGTGAGTAGGCGCCAAGCGCAGAGCTCATCATGTCTTTGATGCGATCCAGCATGGTGTCACCCTGGGCGCCAGCCAACATCTGGATGATCACCTCGGAATCACAGGAGGAGGCCAGCCCCACGCCCCTCTGGAAAAGCTTGCGCCGCATCTCGCCGGTGTTCACGAGGTTACCGTTGTGCGCAAGCGCGATCGGTCCCACCATAGACTCTAGCAGGAAGGGCCCGGCGCTCACCGGGCGGGACGAATCGGCCGTGGAATACCGCGTGTGTCCGATGGCAATGTGCCCCTGAAGGGGGGCGAGGTTGCTTTCGTTGAAGACCTGGGTCACCAGGCCCATCTCTTTGTGCAGGTGCGTGTTCACGCCGTCGGTAACGGCGATTCCCGCGCTCTCCTGGCCTCGGTGTTGCAGGGCAAACAAACCAAAAAAGGTGATACGGGCGACCGCTTCACCGGGCGCAAAGATCCCAAACACGCCACACTCTTCGTGTGGACGATCCAGGCACGCCATCTCGCAAGTCGTCATAGTGTCCTTTCGGCCGTTACTGGTCCAGTTCACGACTCAGGGTTCGATCATCGTCAACGATTTGCCGCGTCATGGCATCCTGATAGGCCACGATCCGCTGCTTGAGAGCTTTATCGCCCAGGGAGATGATCTTGGCGGCCGCCAGCGCGGCCGCGGCGGGCTCCAGCACCACGAGCGGGGCGACGCCGGATGGCATCCGGAGCGAGGAAAAGATGTCGGCGCCCCCAAAGGCCGGTGAGAGGGGAGGGCAGCAGATCACCGGCGCAGCCACAGAGGCATCCACCAGGCCACTGAGGGCGTTGGAGCGGCCGGCCACGGTGATGTACACAACGGGCCCCCCACGCATCTCGCTCTCCTCCAGCAACCCCAGCAGGTAGCGAGCGCTCTTGTGGGCGGAAGCGACATGCTGTTCCACAGCCAGCCCGAACTCGGCGCAGGCTGAGGCAATGCGAGCTACATGCTCCCGATCGGAGAGCGATCCCATCAAAATCACCACTCTGGCTGTCATAGACGCTCGGCTCCTTTCCAACCCGCCGCCGGCTAGTCCTCCTGGATAAAATCCTCAGTCAGCTCTGCAACCTGAGCATACTTGCTCAGGAGAGCCCGCAGGGCGGAATCGGTGACCTCCGGCATGTCCCGATATACCTGCTTATCCAGCATACGGTTCTTGTCACCGTCGGGCCAGAGACGCCAGGAGTCGTTGTCGATCACGTCCGCCACCATCAGCGAGCCATCTTCGCCCCGGCCGAACTCGATCTTGAGATCGACCAGCGTTACACGCTTGCCCGCCCAGGCCCTTTCCAGCGCCAGAAAGACCCGCCTGCCCGTATCGCGCATCTCGTCGATCTCTGCGGGCTCCGCGAGCCCCATGCGCTGGATCTCGGCATCGTCCACCAGGGGATCGTGAAGCTCGTCGCTCTTGAAAAAGAACTCGACAAGAGGCGGGTCAAAGCGCTGTCCTTCGCTGACCTCAGGGTTTCTCTTCAGGTAGGATCCCGTGGCGACCCGGCGCATCACCACTTCCAAGGGCACCATCTCGCAGCGCACGACCAGGTTGACGGCGGGCTCCACCAGGCCGATATAGTGCGTGTCAATACCCTCCTGCTCGAGCACGTAGAACACGTTCGAAGTCGTCCGGCAGGCCAGCTCACCCTTGCCCGGCAGTTCGCTTGCCCGAGCCCCGTCGCCCGCAGTGATTCGATCCTTGTGCACCAGGTACACCAAGTCACGCCGCGTCGGATGCGCATAGACGATCTTGGTCTTGCCTTCGCCCAGCTTTTCCCCAAAGGTTGTCCTGTAGGTCATACCGTCTACTCCCTCGCCTGCGCGTATGCTTTGCGGCCCCCACCATCTCGTTTGCCAACCTGCGGAACGAGCCCGTGTCTCGCTCAGCTCCTCCGGCCCAGCGACCGTATGTGAGCGCACAAGGCGAGGCAGCGGGCCGGAGCATCGCCGGCGCCGGCGCCACGGGCCATGATCTCTCGAACCCTGGCCGCACCGACCCGGCGGTTGATCTCGGGATCTGTGGCCAAGAGGTCGGCAAGCGGATTCTCATTACCGGCTTGCACCGCACCCCAGGCCGCCATGCTGTGCTCACGAATGATCTCGTGCATCGCCTGGCGATCGGCCCCCTGCTTGACGAGCTCCATGAGAAGAGGCTCCGTCGCAGAAAAGGGGCCGTACACGGCAAGGTTGCGCGCGATGGCTTCCCGCCCGACGCAAAGTCCCGACACGATGCGCGCCAGCCTCCCGAGGATCTCGTCGACCGCCAGAAACGCATCGGGCAGGACGGCCCGCCTGTTTGCCGAATCGTCCAGGGTGCGCTCGAGCATCGATAGCGCGGCGTTGCTCCAGGCCACCTGCGGGAGCGTGGACACGTAACGGGCCAGCGAGCATACGCTCTCGGAACTGACGGGATTGCGCTTAAAGGGCATGGCGGATGAGCCCACCTGCTGCCGGCCAAAGGGCTCACTGAGCTCGCCAAACACAGGCGACTGGAGCAGCCTCAGGTCCAGAGCGAGTTTGTGGGCCGATCCGGCGATCCCGGCGAGCACGGTCAATACCGCGTAATCCATCTTGCGCGGGTAGGTCTGAGTGCTTACGGGCACGGCCTCTAGGCCTAGGCGATCCATGATCCGGCGCTCCATCTCCCCTGGGGCCATGCCCGTGCCGGCCAACAGATGGGCGTACGAAGCGGAGGTCCCCACCGCGCCCTTGACCCCCTTGCCACGGATACGCAGGGCATCCAGGGCGTCCAGATCGCACAGGAGATCGTAGGCATACTGGGCCAGCCTGTAGCCGATGGTGGTGGGCTCAGCCGGTTGGATGTGCGTATACGCCATCGCCAGGGTATCGGCCTCGGCTTCCATCTGATCCGCCAGGGACTGCAGAAGGACAATCAGGCCATGACGAACCAGGGCGAGAGCCTCGATCAGCCGCAGCGCCTCGGCGTTATCCTCGACATCCATGCTGGTAGCGCCCAGGTGAATGATGCCGCCACCTACGGGGCACTGCTCCGCATACGCTCGCACTTCGGCCATGAGATCGTGGCGCAGAGTCTGTTCGAGATCCTGAGCGCGCTCCCAATCCACGTCATCCACATGGGCGCGCAGATCGTCCACCTGCGCCGGGCTCACCAGCCCCGCTTCGCATTGAACGCTGGCCAAAGCCACCCAGACCCGCCTCCAGAGGCGACGCTGGTGCATCTGCGACCAGATGCGCCGCATGGCCTCGCTGCCGTAGCGCCAGGTGAAGGGTGAGATATACGTCTCGTGATCGTAGGTCGTCATGTGTCTGCCGTCCTACAGGAAGCGCGCCGCAGCGCGGACGCCGTTGGCAAAGAGCGACAGGCCGAGGCCTCCCTTTGCCCCGCGCGCCCAGCGCGGGTGCTGGAGCGGATCGATGTGATCTTCGGGGTGGGGCATCAACCCCAAGACGTTGCCCTCCGCGTTACAGAGTGCCGCCGCATCCGCCAGGGACCCGTTGGGGTTGGCGGGGTATCCGGCCGCCGCGCGGACGGGTACCTGCGCAGAGGCGACGTCCATCAGTCGCAAGTCCTCCGCCGCCACATATCGCAGCGGAACCAGGCCCCCGGAGAGCAATCGCGGCATATCCTCCGGATCCTCGAGAGCGAGGCGCCCCTCCCCGTGAGCAACAGGGCACAGAATGTCCTCCTGCAGGCCCTCGGTAAAGAGGCTCACGCTGGAAGGCCCGGCCCGCAGGCGCACCCAGCGGCACTCAAAGTGGCCCTGCCGGTTGAACGTGAGGCTGGCGCGCTGGGCCGGCGCCGGCCCGGGAAGATAGCCCGCCTTGACCAGGGTCTGGAACCCGTTGCAGATGCCCATGACCGGCTTTCCCGCCGCCACAAAAGCATCCATATCCTCGCGCAAATGGAGCCCCAGGTCAAAGGCCCAGAGGCGTCCCGCGCCCAGGTCGTCACCGAAGGAAAAGCCCCCCGGGATGACGATCATCTGGTAATCCTGAAGGCGGCTTTCGCCGGCAAGCAGACGGTTCATATGGACGATCTCGGGGCTCCCCCCGGCCGCCGCGCACGCCAGTGCGGCCTCGCGGTCGCGGTTGGTTCCCGACGCGTGCAAGATGAGAACGCGGGGCGCAGGCATCAACTCTCCTCCCCTGGGGCAGCCCCCGGCAAGTGGCCCCGCCAGGCCTGTTCGATGAGGGCCAGGGGCAGGGTGAGAAGGGGCTCATCGTCTGAGACCCCATAGATCACAAGCGTCTGGCTGCCGAGAATCTGGCCTACGGCGGAGCAGGGTAGGCCGTTCATGCAGGCCTCAAAGGCCGGACGGTTCTCCTGGGCCACCTCGACGAGGTAGCGTCCGTTGGACTCCGAGAACAGCAGCCAGCCATCTTGAGCGCTGTGCTCCTTCGCGACAGGCACCGCGGACAGGTGCAGTGCCGCACCGAGATCGCCGGACATCGCCATTTCGGCCAGGGCGATCGCCAACCCGCCCTCGGAGCAATCGTGGCACGCGGATACGAGGCGCTGCCGGATGGCCCGGTGGAGCGCCCGCGCCGTCTGGGGCCCTACCTTCGCCAGGCCAGGTGCGGGATACCCAGAGGCGTACCCCTGAGCCTCGTAGAGGCTCCCCCCCAACTCCGGCGCCGTACTGCCGACCAGGTAGAGTGCACTTCCCTCGCTCTTGAGGTCGGCCGTACAGGCCAGGCGTACGTCATCCAGCAAGGCGATTGAGGAGATTAACAGGGAAGGGGGAATCGCCACCTGATGGCCGGTGCGCGTATCGATGTACTCGTTGTTCAGGCTATCCTTGCCGGAGATAAAGGGCGTGCGATAGTGCAGGGCTCCATCATAGCACCCCTTGAGCGCGCGAACCAGGCTGCCCAAGCGGTCCGGGTAACTCGGATTCCCCCAGCAAAAGTTGTCCAGGATCGCCGTGCGGTCGGGATCCCCGCCCACGGATACGACGTTCCGGACGGCCTCATCGATGGCCGAGATGGCCATTGCATAGGGATCCACGTCCCCATACGCCGGGTTGAAGGCGGCGCCCAGGGCAAAGCCCGCCCAGCCCTGCGCCGTATCCAGGGGGCGTATCACGGCGGCATCGCCGGGGCCATGGGCACGCGTTCCCACCAACGGCTTGACCACCGTACCGCCCTGAACCTCGTGGTCGTAGCGACGGACCACGTCTTCCTTGCTGCGCACATTCGGATCACGCAACATACCGAGCAGCGCCTCTGCAAGAGCCCGCCCGGCCAGATCGTCAACGCGGGGAGCTGATCGTGACGGCGCGACCCATTCCGCCGCCAGATCCCGCCGGGGCAGCCCGCCATGCAGGAACGCCATGGAAAGATCGGCCACCGACTCTTCTCCGTAACGCAGATGCAGGCGACCGTCACCCGTAAACGAGCCGATCACCGTCATTTCTACAGAGCGCGCCTCACAGATGCCGCGCAGGGCTGCTTCGTTATCTTGCGGAACGGCGATCACCATGCGCTCCTGCGCCTCTGAGAGCCAGATCTCCCAAGGGCTGAGGCCCTGGTACTTGAGCGGCACGCGATCCAGCTGAACCAGGACACCCGTTTCCTCTCCCATCTCGCTGACCGCAGAGGAGAGGCCGCCTGCGCCGCAATCGGTGATGGCAGAATACAACCCCGCGTCCCGCGCCACCAGCAGGGCATCCAGCGTCATCTTCTCAGCGATCGGGTTTCCGATCTGGACGGCGCCACCGGAGGTCACTCCCGTCTCGTCGGTGAGCTCGATCGAGGAGAACGTCGCGCCGTGCAGGCCATCCCGCCCGGTGCGGCCGCCCAGCACCACGACGAGGTCTCCTGCCTGTGCGCCGCGCGGATGCGACCCGGCCGGCGCAATGCCTGCGCATCCGCAGTAGACCAGCGGGTTGGCCGTGTAGCCGGGGTGGAAGTAGATCGCCCCATTGACGGTAGGGATGCCCATCTTGTTGCCATAATCCTCGACGCCGTGAACCACGCCGTTGTAGATCCGCCGGGGATGCAGCACCCCATTCGCCAGCGTGTCCGGATCCGCGTCCAGGGGGCCGAAACAGAGCACGTCCGTATTGGCGATAGGACGGGCGCTGACGCCCATGATGTCGCGCACCACGCCGCCCACGCCGGTGTTGGCGCCACCGAAGGGCTCCAGGGCCGAAGGGTGGTTGTGCGTCTCGACCTTGAAGGACAGCTCGTGATCACCAAAGGCGATGATGCCGGCGTTGTCGACAAAGGCGGAGCGCACAAAGGGGGCATTGATGGAGCGCGTCGCTGCCTGCAGGTACGTCTTGAGGAGGCCGTCGATCTGCTCAACCGTCGTATCGGCGCCGATCGTCTCTCGATAGGTTACCCGGGCCCGGAAGGTCTTGTGCACGCAGTGCTCGGACCAGGTCTGAGCCAGGCTCTCGAGCTCAACATCGGTAGGCTCACGCCCCTCAGCGCGGAAATAGGCCTGCACCGCACGCATCTCGGCGAGATCCAGTGAGAGCGTCCGGGATCGGGACAAGGCCAGCAACCCCTCGTCGCCCAGATCGCGCAGAGGTACAGACTCCGTCTCGGGCTGCACGTTTCGCAGGGGCATCCCGATATGTGGCTCAAGCTGCCCGAGGCTATAGTACTGGATCACGGCGTTATGCAGCAGCCTCTCGGCCAAGGTGCGCAACTCGGCCGTTGAGACCCGTCCCCATATGGTATAGCTCTCACCGGTGGCGACATCTGTGAGACCGTGCATGCCGAGATCACGCGCCCGTGCGCGAATGTTATCCGCCACGGTATCAGTGACGCCTGGCAGGAGGCCCACCTCGATACGCTGGGCCGACTCAGGCAACGGGGCGGCGGCGTGCGCCTCGGCCCAGCGCACGTCCTGGAGGATTGGGTCCACCAGGAGGGCGCGACACAGCGTCTCGATGTCGCCCACTGAGAGCTCACCGGCCACAAAGTACAGAGCCGCCCGCTCAACACGGTCGACCCCCTGTATGCCCAGTGCCCGAATGTCGTCCTGAAGATACCCGGCTGGCGCTTCTCCAGGGCGGCCGATCACCTCAATGCGGTATCTCTTGTCCACGTATCCTCGTTGCTCCAGTTATGGTCTCCGCTGGTCCTCGAACAGATCGGGATCAGGGCTGTAACTGATAGTTGGGAGCCTCTTTGGTGATGAGAACGCTATGGGGATGGCTTTCGATATAGCCCGCTGAACTGATCCGAACGAACCGGGCCTTGGCGGCCAGATCGGCGAGATCGGTCGCCCCCACATACCCCATGCCCGAACGCAGGCCACCCACAATCTGAAAGATGCTTTCCGCGAGGCTGCCGCGGTAGGCGACTCGGGCCTCGATGCCCTCCGGCACGGATTTGCCCGAGGCTCGTTGGGAGGTTCGCGATTGCTCCGTGGCGTAGCGATCCCGGCCATATCCCGCGCGCATGGCGCCCACGGACCCCATGCCCCGGTACTCCTTAAAGCGGCGCCCCTCGTAGATGACCAGCTCCCCGGGGCTCTCATCCACTCCCGCCAGCATGTTGCCCAGCATCACGGCGCGCGCCCCAGCCGCCAGGGCCTTGACGATGTCACCCGAATAGCGGATGCCGCCGTCGGCTACCACGGGGATGCCGAACTCGGCGGCGGCTTCGGCACAATCGGAGATGGCCGTCACCTGTGGCATACCGCAGCCCGCGACGATGCGTGTGGTGCAGATCGATCCGGCGCCCACACCGACCTTGATGACATCCGCGCCGGCGTGGATCAGGTCCCGCGTCCCCTCAGGGGTGACGACGTTGCCAGCGGAGATCGCGATTTCGGGGAACGCCTGGCGCGCGCGCTCCACGGCTTGCAGCACCATGGCCGAGTGGCCATGCGACGTGTCCACGGCCAGGAGGTCCGCCCCAGCACGGACGAGGGCGGTAGCCCGCTCCAGCATGTCGGTCCCGACGCCTATGGCCGCTCCAACGAGCAGGCGCCCCTGGGCATCGGCCGAGGCGTTCGGATAGTCCCGCTTCTTCTGGATGTCCTTAACGGTGATCAAGCCCTTGAGGTTAAAGTGCTCGTCCACCAGAGGCAACTTCTCGATGCGGTGCTGCTGAAGGATGGCCTGAGCCTCATCCAGAGTGGTGCCGATGGCCGCCGTAACCAGGTTCGTGGAGGTCATGAACTCGGTAACCGGTCTGTCATCATCGGTCGAGAAGCGGATGTCGCGGTTCGTCAGAATGCCAACCAGCCGAGTACCTTCGGTGATCGGCACGCCGGAGATGTGATAGTGCGCCATCAGGCCCTTGGCTTCTCCAAGCGTCGCCGTGGGCGGCAGGGTGATGGGATCGACGATCATGCCGGACTCACTTCGCTTGACCTTGTCCACCTCGGCCACCTGCTCCTCCACGGAGCAGTTGCGGTGGATCACTCCGAGGCCGCCCTCGCGCGCCAGCGCGATGGCCAAACGCGCTTCGGTGACGGTGTCCATCGCTGCGGAGAGGACGGGGATGGCCAGCCGGATCCGCTTCGTGAGCGTGGTGGAGACATCCACCGCATCCGGCAGAACCTCCGAGAAGCCTGGCACTAACAGCACATCATCGAACGTCAGAGCCTCAGGGTACCTAGATTCGTGTTCGCCCATGTTCCCTCCACAGTTGAACGAGGTCGCCTGCTCTTGGGAGCAGGCGACCGCCTGGACGCTAGATGGGCCAGCGCAAAGCGACGAGATCCTGTCGCTCTGCGCCCACCGAGATCAGTGAGATTGGCACTCCCACCAGTTCGGATATCCTTTCACAGTAGGCGCGGGCGGCGGCCGGCAGGTCATCCAGCGCGCGGATGTGAGAGATGTCCTCCTCCCATCCGGGCATCGATTCGTATTCGGCGGTAACGTGTTGCAGCAGATCGGCATCGGCCGGGTACACATCGGTGAGGGTGCCATCGGGCAGCCGGTAACCGGTGCAGATGCGCAGCTCGTTGAGGCCTGTGAGCACATCGAGCCTGGTCAAGGCGAGGCCGGAGAATCCGTTCACCTGCGCCGCATATCGCAGGCTGACCACGTCGATCCATCCGCAGCGGCGGCGCCGGCCGGTTGTGGTGCCATACTCGTTACCCTGCGCAACGATCCAATCGCCAACCTCGTCGAAAAGCTCGGTGGGGAAGGGCCCCGTGCCCACCCGCGAGGTATATCCTTTGACCACACCCACGATCTCGTTCACATCCAGGGGACTGACGCCAGAGCCCTGGCAGGCGCCCCCGGCAGTTGGCGACGAAGAGGTCACATAAGGGTAGGTCCCATAGTCGATATCCAGCATTGTGGCCTGCGCGCCCTCCAGGAGAACGCTCTTGCCCTCGGCGATATAGCGCCGGATCAGCGCGACGGTGTCCGTGACATAGGGAGCCAGCGCCTCTCGGCAGGGGTCGTATGTCGCGACGATCTCGTCCACAGTGAACCCGGGGTGGCCATAGATGCCCTTGAGCTCTGCGTTCACGCCTTCCAGCGCCTCGGCGACGCGCGCGGCAAAGCGATCCCGGTCCACCAGATCCATCATTCGAAGGCCGCGGCGCTGGTACTTGTCCGTATAGGCGGGGCCGATGCCCCGGCGCGTGGTACCCAGGGCACGCTCACCCCGCTGCTTTTCCTGCAGTTCGTCGAGGAGCAGATGATAGGGCATGACGATGTGGGCATTGGCGCTAATATGCAGGTTATCTGTGGATATGCCCCGATCCCGGAGCATGTTCAACTCCTCCACCAAGGCGGGCGGCGTGATGACCATGCCATGAGCCAGCACGGCGGCTACTGAGGGACGGGTGATGCCCGAAGGAACCTGGTGGAGCTTGAGTACGCTATCGCCCAGGACGATCGTGTGGCCTGCGTTCGTGCCCCCCTGATACCGCACGACCAT
>Ga0123332_1000757_pt1 | contig 32596 bp, 27 predicted proteins | sample BioC12SIPDNA_4_FD_89958 | JGI IMG/M metagenome (GOLD analysis project Ga0123332, IMG submission 89958) | Anaerobic biogas reactor microbial communites from Washington, USA - Biogas_R2_A C12 SIP DNA | ecosystem: Engineered > Bioreactor > Anaerobic > Unclassified | place: Washington, USA... | reverse complement strand
GACCGGCGGGGGCGTCGTCGCCGGCGGCGGAGCGGCGCCGACCACTCCGGCGGGTCCCGCACCGGCCGCGGCCGCGCGGCCGACGCCCAGCGCGGCGGCTCCCGCGGCCAGCGCCGCGGCGGGGAGACCGGGCTCGAGGTCGGGATCGGTGTGGAGCGGCACCGACTGGATGCCGCGCTGCTCCTGGAGGTGCTGCGCCCACTGGGCCACCTCTAGTGCGCTGGCCGGGCGCTTCTCCGGGTCCTTGTCCATCAGGGTGTGGATCAGGAGGGCGACGTCGTCGGGCACGTCGAACTCGGCGAGCGGGGGCGGATCCTCGGTGTTGACCCGGTACATGATCGCCACCACCGACTCGTCGGCGTCCTTGACGAACGGCGTCCGCCCGCTCGCGACGGCGCACAGCATCGCCCCGAGGGCGTACAGGTCGCTCGCGGTCGAGGCCCGCGACCCGCGGAGGACCTCCGGCGCGGTGTAGGCCACGGTGCCGGTGATGACGCCGGTCGCGGTGCGCTGGCTGTCGCCGAAGCGGGCGATGCCGAAGTCGGCGAGCTTGTAGTCGCCGATGCGCGACGTCAGCACGTTGGCGGGCTTGATGTCGCGGTGGAGGATCCCGGCCTGGTGCGCGGCCGCGAGGGCGTCGCTCATCTGCACGGCGACCCGCAGGACCTCCTCGTAGGGGGCCCGGCCGTGATCGCCCAGCTTGGCCTGGAGCGACCCCGACGGCAGGTACTCCATGGCGAGGAACGGCAGGCCGTCGTCGGTGGCGCCGGCGTCGTACACGGTGACGACGTGGGGGTGCCACGACAGCGATCCGATGGCCTGGCACTCCGCCTCGAAGCGCCGCTTGGCCTCCTCGTCGGACGGGTCGACGTTGGTCAGCACCTTGAGCGCGACGGTGCGCCGCAGCTTGGGCTGGTTCGACCGGTACACGACGGCGAACCCGCCGCGCCCCAGCTCCCGCTCGATCTCGTAGCCCGGGATGGAGGTCGAGGACCCCTTGGGCGCGTCGTCGCTCATCGGTCTCCTCGGGACGCGGCCGCGGCCGTCACCTGGTCGGCTGCTCGTTGCACCCCGGCGATGCTAGGGGCCCCCAGGAGGCCGGACGGGCCGATGGGGCCGGGGGGACCTGACCGTTCGTCGACCATCGACGACGGTCCTGGTCCGGCGGACCCGGTCAGCAGGCCGAGGCGGTCAGGCTCCCGACCTGCGACGCAGGAGGTCGGTGACCGCCTTGCCGTCGGCCTGGCCCCTGCTCGCCCGCATCACCTGCCCGACGAAGAACCCGGTGAGCTTGCCCCGGGCCTTGTCGTCGCCGGTGCGGAACGTCTCCCACTCGTCGGGATGGGCGGCGATCACCTCGTCGACCATCGCCTCCAGCGCGCCGGTGTCCATCGCCTCGAAGCCCTTGGCGGCGGCGATCTCCTCGGGCGTGGCGTCGGACCCGACCATCTCGGCGAGCACCGCCTTGGCCTGGGTGGCGGTCAGCGCACCGGAGGTCTCGAGGGCGATCAGCGCGGCCAGCCGGTCGGGGGCGACCGATGCCCCTCCCTCGCCGGCGAGGTTCTGGCTGACGTGCACGAGCACCCGGGCCGCGTCGGCACCGGCGGTGATCGCGTCGAGCGCCTGGCTGTCCTGGCCCCGCTCGACGATCAGGGCGACGGTCTCGTCGGGCAGTACGACCCCGGCGGCGTCGGCCACGGCCTGCCGACGGGCGGCGGGCATCGGGGGCAGGGCGGCGCCGATCGCGTCGATCCAGGCCGGGTCGGGCGTGACCGGTAGGAGGTCGGGCTCGGGGAAGTACCGGTAGTCGTCGGCCTCCTCCTTCGAACGCATCTTGGACGTGCGGCCCGAGTCCTCGTCCCAGTGGCGGGTCTGCTGCTCGACGCGCTCCCCCGCCGCGATCAGGTCGGCCTGGCGGCGGGCCTCGTACTCGATGGCGCGGCCGAGGCTGCGCAGCGAGTTGAGGTTCTTGATCTCGCACCGGGTGCCGAGGGCATCGGTGCCGACCGGTCGCACCGACACGTTGGCGTCGACGCGGAGCGACCCCTCCTCCATCTTCCCGTCGCTCACGCCGGCCGCCACGAGCACCGCCCGCAGCTCGGCGACGTACTGGCGGGCCTGCTCGGGGGTGCGCACGTGGGGGCGCGACACGATCTCCAGCAGGGGGACTCCGGCGCGGTTGTAGTCGACGAGGGAGTACTCGGCGCCGGTGATGCGGCCGTCGCCACCGACGTGGGTGGACTTGCCGGTGTCCTCCTCGAGGTGGGCCCGTTCGAGGCCGACGACGTGTCCGCCGGGGAGCTCGATCGACCCGTCGACGACGATCGGCTGGTCGTACTGGGAGATCTGGAAGTCCTTCGGCATGTCCGGGTAGAAGTAGTTCTTCCGGGCGAAGACCGACGGGCGGATCTCGGCGCCGACGGCGAGTCCGAAGCGGATCGCCAGCTCGATCGCCCTCTCGTTGACCACGGGCAGCGTGCCGGGGAGGCCGAGGGTGACGGGGTCGACGTTGGTGTTGGGCTCGTCGCCGAAGCGGTTCGGCGCGCCCGAGAACATCTTGGTGGCGGTGGCGAGCTCGGCGTGGACCTCCAGGCCGCACACCAGCTCGAAGGTCGTGCCACCCGCCTCGACGGTGAACACCTCGTCGCTGTCGATCGTGGTCGGTGCGGTGGGGGCGGTCACGGGGCGGCTCCCTCGAGGACGGCGGCGGTGCGCAGCAGGTCGGTCTCGGCGAGGGCGGGTCCCATCACCTGCACGCCGACGGGCAGGTCGTCGCCGCCCGTGCCGAACGGGACCGAGATCGCCGGGTCGCCCGAGAGGTTCGACGGGATGGTGCACACGTCGTTCAGGTACATCGTCAGCGGGTCGGCGGTCTTGTCGCCGAACGCGAACGCGGTGGTGGGCGAGGTCGGCGAGAGCAGCACGTCGACCCGCTCGTAGGCGGCGGCGAAGTCGCGCGCGATCAGGGTGCGCACCCGCTGGGCCTGGCCGTAGAACGCGTCGTAGTAGCCCGCGGACAGCGCGTAGGTGCCGAGCATGATCCGGCGCTTGACCTCGGGCCCGAAGCCCCGGGTGCGCGTGGCGACCATCATCTCGTTGGTGGTCGGCGCGTCGACCCGGAGCCCGTAGCGAACACCGTCGAAGCGGGCCAGGTTGCTCGACGCCTCGGCCGGGGCGATCAGGTAGTAGGCCGACAGGCCGTAGATCACGGCGGGCACCGAGACCTCGACGACCTCGGCCCCGGCGGCGGCCAACGCCTCGGCCGCCTCGCGCACCCGCGCGACCACCTCGGGCGCCACCCCGTCCATGTCGAGCATCTCGGAGAGGACGCCGACGCGGAGTCCGTCGACCCCGGAGTCGACGGCGGCGAGGTGGTCGGGCTGGGGTGACGGGCTCGACGTGGCGTCGAGCGGGTCGTGGCCGCCGATGACGTCGAGGGCCAGGGCGGCGTCGGCGACCGACCGGGTGAAGGGCCCGATCTGGTCGAGGCTCGACGCGAAGGCGACGAGGCCGTGGCGGCTGACCCGGCCGTAGGTCGGCTTCAGGCCCACGACGCCGCACAGGGCGGCGGGCTGGCGGATCGAGCCTCCGGTGTCGGAGCCGAGCGCCAGTGGGGCGAATCCGGCCGCCACCGCGGCCGCGCTCCCACCGGACGACCCGCCCGGCACGCGGCTGGGGTCGAGCGGGTTGCGGGTGGGACCGAACGCCGAGTTCTCCGTCGACGAGCCCATCGCGAACTCGTCGAGGTTGGTCTTGCCGACGACGACCGCCCCCGCGGCGACGAGCCGTTCGACGACGGTCGCGTCGTACGGCGGACGCCAGCCCTCGAGGATCCTCGACGCGCACGTCGTCGGCACCCCGCGCGTGCACAGGTTGTCCTTGAGGGCGACCGGCACCCCCGCGAGCGGACCGGGATCGTCACCGGCGGCGACCGCCGCATCGATCCGGTCGGCCGCCGCGCGCACCGCGTCGGGGTCGACGTGCAGGAAGGCGTGGATCTCCCCGTCGCGCTCCGCGACGGCGGCCAGGTGCTCGTCGGCGACGTGACGGGCGGTCCACTCGCCGGCGCGCACACCGGCGGCGACCTCGCGGGCGCTGATGAACGACTCACCCATCAGGGGGCCTCGCCCAGGATGGTCGGCACCCGGAAGCGCCCATCCTCGGCCGACGGAGCGGCGGCGAGCACCTCGTCGCGGTCGAGCGTGGGGCCGACGACGTCGGGGCGCAGCACGTTGCCGAGCTGAAGCGGGTGGGCGGTGGGCGCCACGTCCGCCAGGTCGAGCGCGGCGACGTCCTCGGCGTGTTCGAGCACCGCCGCGAGCTGCCCGGTGAACGTGTCGAGCTCGTCGTCGGACAGCGCCAGCCGGGCGAGCTGCGCCACCTTCGCCACGTCGTCGCGGGTGATCCTCTCGGCCATGGCGGGCGATGGTAGGCGGGCACCGCCCCGCGCCCCGAGGCCGAGGCCCGTCGGTCGCTCAGCCGAGGACCCGGTCGAAGAACTCGACGACCGCGGCCACGACCGCGTCGGCGTCGTTGTCGAGCGTGACCACGTGGTAGCTGTCGGGCGCGGTCACCCGCTCGACCGGACCGCTGACGCCCGACGCCAGCACGTCGCTGTTCGACGGATCGACGACGTGGTCCTGGGGGCTGTTGACGACGAGCACGGGGCACTCGATGCGACCGAGCCGCGCCCCGAGCTCGCCGGCCGCGTCCATCAGGGAGAGCAGCGCCCGCAGCGGGGCCTCCGGGTAGGCGAGCTCGATCGAGCCCTCGCGGGCGATGTCGGACCCGATGCCCGGCATCGTCTCGGCGCCGCCGTCGACCATGCCCTGGATCAGCTCCCGCATGCCCTCGGGCTCGACGACGATCGCGTTCAGGCAGGCGATCCCGGCGATCTCGGCGTGCTCGGCGGCGAGCCAGGCGGTGAGCGCACCCCCCATCGACAGGCCGACGACGCCCACCGACGCGCACCGACCGGCGAGGTCGGCGTAGGCGGCCTCGGCCGCGCCCGACCAGTCGTCGAAGCGGGTCGGGACCATGTCCTCGACCGCCGTGCCGTGGCCCGGCAGGAGCGGCATCTCGACCGTGAAGCCGGCCGTCGCCAGGCCGTCGGCGAGCGGCCGCATCGACTGCGGGTTGCCGGTGAAGCCGTGCAGCACGAGCACCCCGCGATCGGACCCGGCGACGCTCAGCGGCTCGGCGCCCTCGATGATCGGTGCGGTCATGGGCGACCTCCGGCGGCAGGGCCGCGACGGCGGGTCGCGGCGGGGGGTTCGGACACGGGGCGAGCGGGAATCGGTGGCTGGGGAGCCCGGCCACCGGGCTCGGTACTGTACGGCACGTGCCCCGCCGCACCCACGGTCCACTAGCGCCGTCCACTCGATGAGCGAGGCGCGCCCCTCGGCCGACGAGCGGCGGCTCAGCCCGCAGGGCCGCGAGCGGCGGATGCAGCTCATCGCCGCCGCGGGCGAGCTGTTCGCCGAGCGGGGCTACGACGACACCCGCATCGTCGACATCGTCGAGCGCGCCGGCGTCGCCAAGGGCCTCTTCTACTGGTACTTCGACAACAAGGAGGCGCTCTTCCGCGACCTCGTCGAGCAGAACCGGCTCAGCCTGCGCCGCGCCCAGGCCGCCGCGATCGATCCCGACGCCGAGCCGCTGCTGCGCATCCGCCAGGCGACCGAGGCGTCGGTCGTCTACATGGCCCGGCACGCCCGGCTGTTCTCGCTGCTCGAGGTCGAGGTCGTCGACCAGAAGTTCACCGACGTGCTGCGCCAGGGCACCGAGGTGCACGCCGCCGACACCGCCGCCCTGATCGCCGAGGCCGTCGCCGAGGGGACGGTCCGCGACGAGGACCCCCAGCTCCTCGCGTACGGCGTCGTCGGCGCGGTCGGGTACTACAGCCACTTCCAGCGCACCGGGCGCATCGACACCGGGATCGAGGAGCTGGCCGCCTTCGTGGGCCGCTTCGTCGTGTGCTCCCTGGCCGCCGACGAGTCGATCGCCCGCCGCGTCCTCGCCGCCGAGGTGGCGGCCCCCGAGGCCTGACCGACGCGCCGTCACGGCGTCGGATCGACCGGGTTCCGGCGTCCCGCCCACGCCGATGTTCCCGCGGGTAACGTGCGGCGTCCCGACCGAAACCGAGGAGATCGACAGCCCATGGCGCAGTTCTTGAGCGATGAGTGGATGGAGCAGGCCAAGGCCATCCGCGAGGAGTACCGCGGCAAGGCCGGTGACCCGCCGCACGTCATGAAGATGAACCTCAACGTCAAGGATTGTCCCGACGGCATCGGCGCCGACGGCGTGGTCGAGGCCCACATGGACTCCACCGGCGGCGAGATGGAGATGGGCGACGGACACCTCGAGGACCCGCAGCTCACCGTGACCCTGCCCTACGACATCGCCAAGGCGATCCTGGTCGACGGCAACCCGCAGGCGGGCATGCAGGCGTTCATGTCGGGCCAGATCAGCGTCACCGGCGACATGACCAAGCTGATGGCGATGCAGTCCGCCGCGCCGGACCCGGTCCAGACCGAGATCTCCGAGAAGATCAAGGCCATCACCGACTGACCCGCCCGATCGCCGATCGACGTTCGACCGAGGCCCCCGGTTGCGGCCGGGGGCCTCGTCGCGTCAGCGACCGCCGGCGGGGGCGGCGAGCGGCGCGTCCTCGGGGACCGGGACGCCGTGGAGCTCGGCGTCGAGCGCGTCGCAACCGTCGGGCGCCGCCTCGACGACGACCCGGCGGGTCGTGGTGCGCCGGACGCCCGCCGCGGCGCCGATGCACAGGACCGCGAGCACCGCGGCGGCCAGGTAGGCCGAGCCGTAGCTGCGCGCCAGACCCACGACCGGTTCGCGCACCTGCTGGACCGTCTGCATCATCTGGATCCCGAACGTGACGCCCACCTGCACGAACATCTGCTGGGCGGCACCAGCGACCCCGAGGTCGGCCTCGTCGACCGCGTGGGCGATCGTCGACGACATCGCCGGGTTGGAGATGCCCATCGCCACACCCGCGAGGGCCAGGCCACCGACGATGACGATCTGCGACGTCCCCGGCCGGATCGTCGACATCCACACCATCGAGGCGACGATGGCGGCGGCGCCGAGCATCCCCGCCTTGCGCTCACCCAGCCGGCCGACCACCACCGCGGCGAGCGGACCGGCCACCGCGAAGGCGATCGGGCGGGCGGTCGACACCAGCCCGGTGCGGGTCTCGTCGAAGCCGAGCACGTTCTGCATCAGCAGCGGGGTGATCACGAAGCTGCCCATGTAGGTGGCGTTCATCAGCCCGAGCATCAGGATCGGCAGGGCGAAGTTCCGCCGCCGCAGGTAGCGCGGGGGCAGGAGCGGCTGGGCGGTGCGGCCCTCGTGGGCCAGGAAACCGACCGCGGCCAGCGGGCTGACGAGCAGCAGTCCGATCACCAGGGGGTCGGTCCAGCCCCGGGTCGGCGCCAGGTTCATGGCGAGCAGCACCGGCGTCGCCGAGAGGGCGAGCAGGACCGCGCCGCCCCAGTCGAACCGCACCGACGTGCGGCGCGGCGTCTCGGGCAGCACCCGGGCGGCGACGGCGAGCCCGATCAGGATCAGCGGGACCTGCCCGGCGAACAGGGCGCGCCAGCCGAACGCGGAGACGAGCGGGGCGCCGATCACCACGCCGACGACCGGGCCGCCGGCGGCGACCATCGACCACCAGCCCAGCGCCCGCACCCGGTCCCGGCGGGGGAAGATCAGGGCGATCAGGGCGAACGACGCCGGGCCGGTGGCGGCGCCCTGAGCGGCGGCGAGCACCCGAAACGCGATCAGCGACCCGGCGCTCCACGCGACCGCGCTGGCGGCGGCGCTGAGGACCGCCCCGGCCAGGCCGAGCAGGAACACCCGCCGCTGGCCCCAGAGGTCACCGAGCTTGCCCACCGCGGGGCCGACGATGCCGAAGGCGAGGATCGGGCCGCTGACCACCCAGGTCAGCACGCTCTGGCTGGCGTCGAGGTCGTCGGCGATGCGCGGGATCGAGACCGCGAGGATCGTCACCGTCACGTTCACGGTGAACAGGCAGACGAGGAGGGTGACGAGGATCGTCCGCGGCGACCGGTCCGTGACCAGGGCGGGACCGTCGTCGTGCATCCCCGGGACGGTACTTGACCCGCGGGTCAATCCCGCCCTCCGTCCGGCGTGACACCCGCCTCAGATCCCCAGATTTCAACCCTGGTCCACGCCATGGGTGGATGAGGATTGGAATTTGGGCGGATTCGGGCGGGGTCAGTCGTCGGCGGCGAGGATGATGTCGACCTCGCTGCCCCGGCGGACCTCCTCCCCCGCGCCGGGCGAGGTGCCGACGGGGACACCGCCGGCCGGGCCCTGGAAGCTGCCCGCGACGAGACCGGCCTCCTCCAGGAGGTCGACCGCGCCGTCGAGCGACCCGGCGGCGCTGACGTCGGGCACGGTGACCAGGTCCGGCCCGAGCGACACGACCACGGCGACGGTCGCGCCCCGCTCGGCCTGCTCGCCCGCGGCGGGCGAGGTCGAGATCACGAGACCGGCGGCGACGTCGTCGCTGTAGTCCCGCTGCACGTCGGGTTCGAGGCCCAGCTCCCTGAGCAGGCCCACGACCGCCGCCTCGTCGGCGCCGACGAGGTCCTCGGGGATCGTGCGGGGCTCGGGCCCGATCGACACCGCCAGGTTGATCGTGGTGCCCTTCTCGACCCGGGCCGGCGGATCGCCCAGCACCTCGATCACCTGCCCGTCGGCGACCTCCTCGTCGTGACGCTCGTCGAACGCCGTGCGCAGGCCGACCTCGCCGAGCGCGCGCTCGGCGTCGTCGCGAGGCGTACCCCGGGCGATCGTGGGCACGTCGACCAGCGGCGGACCGTCGGACACGACGAGCACGATCGTCTCGCCCTCCTCGAGCTCGGTGCCCTCGTCGGGGCGGGTCCGCAGCACCTGTCCCGCGTCGGTGCCGTCCTCGCGGACCCGCTCGGGCTCGACCTCCCAGCCGAGCTGGGTGAGCGAGCGGGTCGCGGCCTCCTCGCTGAGCCCGGCGACCGGCGGGACGATCGCGGTGCGCGGCTCGTCGTCGACGACGAGCCGAGCCACCAGCAGGCCGATCGCGGCGACCAGGGCGGCGGCGACCAGCGTCCAGAACAGGATCCGGGGCCAGCGGCGTCGCGGTCGACCGGTGGGCGAGCGCGGGTCCCAGACACCCTCCTCCTCGGCGTCGTAGGGGACCGCGGCGGGCTCGGGCGCGGGCACGATCCAGCCCGGCGATGCCTCGGGTGCCGCGCCCGCGACGCTCGTGGTGTCGAGCCCGACGGTGGCGTCGGACGCCGCGGTCGCGTCGGTCTCCGCGCCGGCGTCGGCAACGAACACCGTCGGATCGTCCGCGCCGTCGTCGCCGTCGAACACGGTCGGATCGTCCGCCCCGTCGTCGGTGACGAACACCGTCGGATCGTCCGCCCCGTCGTCGGCCCCGAGCACCCCGGGCTCGACGGGCCCGTCGTCGCCCCCCGGTCCGTCGAGGTCGACCGCTCCGGCGGCACCGACGATCGCCGCCCCACCCGCCGCGCCGGGCCCACCGGCCAGGGTGGTCGGGTCGCGGTCCGCGGCGTCGACGTCGTACTCGACCGCGCCGGACAGCGGCAGCGGCGACGGGCGGGGCAGCGACGGGGCCACCGACGACAGGGCGGCGGCGAAGCCACGCGCGTCGAGGCGGTCGTCGGGGTCGGGCTCCCCGGCCGCGGCGACCACGTCGGCGAGGGGTCCGAGCTCCGCCGGGCGCGGGAACGGCTTGCCGATGCGGGCCATCAGCGTCCCGAGGGTGGTGTCGGTGGCGAAGGGCACCTCGCCGGTGACCGCCTCCACCACGACCAGGGCCAGGGAGTACACGTCGGCGCGCCCGGTGAGCGACAGGCCCTGGGCCTGCTCGGGCGACGCGTAGCGGGCGGTGCCGACCACCGCGCCCTGCGGCTCGGTCCACGCCGCCTCGGCGAGGGCCCGGGCCAGGCCGAAGTCGGCGATGCGCAGGCGCGCCTCGTCGTCGAACAACAGGTTGGCGGGCTTCACGTCGCGGTGGACGAAGCCGCGCCGGTGCGCGTAGTCGAGGCCGCGGGCCGCCTGGAGGCCGACGACGAGGGCCTGCGACGGCGTGAGCCGGATGCCCCGGTCGAGCAGGGCCCGGAGGCTGCCGCCGCCCAGGTACTCGGTGACGATCCAGGGCACCTCGCCGTCGTCGTGGCCCCAGTCGTAGACGGCCATGACGTGGGGGTGGTTGAGGGCGGCGGCCGCCTGCGCCTCGGCCCGGAACCGGCGCAGGAACTCCTGGTCGTCGGCCAACGCCTCGTGCAGCACCTTCACCGCGACGCGCCGCTCTAGCCGCACGTCGTCGGCGAGGAACACCTGCGCCGACGCGCCCCGCCCGATCGGCGCCACCAGCCGGTAGCGGCCGCCGAGCACCCGACCGAGGTGATCGCTCATGCCGGGGTTCGCCACGCTCGTCGAGGGTACCGGGCGCCCCCCGGGTGGCCGGGGCACCGCGACGGCCCGATGCCCGGGGCGGGGACCGTGACTGACACGATGGGCGGGTCATGGACGACCCGGTCCGCGAGATCCGAGACCCTCCCCCGCAGCCGCTCCTGTCGTGGCGTCGGCTGGCGATCCTCCTCGCCCTCTGCTTCGCCGGCTTCCTCGTGTTCATGGCGGTGAGGACCGGCGGAGGCACCGACGGCGGCATCGACACCGAGAGCGCGATCGTCCGCTACACGCCGAGCCCGGGCGGCCGGGTGCTGCGCCAGAGCGAGATCGGCGTCGAGCTCGAGCCCGGCTACGACGGTCGGCTCACGATCAACGGGGTGCCCATCCCCGAGGAGCAGATGCTCGGCGCGATCGATCCCGACAGTCCCGAGTACCAGCAGCTCCCGGCGAACCTCCGCGATCAGGGGCCGCGGCCGAACAACAAGTACATCGTGATGTTCCGGCCCGGCGAGGGGAAGGCGATCACCGAGTTCGCCACCGGTGAGGTCGAGATCCAGGTGCGCTACTGGCGGATCAGCGACGGCGAGGCGAGCGCCCGCACCGTCACCTACACGATCCGCGTGTTCTGAGCGGCGACGAAGGGGCCGCTACGGCAGCTCGCCGGAGTCGAGGAGGGCGACGAAGGCCGCCTCGTCGATGACGGGGACGCCCAGCTCCTCGGCCTTGGTCAGCTTCGACGCGCCCGCGTCGGCGCCGACCACCACGGCGAAGGTCGACTTCGACACGCTCCCGGGGCTGCGGCCGCCCCGCGCCTTGATCGCGGCGGCGGCCTCGTCGCGGCTGAAGCCGTCGAGCGTGCCGGTGACGACCACGGCCCGACCCTCCAGCACCGGGGCCACGTCGGGCCGCTCGGGGCCCTCGACGTTGACCCCGGCGCCCCGCAGGCGGGCGACCAGGTCGCGGTGGGCCTCGTCATCGAACCAGGCGCGCACCGACGCCGCGATCGTCGGGCCGACCCCCTCGACCGCGGCCATCTGCTCGGCCGTCGCCGCCTCGATCGCGTCGAGGTGCCCGAGGGCCTCGGCCAGGGCCTCGGCGCCCGCGGGCCCGAGGTGGCGGATGTTCAGCCCGACGAGCAGCTTCGGCAGCGGTCGCTCCCGGCTGGCGTCGATCGCCGCCTGCAGCTTGGCCACCGCCTCGGGACCGAGGCCGCGGACCGTGTCGGCGGTGGACCGGAAGCGGGCGACGTCGGCCGTCAGCTCGACGACCAGCTCGGCACCGAGCACGTCGTCGGCGTCGTCGGGGACGGTCGCGACCACGTCGCCCTCGTCGATCACGGCGGCGCGGGCCTTGGCGTCCCCGGTGCGTTCGCGTGCCGCGTCCAGGGCGGCGGTGGCCCATGTGCCGACCGTGGTGCGGATCGCGTCGAGGCGGGCCCAGTCGACGTCGTAGAGGTCGGCCACGTCCGCGAGTAGCCCGAGGTCGAGGAACAGCCGCACCCGCTGCTCGCCGAAGCCCTCGACGTCCATCGCCCCCCGCCCGGCGAAGTGCTCGATCGAGCTCGAGCGCTGGAACGGACACTCCGGGTCGACGCAGCGGGTGTCGCTCTCGCCCTCCGGCCGGACGAGGGTCGATCCCCGCGGGCACGGGCAGCTGGTGGGAAAAGTCCACCGGGGTCGATCGGGGTCGTCGCGCGGCAGCACCGGGCCGACGACCTCGGGTATGACGTCGCCCGCCCGCCGGACCACGACCACGTCGCCGGGACGCACGTCCTTGGCCGCCACCTGGTCCTCGTTGTGGAGCGTCGCCTGGCTGACGGTGGCGCCGCCGACGAACACCGGCTCGAGCTGGGCGTACGGCGTGGTGCGTCCGGTGCGGCCGACCGACACGTCGATGCCGAGCAGCCGGGTGGTGCGCTCCTCGGGCGGGAACTTGTAGGCGATCGCCCACCGCGGCGCCCTCGACGTGAAGCCGACCTCGTCCCGGCGGGCCAGGTCGTCGAGCTTCACGACGGCGCCGTCGATGTCGTAGTCGAGCCGGCCGCGGTCGGCCTCCCAGTGGCGGCAGTAGGCGAGAACCTCGTCGAGGGTGGGCAGCACCCGGACCTCGGGGTTGACCGGGAGCCCGGCCTCGGCGAGGTAGTCGAGCGTCTCGCGATGTCGACCGAAGCGGGGCCCGCCGTCGACCTCGCCCATCTGGTAGCACCACATCGACAGCTCCCGCTGGGCGGTGATGCCGGCGTCCTTCTGGCGGAGCGACCCGGCGGCGGCGTTGCGGGGGTTGACCGCGACCGGCTGCGGTTTGCGCCCGCCGGCGAGCCGCTCGCGGTTGACGCCCTCCTGGTGGGCCTGGAGGCGGGCGAACGCGGACCGCGACATGTAGACCTCGCCCCGGACCTCCAGCACCCGCGGCGCGCCCGCCGGCAGGCGGTGCGGGACGGCGGCGATCGTGAGGACGTTGGCGGTCACGTCCTCGCCGACCCGCCCGTCGCCCCGGGTCGCGGCCTGCACGAGACGTCCGTCCTCGTAGACGATCGAGATGGCGACCCCGTCGATCTTGAGCTCGCAGGCGTAGTCGACCGCGGTGCCCGGCGCGGTGCCGAGCCGCTTCTCCAGCCGGTCGCCCCACGCGGCGAGGCTGTCCGCGTCGAACGCGTTGTCGAGCGACGTCATCGGCTGGCGGTGTCGCACCGGCGCGAACAGCGTGCTCACCGGAGCGCCGACCCGCTGGGTGGGCGAGTCGGGCGTCACCAGCTCGGGGTGGGCCTCCTCGATCGCCCGCAGCTCACGGACGAGCGCGTCGTAGTCGGCGTCGCTGATCGTCGGTGCGTCGTGCCCGTGGTAGCGCTCGTCGTGGTCGGCGATCTCGTCCCGCAGGGCGGCGGCGCGAGCCGCGGGGTCGTCGGGGCCGTCGGTGCCGTCCACCCCTGGGAGCATAAGGACGCCCGACCAGGGCCGGGCACGACCGACCTCGCGGTGCGGTGGACCCCTCGCCGACGGTGACCTGGGGATCCACCGTCGGCCCACCGCCCGGTGGTAAAGGGTCCGCCGTTCTGGCAGTCTGGTGGGCCCCACGGCCCGGTCCGTTCGGCCTACCCCTCAAGGCCGGGGCCGGCGGGCCGATACCTCCACCATCGGTGCTCTCCTCACGTCCCAGGACCGGATTCTGATCACATGGCGATGAACGGCTCCCTCGACGACTACTCCCCGGCGGGAGCCCTGCGCGTGCTGTCCTCGACCGGACGCACCGGCGCGGTGCGCTTCACCGGTAGCGCCGGCTGTACCGCGTACCTCCACGAGGGTCAGCTCTACTTCGCCCGGGGCGACGACACCGACGACGCCCTGGCCTCCGCCCTGGTCCGGCCCGGACGCCTGAGCGCCGACGCGTGGACCCGCGCCGTCGAGCTGGCCGGCGACGAACCCCGCGTCGGCGAGCTCCTGATCGAGCACGGCCCGATCGATCCCGACCTGTTGGCCTCGGTCGTGCTGTCGGTCATCTACGACCCGCTGATCACCCTCTTCCGCGAGGGCGACGGGCGGTTCGACTTCGAGCCCGACACCATGCACTGGATCGGTCCGTATCGCGGCTTCAACGTCGAGGCGATCGTCAACGAGGTCAGGCGGCGGGTCCGCAACGTCGACGAGATGTCCGACGTCGTCCCGTCGATCTCGGCCTGGGTCAGCCCGGCCCGCACCCTTCCCGACGGTGCCGCCCAGGTCACGCTCCAGCGCGAGGACTGGGAGCTGATCACCTCGCTGTCGGGGCCCCGCACCGTCACCGAGCTGGCCACCGCGATGGGCCGGGGCCGCTATTCGACCGCCCAGGTCGTCAACCGGCTCGCCCGGGCGGGCCTGCTCGAAGTCGTCCCCGAGCCGTTCGGCCCGAACGACGCGCTCTACGAGCCATCGGCCGCCGAGCGGATCGCCGCCGCCGAGGATGCCGCCTCCGGCGACGCTCCGGTCACCGAGGCCCCGGTCGCCGAGCCACCGGTCACCGACGAGCTCATCGCCGACGTGCCCGAGGCCGACGACGCCGCCTGGGAGGCCTTCACCAGCGGCAACCCCTTCGACCACCCGCCCGCCGACGAGGTCGACTCGCCGGGCGTGTCCTTCGGGCCGAGCCTGAACGGCGTGTCCGTCGGGCCCGAGGGCGCCCCCGCGGCCGACGACGAGCTGCTCCCGCGTCGCACGGTCGTCGCCGAGCGCGAGATCGACGACCGCGAGATCGACGGGCACGAGATCGACGGCCACGAGATCGACGAGGCCGACGACGACAGCCCGGCCCTCGCCGGCATCACCGGCTTCCACAACCCCACCGCGGCGGTCATCGAGCGCCAGGACGAGTCGATGGCGGCCGCCACCGACCCGGACCTCGACCCCAACGCCGCCTGGCTCGAGAACCTGTACGCCCAGTTCATCGACGACGACGGCGGCGACGGCAACAAGTTCCGCCGGCGCGAGGCCCTCGACGTCGCCTTCCAGGCGCCGGAGCAGGACACCAGCGAGAAGGTCGGCACGCTCAAGCGCCTGGCCGCCGCCCTCCGCCGCCTGTAACCCGGAGGTTCGCCGAACCGGCGCGGGGATCCCGCCACCCCGGGCGGAGATCGCGCGCCGCTACGGACGGGACGGTCGACCGGAGGCGCGCCGAGGCGCGTCAGGCGCCGACCGAGAGGCGCACGCCGGCGAGCTGCTCGTAGATCCGGGCCCCGAGCGTGCGGGCGTGGAACATCACCCGTCCGATCTGGTCCCGGTCGTGCAGGGCCAGGCCGCACACCGGCGTGACCAGCGCCTGCTGGCGTATCAGCACCGGGTCGCACCCCGACCGCACCAGGGCGCACCACTGGGCGGACAGGTCGCGCCAGCACCGCGAGGCGGTGTCCCCCAGGGGTCGGTCGGTGGGGACGGCTCCCCAGGCGATCCAGCCGCCGCGGTCGAGGAAGGCGGTTAGGGCACCGGCCCCGAGCTCCAGATCGGCTCCGACCGGCGCCGAGAGGATCCGGGGGCCGGCGTCGAGCACCACGCGCCAGTCGGTGGGACCGCAGCAGTGCAGGCCGGGCGTGGCGCGCGGCTCGAGGGCGGCGAGGGCACCGGAGACGAGATCGACCAGCTCCTCGGGGTGGCCGAGCCGCTCGGGTGGGCCACCCACGAGCGACGGCTCGTCGACGAACGCGATCAGCGGGGCGGCGGGCGCGACCTCGGCGACCGCGTCGACCAGCGCAGCGGCCCGGGCCCGGACCGCGGGGCCGGCGATGCGACGGGCCAGGGCGGCGTCGACCCCGGCGTCGACCAGGGCCGCGGTGAGCGTGACCGGCCCGGTCACCTGCACCTTCACCGGGGCGGCGCGCCCGGTGATCGCGGCCGTGAACTCGCGGAACGTCGTGAAGGCCGGTCCGGCCAGGGCGTCGGCGGCGATCGGGGCGTCGGGGTCGAGGGCGGAGGCGTCGACCGAGAGCGAGCCGTCCGGGGCGACCGTGATCCCGGCGATGCCCCACGCCGCCTGGGGGATCATCGCCTCGCGGGGATCGTGGCGTGGGAGCGACGGCGCGGCGGGCAGCTCCGGGGTGACGTCGAGGACCCACGCGACGGCCGTGGCGGGGTCGCCGTGGGGCAGGCTGCCGATGCCGGTGGCGGTACCGAGCGGAACGGGGACGTCGGCCGCCACCCCGTCGTCCGGGATGGTCGCCGGCCTGTGGCTGGAGTCGCCGCTCCGCATGGAGCTCCCCTGTCGGATCTACGGCACGACCGCCGGTGAACGACCGTGCGCTGTCATAGGAGTAGCGATCGCCGGCGCCGATGAGCAAATCTCCGGGGCCATGCGCGACGTCGATCCCTCCGTCGTCGCGCGCTGGATCCAGCGGGCGCTGTGGGTCGTGCTGCCGCTCGCCGTCGGGCCGGTCGTCGAGGCCGCCGTCGACGGCCGTTCGGGACCGGTGCGGATCGCGGTCGCCCTCCTCGCGTGGACCGGCTGGGGCGTCGGCCTGGTCGCCACGCTCGTACCCCGGGCCACCAGCCTCACCGTGCTGCGCGTTCTCGGTCCCGGGGCGGCCGCGGTGGCGGTGGCCGCCGCGCTCCTCGCGGGCGACGACGGGGCGAGCGCCACCGGCGCCGTCGCGGTGGTGGCCGGTGCCCTCGCGGCCGCGTCGGTGTTCGCCCCCGCGGCGGTCGACTCCCACGTCGACGGCTCGTCCTACGGCACCGAGCGGCGGTTCTCGCTGCGGTGCCCCCCGGTGCTCGCCGCGCTCGGCGCGGGCACGTGGCTGCTCGTCGCCGCCGCGGTCGTCACCGGGCCGCTGCTCCTCGCGGCGCGCCAGTGGGCGGCGGGGGCCGCGTCGCTGGCGGCCGGCGCGATCGTCGCAGCCCTCGGCGTCCGGTCCCTGCACCAGCTCGCCCGCCGCTGGATCGTCTTCGTCCCGTCGGGCGTGGTGATCCACGACCCGGTCGCCCGGCCCGATTCGGTGATGGCCCCGCGGCCGACGATCGTGCGCATCGCCCCGGCGCGGGCCGACTCGGGCGCGCTCGACCTCACCGTCGGTGCCCCCGGCCTGGCGCTGGAGATGGGCCTCCGGGAACCGCTGCCGGTCAGCGTGCGGGAGCGGGGCGGAGAGGTCACGACGCACGAGGCCGAGGTCGTCGCCTTCACGCCCCTGCGGGCCACCGCCGTGCTCGCCGAGGTCGAGCGGCGGCACCTCGACGGCTGAGCCCGCTCGGGGTCGCTCGACAGCGTCGCGGCCAGGTGGCACGGTGGCGCCGTGCTCGATGACACCTCGGTCTCCGCCCTGCTCGAACGCGTCCGCCGCGAGGTCGACGACGGCCTCCTGCCCTCGGCCCAGGTGGCGGTGGCGCTCGACGGCGAGGTCGTCCTCGAGGAGACCTACGGCGCGCCCGCGGGCAGCCGCTACGTGCCGTTCTCCTGCACCAAGGCGATCATCGGCTCGGTCGTGTGGCAGCTCGTCGGTGAGGGGGCGATCGACCTCGAGGCCCCGGTCGTCGAGTACGTCCCCGCCTTCGGCACCAACGGCAAGGAGGCGGTCACCGTCGAGCAGGTGCTGATGCACGTCGGCGGCTTCCCGTACGCCCCGCTGGGCCCCGGCACCTGGGAGACCCGCGAGAGCCGCCACGCCGCCTTCTCCCGCTGGCGGCTCACGCTGACGCCGGGCGAGACGTTCATGTACCACCCGACCGCGGCGCACTGGGTCGTCGCCGACATCGTCGAGGAGGTCACCGGCCAGCCCTACGCCGACGCCCTCCAGCAGCGCATCACCGACCCGCTCGGCCTCCCGCGGCTGCTGGCGATCCCGCACGACGAGCAGGACGGCATCGTCGACGCCGTCAACGTCGGCGACCTGCCCACCGAGGACGAGGTCGAGGAGGCGTTCGGCATGCGGCTCGACCTCTCGACGCTGATCCCGGCCGACGTGAGCGCCGCCGCGCTCCTGACCCTCAACGACCCCGACGCCCGCGCCGTCGGCGTGCCCGGCGGGGGCGGCGTCGTGCGGGCCCGCGACCTCGCCCTGCTGTACCAGGCGTTCCTGCACGACCCCGAGGGCCTGTGGGACCCGGCCGCACTGGTCGACGCCACCGCCACGGTCCGCAACCAACTGCCCGACATGTTCGGCGTGCCCGCCAACCGCACCCGCGGCGGGCTGGTCGTGCGCGGCGACGACGGCATGGGCGCGCGCCGGGGCATGGGCCACACCGCCTCGCCCCGCACGTTCGGTCACAACGGTGCGGGCGGTCAGATCGCGTTCGCCGACCCCGACACCGGGCTCAGCTTCGTGTACCTGACCAACGGCATGGACCAGAACATGATCCGCGAGCACCGCCGCACCGCCGGGATCGCCAGCCGGGCGGCCCAGCTCGTCCACCCCTGAAGACCACACGAGGTGCCAAACCACACGAGGTGCCTGGCACCTCGTGTGGTTTCGGCGGGGGGACGGGACGGGTCAGGCGCCGAGGGGATGGGGCTCGATGGCCTGATCGGTGCGGACGTCCTGGACCGGCGCAGCGGTGCCCCAGCCGACGACTACATCGCCCGAGTAGGCGACGACGACCTGTCCGGGCGCGACCCGCCGCTCGGGCCGTTCCCACGCGACGGCACCGCCGTCCCACGCGCCGCGGCGGACGGCGCCGTGGGCGCTCACCTGCCAGTCGAGCGGCCCGTCGACCGGCCCCGCGGCCCAGCCGAGGTCGGCCAGCGGCTGGCGAGCGACGCGCAGGTCGGCCTCGGTGCCCACGGTGACGGTGGCCGTCGCGGGATCGGTGGCGACCACGTAGCGGGGCTCCGCACCACCGGCGAGGCCGAGTCCCCGGCGCTGGCCGATCGTCACCGTCTCGACCGCGGGTACCCGTCCGACCGGTCGCCCGCCGCCGTCGACGACGACGCCGGCCGTCAGCGGCAACCGCCGTGCGAGGAAGCGGGCCCGGCCGTCGGCCCGCGTGATGAAGCAGACGTCCTGGCTGTCGGCCTTGGCGGCCACCCGGAGACCCAGGGCGGCGGCCTCGCGGCGCACGTCGTCCTTCGGGCTGTCGCCGATCGGGAACCGCACCCGGTCGAGCCGCTCGGAGGTGAGACCGGCGAGCACGTAGGACTGATCCTTGGCGACGTCGGCCCCCCTGGCGACCCGGCGGACCCCATCGGGCCCGGCGACGATCCGGGCGTGGTGGCCGGTGGCGACGGTGTCGAATCCGAGCCGGTCGGCCCGTTCGAGGAGCGCCCCGAACTTCAGGTGGCGGTTGCACTCGACGCACGGGTTGGGCGTTACCCCCCTCCGGTGGGCGTCGACGTAGGGGCCCACGACGTGGCGGTCGAACTCGTCGGAGTAGGCGAAGGTGTGGTGATCGACGCCGAGACGGTCGGCGACCCGGCGGGCGTCGTCGACGTCGGCGACCGAGCAGCAGCCGGAGTCGGACTCGCCGCCCCACAGCTTGAGGGTCGCCCCGACGACGTCGTGGCCGGCGCGCACCAGACGGGCGGCGGCGACGGCGGAGTCGACCCCGCCGGACATGGCGACCAGCACCCTCACCGGGCCGGCTCCACCTCGATCGGCGTGACGGCGCGCGCCACCGCGTCGGCCACGACGGCGAGCGCGTGGTCGACCTCGGCGTCGGTGGTCGACCACCCGAGCGTCAGGCGCAGCGAGCCGGAGGCGAGGGCATCGGGGACACCGAGACCGGCGAGGACGGCGGAGGGCTTCGCCGCGCCGGACGAGCACGACGACGCGGCCGACGCCGCCACCCCCGCCGTGTCGAGCAGGAACAGCACCTCCTCGGCGGCCGCCCCCGGGATGCACAGGTGGAGGTGGCCGGGCAGGACGTGCGCCCGCCCCTCCCCCGGGTGGACGACCGTCTCGACGGTGCCCGGGGCCCGGGCGACGAGGGCGGTGAGCAGCCCGTCGGCGAGTCGGTCGCGGAGCGCGGCGACACGCACCGCGCGCTCGTCGCGCTCGGCCACCGCGATCGCGGCGGCCGCGCCGAAGGCGACGATGCCGGCGACGTTGGGGGTGCCGCTGCGGCGGCCGCGCTCCTGACCCCCTCCGTGCAGGAGGGGCGCGAACGGCGTTCCGGCCCGCACGACGAGCGCGCCGACGCCCTTGGGCCCGCCGAGCTTGTGGGCGCTGGCGGAGACGAGCGCGGCGGGGGCGGCGAGGGTGGCCACGTCGAGCCAGGCCGCCGCCTGCACGGCGTCGGTGTGCAGGACGGCGTCGGGCGCGACGCGGACGAGCACCTCGGCGAGGTCGTCGAGGGGCTGGATCGTTCCGACCTCGTTGTTGGCGAGGGCGATCGACACGACGGCGGGGGCGGCGCCGGTTCCCCCCGTCGCCGCTCCGGTGAGCGCCCCGGAGAGGGCGGCGGGGTCGACGCGGCCCCGCCGGTCGACGGGCAGGACGTGGAGCGGGTGTCCGGCGGCTCCCAGCGCGCGGGCGGTGTCGCGCACGGCCGCGTGCTCGATCGCACCGACGACGACCGGCGCGGGCGGCGCCCCCGGTCGGTCGGCCGACGCGGCGGCCACCCCGGACAGGGCGGTGACGTCGGCCTCGGTGCCCCCGGAGGTGAACACGACCTCGCCGGGCGCGGCGCCGAGCAGGGCGGCGACCGCGTCGCGGGCGTCGTCGACGGCGCGGCGGGCCACCCGGGCGGCCGCATGGGAACCGGACGGGTTGCCGTGGTGCCCGGCGAGGAACGGCAGCATCGCCTCGACCGCCTCGGGCCGCATCGGCGTGCTGGCGGCGTGGTCGAGGTAGGCGACCGGCTCGGTGGGCGTCACCGGGCCACGGTACCCACCGACGTCCCGTCCGGTCCCGACGCGAACCGGTGGGAGGCGGCGAAACCGACGGGAGGATCGGCCCTGCCGCGCAGCGCCGTGGCCCGAGGAGGCCCGAGGTCGGGTCGGGACGCTCGGCGCCGGGGCGCGAGGCGGCCGACCCCGAAGGTGGCCTCGCGACCGCGCGAGGCTGCGCCCGATGGAGGGTTACGACGCCTCGACCTACGGCGACCGCTTCGCCGACGTGTACGACGCCTGGTACGGAGACGACGACACCACCGCGACGACGGTCGCCGCCGTGCTCGCGGCGGCCGAGGCCGTCGCTACGGCCCGGTCGGACGACCCGCACGGTCCGGCCCGGTCCCGCGGCCCCACCCGGGCGAGCGGCACCGGCGGCGGGCCGACGCCGGGAGGTGACCGCCGCGCGGGGCCACCGCCCCGCGTGCTCGAGCTCGGTGCCGGGACCGGCCGGCTCGCACTCCCCCTCGCGGCCGCCGGCGTCGAGGTGGTCGCCCTCGACGCGTCGACGGCGATGCTCGACCGGCTGGCGGCCAAGCCCGGAGGCGGGGCGGTGACGCGGGTGGTGGGCGACATGGCCGGACCTCTCCCCGACGGTCCCTTCGACGTCGTACTGGTCGCCCGCAACACGTTCTTCAACCTGACGACCGGAGCCGCGCAGCGGGCGTGCGCCGCCGCGGTGGCGGCCGTCCTCGCCCCGGGCGGCCGCTTCGTGGTCGAGGCGTTCGTCCCCTCGGCCGGGCCGGCGGGCTCCGAGGCCGCCACGCCCACCACGCCTTCCGTCCCCTCCGACGCCACGGAGCCTCCGGCGCGCTCGACGATCGAGGTCCGCCGCATCGAGGCCGACCGGGTGCTCCTCTACGTAGACCGCCACGAGCCGGCCACCGGCGAGCTGTGGAGCTCCTTCGTCGACATCCGCCCCGACGGCATCCGCCTCCGCCCGTGCCACGTCCGGTACCTGGCCCCCGACGCGCTCGACCGGCTGCTGGCCGACGCCGGGCTGCGCCTCGACCACCGGTGGGCGGACTGGGACGGAGCCCCCTTCGACGACGAGGCCGCCCAGCACGTGTCGTGGTACCGCGCCGACGACGGATCCGGTGCCTGATGGGACGCATCCGGGTGTCGGCCACCTTCGCCGCCCCGCCCGATCGGGTGTGGGCCGAGGTCGAGCAGCTCGAGCGGCACGTCCGGTGGATGGCCGACGCCGAGTCGATCCACTTCACGTCCGCATCGCACCGGGGCGTCGGCACCACCTTCGACTGCATCACCCGGGTCGGTCCGATCCGCCTGACCGACCGGATGGAGATCGTCCGGTGGGACCCGGGCCGCCGCATCGGCGTCCGCCACGTCGGGGTCGTGACGGGCACCGGTGAGCTGACCCTGAGGCGGGCCCGCCGGGGGCGTACCCGGTTCACGTGGGACGAGCGCCTCACCTACCCCGGGTGGCTAGGCGGCCGGATCGGGGGGCTGGTCGGCGACCGCATCCTCCGCCGCATCTGGAAGGGCAACCTGCGCCGCCTCGGAGCCCTGGTCGAACCGTGATCGAGGACGGGTCGGCGCCTGGCACCATCCGGTCCGTCAGCGGACGGTGATGCGGTGGGCGACGGCGCCGGAGCCGTCGAGCACGACGATCTCCCCGGAGCCGAGCAACGCCCAGCCGTCGCCGGCCGCGATCGCCCGCTGGAGGGAGTCGAGGCCCGAGGTGGTGGGGTGCTCGACCTCGACCAGGCGGTTCCCCTCGACGGCGACCACGGCCACCCCGGCCTCGGTGCGGTACTCGGGATGCAGGCAGGAGCCCTCGCCGTACATCTCGTCGATCTGCTCGTACACGGCGGCGGCCTCCTGGGATCGGCCCGCGTCCTCGAGGCCCTGCACCTCCTGCCACAGGCGCTCCTCCTCCTGGCGGGCGGCGTCCTGCTCGGCGGGCCCGCACTCCTCCGGGTACGCCTCGGAGTAGTCGAGGGTCGGCACCGCGAAGCCGTCGTCGCGGGCGACGAAGGCGTGGTGGTCCCACGCGACGGGCGAGTCCGATCCGAGGGCCAGCTCGTCGGCCACCCGCGGGGCGGCCGGGTCCGAGACGTCGAACAGCTTGGCGGCCACCGAGCCGGAACCGTCGGGACCGAAGCCCACCACCCGGTCGTCGTCGATCGGGTGGAGGTAGGAGCTGAAGCCGGGCAGCTCGACCTCTCCCACGACCGTCGGCGCCGTCGGATCGGCCACGTCGATCACGTAGAAGGGATCGGTCTCCAGGAACGTCACCGCGTAGGCGGTGTCGCCGACGAAGCGCACGCCGCGGATCGACTCGCCGGGCTTGCCGAAGCGCTCGGTGCGGCCGACCACGTCGAGGGCGCCGTCGGTGTCGAGCACGACCACCTCGTTCCGTCCCGTCCCGACCGTCGAGGCCGCGTCGACCGACGCCGGCTCGTCGGCCACGGTCGGGCCCTCGACCGGCGCGACGTCGACGAAGGGCATGCCCCAGTCGGTGCCGGTCGTGACCGCGACCCGCAGGTACCCGTCGCGCTCGGACATCGAGAACTGGTCGAGCATCACGCCCGGCACCCGACCCGAGCCGGTGGCCTGAAGGGTGTCGAGCTCGAAGCGGTGGACCCCGGTGACGGGCTCCTCGCTGTCCCACAGCGGCGTCGACACGTAGGCGGCGTCGAGGGTCAGGTGGACCTGGTCGCCGACGCCGACGATCTCGGTGGTCCGGGTCGGCTCGACGGCACCGGTGGCCGGGAAGGCGGCGATCAGCGTGCCGGCGGGCGTCGACGGCCCGTTCGGGTACAGGACCTCGTCGCAGGGGACCGGGTCGCCGCCGAACGGCACGCCGGGATCGGTGGGCGTGTCGGGCCCGGTCGGCTCCTCCGGGGCGACGGTGGTGGACGGCACCTCCTCGGGATCCTCGGCCGGGCCCTCGACCGGCTCCCCGGGATCCTCGGCGGGACCCTCGACCGGCTCGTCGGCGGGCTCGGGCGCGGTGGTCGCCGCGGGATCGGCCGCGGGCTCGACCGAGTCGCCCGACCAGCCCTCCTCGGCGGCACCCACCGGCCCGTCGAACGCCGGCATCGCCTCGACGAAGCCGTCGGTGGCGACGAGGTAGAGCTCGCCCCCGGCCCGCCGGGCGGTCACGAGCTGGCCCCGGGTGCGCCAGGCGCCCTCGACGGTGAGGTCGGATCCGTCGACGGCGATCCGGGTGACGCTCACCTGACCCTCGTCGGCGGTCCACTCGTCGCCGACGACCCACACGAGGCCGAGGTCGGGGTCGTAGGTGATCTGGGCGTCGGCGGGGACGGGCACCGACCCGCCGACGGTTCCCGCGGCCAGGTCGACGACGGCGAGCCGACCGACGGTCACCACGAGCACGCGATCGGCGTCGAGCCGCTCGACCAGGTCGATCTCGTCGACGCCCGCCACGTCGACGTTGGTGTCGCCCGTGTCGCCCGAGCCGCCCTCGGAGGACCCGTCGTCGGCTCCGTCCTCGGTGGCGACCGTGGTGGCCGGCTGCTCCGCGGTGGGCGCATCGGGTGCCGCCGCCCCTGATTCGGCCGAGTCGGCGGCGACCGCGAACGTCTCCCGGCCGGCCGCCTCGGCGCGGGCCGACGAGGCCGTCGTCCGGCCCCACTCCGCCAGCTCCTCGCAGGAGGCGAACGTCGATAGCTCGACGGCGCCGGCGACGGCCGACGGCCCGGAGGCCTCGGTGGCCGCGAACACGACGGCGCCGAGGCCCAGGGCCCCCGCGGCCAGCGCCAGGGCGGTGACGACGCCCCGACGGGGACGGCTTCCGGGGTTCATGGACGGGTTGCTCATGCCCCCTCCGACGACGGCGGCGGCCGGCTGGTTCCCGGATCGTCCTTCGGAACGCCGGGGGCCGCGCTCAGGCCAGGGTCCAGGTGGCCGCGCTGAGGGCGACGGCCGTTCCCGCGGCGATCAGCCCGACCACCGCGATCGCGGCGGCCGCGACCGCCTCGCCGGCGGGACCCGCGACGCGGCGAGGCACGGCGACGGCGAGGAGCCCGGTCAGCAGCCCGCCGACCAGTCCCCCGAGGTGACCGCCGATCGAGATCCCCGGGATCGTGAGCGTGAAGACCAGGTTGATGCCGATCGTGGGCAGGATGCCGGTGCGCATCAGGTCCACCCTTCGGTCGCGGGCGACGACGACGAGGGCACCCATCAGCCCGAAGATCGCGCCCGATGCGCCGACGGTGACCGCGATGCGCTCCGAGTCGGCGACCACGTCGAAGATCGTCACGCCGAGCGAGCCGACGAGCAGCGACGCCGCGTACACCGCCGCGAACCGCAGCCGCCCGAGGGCCGGTTCGAGGATGCGGCCCATCATCAGCAGCACCCACATGTTGAGGGCGATGTGCAGGATGCCGGCGTGCAGGAAGCCGCTCGTGACCAGCCGCCACGGCTCCTCCGGCGTCGCGGGCGGCCAGAGCCCGGCGTCGAGGGCGAAGTCGCTCAGCGTCGTCCCGCCGAAGGACCCCGGTCCGGTGATCACCACGTCGGCCAGGAACACGACGGCGTTGACCGCCACCAGCACCTGGGTGAGCAACGGGCGGGGAAGCGAGCGCGGCACGCCGCGCTGCACCCGCTGCGCGCCGGTCCGGGCGCAGTCCGGACAGTGGAACCCGACCGACGCCTGGTGCATGCACGACGGGCAGATCGGGCGGTCGCACCGCTGACAGGTGATCCCGGCGGGCCGGTCGGGGTGTCGGTAGCAGGTCCGGACGTGGGCGGGGGCGGTCATCGTCCGGACGACGCTACCGGCGATCCGCCCGACCCCTCCCGGCGGCCCACGCGTACGAGATCCTCCGACCCGTCCGTACGCGGTGCCGGGGTCGGCCCCGCTAGGTTCGCCTCCCATGTCGAGCCGCGCCCTCGTGTCCGTCGAACGCCGCGCCGACGGGGTGGCCGTCGTCCGCCTGGAGAACGGCAAGGTCAACGCCCTGAGCACCGAGGTGCTGCGCCAGCTCGAGGGGGCCGCCCAGGCCCTGATCGACTCGCCCCCCGGGGCGGTGGTCGTCACCGGGGGCGACCGCGTCTTCGCCGCCGGGGCCGACATCGGCGAGTTCGACGGCCCCGACGAGGCACGGGCGGTCGGGACGGCCTTCACCCGGGCGCTGAACACCGTCGCCGAGATCCCCCGCATCGTGATCGCGGCCATCAGCGGGGTGGCCCTCGGCGGTGGCTGCGAGCTGGCCCTCGCCTGCGACCTGCGCATCGTGTCCGACGCCGCCCGCCTGGGTCAGCCCGAGATCCTGCTCGGCATCATCCCCGGTGGCGGCGGCACCCAGCGCCTGCCGCGGCTGGTCGGCCCCGCCCGGGCCAAGGAGATCATCGTCTCGGGCCGCCAGGTACCCGCCGAGGAGGCGCTGCGCATCGGTCTCGTCGACCGCGTCGTGCCCGCCGACGAGGTGCAGGAGGCGGCGATCGCGTGGGCCGCCGAGCTGGCCGCCGGCCCGGTCGTCGCCCAGGGTCTGGCCAAGCGGGCGATCGACCGGGGCCTCGACGTGTCGCTCGGCTCGGGGCTCGAGCTCGAGCAGGAGCTGTTCGCCCAGGTGTTCGCCACCGACGACGCCCGCATCGGCGTCGATTCGTTCCGCGAGCACGGCCCCGGGAAGGCCACCTTCACCGGTCGCTGACCCGGCGCCGACCACGGACCACGACCGGGTCCGCGGCGGAGGGTCGGGTCAGAGCGAGACGGCGCTCTCGGACATCGCACCGACCGCCTCGACGGCGGTCACGCCCGGGACCCGGTCCTTCAGGATGCGCTCGACGCCGGCCTTGAGGGTGACGGTGGACGCCGGGCAGCTCACGCACGCCCCGGTCAGCTCGACCTCGACGACGCCGGTGGCCTCGTCGAACCCGCGCAGGAAGATGTCGCCACTGTCGGCCTGGATGGCCGGCCGGATCGCCTCGATCGTCTTCTCGAGCTTCTCGCGCACTGCTCCGTCTTTCCCCGGGTGCGAACCGCCATTGTCCCACGGCGGCGGGGTGCGCCCCGAAACCCGGGCGCACCGGCCTCAACCACGTCCGGTCGCCGGATGTTCCCGCCGCCCCGGACTCGGGGCCCGGCGGTGGGGCTCCCTACCATGCCGCGGGTGTCACTCGTGCTCGCCCACGGTGCCGAGGGGCTGACCGGCGACGGTGTTCCCGCCGGAGTCCTGTACGGCGCGGTCCTGGTCGGCGTCGTGCTCGGCGTCGTCGGCCTCCGCGCCCGCGGCACCTCGTCCGCCGCGCCGACGGTCGCGGCGGCCTCGATCGACGGCACCGAGGTCGGCCCATGGCCGGGCGACGAGCTGCCCGCCGCGGCGCGCGTCGCCGGCCAGTCGCTCGGGCTGGCGGCCCTCGTCCTCGCGCTGGTGGTCGGCTGGGGCGGATCGCCCCTGTCGGGCCTGAACCCCCTGCCGCTCGCGATGATCGCGGTCGTGTGGTGGGCCGTGCCCGCGCTGGCGCTGCTCCTCGGCGACTGGTGGCGGGTCATCGACCCGTACGACGCCCTGGCCGCCGGGATCGACCGCATGCGCGGCCGGACGTCCGACGCACCCACCACGACCGGTGCCGACGACGAGGCGGACGACTGGTGGGTGCCCGCCGTCCTGCTCGCCTCGTTCGCATGGCTGACGACCGGCTGGATCGACGGTCAGGATCCACGCCCCCTGGTCGCCTGGCTGACGGCCCTGACCGCGCTCATGGTCGGCGGGGCGCTGGTCGCTGGCCGGCCGTGGGTGCGGCGCTCCTCGCCGATGGCGGTGCTCTGCGGCGTGGTGGCGGGGGGGTCGCCGGTCCGATGGGACGGCGGCCGCGTCGGGCTCCGCTCCCCCCGCCTCGGCCTGGCGGCGCGCGCCGGCGGACGGCGCACGCTGGCTGTCGTCGTCACCCTGATCGGAGCGACGCTCTGGGAGGTCGTGGCGGGCAGCGCGTGGTGGGCCGACCTGGCGGGCGGGGCGGCGACGTCGGCCACGCCGTGGTGGGCCCTGTTCGGCCTGGCCGCGACGATCGGCGCGGTCGCGCTCGCCTGGTGGGCGCTCGCCCGCCTGGGTGAGATAGCGGCGCTAGCTCGCGGCGCGACGCTCGCCGAGCCCCTCGCCGGCGACCTCGCCGTGGCCCTCGCCGGCTGCGCCGCGGTCGCGCCGATCGTCCACCAGCTCAGCACGTTCCTCGTCTACGTCCAGGACCTCGTCGCCATGTCATCGGATCCCTTCGGCCGGGGGGCGAACGTGTTCGGAACGGCGCGCTGGCGGGCGGACGAGACCCTGATCTCGGCGGCGACGGCGAACTGGATCCAGCTCGGGCTGCTCGGCGCCGCCCTCGCCCTGCTAATGGTCGGCGGGTGGGACCGCCTGGTCGCCCGCTTCGACCGCGTCGCCCTCGACGTCGTGTGGTCCGTGGGAGCCGCCGCCGTGCTCGTCGGCGTGGTCTACCTGCGCTACCTGCTGGGGGCGTGACGGTCGTGCTGCTGGCCCATCAGGGCGGTTGGGACGAGATCCTCCTGGTCCTGACGCCGCTCAGCCTGTTCGCCGGCCTCCTGTGGCTGGCCAACACCCGGGCCAACCGGGCGGTCAGCGAGCGCTCCGACCCCGCCGACGACCGCACCGACACGAGCGACGATCCGGACGTCGACGACCGGTAGCCAGGCCGCCGGCAGGGAGCGCGAGGTCGTCAGTCGGCGTCGACGTCGGCGCCGACCGCGCGCAGCTTCTCCACGAAGCGGTCGTAGCCCCGGGCGATGTGCTCGGCGTCGGAGATCACCGTCTCGCCCTCGGCGCCGAGCGCGGCGACCGCGAGGGCGGCCCCGGCGCGGATGTCGTGGGCGCGCACCGGTGCGCCCGACAACCGCTCGACGCCGCGTATCACCGCGTAGTGGTGCTCGACGCGGATGTCGGCGCCCATCCGCACCAGCTCGTCGACGTAGCGGAACCGGCCGCCGAAGATGTTCTCGGTGGCGATCGATGCCCCGTCGGCGACCGCCAGCGCGGCGACCATCAGCGGCAGGTAGTCGGTGGCGATGCCCGGGTACGGGAGGCTGTTGATGTCGACGGCGCGGAGCCGCTCCGGCGCCGCCGCCCACACGCCGTCGGGATGCGACGAGGTGCGCATACCCATGTCGCCCAGCTTCGTCATCAGCATGTCCATGTGGGCGGGCCGGGCCGCTTCGAGCACCAGCTCCCCACCCGTGACGGCGAGGGCGGTCAGGAACGTGGCCGCCTCCAGACGGTCGGGGATCACCGTGTGGTCGACCGGGTGCAGCCGCTCGACGCCCTCGATCGTGACCGTGCTGCCGCCCGCGCCGATCACGCTGGCTCCCATCCGGTTGAGGAACGCCGCCAGGTCGGCCAGCTCGGGTTCCTTGGCGGCGTTCTCGACGGTGGTCGTCCCCTCGGCGAGGACCGCGGCCATGAGCACGTTCTCGGTGGCGCCGACGCTGGGGTACTCCAGCACGATCCGGGTCCCGACCAGCCGTTCGGCGCGTCCGTCGATGTAGCCGTGCTCGGTGCGGAACTCGGCGCCGAGGCGGCGGAGGGCGTCGAGGTGCCAGTCGATCGGCCGCTGGCCGAAGTCGTCACCGCCCGGCAGCGACACCCGGGCGTGGCCGACCCGCGCGAGGAGGGGTCCGAGCACGACGATCGACGCCCGCATCGCTTCGACCAGCTCGTAGGGCGCCTCGGGGACGATCTCGGCCGGGCGGTCGACGGTGAGGACGTCGTCGTCGAGCGCGACGTCGCACCCCATCGCCCGGAGCAGCTCGGCCATCAGGCGCACGTCGGTGATGTCGGGGACGTTGCGGATCGTGAACCGACCCTCGGCCAGCACGGTGGCCGCCATCAGCTTCAGCACCGAGTTCTTCGCCCCCGAGATCGGCACCCGGCCCGACAGGGGCGCGCCGCCGCGGACGGCCATCCGCTTCATCGCGCCAGCATGCCACCCGCCCGGGCCCCGTTCCCCCCGGGCCGGGCCGCGGGAATCCGGTCCGGCGGCGGTCACCGACCATCATGCCGGGGTGCCCCGTACGTCGCAGACGGTCGTCGTCGACGCCGCCACCGCCGAGACGATGCTCGGGCCCCGACGCGACGTGGTCGAGGAGCGGGAGTGGACCGCCGCCGACGACGAGGCCGGTCCCGGGCCGGCTTGGGCCGCCACCGACCCCGCCGAACGGGCGGGCGCCGGGGAGGCGGGAGGCGACCCCGCGGGTGGAGCCGGCGGCGTACGGCGGGCGTCGTTCGCCCTGGTCGAGGGGCCGATGGCGCGGTACCGGCGCGACGTCGAGGCCGCCCCCCTGCCCGACGGCACGGTGCGGGTCGTCGAGACCACCCGCTACCGGCTGGTGCTCGGTCCGTGGTCGGTGGCGGTCGACCTGCCGATCCGCTCGGCGCTGCGTCGGACCGACCGCCGCACCCGCCGCTACCAGCCGGTGTGGGCCCCGCCGGACCCGCTCGACGAGCGGGCGGGCACGATCCTCGGGCTGCTGCTGACCCTGTCGCTGGTCATCGGGTACCTCAGCACGGTCCTCACCCAGACGATCACCTACGCCGCCGAGGAGTTCGGTCGCGGGACGACCGCCCAGGGCACGGTGCTCGCCATCGGCCGGGTCGGGGTGCTCCTCAGCCTGGTCATCGTCGCCCGGTCGGACCGCCGCGGCCGGCGGCGGCTGCTGCTCGCGTCGGTCGGGCTGGGCGTCGTCGCGACCGTCGCGGGCGCGTTCGCGCCGACGATCGAGGTGCTCGGCTTCACCCAGACCCTCGCCCGCGCCTTCGCCACCGCCGCGACCCTGCTCCTGACGGTCGTCGCCGCCGAGGAGATGCCCGCCGGTGCCCGGGCGTACTCGGTGAGCGTCCTGACGATGGCCGGTGCACTCGGAGCAGGCGTCGCCGTCTGGGCCCTCCCGCTGTCGGACATCGATCCCCGGGGTTGGCGCATCCTGTTCCTCCTGCCCCTCCTCGCCGTCCCGCTCGTGCTGCGGGTGGCCCGGCGGCTGCCGGAGAGCCAGCGCTTCGTCCGCCCGCACCGCGACGCCACCCTCCTCAAGGGGCACGGCCGGCGGCTGGTCGTGCTCGGAGCCGCCCTGTTCTGCGCCTCGGCGTTCGCCGCGCCGGCGTCGCAGCTCCTGAACGACTTCCTCCGCGACGAGCGCGGCTTCTCCGGAGCCCGCATCTCGCTGTTCACGATCCTGACCTCCACCCCCGCGGGCCTCGCGCTCGTCGCCGGTGGACGCCTCGCGGACCGTCGCGGGCGGCGGCTGGTGGTCGCGATCGGCGTCGCCGGTGGGGCGGCGGTGGGCGCGTGGGGCTTCACCACCGCGGGCTGGCCGCTCTGGATGGCGAACCTGCTGGGCACCATGCTCGGCGCCCTCGCGGTGCCCGCCATGGGCGCCTACGGGCCGGAGCTGTTCCCCACCGCCGCCCGGGCGCGGGCCAACGGCGTGCTCCAGGTGATGTCCGTGGCGGGCAGCGCGCTGGGACTCGTCGTCGCCGGCGTGGCCAAGGACCGTACCGGCCACCTGGCCTCGGGGATGTTCCTGCTCCTTCCGCTCGCGCTGCTCGTCGCGGTGCTCGCGCTCACCCTCTTCCCCGAGACGGCCCGGCGCGAGCTGGAGGACATCAACCCCGAGGACGACCTCCCGGATCCGACCCCGACCCCCGGATGGCCGTAGGTACGATCCGCCGGTGACCGACGATCGCCTCCGGAGCCGCCGCGCCCTGGCCGCGGGGACCGCGGTGATCGTCGCCGTGCTGGCGGGCAGCGTGCTCACCCTGACCCACGACGAGCCGGAGATCGGACCCGACCACTTCGAGCCGGTGCCCACCGTGTCGACCACCGAGCCGGGTGGCCTGGGCCGGGCGTCGGACGCCACCACCACCACGGCGACCACGACCGCCCCGCCGGGCGCGCCGCTCAGCGTCCTGCCGGCGCGGACGAGCACGGTCGCCACCGCCCGCACGGACGTCGAGTCGATCGAGCTGTTCCCCTCGAGCGACGCCACCCGGGCCACCGGTTCGCTGCCCGCCGAGGCCCGCTACGGGCAACGCCAGGTCCTTCTGGTGCTCGCGGACCAGGGCGACCGCCTCCACGTCCTCCTCCCGGAGCGCCCCAACGGGTCCACCGCCTGGATCGACGCCGGCACGGTCGACCTCACCCAGCACGGCTACCAGATCCAGGTGGCCATCGGCGCTCACCAGCTCATGCTCCAGCGGGGCGACGAGGTGCTGATCGACACGCCGATCGCGGTGGGCACCGAGGACACGCCGACCGTCGGCGGCGACTTCTACACCTGGGTGCTGATCGACCCGACGAACGCCGGCTACGGCTCCTACGCGTACGGACTGTCGGGGTTCTCGACCCTCGACGACTTCGCCGGGGGCGACGGACGCATGGCGATCCACGGCACCACCGACGAGGCGGGCATCGGGGGCGACGTGAGCCACGGCTGCGTGCGCGTGCCCGACGCCGTCGCCGTCCGCATGGTCGAGGAGCTCCGCCTCCCCCTCGGCATCCCGGTGACCATCCGGCCCTAGAACGACGCCTCGACCGGACCGTGCTTCGGTTGTCGCACCCCCTGGGTAGCGTCTCTCCCGCTTCCCCGCGAACGTTGCCCGTACGCAGGAAGTACGTCACCATGGCCATCGATGCCGCCCACCGTGCCTCGATCTACGAGAAGCTCCGACCCCTCCTCGGCGACGAGGACGCCAACGTCCTGATGTCCGAGTTCCCGTCCACCGATGCCGATCAGCTCGTCACCCGGGAGTTCCTGCGCGCCGAGAGCGCGGACCTCCGCACCGAGATGCGCACCGAGATCGCCCAGCTCCGCACCGAGATGCGCACCGAGATCGCCCAGCTCCGCACCGAGATG
>Ga0123332_1000754_pt1 | contig 32641 bp, 24 predicted proteins | sample BioC12SIPDNA_4_FD_89958 | JGI IMG/M metagenome (GOLD analysis project Ga0123332, IMG submission 89958) | Anaerobic biogas reactor microbial communites from Washington, USA - Biogas_R2_A C12 SIP DNA | ecosystem: Engineered > Bioreactor > Anaerobic > Unclassified | place: Washington, USA... | reverse complement strand
GTATCGCAGGCGGAAATGTCGGCGTTTGTCTTCACCCAGCGGCGACTTGGACATAACTTATACCCCAGGTCGATCATTGGCACTACAGAAATACGGCTATTTCTACCACTTTGATCGGACATTTGTAGGGTTGTCTTGAAGGGTGCGCGCACCTCAGGCTGGGGAAGCGTCAGGGCTCTCATTCTCGGTGTCTCACTTATCGCATCGTCACAGGAGCGTGTATCAAGTGGCGATCGGATACCGGGTTGTTCCGGACAGACTGAAGTATCATCCACTGGCCAAGCGTTTTGGCCTAGGCAAGGGCCTCCTCCAGCGTCGGCGACGGGGCGGCGCCCCACTCTATGATTCCGTTGATGATTTCGGCGGCTGTGTGCTGCGTTTTGGCGTCCGGATCGGTGCCGGCAAGGCGGCTCACCTTCTCGATGAGGAGCTGGGGCAAGGTCTGTCTGACCGCCCAGAGGGCGCTGAGGCGGAAGGCCGGATCGTGATGGTCAAGCATGGCGGACAGTTCCGTCAAGGCTGCGGTTCCGTGATACTTCAGGACGGCCCTGATCGCGGTCGCCCTGACGCGATGGTGAGGGCTCTGCGTTTTTGGTTCCGCGATCTGGTGGATATTGTCCGGATCAACCATCTCGAGGGCTTCGATGGCGTTGGACTGGACGCGGGGGTCGGCGTCGTCGAGGGCCGCCAGCAGCCGCTGTTTTGATTGCTCGCAGGGAACGGTAGCGAGTATCGTCATGACCGAAGCGCGAATGACCGGTTCGGGATCGTCGGAGAGCTGGATGACCTGTTCCAGGCATTTGGCGGCCAGGTCGGTTCTACGGACGAGCATCAGGGCCACGAATCTTTCGGCGGGCTTGTCCGATTGGAGTTCGGCGAGGACGTGGGTGACGAGCAGTTCGACCTGCCGGTACAGCTCGCGCACCGCGTCGCGCTGGCCATCCACATCGCGCCGTGAGAAGTCGTCCCAGAATCCGTCGAACCGTTGTTGATCCCACTCAACGACCAAGGTATCCATGTTGCTGCCTCCACACACTTGGCGGATACTGTCATTCGGAGAGTATTATTTTCGCGTCCTCTCGATCATCGTGCCCCACGACGATCGTCCCGCTTCGTCAAGACATCCCATCGAGGTGTTGAGTCACTGGTGAGGCCGAGCCCGTTCAGGCGGTCACGGGCTCCGGTCCGCAGGGTTGGCATCGGATTCGTATCTGCTCCTTGACGACCCGCTTGTCGGGCGGTCCCTGTGCGAGTTCCATGACGACCTCGATTCCCAGCACCCTTCCCTGCAGTTGCTGGACCTGACCATCACTGAATTCGAGGGCTCCGCGAATAACGGCATCGGGACCGAGGTCCATGGTCTGGGGACAACTGAATTTGACGTCCCCTTCGGAGACGTCGATGATCTCGTATTCCTTGTCGCTGATGACCAGTTTCGGCTTTTTGCGGGAGGGGTATCTGAGGCGGAAGTGCCTTCGCCTGTCCTGGGTTTCAGCCAATCGGCTCTTTGCCATATGCGACTCCAGCCGGGAATGTGAACCGCTGCCCCTTGGCCCGGCGTTGGGGACTTTCGCACGGTTGACAGATCGGCGGATTGCAGCAGTCTCTTGAATCGGACTTGGAGGTCTGACGGGTTCCGATCATTGTCTGGCGTATATCATTACTGTGGCTTATCGAGCTGTTTCTTCAGGGCGTAGTAGGCGGTGGCGAGGGGATTGGTCTTGACGAGGAGTCCGTAGATGGTGCTGAGGGGGACGTATTCGAGGTTCTGGTCGAGGAGCTTGCCGTTTTCGATGCGTCCGCTGGTGGAGAAGAGGGGGATGCGTCCCTGTCCGGCAGAGGACCAGAATTTGCTTTCGTAGCGGGCCATGAGATCGACGCCGACCTGGTAGCGGACGGTTTTGTCGGGCAGGGAGTCGCCTTCCATGTAGATGTTCCAGGGCCAGCCGCGGAAGATCATGTTGTTGTGGACGCGGCCGTCGGCGAACTTGGTATACCAGTTGATGAGTTTGGCGAAGTTGTAGCGGGTGAAGTTGAGGCCTGGGAATATCTGGGTGACCCAGTCGGGCGCGGCTTTGCCTTCGAGGTGTCCGTCGGTGAAGGCCATGCGTCCCTGTCCGACGATCCGGTTGGGGTCGATGTCGTTTGGCCAGCCGAAGAGTCGGGCCTGTTCGTCGCTGTCGTCGGAGAAGGTTCCGTTGACGGTCAGGCCGGGGAAGAAGTCCTCGATCTGCGGCTGAATGGACGGGCCGACGGTGACCTCGACGAGTTGGCTTTGGAGGTCGAGCGGCGGGTTGGGATCGTCGAGAACGGCGGTGAAGCGGCCGTTGATGGCGCCGTCGTTGAGGTCGCCGTGGAATTGCAGGACGGCTTGCGGGACATCTTCGGCGTTACGGCTGACGTCGAGTGAGACGGCCAGATCGCCGATGGTCTGCTCGGCGTTGGAGCGGGGTTCGATCCTGCGCAGGCGGTCGGTTTGGAAGGCGAGGAGCGCGGCAGAGCCGGCGAGGAAGCGGCGGATTTGGTCCACGGTCCGGCGATGTCGGACGATCCAGGGATCGGCGGCTGGGGCGGTCTGGGTCGGCGGGACATTCAGTTCGGGCAGGAGAGTTTTGAGAACACTCTGAGCGGTGGTGGCGAGGCGGTCGACGTCGAGGTATCGGCTGGTGATTTCGGCTGAGCCGAACATGCGGCCCGGGTCGTTGGGATCGGCGCCGGGTTGGAGCATCAGATCGGCCACGACGCTCAGGTCGCTGCGGTCGTCAGAGACGGTGAGCCGCCGGCAGTCGAGGTGATGGCTGGAGAAGGTCAGGCCACCGTCGAGGGTGAGCGGCTGTCCGTCGGCGGTCATTGAGACCTCGTGCAGATCGATCCTCGAAGGGGCTATCATCAGCCGGCCGTCGCGCCAGTCGACGTTGAGCAGCGCGGCGGGCCGTCCCGAGGCCTGGACGGCGGCGAGTCGGGGCGAGACGGCGGCCAGTTCGGCCAGATCGACGGGCGGGATCTCGATGGCCGCGCGGCCGTCGAGGATCTCGGGAATCTGTCCGAGGCCCCAGCGGAGGTTCAGGTGGCCGTCGGTTTTGAGCGAGGCGGGCCCGAAGGTCAGTTCGAGCGGCTCGACCTGGCTGTAATAGGCGTTCTGCTGACTGTCGGCCCAGAGCGAGAGGGCGAGGCGGGCGGAGGCGGGCGTGCCGGGATTCTTGTGCAGCGCGTTTTTCCAGGCGAAGCCGAAGGGGGCGGCGTCGGCGCGGAGTTGGGCGGTCAGAAGTCCATCTTCGAAGCGGCCTCTCGCGGCGAAGTCGATCGCTCCGGCGGCCTGGTGGGTTCTGGACCATTGGAGGAGGCGGTCGCTGAGGGCTTGGAGGTCCGGATCGACGGCGAGTCGGCCAGAGACCTCAAGTTCGGCGTGCTGGAGCGGCGAGTGTCGCCAGGCCAGCCACGGTCCGAGGCCCACGACGGCCAGCCAGTGCCGCGGGGCGATTGCTTCGAGTCGGGCGCGGCCGCTGGCCACCTTGACGAAGCTCTCGCCGTAGTGTAACGATGCTTTCGAGAGGCGGTGTTCCTGGACGCCTTCGGCAGGTTCGGAGAGTTCGAAGAGGCCGTCGAGGCTGCAGCGGACGCCGGGGCGTTTGAGGGTTCGCTCGTCGGCTTCGAGGCCCAGTTGGGAGGCGTCGACGGTCCAGCCGACCCGTCCGCCGTCGGGGCCGGTCTGCCAGTCGATCGCGGCGGCAAGGCCGCCAGCGATCTGGAGGCCGTTTGGCAGATGCTGTTGGACCAGGGGCAGGGATTCCAGGAGGCCGCGGGCCTCGTCGAGGCGCACCTGGTAGCGTCCGGCGGCGGTCGGTTCGGGCCCGAAGGTGCGCTGGAAGGCCACGCGGCTGTGCAGCGATTTGAAGTTGAGTTCGCCGTCCAGATCGAGACGGCCGCCGTCGTAGCGGAGTTGGCCGTTGGCGGCCAGAGGCGTACCGGGACGTTTGACGAAGGCGTCGGCGACGCGGATGCCGGCCTCGTCGGCGTCGGCGGCAAAGGCCATCCGCGAGAGCAGCAGTTGCCATTGGCCGTCGCGGCAAGCCAGGCGATTCGATCCTTGGAGGCGGAATTCGCTCTGGCCGGTGAACTGGTGCGATGGGTTCAGTCGTTCGGCCAGAGCGGGGCTGAAGTCGGCGAGGCGTGCGGGGTTGCGGATCGCGACGGGCACATCCAGGACCAGGTCCAGTTCGGGCGAGTCGCCGCCCTCGTGGAAGGACCAGACAATTTTGACGGGGTGCTGGGTGTTTTCGAAGACCAGCGGTTCGGCGGCGAGGCGGAATTCAAGCCAGAGCGCCGGGGCGGGATCGAGCCAGGGCCATCGGGCCTTGACGTCGAGTTGCACCTGGCGTCGCGTCGGTTTGACGAAGTACCGGCCCACGGTCAGGTTCGATGACGGGCCCAGCTCGATCCGCGCGGCCGCCTGGGCCCAGTCGCGCTGGCCTTCGTAGGCCACATGCAGGTCCAGCGGCCCTGTGGCTTCCAGTTGCTCAAGGGGCGGCGCGGCGATCGGCAGGACCTGGGCCAGCCGTTGGAGGCGCGGGATCTTGAGGGCCAGGTCGAATTCGGCGAGGCGGCGGACGCTCTGGAGCCACCATTCGAATCGTTCGCCGGCGCGGACCCGCGGGAGGCGTCCGCTGCCTGAGAGTTCGAGGTCCGCGAAGCGGAACTGGAGGCGGTGGACCTGCATCCACGGCCAGGACTGCGGATCGGCGTTGAGGGCGACTTCGAGGGAGAGCGGTTCGCCCGCTGGTTTTGCGACGGCGTTTGGGACGTGGAGCGAGACGTCGGAGGCGTCCACCTGGATCTTGACGTGTTCGAGGACGTCGTCGTTTCGCCAGTGTGCTTCGAAGCGGCACGGGCCGGAGAGTTCGCCTTCAAGGCTGAGGCGTTCGGCCAGGGCGGGCACCTGTTGGGCGGCGAGGTCGGTGCGGAATTGCCCGGAGAGGTTGACCTCGGTCAGTGAGACGCCGGCCGGTTCGAAGAGGCCGGCGAGCGAACTGGCGAGGGAGAGGACTGGGCTGGTCAGGTCGAGGGCTTCGAGGTTGAAGCGGCCGGTGAGCGGGTCGTAATCGCCGGCGAGCGCGATGCCGAGGTCGTCGATGTAGGAGGGTTCGGCGGAGCCGGTGGTGAGCAGATGGACCTGGCGCACCTGGGTGCGCAGTCGCCCGTCGAAGTGGAAGTCGGGGAAGACCTGGAGGTTCAGTTTACCGGAGGAGCGGCCCGCGAGTTTGTCGAGGGAGAGGTTCGGGGCCTGGTCGAGGCGGAGGGCGGTCAGTTGGAGGTCCTGCCAGGCGAATTCGACGGTTCCGCTGTAGCAGGTCTGGCCGCCCTGCTCGGCGATCTGGAGTCGTCCGGAGGCGCCGAAGCGGCCGGCGTCATGCGGTTTTTCGTCCGGGCCGTGAGGGGTGTAGGAGGCTTTGCCGGTTCCGCTCCAAGCGACGGTCACGGTTCGCGGGTCGACGTCGAGGCTGAGGTGCGGGATGGTCAGCCTGGTGGCCGCCCCATCAGCCCAGGCGACGGTCACGTGGGCATCGGCAAGGTCGAGCCGATCGATCCGCACGCCGCCTTCGGGCATCGGCGCGGCCAGCGGCGAGCGCAGGGGCGAGGAGGCGTCGGCGACGACGTCGACGCCCTGCAGTTGCACCAGGCCGATCTCTTTGGCGAACAGGAGGCGGAAGGGCTCGATGGGGACGCTGACGTTACGGACCTGGACCCGCAGGCCCCCCTGCTGGCGGTCGTCGATCGTCACATCTTCGATGGTGAAGCCGGTGCACCAACTGAAGTGGGCGCTGCTGACGGTGACGCGGCCGGTGACGGCTTGGGCGATCTGGCGCTGGACGTGATTTCGGAGCATGTCGGCCGGCACCAGGTACGGGGCGACCCAGGCCAGCACAGCCAAGACCGCCAGGGCCAGCATGAGCCGCCGAATCCAACGGAGGGCTTTTTGTTTTCCGGAAAGCTCCCGTGACATAGGAATATTCTAGTAGTTCAATTGAGCATTAACAAGTTCGTGGCCCACATGAGATTCCGGCTGTTTCATGTCGCCGTTTGCGGTTCGTGGGCGGGGGAGAAGAGTTTAAAGAGGATGCGGACGAGGGTGGCTGGTTCGCGGTAGCGCGGGGGCAGTCGCAGGTGGACTTCTCGCGGGTCAGCGAATCGGGGCGGGATCTGCGACCGGCTGAAGAGTTCCTGGCAGCGGGTGGCGTCGTCGAGGTGGAAGACGAGGTCCTCGTCGCGAAGGACGGCGGTTCGAACGCCCCACCGACCGGCGACGAGTCGCAGGCGGGCCAGGTCGAGGAGCATGCGGGTCGGGTCGGGGAGGCGGCCGTGGATGTCGTTGAGGTCGCGTTCGAGTTGATCGACGTCGTCGACGCGTTCAGCTCCGGCGAGCCGCTGGTATATCTGGAGACGGTCGCGTTCGGAGGCGACGTATTTTTTGGGCAGGGCGCCGACGAGTGGCAGGTCGAGGTTGGCTTTGCGGTGGGTCTCGGCTGGGCGGTCCTGGAGTCGGTCGACGGTTTCGGCGAGGAGTTGGCAGTAGAGTTCGTATCCGACGGCGGCGATGTGGCCGGATTGTTCCGGGCCGAGGATGTTGCCGGCGCCGCGGATCTCCAGATCGCGCATGGCGATTCGGAAGCCGGCGCCGAGTTCGGAGTATTCCTCGATGGCGCGGAGTCGGCGTTCGGCGATCGGGGTGAGCGGTCGTTTGGGCGGGAGCATGAGGTAGGCATGCGCCCGGTACTTGTATCGTCCGACGCGGCCGCGAAGCTGATGCAGGTCGGCGAGTCCGAAGCGGTCGGCGTTGTTGATGATGATGGTGTTGACGGTGGGGATGTCGACGCCGCTTTCGATGATGGTGGTGCAGACGAGGACGTCGGCCTGTCGGCGGAGGAAGGCGAGCATGACCTTTTCGAGTTCTTTTTCGTCCATCTGTCCGTGACCGATGACGATTCGGGCTTCGGGCACAGCGGCTTGGACGTGCTCGGCGATCTGCTGGATGTCCTTGACGTAGTTGTGGACGAAGTAGACCTGTCCGTCGCGGTTCATTTCGCGGAGGATGGCCTGTCGGACGAGTGCCCAGTCGAGCTTGCGGATTTCGGTCTGGATGGACCGGCGGTCGAGGGGCGGGGTGGCGAGGGTGCTGATGTCGCGCAGGCCAATGAGGGACATGTGGAGGGTTCGCGGGATGGGCGTGGCGGTGAGGGTCAGGACGTCGACGGTGGCGCGGAGCTGTTTGAGTCGTTCCTTGTGGGCGACGCCGAAGCGCTGTTCCTCGTCGACGACGACCATGCCGAGGTTGGCGAAGCGGACGTCCTTGCTGAGGAGCCGGTGGGTTCCGATCAGGACGTCGACCCGCCCCACCACCGTTCGCTGGAGCACGTCCTTCTGTTGCTTGCGGCTTTTGAATCGGCTGATGCTTTCGACGGTGAAGGGAAACTCGGCGAGCCGTTCGGAGAAGGTTCGGTAGTGCTGTTCGGCGAGGATGGTGGTGGGAACGAGGACGGCGACCTGGTAACCGGCTTCGAGGGCTTTGAAGGCGGCGCGCATGGCGATTTCGGTTTTGCCGTAGCCGACGTCGCCGCAGAGGAGTCGGTCCATGGCCCGCGGCCGCTGCATATCCTGTTTGATGTCGCGGATGGCGAGGAGCTGGTCTTCGGTTTCCTGGTAGATGAAGGACTCTTCGAGCTGGCGCTGCCAATCGGTGTCGGGCGGGTAGGCGATGCCGCCGGTGGCTTCGCGCCGGGCCTGGATTTCGAGCATTTCGGCGGCGAGGCTGGAGACGGCTTCGCCGACTTTTTCCTTGGTTTTTTGCCAGGTTTTGCCGCCGAGCTGGCTGAGCTGGGGATGGCCGCGGAAGGCTCCGATGTACTTCTGGACCTGGTCGGCCTGCCAGACGGGGACCTGGAGGCTGACGTTGCCGGCGTACTTGATGACGAGGACTTCTTCGGAGCGGTCGCCGCGTCGGACGACCTTGAGGCCCTCGTACTTGCCGATGCCGTGCTGGACATGGACGACGTAGTCGCCGGTTTCGAGTTCGCCGTAGGCCTCGGTGACGGCGGCGACGGGGCTGCGTTTGAGGCGGTGGCGGTGCTCGTAGCGGTGGAAGATCTCGTGGTGTCCGACGAGGGCGAGCTTGCGGTCGGGCCAGAGGAAGCCGCGGTGCAGGAGGCCGACGCGGAGCGTGATGCGCTGGGCGGCGTGGGGGTCGGCGGAGGCGAGCAGTTGGCTGAAGCGTTCGATCTCGGCCTGGTTTTCGCAGAAGACGGTGGTGTCGTATTCGGCGGCGAGTTCGATGACCTGGGCGACGGCGGCGTCGGGTTTGGCTTCGAATCGGGGCAGCGCGGCGAATTCGATTCGCGCACGGTGGGGGAAGAGTTCGCCGGGGAATCGGATGAGGGCGAGTTGGTTGAACCGCTGGGTTTGGCGCGAGATGGCATGGAAGGGGTAGACGCCGACGGGATCCTTGAGGCGTGAGACGAAGGTCTGGGCCAGTTCGGAGACTTCGACGGGTTCGTGCCAGCAGATGATGGTGTCGGTGTCGAGGAAGTAGTCGAACACGGGACAGCCGGGCAGTTTGAGGAGGTAGTCGCTGGTGGCGGGCAGGTAGAAATAGTCCATGGCGTCGGTGGATCGCTGGGTGGCGGGATCGAAGCGCCGGATGGAGTCGATCTGGTCGCCGAAGAGTTCGACGCGCACCGGGTGGCCGACGCCGCTGGGATAGACGTCGGCGATGCCGCCGCGAATGGCGAAATCGCCCGGCTGTTCGACGCGGTCGAGGCGGGTGTAGCCGTGGTCGACCAGCCACTGGGCGAAGGCTTCGACGTCGAGGGTGCCGCCGTGTTTGAGTTCGAAGGACTCGTGGATGAAACTGCCGGGCTGCGGGACGGGGAAGACGAGGGCCTGGACGGGGGCGACGACGATGCGGACCTGATCGGGGTCCAGTCGCAGGCGGGTCAGGACGTTGAGCCGTTCGGCGGCGATTTCGTCGCTGGCGAGGTTCTCGGGGAGGTCAGCCTCCCAGCCGGGGAAGACATCGACGGGCTGGCCGGTGAAGAGTTCGAGGTCTTCCTGGACGTCGTCGGCCTGGTCGAGGTGGGCGGTGACGTAGAGGAGGCGTTTGCCGGTGAGCTTGGCGACGGCTGCGGCGGCGAAGGGCGCGGAGCTTCCCCAGATCCCTTCGATCGCGACCCGGGTGGCGCGGTCGAAAAGGGACGCGATTTCCCGAAGCCTCTGATCTTCGACGATGGACGTCAACACGGTCGTTCGGGGTATTCTACACTTGGGTTTCGCGTCCGTCCAGTCCCTCTTCTGAGTCGGGTGGGATCGGTTGACCGGACGGTTCGGCCCGGCTTTATGTGATTTCCGGCTGTGATCGTGTGGATTACGGAGCGCGGGTTGACGCAGGAGACATGGCCAGGACAGTCATTCGCATGGAACGGTCTGCTGGTGCGTCGGGACGACGCACCCTACACGTGCGGTTCGCGTCCGTCCAGTCCCTCGTGGAGGTGACTTTTGGCTTTCGCGGGCTCGGGGTTTTTCGTATGGTAGCCGGGCATGAGAGACGGGAGTTCGGGCGATCGGCGGGTCAAGACGACGACGTGGCCGCAGCGTCATGAGGGGACGTTCGCTGCGCTGGGCGAGCATCTGCGGAGGCTGGGCGTGGCGGGTCCGCGGGTGTTGGAGGTGGGTCCCGGGGCGACGAGCCGGTGGCTGGCGTCTCGGCTGGCGCCGGGCGAAGGGGAGCGGTTGTCGGCGGCGGGCAACCGGTGGCGGGCGTTCCTGCGGAATCTCGACAGCCTGGTCCGGCGTCTGCCGGGCGCGGAGCTGCAGTCATACGAGCCGGGCGAACTGTGGTCGGTGCTGCCGGAAGGTTCGAGCCTGATCGTGACCGACATCAGCCGTCGGGTCGTGGAGGCGGTGGGCCGGCAGTATCCGCACGTCGAGGCGCGGGTGCTGGACCTGTCCCGCGAGGCGCTTAGCCCCCCTGCCGACGCGGTGGTGTGCCTGTGCGTTCTGGTGCGGGCGGAGTCGCCGCGGCCGATCTTCGAGAACCTCTGCCGGTCGCTGAGGACGGGCGGGCTACTGGCGATCGACCAGCGGAGCGTCCGACAGTTCGCGCCGTCGGATTTTCCCTTCGAGCAACTGGGCCCGCAGATCTGGCGGAAGAACGCCTGACGAGCCCTGCCCCCCTACCAGCCTCCGGACGCCGAGAAATAAATCGCGGATTTCCTCTTGACAGGCGATCGGTGGATTAGTTTATTTTCTAACTAATATTAGCCAATGTAATACCGTTTCGTAAGTTCTGCTCAAGGAGGCAACAGAAATGGACCTGGCCAAAGTCAGCAAGCTCGTCAACGTGCCGGCAGCCGCGGTGGCCCTGCTGGAGAAGCCCGAGAAGGAGATCAGCCTGGCGGTCAACATCCGGGTGAGCGACCACAAGCTGGTTCAGACCAACGCGTACGTGTGTTTTTATTCGACGGTGCGGGGTCCGGCCAAGGGGGGCATTCGGTTTCATCCGGAGGTGGACATGGCGCACGTGCGGAAGCTGGCGGAACTGATGGTCTGGAAGACGGCGCTGGTGGGGATTCCGTTCGGCGGGGGCAAATCGGGGGTGGCGGTGGACCCGCACGGGCTGGACCGGCCGGAGAAGGCGATTCTGGTCAAGGAATTCGTCCACCTGATCCGGCACGAGCTATCGAGCGGCGATTACATCCCGGCTCCGGACATGGGGACGGACGGCCGGGACATGGCGACGATCTTCGGCGAAACGCACCTGCTGGAGTGCGTGACGGGCAAGCCGCCGCGGGTGGGCGGGTTGCCCGGGCGCGAGGAGGCGACGGGCCGCGGGGTTTCGACGGTGACACAGCTTCTGGCCCGCCGCTGCGACTTGAAGCCGAAGGAGACGACGGTGGCGATCCAGGGGTTCGGGAACGTCGGCTCGTGGACGGCTCGTTTTCTGCATGAGTTGGGGTTCAAGGTGGTTGCGGTCAGCGACATCAGCGCGGCCCGGTACGATCCCAAGGGCTTGGACATCGGGGAGTTGAAGGACCACTTCGCCCGCAACGGCGAGCTGCTGGAGAGTTGCCCGATCGGTCAGGCGATTCCTCGCGACGAGCTTCTGGAGCTGCCGGTGGACATCATGATTCCGGCGGCCAGTTCGGAGGTGTTTACGGCCCGCAACGCGGAGAAGGTCAAGGCGCGGTACATCATCGAGGCGGCGAATGATCCGACGACGACGGAGGCTGAGCACATTCTGGAGGCGAACGGGGTGCTGATCGTTCCGGACATTCTGGCGAACGCGGGCGGCGTGATCGCCTCGTACGTGGAGTGGCGCAAGGCCCGGAGCGGATCGCTGACGCCTCGGAGCGAGACGTACCAGGTGATCGACAGCGTCATCGGGGATTCGTTTAAGGCGGTGAGCGATCTGGCGGACGAGTATGGGATTTCGTGGCGGACGGCGGCGGAGGCCAAGGCGGTCAGCGAGGTGGCGTCGACGATGGTCGATCGCGGCTGGCTGTAGGGGCGGGTGTTTGCATGATGACGAAAAAGGGTTCGGGCGAGCGCCCGAACCCTTTGTTTTTGCGGAAGCGTCGAACCTCGGACGGACTAGATTCCTTCCAGCAGCGAGGAGAGGTTCATTCCCAGTGCGTGCGAGATGCGGTAGAGCGTGACCACGGAGGCGGCGCTGCGGCCGGTCTCGATCTGGGAGATCTGGGACTGGGTCACGCCGACGCGATCGGCCAACTGCTGGGTGGTCAGGTCGGAGTCTCGCCGGATGTCGCGGAGTCGGGAGCCGATGATCTTGTTGATGGTTTCGGGCGAGGTGAGGAACATGCCGCGACGTCCGAGGGCGGTCTCAACCGCCTTGAGCAGACGATCTCCGTTGATGGGCTTGGCCAGGTAGTCGCAGACGCCCAACTGCATGCCTCGCACGGCGGTATCGACCGAGAGTTGCGAGCCCATCAGGATCACGCTGAGTTGGCGATCCGCTTCTTTCAGTTGGCCCACAAGGTCCATGGTGTCGGCCGGCAGGTTCTCATCGACCAGGGCCACGTGGACGGACTTTCCCGCGACCTCGGAGACCAGTTGGTCGGGGTTCTGATACCGGGAGATCTGATAGCCCTTTCCCGAGAGAACATCGGCCGCTGTGGACGCCTGGGCCTCGTCGTTACTGATCACCGCGATCTTGATCTGTTGTGGGTTCATAATTCTGCCCTTCCCAATACCCAGTAACTTTCAAGTTTCTTTAAGAAGTATATCCAACATTTTGATAAATGGCAACCATCATCCAGATTTTACCAGCGTTTTTAATCCGCCGACCTCTTTTTTCGTTAAATGCCTGTATTTTCCGGGTTTAGCGCCGGACAGGTCGAGCGACCCGTATCGGACACGGACCAACTTTTTTACCGGCAGGCCCAGCTTGGCGAGCATGCGCCGGACCTGGCGGTTCATGCCCTGGGTGAGGACGACCTCGAGAATCGACTCCTGACGGCTCTTTTTGATGAAGCGGATGCGTTTGGCTCTGGCCCTGCCGTCGCTGAGCCAGATGCCGTTTCTCATCGTCTCGACGATCGAACCTTCGACCTCGCCCTTGACGTGGGCGACGTAGACGCGTTCGACTTCGTAGCGTGGATGGGTGAGGCGTTTGGTCAATTCGCCGTCGTTGGTCATCAGGACCAGACCTTCGGAGTCTTTGTCCAGCCGGCCGACGGGAAAGACCCTGACCCCGACGTCGGCGACCAAGTCGACCACTGTCCTGCGTCCCTCTGGATCGCTGGCGGTCGAGAGCACACCCTTGGGCTTGTTGAGCAGGAGGTAGACCTTCGGCTCAATCCGCACCCGCATGCCGTCGACCTGGATCTTGTCGGTCTGCGGGTCGACCAGCACGGGCAGCGTGTCGACGGGCTGACCGTTGACGGAGACCCGGCCGGCCAGGATGATCTCTTCGCACGCCCGTCGCGAGCCGAAGCCCGCCGCCGCCAATACCTTCTGGAGCCGTTCTTTCGATGTTTTTTGAAGTCGCTCTCTTGCCATGGCCTCACGTTTGCCGGGGAGACAGTATCCCTACTTCACTTTTCTAAACATTCTATTACCCCCTGGGCGGAAATTCCATGAATTCCGGAAAAGGATGGGGGTCGGGTGTGGTAAGGTCATGGTGGCTGTCCACCGGTGCCTGTGCAGGGCAGTATCCGTTGGCGGGCAAGGTGGTTTTGCCGCCGTCGCGATGTGCTGGTGCGTCGGGACGACGCACCCTACTTTCGGGCTACTACGCCCGGGCCGGAAATTCCACGAATTCCGGAAAAGCGGTACTTTCGTCTGAATTACAGGATCACTGTCCCGTGGCGGTGGCTGTGGCATTCGATGTTGACGGCGACGGGGAGTGAGGCGATGTGGCAGGGGTGGGTCTCGATCAGGACGGCGAGGGCGGTGGTGTCGCCGCCCATGCCCTGGGGGCCGATGTTGAGCTGGTTGGCGGCTGCGAGCAGGCGGCGTTCCATGTCGGCGTAATACGAATTACGGTGGGCGCTGTCGATCGGGCGGAGCAGGGCTTTTTTGGCCAGCAGGCAGGCGAGTTCGAAGTTGCCGCCGATGCCGACGCCGACGACGAAGGGCGGGCAGGCGTCGGCTCCGGCCTGCCGGATGGTATCGACGACGAAGGCTTCGACGCCTTTGGCGCCTTGCGCGGGGGTGAGCATGGCGAGTCGGCTTCGGTTTTCGCAGCCGCCGCCTTTGAGCATGACGGAGAGCTTGAGCTGATCGCCTGGGACAAAGGCGTGATGGACGACGGCGGGCGTGTTGTCGCCGGTGTTGACGCGTTTTCCGGCTGGGTCGGCGACCATGCTTTTTCGGAGGAAGCCGTCGGCGTAACCGGCGGCGACGCCTTGGTTGATGGCGTCGATGAGGCCGGCGTCGGGGTTTTCGGCTGGGGGTTCAACGGTCAGGCGGCTGCCCTGCTCGACGAAGACGACGGTTACGCCGGTGTCCTGGCAGAGCGGGACGTTTTGCCGTTCGGCGATTTGGGCGTTTTCGAGGGTGAGTTCGAGGAGGTGTCTGGCCTGCGGGTTGGATTCGGTTTGGGCGGATCGTCGCAGGGCGGCCAGGACGTCGGGCGGGAGGCGGTGTGCGGCTTCGATGCAGAGACGTTTGACAGCTTCGACCACTTGCTGATATTGGATTGTCCGCATTCAGGGGACTCCTGTGCCGCTTCCATTAATCATAATTGTATTCCCGGGCTCTTTCGCGCCTCGTTGAGTGCGATTTGATATCCGTTGAGAGTGGTTTGCAACGAAAATAACGCTCCGGCTTCACTTGCGGACGAAAGCGAGGTTGACATCGGTGCAGGGCAGCGGTACCACACTGGAGTTGATGCGGATGGATATTGGGAGCGTTGAGGGCTGGAAGACATGAAGCTGTCGATTACGACCGATTATCTTGAGGATCGCGGCGATCCGTCGCCGTATTTGCGGCGGATCGCGGAGGCGGGTTTTTCGGGTGTGCACTGGTGCCATCAGTGGAACACGGACTTTGTCTATTGCCGATGGGAGATCGAGCAGATCGGGCGGTGGCTTGGCGAGCTGGGGTTGGCGATGGTGGATCTGCACGGGCCGGTGGGTCCGGAGAAGGACTGGGGTTCGCGGCGGGAGTACGAGCGGCTCGCGGGCGTGGAGTTAGTTGCCAATCGAATGGAGATGGTAGCGCAACTGGGCAGTGACGTGGTGATCATGCACCTGCCGGCGGAGCCGGAGTGGGACGGGATGCGTCGGTCGCTGGACGCTCTTGAGCCGGTGTCGCGTCGGCTTGGGGTTCGGGTGGCGGTGGAGAACATCGAGTTTGCGCCGGTTGAGCGGGTGCTGGAATGGTATGAGCCGTCGTTTGTCGGGTTGTGTTACGACAGCGGGCACGGGAATCTTCGGCCGGGCGGGCTGGACTGGCTGGAGTCGCGGAAGGACCGGCTGATTTCGGTGCATTTGCACGACAATCGGGGCGGGCGGGACGAGCACAATCCTCTGTTTTCGGGAACGGTGGATTGGGCGCGGCTGGCTGGGATCGTGGCGCGGTCGTCGTACGGCAAGTGCGTGAGCATGGAAGTGACGATGAAGGATTCGGGGATCGCGGACGAGACGGCGTTTTTGCGGACCGTGCATGAGACGGGCGGCCGGTTGAGTCAGATGATCGAGGCGGAGCGTCAGGCGTTGCCGGGCCGTTGATTTCGGACGGCATCAAATCAAGTCAGGAGAATTCGTGTGAGTTTCTGTCAACCTATCGACGTGGGCGATCGGAAGCAGCTTTTTCTGGACGAGCGGTGGTTTGCGAGCCAGCACGGCATGCGGCTGACGGCCAATCCGCCGGTCAAGCACGAGCGTGGGCTGTTGCCGGAGATGCCGTGGGAGTCGCATTGGGTCGGTCCGTACTCGACGGTGATGGAGGACGGCGGGCGGTATCGGCTGTGGTACGACGCGATGGCGGATATTCCGGGCAACCATGACCGGGGCCTGTGCTACGCGGAGAGCGATGACGGCGTGACGTGGCGGCGGAAGAACGTCAATCTGTTTTCGTGGGAAGGGATCGGGGAGAACAACATTCTGACGCCGGGCGGCGTGGGCGGCGTGATGAAGGATCCGAACGGGCCGGCGGAGCACCGGTACAAGGCGCTGTGCGTGATTCACGAGAATGCGGTGTGGCCTGAGTCGAAGGGGGCGCGGACGGGCTATACGGACAGCGCGGGCGGCTGGCGATTGGAGTTGTACCTGTGCACCAGTCCGGATGGGATACGCTGGAAGCGATTCGGGGTGGTCAGCGACTACTTCCACGATACGCACAATCATTTCTTCCACGATGCGCGGATCAACAAGTACGCAGCGTACTTTCGGACGCACCGGCGCGGGCGTTCGGTCGGGCGGCTTGAGATCGACGATCCGCTGGCGCTTCCGTGGATTCCGCTCGGGCAGACGCGCGAGGGTGCCGCGGAGCATTTCCTGACGGCTGTGGAGACCGACCAAACCGATCCGCCGGAGGTCGATCTCTACACGCCGTGCGTTCATCCGTATCCGTGGGCGGACGATGCGTACTTTGCGTTTACCACCCCCTACCGGCACTATCCGCACGGCGACACGAGCGATACGACGCTTCAGGGCAGAGACGAGCGCGGCCGGTTTCAGAATGACGGGCCGCTGGACGTGCAGTTGGCGGTGAGCCGGGACGGACGGTTTTTTACGCGTCCGGACCGTCGGCCATACGTGCCACTGGGTCTGGCTGGTTCGTGGGACGGCGGACAGCTTTATATGTGTCTAGGCATGATCCGCAAAGGTGCGGAGATCTGGATGTACTACTCGGGCACGTCGCATACGCACGGGGCCTACGAGCCGGGCATGAAGCTGCGCGCCGGAGGCATGGGTCGGCTGGTGCAGCGGCTTGACGGATTTGTTTCGGCGGACGCCGCGTATGAGGGGGCGGAATTCACGACGCCGCTGGTGAGGTTTTCGGGCGAGCATTTGCGGCTAAACGTCGATTGCTCAGCGGTGGGCCAGGTGTGGGTGGAGGTCCGGGACCAGAACAACCACGTTGTTCCCGGGTATTCGCTGGCGGATTGTATCAATGTGGACCGCAATCACATTGCGGCTGCGGTTCGCTGGCGTGAGAAGTCATCGGTGGCGGAGCTGGTTGGTCGACCGGTGCGGCTGCATTTGAGGCTTCGGGCGTGCAAGTTGTATGGGTTTGAGTTTGCGTCGGAGGAAAGCAGCCGGTAATTAGTATTGATTGTATCTATAGTATGCCTGTGAGATTGTTCTTGTAATTTTGCATTTCAATTGCATAATAACATAACATGGCAATGCAAGATTACATCCATCGTACGCTGGAGCCGGTTCTTGAGCAGGCCGTTCGGGAGTTTCCCGCGGTCGTACTGACCGGGCCGCGCCAGTCGGGCAAAACGACGCTGCTGCGGCATCTGCTGGGGAGCAGTCACCGGTACATGTCATTGGAGGCGCCGGATGTCCGCGCGGCGGCGGCCTCGGACCCCCGCGGGTTTCTGGCCCTGCACGAGCCGCCGGTGATTTTCGACGAAGTCCAGCATGCGCCGGTGCTGTTGCCTTACATCAAGGAGCGCATCGATGCCGATCGCGACCGGACGGGGCAGTACGTCCTGACCGGCTCGCAAAACCTGATGCTCCTGGAGGGGGTTACCGAGTCGCTGGCTGGACGCGCGGCGGTTCTGCATCTTCTTCCGCTGTCACGTCGCGAGATATCAGGCCAGTCGCAAGCCGGGCTGCCGTGGGAACGGCCGTCACCGAAGGGCGAGACGAGCCTTGGCCGTCGGGAGCTCTGGTCGGGCATTGTCCGCGGCGCGTACCCTGAACTGGTGCGGCATCCGGAGCGGGACGCCGCTTTGTGGCATGGGAGCTACATTCAGACGTATCTGGAGCGTGACGTTCGGACGGTGCGTCAGGTGGGCGACCTGACGCAGTTCCAGAGCTTCTTGCGTGCGTTGGCGGTTCGCAGCGGCCAACTGCTGAACATGGCCGGGTTGGCCGGCGATATGGGTGTGGCCGTCAACACGGTCAAGGCGTGGCTTTCCGTACTCCAGGCGAGCATGCAGGTTGTGCTTCTGCGTCCGTACTTCGTCAACGTGGGCAAGCGTCTGGTCAAGACGCCAAAGCTGTACTTTGCCGATACGGGAACGCTCTGCTATCTGGCCGGGATCCGGTCGGCTGAGCAGGCAACCACAGGCGCGATGGGAGGCGCGCTGTTGGAGACGGCCGTCCTGTCGGAGTTGACCAAGGCCTATCTGCACCGCGGGCATGAAGCCCGTATCTACTTCTGGCGGACGACGGCGGGGCGCGAGGTGGACTTCGTGGTTGAGAGTGAGGGCAGACTGGTTCCCGTCGAGGTGAAGTCATCCTCGACGCCGAGGCCGCACATGGCCGACGGCATTGCCGCCTTCGCGAGCGATTACGGCGAGAAGGCGGACAAGGGGTACGTGGTGCACTGCGGCGAGATGACGTTGCCACTGGGACCCGGCGCGATGGCAATTCCCTTTGGTGAGTTGTAGCGCATCGCACGCCGTCTGCAACTGCCTGTCGAGGTGCCGAAGTCAGTCATTGGGTTCGGGGCCCTGGCCAACGAGGTAGAGACGGTTTTTTCCGGAGCGTTTGGCTTCGAGGAGGGCCTGGTCGGCCTTTTCGATGAGTTCATCGGCGGAGCGGGCGTCCCAGGGGAAGGTGGCGAGTCCGCCGGAGATGGTCAGGGCGCCCTGGGCCTGGGTTCCGAGTTTGGGGAACTGGTGGCGGTGGAGCATTTTGCAGAAGCGGTCCATGACGGCGAGGGCGGATCGGGGGTGTTCGCTGCCGGGCGAACGGGGCGACTGGGCATCCCAGAGGACGAGGGCGAATTCATCGCCGCCGAATCGGGCGGCGAGGTCCTGTCGGCGGATGCACTTTCGGATGAGGATGGCGGCTTCGCGGAGGATTTCATCGCCGGCTGGGTGGCCGTAGCGGTCGTTGTAGTGTTTGAAGTCGTCGAAGTCGAAGATGACCAGGGTGATTCGGAATCGCTGATCGCGGGCTTTGGCGATCAGGTCGCCGAGGACGGCCATCATGTGGCGGCGGTTGGCCAGGCCGGTGACCGGGTCGGTGTTGGCCAGTTCCCGCAGTTGAACCTGGGCGCCGGCCAGGCGGATCAGTCCGGGCAGGAGGCGGAGCCAGGAACCGATCTGGGTTTCGTCGATCTTGTCGGGATCCGCCAGGCGCATGTCCAGGCCGCCGGCGTCGCAGCCGTCTTCGAGAAGCGGGCTGTGGAAATTGAAATCGCTTGGCGCTTCGCCGGCTGCCGCCTCGCGGCCCTCGGCTACGACCTTTACCGCTTCGGCGCCGAAAAGGAAAATGCCTGACCAGCAGATTCGCTCGAGCAGCGGTCCGGGACCCTGATGGGCGGTGTGGAGCAGTTCAGCGGTTTCGCGGGCGAACTTCTGGCTCCAGTCGAGGCCCTCGTGGAAGGCGAGTTCTTCGCGACGGGCAGCGAGCGGCGAGACGGCCATCGTTGTTTCGTTGGGGCCGGGCACGAATTGCCGCACGGGAGCGACGGCGGCGAGCAGTTCGGAGCGGCTGATGGGCAGGAGCACGTACTGGTCGGCGAGGCCTTCGGCCACCAGTTGGCGGGCGAGCGGCTCATCCCACATTTCGACGGCGAGGACGGTCAGCCGGTGGGGCCCGACCTTGCGATAGGCCCGCAGGACGGAGGGGGCCTGGCGGTCGGAGGAGGCGACGCGCAGCAGGACGGCTTGAAATTCCTCTTTGCCGGCGCGGAGCAGGCCGTCCATGTAGTCGGCTTCCTGGACGACTTCGGCGCGGGGCACGGCCAGTTCGACCTGCTCGGCTGATGGGCGATCCGCGCCCACCATCAGCAAGCGTTTGAGTTCGCCGGCCTGTTGTCGGTCGGTTCCGCTAGGATTTGTTTTTACGTTTTGCACCACTGTCAAACTCCGCGCCCAACAGCGCCCGCAGTTCATCTTCGCTCAAGACCGCACCACCCAGTGCGTGTTTGTCGGAACCGATTTGGTTGCCTGGCTCGTCGGCGGGCGGCGTTTGTAGCTTTGGATCGGCTAGATCCTCGTCATCCGCGACGGCGTGCTTGCGGTCGGCTGGCGGTTCGCCGGGCCAGAGCGGTTTGGCGTCGGCGGGAGGGATCGCGACGTCTTCCTCTTCCGCAGCCGGTTCCGGCGTCGCCGGCGGCCCATTCGCCGGTTCCACGGGCTCTTCGATCACTGGTTGTTCGGCTGCCGCCTCGGCGGCAGGCTCGGGTTGGGCATCTTCGGCGGCTACGGGTTTGTCCGGGGCCAGATCGGCCAGGTGCTGTCTCAACTGCTGTGGGGTCTGGGCCCAGAGGGTCTGGACGGCTGAGGTGCTGAACTGCCGCGAGAAGCCGAGTTTGGGCAGGCAGTAGAGGACGCAGCCGCGCAGATGGACCACCGAGTCGAGGCATCGCCAAAACTTCTCGAGGGGCTTTTGGCCCGAGGCTTGGACGTTGATCACGACCGCCCAGGCGCGGCCGTCGGCGAGAAAGTGGGCAAGGGCTTCGACCAGCGTTTCGCAACAAACTGGAGCGCATTCGGTCTGCACGGTTCGGTAAAATGGGTCGTTTTCGACCGCTCCGACCCAGACAACCCCGTCCATTAGTGATGTTATATCAGCTACATTCACCACCAGCCCTGCCATTCCATGAACTGACAGCACGTAGTATAGCGGAGATGGTGAGTTTTTTCAAAAGTCACTGCGATGGTCGACGTTGGTTTTTCGCTGTGGCGTCCGTCGATCGGGCTCGATTGGTCAGTTGGGGTTCAGGGCGTGAAGAATGAGTGAAATTCAGTTCCGTGGTGAGGAATCGTGGAGTACAATGGCGGCCAACGGGTTTCGGCAGTCCAATCATCAACACATCAAGGAGCCGCAAGGGTGTTGGCGCAAGAAGTGAGTCTTCCAGAGCTTCTGTTGGTGCTTTTTTATCTGGTGGTGGTGGCGTATCTGGGGTGGCTGGGATATCGACGGACGAAGACGGCGGCCGATTACCTGATTGCGGGTCGGTCGATCAACCCGTTCGTGATGGCGATGAGCTACGGGGCGACGTTCATTTCGACCAGCGCGATTGTGGGATTCGGGGGAGTGGCGGGTTTGTTCGGGATGAGCATCCTCTGGCTGGTGTTTTTGAACATCTTCGTGGGGATATTCATTGCGTTCGTGTTTTTGGGCGAGCCGACGCGCCGGCTGGGGCATCATCTGGACGCCCATACGTTTCCGGAGTTGTTGGGGCGGCGGTATCAGAGCAAGTTCATTCAGGTGTTTGCGGGCCTGGTGATCTTCCTGTTCGTCCCGTTGTACGCGGCGGCGGTGTTGATTGGCGGCTGCCAGTTCATCGAGGCCCAGTTCGGCATCGACTACACGGTGGCGTTGCTGGTGTTCAGCTTGATCATGGCGGCGTACGTGGTGGTCGGCGGGCTCAAAGGAGTGATGTACACGGACGCTTTGCAGGGCTCGATCATGACGGTCGGGATGGTCGTGCTGCTGGTGTACACCTACTACTGGGTGGGCGGGATCGCTGAGGGTCACCGGAATCTGAGCGAGATGAGCGGGCTGGTGCCGGCGCCGTTCCAGGCGATGGGGCACGAGGGGTGGACGGCGTTTCCGAAGTTCGGCTTTGGGGCCAAGGGGTATGATTTGTGGTGGATCATGGTTTCGACGATCATTCTGGGCGTTGGGATCGGGGTGCTGGCCCAGCCGCAGTTGGTGGTGCGGTTCATGACGGTCCGGAGTCTCAAGCAGCTCAACCGGGCGGTGCTGGTGGGCGGCATTTTCATTCTGCTGATTCCGGGCACGGCGTACGTGGTGGGCAGCCTGTCGAACGTGTGGTTTGCACGGTATGGCGAGGTTCTGCACGGGCAGGTGACGGAGATAATCGACGCGGACCGCGGCTATGTGCTGGTCAAGCCGTTACGGCAGCAAGAAGACGGGCGGTGGTATGCGGTGGAGGACGGCAAGCCGTTTCCGGGGATTCTGGTCCAGGATGGCCCGTATGTCGAGAACGCTGCGGGGTCCGACGGCGGGGCGCTTGAGGTCGCGCGGGTCCGGTCGATCGCGATGGTCTACGCGGGCGGCAGCGGTGACAAGATCATTCCGACGTACATTACGCAGGCGATGCCGAAGTGGTTCGGGTTGGTGTTTTTGCTGACGCTTCTGGCGGCGGCGATGAGCACGCTGTCGAGCCAGTTCCACGCGTTGGGCACGGCGATCGGCCGCGACGTGTTCGAGCAGCTCTGGCCGGCGAAGGCCGGCGCGGCGGCCAACCGGAGCATGCACATCACGCGGATAGGAATCATGATCGGGATCATCATCGCGGTGGTGATCAGCTACAAGCCCGAAGGGACGTACATCATCGCGCGGGCGACGGCGATTTTCTTTGGGTTGTGCGCGTCGGCGTTTCTGCCGGGATACGTCGGCGGGTTGTTCTTCAAGCGGATGACGCGGGCTGGGGTGATCGCGTCGATGGTGACGGGGTTCGCGGTGACGTCGTTCTGGCTGCTGTTGGTGAAGGCCAAAGAGGCGAGTTCACTGGGTGTGGTTTACTGGTTCACGGACAGGCCGAGCATCCTGGCGGACTATCCGAACTGGCCGGAGGTGGATCCGCTGGTGGTGGCGTTGCCGCTGTCGGTGCTGGTGGCGGTGGTGGTCAGTCTGCTGACCAGGGCGCCGGACGCGCAGCATCTGGCCCGATGCTTTCCGGCAGAGCGGAAGGGGTAAAAGTAACGGGAGCCGCTGAGCTTATTCGCCCACCGGCTCCCCGAATAACTTGAGGCAGGACTTCGATTCACAAAGGCATATTTCCATACGCCTGGGAACCGGAAGAATTCGGCCCTCCTTGGCTCGCCCCGAAGCATCGTCGCGGTTTTTTCTAGCCGCATCCACCGCCGAGAAAACTGAACAGGAGGCTCAGGATGCCGGAGCCGGTACAGCCGCCACACATCACCACCGCCACCGCGGCGAGGCTCAGGACTGCCGCTTTCTTCATCGTCGGTCTCCTATAAACAGGGATTTTCAGAAGGTTTACCAAAAACCCATATCGGTTATCGGACGGCTTTGTCCGCTTGATGTAGGTCAAGTTGCCGGCGATGGCACTTAAGAATGATTTTGAGAAGAAAGCTCCTATTAACAAAATAAATTATATTTATATTTTACTCTTGGCTTGTCGTGCGGAGATGCTAATCTGAATGCAAATTCGCCGGAATGGCACGGGGCCATTTCACTCGAACTCTCTCAAGATGGCGGATTGGTGGTGGAGTTGGAGATGGAGGAAAACTACTCATGAATCCCAGACTGATTGGAGCGGTGTTGGTGTGCGCGCTGATTCTGGTAGGCGCGCCGGCGTGGGCGGCGGTATTTCATCAATCCCCTCTTGATCCAGGTGAGACGTGGGAGGGGTACGAGTTGGTCGGCCCCAGTGAGGTGAGCGGGAAGGAGTACTCCAACGACGTCGATGAGGACGCCGCGGGCAATTCCGATCCGGGTCAGACCATCGGATGGAAGATCGATGGGACGGTGTGGGACACGTTCGACTACAGCGTGCCGAAGGACGTTATTCCCGGTCCCGGCGGTCCCGTTGAGGGTGCTTTCCAGTATGAGGTGGACGGGTTGGCGAACAGCCGCGATCTGTACTTCAATGACCTGGTTGAAGACCGGGTGTCGCTCCTGGTTTCTTTCGCGAACAACCCGAACATTTACTACCATCGTCCCAGCACCTACGACAGCACAGCCGGCACATGGGCTCTGGCGAGTCTGATCAACAACGCCGCTCCACCCGATGACGTGGATGCGCTTGAGGTGTGGGGGCCGGACGACAAGGCGGACTCGAACATCTTCTCGGTTCAGGGCGATCTGACGGATGACGGCAAGGTGGCTGCGTATTACTACGATGAGGACGCGGATGCCAGCAGTCCCTACGTCATGACCAGCGTTCTGGCGTCGAAGATCATCAAGGATGATGAGACCCTGGCGAATATCGATTCGAGTCTTGTCGATATCGACGGGATCATGATCTGGGACGTCAGCAATGGCGACGAGGGGCCATGCGACGGGCTCTTCAGCGCGGGCGACAAGATCATCTTCAGCATCAAAGCGGTCAGTTCCGGCGGCGTCAGCTTTGACGGCGGAGAGATTTGGGTGTACGAATATGGCGACGCCGCGGCGACGTTCCTCGAGATGGGCGACCACACGTGGAACACCGCCAACAACGTGCGATCGATCTTTGGCGTGGACACCGAGGAGATTGATGCGCTGGAGGCGCTTCCGGAGCCGGCGACGGTGGCTCTGCTGGGGATTGGGCTGCTGGTTCTGATCCATCGGGTCCGTTAAGACAGAAAGACTGGAAGCATCATCAAAGCCCTCGGCCTCAAAACCGGGGGCTTTTTTCTGCGCCGGGCGTTGACTTGGAGCCGGCGATGCCGGAACATTGTCGGCCGGTGTTACAGCGGATGAACCGGCGTTTGGAGGCCCATTCATGAGCGAGGCGTTTGTGGAGATCGATCGCGGCGCGGTGTACCGGTGCGAGGCGGGGTCGCCGTATCAGGTGGCGGTGACATCGCGGTGCGTGAAGACGGCTGAGGGAGAGCTGGTTTGTTCGTTCGTGCTGCGGGCGAGCCTCGAAGCCAATGAGGGCGTGGTGGCTTTGTCGCGGTCGAGGGACGGCGGACGGACGTGGACGGCGCCGGAAGCGGTGTGGCCGGATCTGGCGGACACGTGCCAGTTGGTCTGCTCGATCAGTGCGGCGCCGGACGGTCGGCTGCTCTTGTGGGGCATGCGGACTCCGATCGATGCGCCGGGCGAGTCGGTCTGGTGCGAGGAGACGCAGGGGCTCAAGCAGAACGATCTGGTGTGGAGCGAGTCGGTGGACGGAGGACGGAGCTGGCGGCGTCCGGCGGCGATTCCGATGCCGGAGGCCGGGTCGGCTGAGGCGCCGGGCGCGATGTGCGTGACGCGCAGCGGCGTGATGCTGGGACCTTACGCCCCATATAACACGTTCGATCCGAATCTGAAGGTGGATCGGGAGCAGGTGATCGTGGTGCGGAGCGCCGACGGCGGGGAGAGCTGGCACCATGCGAGCATGCTGCGGTTCGCTGAGGCGGGTTCTGGCGCGGCGGAGGCGTGGGTGGTCGAGTTGGCGGACGGGCGGCTGCTGGGGACGAGTTGGCACATGAACATGGTGGATCGGAAGAATTACCCGAACGGGTACGCCCTTTCGCACGACGGCGGGTTGACGTGGACGCCGACGCGTTCGACGGGGACGAAGGGGCATACGACGGTGCTGACCCCCCTGCCGGACGGGCGGGCGCTGTTCGGCTGTGTGGTGCGGGACGATCGGGTGGGCATTTCGCTGGCGGTGGTCAGCCCGACGGAAGAGGATTTCGGCATCCAGTCGCAGCAGATGATCTTTGAGGCGCCGCGGGCGACGCAGTCGGGCGGCAATCCTCAGCACGATCAGTGGAAGGATTTCTGTTTCGGCGAGCCGTCGCTGACGCTGGTGGACGCGGAAACGCTGCTGGTGACGTACTGGAGCATCGAGCCGGCGTTTCGGGGGGTACGCAGCATGCGGTTTCGGATGCGGTAGCGTTCGGCGGGCGACGGGTCGGCAGGAGAAACGGCAATGTTGACGCAGGAGAAGCGCGAGGCGCTGTTGCGGTTGTCGACGGCGCTGGTGGCGGATGCGATGGACCGGCTGGGGCTTGCGGAGCGGGTGGCGGGTCCGGCGATCCGGCCGGTGGCGGCGATGACGAAGATGGCGGGAACGGCGGTGACGGTCCGGATCATCTCGCAGCCGGACGTTTCGAGGGCGGACCTGGCGGGGTATCACCAGGCGTTTGAGATGGGCCGCGAATGGTGCTGTCCGATCATGACGATCGCGGTGGACCCGAAGCATCACCACCAGGGGATTTTCGGCGACGGCGCGGCGCGGATGGGTCTGGGCAACGGGTTCGTCGGGGCGCTGATCGACGGGGCGGTGCGGGACACGGCGGAGTTGGCGGAGATGGGGTTTGTCGTGTTTTCGCGGACCATCAGTCCCGGTTTTACGGGCGGGAAGGTCGAGGCGGTGGGCGCGGGCGAGCCGGTGACGGTGGGACGGGTGGAGATTCGGACCGGCGATATCGTATTGGGCGACAATGACGGGGTGGTGGCGATCGGGGCGTCGGATCTGGACGCGGTGCTGGCGAAGGCGGAGGCGATCCGGGAGTGGGAGGTGCCGGTGCACAAGCTGATCGAGGCAGGGTGCAGTTCCAAAGAAGCGGTCGAGCGGGTCGGCGAGATGCCGTAGGCGAGGATGAGCGAGTTTGTGACGCATCCGAATATGAGAAGGTACGAGGTGCTGGCGGCGGCGGTGGTGATGCAGGCGTGCCTGGGCGGGATTTATGCGTGGAGCGCATTTGCCGGGCCGCTGCGGGCGAGTTTCGGCTACAGCGCGGCGCAGACGCAGGCGGTTTTCGGGACGGCGTTTCTGGTGTTTACGGCGTCGCTGATCGTGACGGGACGACTGCAGGACCGGTTCGGGCCGCGGGCGCTTTCGCTGGCGAGCGGGTTGTTTTTGGGAAGCGGGTATCTGGTGCTGTGGGCGGCGGGCGACGGGTTTGGGGGGCTGATGGTTGGGTTTGGGCTACTGGTGGGACTGGGGATCGGGTGCGGGTACGTCTGTCCGATCGCGACGGGTGTGAAGTGGTTTCCGGAGCACAAGGGGCTGGTGTGCGGGCTGGCGGTGGCGGGTTACGGCGGCGGCGCGGTGGTTCTGGCGAATCTAGCCAAGTGGCTGATGGCGGCGGAGTGGCCGGTGCGGTCGGTGTTCGGGCTGGTGGGGTTGGTGTACGGTCTGGTGGTGATCGCGGCGGGTATGCTGCTGTTCGTGCCGGCAGGATCGGGCGGATCAGCGGTGAGGGCATTTCGGCGGCGTGACGCGTTGGGCGATCGGCGGTTTTGGGCGGTGTTTGTGGGGATGTTCTGCGGGACGCTGCCGGGATTGATGATTATCGGGGATCTGGGGCCGATGGGCGTGTGGTTCGGGGCGGGCGAGTGGGCGGCGGTCGCCGCGATCAGCGTGCTGGCGATCGGCAACGCGGCGGGTCGGGTTCTGTGGGGATTGGCGAACGATCGGCTGGGCGGACGGGTTTCGGTGGCGGCGTCGCTGGGTCTGATCGCGGTTTCGGTGGCGGCGCTGATGGCGCTGGGCGGGGGGCGATGGGGGTTTCTGGCGGCGGCGTTGGCAGTCGGCTTGTGCTACGGCAGCAGTTTCGCGTTGTATCCGGCGCAGGTGGCCCAGGTGTACGGGCCAGCGGTTTTGGGGACGGTGTACGCGATGGTGATGGTCGCGCACGGTCTGGCGGCTGAGGTCGGGCCGGTGGTAGGCGGTTGGCTGGTGGACGAGACGGGCAGTTACTATCCGGGACTGGCGGCGGCATTGGCGACGGCGCTGATGGGTTTGGGCGGTTATGTATGGTTGACGAGGCCGGCGGACCGACGCCAGCGATAGCAGACGCGAAGGATGGCCGGCGGGTGGAAAGAACGCGGCCCGCCGGAACGGGGTTCCGACGGGCCTTTCTATCCGCCGCTTGGGTTGGAGTTCGTTTGTCAGTTGGAGGATGAGGTTTTCGGTTCGCTCACGGGGGCTGGGCTGTGCGGCTGCTCTTCGCGGAAGAGGGCCTTTTTGCTGCGGGTGAACTGGAGCTGGACGTCGGCATGGCGTTTTTCGAGGAAGGCCATGCTCAGTTCGATGTCCTCTTCGGCTTCGTAGGTGCTCATGGTGCCGATGGTCACCATGTCGCAATCGCGGATGGTGTTCCAGACGAAGGCGAGTCCGGTGGGCGGCAGGAGCCGTCCGGCGGCGAGGGGCTTGATGGTCATCACGGGTTTCTTGGCGTTGCGGATGATGTCGGCGACCCAGTCGGTTTCGACCTGGCAGAGGAAGCCGGCGGCGTTGTAGGGCTGGATGTAGGATTCGACGTCGTGTCCGCCGTTGTCGGCGCAGGTGACGGCTTCGGGGGCGTGGGAGCTGAGGCCGGGGATCAGGCCGAATTCGCGAACGACCTTGATGTGCTCGACCAGGCCGTCGTCGAAGCATCGCCAGATCCGGTTGAGCCGGACGTCGGTGATGCACTGGTGCGGGAAGCAGAAGGTGGCGCCGACTTTTTTGGAGTATTCGACGGAGGCCTTCCAGGAGTCGATGTGGCCCCAGGGCATGTCCTGCGGGTAGGAGGGCGTGGCGACCCAGATGACCTTGACGCCGGTCCGCTGCTGGGCCTCGTCGATGGCCTGGGCGGCGAAGTCGCTGGGCATGGACATGAAAGCGTTACAGCCGTGGCGGGCAAAGACTTCGATCACGTCGGCGCATTTGGACGGACTGTCGAAGAGCTGCTTGATGAGTTTGTCCTTGGCCTGGCTGGTGTGGGAGAAGCCGAAGAGCCAGTTGCTGCCGCAGATCAACCGCGGAAGGGAAACACCGCCGACGATGGTTCTGGGGAATTTCGACACGAGAAATCTCCTGATTGTTCCGTTCTCCGTATCGGCGACCTTGCCGATGCCGCGTGAAATTATACCCACGTCGAATCGCGGTTGTGGATTGCTTGTGCAAATCCGCCTCGGCGTCTGGAAGCCGACGGGCGTAAAAGGGGCTGAGTATATATAACCTTGATGAATGGGCTGTCGCCGGTGCAAGTCAGACGGTTCGTTCACGGAAGACGGCTCGGGCGACGCGGAGGACATTGAGCCCGATGATTTTGCGGATATCTTCGTCGCGGTAACCGCGTTGGACGAGGCCGACGGTGAGGAGGGGCCAATTGGTCCAAAGGAGGCTTGCGGTCTGTTCGGAACGGTTCCAGGCCGGGTCGAAGAGGGGATCGTCTGGCGGCCAGAGGGACCGCCAGTGGCGGCGGGTCCGGCGGCGCGGCGGGAGTTTGGCCATCTCCTGTTCATTCCGGGTGGCGTGGATTCCGCGGTCGGTTCCGATGGCGACGTGGTCGGGGCCGACGAGCCTAGCGGCGTAGTCGACGTGGTCGAGCAGCGCGGCGATATCGCCGGAGCGGCCGAGGAAGGCGGGGATGCCGCAAATGCCGACGTAGCCGCCGGTGTCGGCGATGGCGCGGATCACTTCGTCCGTCTTGCCGCGGACATGGTCGCGGAGGCCGCGGCAGACGGTGTGGCTGGCGGCCATGGGGACGGATGAGGCCCGGGCGGCTTCGAGGCTGGTCCGCTGACCGGCATGGGCGACGTCGACCAGGACGCCGACGCGGTTCATCTCGGCGACGACGGCGTGGCCGAAGTCGCTGAGTCCGGCGTCAGCGGGTTCGCCGCAGCCGTCGCCGATCGGGTTGCGGCGATTGTAGGTCAGGTGCATGGTCCGGACGCCGAGCATGTAGAAGATGCGGACGTGGCCGAGTTCATCGTGGACGGAGGCCCAGCGTTGCGGGATCGGGACGTTGTTGGCGGCCATCATGATGACGCCGCGGCCGTCGCGTTTGGCGGCTTCGACATCGGCTGGGCGGATCGCCTTGCGGACGAGATGGCCCATGCGGTCGGTCACGAAGGTCTGGTAGGCGAGGCGTTTGACCATGTCGTCGATGGGCCGGTCCTCTTCGGCTGAGTTGCGGACCAGGCAGGTGACGCCGGAGGCCCGCCACGCGGCTTCGTAATCCCGCCGCTCAAGCGGATCGGTCGCAACGCGGGTGGCGTGCATGCGTTCGACGGCATCCTTAAGCTCCTCATCGGACGCACCGGCTTCGTGCATGCGGCGCAACTCGTCGCCGTCGACCGCGGCTGAGGGACCGAAGCCGTAGGCGTCGCAGACGACCGCGTCGGCGTGCAGTTGCAGGCCGTGGTCGAGGTCTTTTGACGACGGCTTAAGGACAGCCAAGGCCGCCTGTCGAGCCGTTTCCATCTGTTCGAGCACGGGCGTCGCCACCTCCTGTCAGAATTTGAGTTCCAGGAACAGCGGGCCGGTCATTTTGCTGAAGTCGATCCGGACCGATTTGGGACCAGCCGACCATCGGAGGCCTTCGGGTTTTCCGTCCAGCAGGACGGCCACGTCCTTGACCTGCGAGGGCGTCTGGAGCTCGATGTTCGCGTCGATCAGGGGCAGCGGCTCCTCGACGGTGGGCACCTTGGCATTGCGGTTTTCCGGCACGTAGTGCATCACGCTCAGGAGCATGGACTTGTCATTCTGGAGCAGATCGACGTGGGCGGTCGAGGGCAGGTTTGACCGGAGCAGGCGGTTGGGCATCAGCAGATTGATGGCGTTGGCGACCATCTGGCGGTAGTGCTTGACGGTGTAGTTGCCGTAGGCGCTGAAGATCGGATGGGAGAAGTAGATGATCGATTCGGCCCGAACGGCGGCGGGACGTCCGGCGGGGCCTTCGGCGGGCCAGTGCTGATGGCTGCAGAAGCGTCCGGCTTCGCGGCGGAAGTAGGGTCTGTGAACCTCGGCGAGGGTCTCGACCTTGCCGGTGGCGGCGACGGCGAGGCCGGTTTCGTACATCACGATCGGGGCGTCGGGGACTCCGGCGAGCAGTTGGCCGCGGGCGTGGATGAATTCGGGCGACGGCGGGTTGGTTTCGACGACCTTCAGCGGCAGCGGGAGGGCGAACTGGCCGCTCTGCCAATGGAGGCCGGAGCGATGCGAGCAGATGATCGAGCCGCCGGCGTTGAGGTAGGCCTTCAGCTTGGCGGCGTAGGCGTCGTCGAGGACGGTGTCGTCGGGCAGGACGATGAGCTTGTAGGGGTCGAGGTCCATCGCCGGATCGAGGAAGTCGAAGAACAGGTGCTCTTCAAGGAGCATGCGGTAGGCCCCGCGGTCGGAGGGCTGCAGCCTGTTTGCGACGGCCTTCTGGTAATCGTCGTCGAGGCCCTTGACGGAGTTGGAGAAGAGGATCGCCATTTCGGCGACCGGAGTCATGGAACGGACGAGCGGTTCGAGGGCTTCGACCTGGCGGTAGCTTTCGCCGATGAGGTCGTAGGTGGCGGGTTCGAGGCGGCCGCGCGGATGGAGCTGGTCGCCGACGCTGCATCCGCCGCCGAGGGTGACGGAGCGGAGGCATTCGTAGTCGAGGGCGGCCTGGTTTTTGTAGCTGCCGAAATCGCCCCAGGTGGTGTGGAATCGTCCGGTCATCATCATCCAGGGCATGTCGGCCTTCCGGCCGTAGCGTCCGGTGATGGGGAAGTGGTCGTACCCCCATCCGCCGCTGGGCAGGGATTCGAGTTCGAGGTGGGTGTCGAGGTGCCGGGTTTCGCGGCTCATCCAGTCGATGTGGCCGGAGTTGTAGAAGATGGTGCAGTCCTTGTTGAGGTCGCGGATGACGCGGTTCATCCGCTCCTTGAATCGGCGAATGGTTTCGTGGTTGAAGCGATGCCACTGGCGATCATCGTTGGGATCGATGCCTTCCTTGCGCATCAGGTCGACGCATCGCGGGCAGCAGCAACTATGGTGGATGATATCGAAGAAGAGGCCGTCGGTGTCGAATTTCTGGAGGACCTCGCGGGTCTGCTCGACGACGTAGTCGATGTAGCGGCTGTTGAAGCACAGGATCACCCATCCCGGCTGGAGGGTTCCGGCGCCGGCGATGGTCTTGCCGTCGCGGGAGATCTGGGCGATGCCCGGATCATGCTCCCACTGGTACATGTCGAGGCCGACGGTGATGTAAATCGGGGCGCGGATTCCGGCGCGGTGGCAGGCTTCGATCTGCTCGGGCAGGAGGTTGCGTTTGAGGTTCGGGTGTTTGGCGGGAAACTGGGTTTCGTGGTAGATCATGCCGTGGTGGCAGCGGGAGAAGCAGGTGATTGAATTGACGCGGGCGTCCTTGAGGGTGCGGACGAACTCATCGGGGTCGAAGTCGGCTCCGACGTCGGGCGCGTGCGGAGAGGTGTGGAAGTCGAGGTGGATCTGCCGCCAGGGGAATTCGCTTGTTTTCATGGGTGACCTTTATTGGAACAAGACTTTGCTTTAATACGTTTGACGATGGAATGACGATTACGCGGCGGAGTCGGCCCACTGGGGCACCTGCCGGCCCAGTTCCTTGAGCATCCGCTGCGGGATGTTGCTCATGATGTAGTCCGGCTCGAACTGGAGTGCCCGGCGGAAGTCCTCGACCCGGTCGATGGTCCAGAAGCTGACGGCCAGGCCGTGGTCGCGGACGCGCCGGACGACGTCGGCGGTCAGTGCGTCGTTGACGCCGAAATCGACGCCGTCGACGTGGGGAAGGATCTGTTCGAAGACGGCCGGATCGAAGCGGCTGGTCAGCAGCGCGGTGCGGATGGTGCGGTCGACGGTTTTGACGGCCAGCGGCACGGTCGGGATGAAGGAGGAGACCATCGTCCGCTCGACCAGGCCGGCCTGCTTGATCCTGTCGACCAGCAGCGATTCGAAGCCGATTTCCTTGACCTCCAGCCGAAGGTGCAGACTGGTGGATTTGAGCAGGTCAAACAGCTCGTCGAGCGTCATGACGGTCTGGTCCGGATAGCAGTCGGCGCCGGCCGCGGCGGGCCCTTTCAGCCGCCGCTGTCGCAACTGGTCTAGGGTGTGGTCGATCACGGCCCCGGTCCCGTCGGTGGTGCGGTCGAGGGCGGCATCGTGCATCAGGACGATCTGACCGTCGGAAGTGATCCGAAGGTCGGTCTCGATGCCATCGACGGCCAATTCGACCGATTTTTCCATGGCGATGCGGCTGTTCTCGGGGTACAGGCCGCTGACGCCGCGGTGGGCCAGTATTTTGACGTTCGAGGCCATCCAGCGAACTCCTGCCAAAACGCAATGCTGCATTGTACAGAGGGGCTTGACGGCATACCAGCGGGAAAACCGTTGCCTTTGTCTTTTGGCCCGAGGGCTAGAATAATGGTGGCAAGGAAACGTCTAGAGGCGGCCTATCCCGCGGCCCACCAAGGACTTCGGCGGTTGTCGCGGATCAATACCGGTCAGGGTGGCATCGGGCGGCCCGGACGGTATAATGAAATCAACCGGCAGTGGCAACTGCCCGATGGTGAGTAGCAGACGCCATGAGACTCGATGCGTTACAACAACTGAGGCTCGAACAGAAGCTGAAGCTGGCTCC
>Ga0123332_1000750_pt1 | contig 32708 bp, 33 predicted proteins | sample BioC12SIPDNA_4_FD_89958 | JGI IMG/M metagenome (GOLD analysis project Ga0123332, IMG submission 89958) | Anaerobic biogas reactor microbial communites from Washington, USA - Biogas_R2_A C12 SIP DNA | ecosystem: Engineered > Bioreactor > Anaerobic > Unclassified | place: Washington, USA... | reverse complement strand
CTCGTCGGAGAGGCTGTAATAGCGTGTGGCGATACCCTGCGCTTCCAGCATGGATCGCAGTACGTCGATAAATGCCCCTTTACCCGCTCCGGGCAGGCCGGTGACGCCGACAAAACGCAGCACCTCTTGCACCTTCAAAAAACGCTCCTGTCCTTACTTTCGGCCAATAATACTGCATTTTCAGGACTGTCCCACATGCCGGTTGCAGGCCAAGCGGGCGCGTGTTACTTTGACGGCATGCGCAGCGCATGGTGGCGGCTCGTCCGTCTGGGGTTCAATCTTCTCTACCATCAGATGGCCTGGAGCTACGACGCCGTGAGCTGGCTGGCCTCCCTCGGGCAGTGGCGAGCGTGGCAGGCAGCGGCTTTACCCTACGTGCGCGGCAACCGCGTCCTGGAGCTGGCCCACGGGCCGGGGCACATGCTGCTGGCGCTGATCCGCGCGGGTTACACCGTCACCGGTCTGGACTTGTCGGCGCAGATGGGGCGCATGGCGCGGCGCCGGCTGGCCCGTGCGGGCTGCCGCGCTGCCCTCGTGCGCGGGCGCGGCGAGGCGCTGCCTTTTACCGACAACAGCTTCGACACCGTCTACAGCTCCTTTCCAACCCCCTTCATTCTGGCCGGCGAGACGCTGCAATCGGTCTGGCGGGTGCTGGCGCCCGGCGGCCGGCTTGTCGTCGTGCCCCAGGCGCATCTGACCGGCAAAGGGGCGGCGAGCCGTTTCGTCAACTGGCTCTATTGGATTACGGGACAGCGGCGGGATAAGCCCTCGGAGCGAGAGTCCTCTCCGGCTGGCGCCTGGGTTGCGCTGCTGGAACGGCAGGGCTTCCGCCTGGAAGTCGTGCCGGTCGCTCTGGCGCGCAGCGAGGTCCTCGTCGTCGTCGCTCACAAGGACGCTGGAACGGACCGGGTAACACCTCCCGTATCCTGACTACGCTGGGCGCCGGCGGCAACCGGTTTGATGAATGCTCGCCGCCACTGGTACAATGCGTATCTGGCGCTATGTTACTCAGCGAAGGAGAAAGCGTGACCGAAACGGAGCGCATGAACTTGCAGCGGCCTGCCTGGCGGCACCGACTTTTTTTGCTGGCCGTCGCTCTGGCCGCCATCGGAGCCGACCAGCTTACCAAGATCGCCGTCGAGCGAGCCCTGCCCCTCAACGCGTCCTGGACGCCTCTGGAAGGCATCGCTCCTTTTTTCCGCTTCACTCACGTGAGCAATACGGGGGCAGCGTTTGGCCTGTTCCCAACCGGCAGTCTGCTTTTCGCCGTCGTCGCCCTGGTCGTCGGTACGATCATCTTCGTCTACAACTTCCGGCTCCCGGCGGGTAACCTGCTGCTGCGCCTGGCGCTGGGGCTGCAGCTTGGGGGCGCTCTGGGCAACCTCGCCGATCGTCTGCGTCTGGGCCACGTAACCGATTTTCTGGACTTCGGCCCCTGGCCTGTCTTCAATCTGGCCGACGTGTCTATCGTCGGCGGCGTCCTGCTGCTGGGCCTACTTACGCTGCTGGAGGAGCGCGAGAATCTGCGGCAGAAACGAGAGGCGGCCGGGAGCGAGCCGCACACAGAACCGGGCGCACACGCACTTGGCGGGCTGCAGCGCCCCTCAGAGAATGAAACGACAGGTTGAGCTGATTCTCGACGCGCCGGGCGAGCGGCTGGACAAAGCGCTGGCGCAGGCCATGCCGGAGATCTCTCGCTCGCAGTGGCAGCAACTGATCCGCGATGGGCTGGTCATGGTCGGCGGTGCGCCGGTGCGGGCCAGCCTGCGTCTGGACGGCGGCGAGCGGGTCGTCGCCTCACTGCCCGAGGTCGCCGAAACGGAGCTGGTGGCCGACGATATCCCACTGGACATACTCTACGAGGACGCCGATCTGCTGGCAGTCAATAAGCCGGCCGGCATGGTCGTTCATCCGGCGCCCGGACATAGCACGGGGACGCTGGTCAACGCGGTGTTAGGTTACTGTCCCGATCTCGAAGGGGTTGGCGGCGAGCGGCGACCGGGCATCGTCCACCGGCTGGACCGAGATACGTCCGGCGTCATCGTCGTCGCCAAGAACGACCGGGCACTGCGCCACCTGCAGAAGCAGTTCAAACGGCGCTCCGTGCAGAAGGTCTATCTGGCGCTGGTCGATGGCCTTATCCAGCCGCAGCAAGCCATCATCGACGCGCCGCTGGGCCGCGACCCGCGCTACCGGCAGAAAATGGCCGTCATCCCGCCCGGTTCTTCGGCGCGCTCCCGCCGGGCGCAGACCTTTTATCGCCTGGAACGTGCCTACCGCCAGCACTCACTGGTTCGGGTCGAGCCGCGCACCGGGCGTACTCACCAGATCCGGGTACACCTGGCTTTTGCCGGCTACCCGATTGTGGGCGACACCATTTACGGGCGCAGGAAGCCAACACTACCTCTGGAGCGCCACTTCCTGCACGCCGCCTCGCTCACCTTCCGGCGCCCCGGCGACGACGTCGAAATGACGGTCGAAGCGCCGCTGCCTGAGGATCTGGCGGCGCTGCTGGCCGAGCTGGAACAGGACGTTTAGAGCGAGTATTGAAGAGGGGCAGCCATGCACCCGTATGACTGCCCAGGGAGAAGACGATGGATCAGGAGATGGTGCGTCAGGAGATACCCACAGCAGGCTCAAAGGCGCCGGACTTCACCCTGATGGCGCAGGGAGGCGAGAAAGTGCGCCTGAGCGACCTGCGCGGCAAGAAAGTCGTGCTTGGCTTTCATCCGCTGGCCTTTACCCGCATCTGCACGAGGCAAATGGTAGACCTGGAGCTGGCCCGCGACCGGATGGAAGCGGCGGGAGCGACGGCGCTGGGAATCAGCGTTGATCCAGTGCCGGCCAAGAAAGCCTGGGCGCAGAGTATCGGCGTGAGCAAAACGCCGCTGCTCGCCGATTTCTGGCCGCACGGCGCCGTGGCAAGGGCCTATGGGGTCTGGAACGAGGAACAGGGAGCCAGCACGCGGGCCACTTTCATCGTGGACGAAGAGGGAATTGTGGCCTGGAGAAAGGATTATCCTCCGGGCACTGTGCCGGATATCGAGGAGATCCTGGCGGTACTGGAAGGGTTGTAGATTCCGAGTTCGGGCCGCTTTATGCCTCGACCTGAACGCTATACTTGACCGGTAGCGAGAAGTAGAAGGTACTGCCCTTCCCTTCCTGGCTGTGCACCCAGACACGCCCGCCGTGGCGCTGGACGATGCTCTTCACGATAGCCAGGCCCAGACCCGATCCCTTCGTAACGTCCTGATCTTTCTGCCGCACGCGGTAGAACTTCTCGAATAGCCGGATCTGCTCCTTGTGTGGGATGCCGGGCCCCCGGTCCTGGACGCTGAAGATAATCTCGTCCCCATCATGTTGCGCGCGCACGAGCACGACGCCGCTGTGAGGCGCATGTTTGATCGCATTGCCGATCAGGTTGGTGACTGCGCTCTTGAGAAGCGCGGCATCTGCCTTCATAATCGGCAGATCGGGCCGGGCTATGACCTGCAGGTCCAGCCCTGCTTCGGCGGCCTGGTCGGCGTGATCCGCCACCACCTCCGTGAGCAGCTGCGGCACCTCGATGTCGTTGATGACCAGCTCTACGCCGGCTTCAATGCGACCCAGGTGGAGCAGACCCTCGACTATGCGCGAAATCTGCTCAACGCCACTCTGGATTTTCTCCACGTAACCCTGCTGCCGCTCATTGATCTCTCCGGCGATGGGGAGCATGGCCAGATAGCCGCGCATGAAGGTCAGCGGGCTGCGGAGGTCATGTGAAACCGTAGCCACAAACTCGGATTTGAGGTCGTCGAGCTCCTTGAGCTGGGTGATATCGTGGAGAACGGCGACGCGACCCACAACCTGCCCGTCGCCGCGAACAATCGTCGAAACGCCGGCATAAAAGGTGCGCCCATCGTCGCCGGGGATCTCCAGGTTGCGCACCCGCTCTTCACGTTCGGTCAGTGCTGCCACGAGCGGCCGGCTCGGTATGACATCGGCAACCTGCCGGTGGGTCACGGCCCTGGCATTAATGTTAAAGAGGCGCTCCATCGCCGGATTGACGAACAGGATACGGTTTGTCTGGTCGGTAACCACGAAGGCATCGGAGGTGCTGGCGAGCACGGCGATCAGGCGGCGCCGCTGGCCCTCGGCGGTGGCATAGAGGTGGGCGTTCTCCACGAGGACGGAGGCCTGACCGGCCAGCGTGCGCAACAGATTCAGCTCAGACTCTTCGATGACGCGGGCCTGGCGATAGCCGAGGTAGAGGACACCCTGGAATTTGCTCTTGCTGTAGAGCGTCACGGAAACCATGGCCTGCACAGGGAGAGAGGCCTGGACCGGCAGGTTGAAGGCGTGGCAAATCTGTTCGGGGGTATTGAGGATCAGCTCCTCCTGCTGGCGGGCCAACTGGACGATATGGCGGTCGAAGGGGGCCATCACGTCCCCCACCGGACCGTCGGCGAAAGCCAGCGGGTGGCGGCTCATCGGGTTCAGCACGATGGCGCGCACGCCTGCTGCGCCGGTCCCGCGCAGGATACCGCGCAGGATGGTCGGGATACCATGCTCGATGTCGATGCTCGTCGAAATGTCCTGGCTGACCTGCAGCATCAGGCTCTTGTCGTTGAACTGCTGCTGTAAGGAGCGCCGCATGCGCTCGAAGGCCTGAGCAAGCTGGCCGATTTCTCCTTCGTCGTCAAGCGGCACAGTCGCTTCCCAGTTGCCGGACGTTAGCTGGTGCGACGCCTGAACCAGCCGGCGCAGCGGCTTGCTGATCGAGTCGCTGAGCAGGTAGAGCTGCGCGGCGACAAGACCGATGACGGGCAACAGCGCCAGCAGCAGGGGTGCGCTGATCTCCAGGGCCAGCCCGAGCACGACGGCATAGGGCAGCGTGACCACGACCGTCCAGGGATGGTCAGGCCCCTCGGCAAAATAGACCAGCTCGCGGGCATTGGTATCGCTGGAGCGCCCTTCATAGGCAAATCCCGGGAGGTCCCGGCGGGCGCGGAGATATTGATCCTCAGAGACGGCCGGCACCCAGGTCGTCAGCAGACTCGTCTCGTCAGGGTGCGCGATCACCTGGTTTTCTTCGTCCACGATGAACCCGGTGCCGGCGCCCACTGTGTTCTGGATGCCGCCGACCAGCCCGCCGAGGGCCACGCCGGGGATGCGGCCAATCAGGGCGGCTTCGGCCTGGCCTTCCTCGTTCATGACCGGCACGACGATGCTTACCACCTCCAGCCCGCCGGCCGTTTCCTGGGCCGCCGTGATCGACGGGAGGCCGCGCGCCACGGCATCACCAACGGCGGTCTCCTCCTGCGCCGTCAGCTCCACCGAGCGTACGTCCCGGTCAGGATAGTAAGCGCGGACCTGTCCGTCGCCGTCTACCAGAATAACCCGACGGTAATAGGCGCCGCCGCTGCGGGCCAGCTGGGCCAGTTCGTCGCCGATGGCCTCTTCGTCCACTCCCAGCAGCGTCTGGTTCTGACCATACTGGCGCAGCAGGTTTTGCAGCTGGTTGCGGAAGTCGGGTATCTCTTCGGAGACGGCGCTGGCATCCTGGGCCATCTCGTTGATCGCCAGCCGGGTGGCCACACTTTTCGCCGAGAGAAAGACGACCATCAGCAGAAGCGTCGCCACGATGATAGAGAGCAGCGCGAAGTTGACGAGAAGCCGGCTGCGCAGCGTGCGCCCGGCAATCGAGCTAACCAGCGGGCCATAATCGGGCCGCAACTCCGGCGCGATCCACAGGGCACGCAGGACGAAGCCGCCGACGAGCGCCTCGACAGCCAGCGGCAGTAGCTGGGCCCACGTGGTCGAGATCGCCCAATCCAGAGCGACGAGGGTCTCAACCTCCGTAGTGGCATAGCTCAACATAGCCCAACCGAGCAGGGGAAAGCCCAGCAGGAGGCCGAGCGGGGCGGCGGCAATGGGCTGGCGGATGATGTCGTACATCCAGCCACGGTAGCGCTGCTGCAGGAAAGTGGCGACGAGCAGCGTCGCCAGAGCGAAATAGAGGGGCTCGAATAGCTGGTGGCTCTGCCAGAACATCCGGCTCAACCCGGTGGCGAAGCCGACGAGGACGGCCACGGGCGGCGGAAAATAAGCCGCTGCGAGCACCAGCGGGATCGCGCTCAGGAGCGCCAGAACCGTCTGCGGGTTCTGGACGACGCCGGGGCGCGGCAGCAGGCCGGGCAGTGTGACCGACATCGCCAGGAACTGGCTGCCGGCGAAGCCCGCCAGCACCAACAGCAGCAACCCCATGCGCTGCCGGCCGGTCAGCCGGCGCAACGACGACCGCTGCCGGTAGAGAAACCAGGCAAACAAAACCAGATAGAACAGGAATAATGACAAGGCAAGGAAGGGGCGCTCGGGCATGACCAAGCGTGGCGTCTCAGTTGCTCCCCATAGTTCAACTGGCATAGGTCTCTCCCGCCAGGAGCTGCCAACGGACAGCTCCTGCCCTGGCAATAATGGAACCACTTCCCCGAAACGTGGCGCCTTTCACGAAATATTAACACGGCCCAGATATAAGCGCAATGATCTCGTCTACCGCCACAATCGCGGTTTGTCTTTTGGCCTGCTGTCCTCTATGATCTGACCAGTTTCCGCCAGTTGCGGCAACGAACGTCGCCCAAATCCTGATGATGAATTCGCCACGCCGCACGTACACTATCCTCATCGGTATCATCCTGCTGACCCTTCCCTGCTACTGCCTTGGCATCGCGGCCTATACGCTGGCGCCGGGTCAGATGCCTACATTGCCGGCGCCCCTCGTCACGCCCACAGCTTCGGCGACCAGCCCGCCCACACAGCTACCGACCCCAACGTCGCAGCCGGGCATTACGCGGGAGCCCACGGCAACCCTGCCACCGACCCCCGGCCAGTTTGCCACGGCGACGCTGCAGCCCAGCGCCACCCCGGCCGATACGGCCACGCCGACCGAGACGCCCACCGAGACCCCAGAACCGACCGCCACCGATACGGCAACGCCCACCGAGACGCCGACAGAAACGCTGACCCCCACGCCGACGGAGACGGCCACGCCGGAAGATACGCCCACGAGCGAGTCGCCCAACGAGACACCTACGCTGGAGGTCACCATTGAGCCGACGGTTCCGGTCACCGACACGGTAGGCACAGATTGAGTAAACGTTATGGACCTTTTTAAGACATTACAGACCTTAACGGAGACGCCCGGTCCTTCGGGGCAGGAAGCCGGCATCGCCATGGTCATCATGGAGATGTGGCGCCCCCTGGCCGACGAAGTGCGCGAGGACCGCATAGGCAACATCGTGGCGGTGAAACGCGGCAAAGGCGATGGGCCTCGCCCCCGGCTGCTTCTCGCCGCACACATGGACGAAATTGCCCTGATGGTCCGGCAGATCGTCGCCTACCCGTCCGAAAAAGAGGGCGCCGAGGACGAGCAGGCTCACGGCTTCCTGCGCGTCTCGCGCGTGGGCGGCGTCGACCTGCGCCACCTGTATGGGCAGCAGATCGTCGTCCATGGGCAGCGTAACCTGCCCGGCGTCATCGCCGCCCTGCCCACACACATGTTGCCGCCCGACCGCGGCGATAAGCCCTACGATCTCGACGAGTTGGTAGCCGACGTGGGCCTGCCGCTGGGCGAGCTGCGGAATCTGGTGTCGGTTGGCGATTTCATCACCTTTCGCCAGCCGCTGCGCCGCCTGCTCAACAACCGCGTCAGCGGCAAGGCGCTGGACAACCGCGCCTCAGTCGCCGCTGTGACGGTCGCGCTCGATTACCTGCAGAAGCGGGAGCATAGCTGGGACGTGATCGCCGTGGCGACTGTTCAGGAGGAGACGCGCCTGCTGGGCGCCTTCACCAGCGGCTACGCCGAGCAGCCTGACCTGGCGGTGGCTATTGACGTTACCTTTGGCAAAGGGCCGGGCGCCAAAGAGAGCCATCTCTTTGAGCTGGACGGTGGACCGACGCTGGGCCTGGGGCCGAACGTCCATCCGGGCATCCACGAAGCACTGAAAAGCGCCGCCGAGACGCTGGAAATGACGGTGCATGTCGAGCCCCACGCGCGGGCGAGCGGGACCGACGCCTTCGGCCTGCAGGTTGCCCGCGCCGGCATCCCCACGGGCCTGGTCAGCATCCCGCTGCGTTATATGCACACGATGGTGGAGACGGCTGCGCTGAGGGACGTGCGGCGGGCCGGCCGGCTGCTGGGCGAGTTCGCCGCGCAGCTCGACGCCGACTTTCTGGAGAAGACGGCGCGCAAGATGATGGAAGCGGATTAGCATGAACGATCTCCTACAAAAACTGACCGAAGCAGTGGGCGTTTCTGGCGACGAAAAACAGGTGCGCTTGCTGATCCGCGACCTGATCGACGGGCACGTGGACGAGTGGCGCGTCGACGCCCTGGGCAACCTCATCGCCCTCAAGAAAGGCAGCGGCGCGAGTGGGCTACGGGTGCTGGTGGATGCCCACATGGACGAAGTGGGTATGATGATTACCGGCGCCGACAGCGACGGCACGCTGCGTTTTGAGGCGGTGGGCGGTATCAGCCCTCCGGCCCTGCTCGGCAAGGTAGTCCAGGTTGGACCAAAGCAGCTTCCGGGCATGATCGGCGCCCGGCCCATCCACCTGCTGGATGCCGGACAGCGCAACCGGAACGTCAAGATTGACGACATGCGCATCGACATCGGCGCGAAGAAGAAAGAGGAGGCCGAGCGTAAGGTGAGCGCGGGCGACCGGGCTACCTTCCTGACCAGGTACGAAGAAAGCGGGCGTGTGGCGTTGGGAAAAGCGTTCGACAACCGGGCAGGCTGTGCGGCCCTGATCGAGCTGCTGCGCGGCGAGCCCTTTCCGTTCGACCTCTACGCCGTCTTCTCGGTACAGGAAGAAGTGGGGCTGCGCGGCGCGCAGGCAGCAGCCTTCGGCGTGCGGCCCGACGTCGCGCTCGTGCTGGAGTCGACGCCGGCCTACGACCTGCCCAACGAACGGGACGTCAGCCCGAACGTCGTCATGGGCCGGGGAGCCTCCCTGTACGTGATGGACGCCGGAACAATCCAGGACCCACGGCTCGTCAGCCACCTCATGCGCACCGCCGACGACAACAACATCCCTTACCAGATCCGCCAGCCGGGTGGGGGCGGCACGAACACAGCCGTGATCCAGCGGGCCGGAGGCGCCGTTTCGGCAGCCACGATTGCCACGCCGACCCGCTATGCCCACGCGCCGACAAGCATGATTAACCTCGACGATTTCGGCCACGTCGTGCAGCTCGCGCAGGCGGCGCTACGCAACCTCGACGCGGCTGTACTGCAGCGATAAACCTGTCGTAGACCACGGAGCAGAACGATGAAAGAGCTAATCGAAAAACTGGTCAGCGCGTATGGGCCATCCGGCTTTGAGGACGCCGTCCGCGAGATCATCCGGCCGGAAGTGGAAGCTTACGCCGACGAGATTCGTGTCGATGCCCTGGGCAACCTGATCGTCCGCAAGCAGGGGGACGGCAGCGGGCGCCGGGTCATGGTTGCGGCGCACATGGACGAGATCGGCGTGATGGTTACCCACGTGACCAGAGAGGGCTTCCTGCGCTTCACCAACATCGGCGGCGTCTTCGTGCATCACCTCATGGGCAGCCGCGTGCAGTTTGCCGACGGCACGACAGGCGTCGTCTACGGCGAGAAACTGGAAGATCGCAGTAAGGTCCATCCGCTGAGCAAACATTACATCGACGTGGGCGCTTCCAGCCGGGAAGACGTCCCTGTGGCCGTCGGCGCCGCCGCCGCGTTCGTCGGGCCGTTCGAGCAACAAGGGGAGCTTTACATCGCCAAGAGCCTGGACGACCGCATTGGCTGCGCGATTGCCATTGCGGCGCTGCAGCGACTCGAGGCGACGCCTCACGACCTGTACGTGGTGTTCAGCGTGCAGGAAGAGGTGGGCACGCGCGGCGCGCAGGCAGCAGCAAATGCTATCGAGCCCGAGATTGGTCTGGCTATCGACGTGACGGGAACGGGCGACACACCCGGCGCAGCGGAGATGGCCGTCGAGCTGGGCAAGGGCACGGCGATCAAGGCGAAAGACCGGGATATGATCGCCCACGCCGGGCTGGTGCAGCTCATGCGCCAACGCGCAGGCGAGGCCGGCATTCCCTACCAGATGGAAGTGCTGGAGCCGGGCAGCACGGATGCGCGGTCGATCCAGATTGCGGGCGCGGGCAGCGCCGCCGGCGCGATAAGCGTTCCCTGCCGCTACGTGCATTCACAGAGCGAGGTCGTCCATGCCGGCGACGTCGAAAACAGCGTCCGGCTCCTGGTAGAATTGCTCTCCCGGCCTATCGATTTGTAGCGGCAGCCTGCGCCGTGGCGAAGTCGTCCAGCTCGCGCAGCAGGCGAGCCAGGTCCGCGAGCTGGTAATGGGCGTTGAGTCCGCTGGGGTTGGGCAACAGCCAGATGGGCACGCCGTCAATCGTCCTGCTCTGGAGGCCGACGCTGGCATTGGGCCGGCCGAAGGCGGTGCGGTAAGCGCCAAGTCCCAGTATCGCCAGCACGCCGGGCCGGTAACGCATCACTTTCTCGACCAGCCGCTCGCCTCCCTGCACGTACTCCTCTCTGGATAGCTCGTCGGCGCGCGCCGTGGCTCGCTGCACAACGTTGGTGATGCCATAACCGTAGCGCAGCAGCTCCTGTTCCTCCGGCGGGTGGAGCAGGCGCGGGGTGATGCCGGCGGCGTGGATGGCAGGCCAGAAGCGATTCCCCGGCCGGGCGAAGTGGTGGCCCATCCAGGCGGTGAAGAGGCCCGGGTTGATGCCGCAAAAGAGGCCCTTTAGCCCCGGCGCGATGACGTCGTTTACCGTCTTGCCGGCCGCAGCCTGCAGCTCCGAACGGTTCGGCCGGCGGCTCTTTTCCTCGTTCATAGGCGAAACCCTACCACACTCGCGGCGGTCGCGCGAAGTGGTGACATTTGTCACGGCCCCCACGTGATCCTATCCCCTATCAGACAATTCAAGGACTGCCTAAAATACAGGTATAAGGCTGACCTTAAACTTTTCTTGGAATCTGTTATGTCCTGTCGTTCAGCAGCGCTCGAGCTATCCCCCGGAACACGGCCCATCGTGCTCATCGGCAATCCCAACGTCGGCAAGTCGGCCGTCTTTTCGGCATTAACCGGCCGGCACGTAGACATCTCCAACTATCCCGGCACCACCGTCGAGCTCACGCGAGGGCGGTTCCGCCTGAATGGCCACGAGGTTGACCTGATTGACACGCCGGGCATCCAGAGCCTGTTAGCGCGCTCCGACGACGAGCGGGTGGCGCGCGACGTGCTACTCGACGAGACGCCGTGGGCCGTGTTACAGGTGGCCGACAGCAAGAACCTGCGGCGCGCCCTGCAGCTCACCTTCCAGCTTGCCGAACACGAGCTGCCCTTTGTGCTGGCGCTCAACATGACCGACGAAGCCAGCGCCGCAGGCATCGATGTAGACGCCCGGCGGCTGGCGCAGATCCTCGGCAGCGAGGTGGTGCCCACCACGGCGACACGCGGCGAAGGCGTGCCCGCGCTGCAGCAACGGCTCCTGAACCCCCGGCCGATCAGCTATCGCATCCGCTACGACGGGACCGTCGAGCAGGCGGTCGCGGACATCGTCGCCCTGCTGCCGGAGGAGTGGCACGGCAAGCGCGCGCTGGCGCTGGCCCTGCTCTCTGGCGATGGAGAGGCTTACGGCAGGCGTCAGGTGGGTAGCGATGCTCGCGCCGCCATTGAGGCCATCGTCGCGGAAACGGCGGCGCGCTACGACCAGCCGTTGGGGTATGTCATTACCCAGCAGCGTATGCGCTGCGCCGACTGCGTGGCTGCCGAGGTATCTCGTGTGCCGGAGGTCCGCCATATTAGCTTCCGGGAACGGCTCGGCTACCTGATGGTCGATCCGCTATGGGGCTGGCCATTCCTTCTGGTCGTGCTTGCCGGGCTCTATTACGTGGTCGGCGTTTTTGGCGCGGGCACGATGGTCGATTGGATGGAAAGCGTGCTCTTTGGCGAATGGATCAACCCCGCGGTCAGCCGGCTGGTCGCCTTCCTGCCGTGGGAGCTGCTGCGTGATTTCCTCGTCGGCGAGTATGGCCTGGTGACGATGGCGCTGACCTACGGCATAGCCATCGTCCTGCCCATTGTCTTCACCTTCTTCGTGGCCTTCAGCGTCCTGGAGGACTCCGGCTATTTGCCCCGGCTGGCTGTGATGAGTAACCGCGCTTTTCAGGCCATGGGGCTGAACGGGAAGGCGGTGCTGCCGATGGTTCTCGGCCTGGGCTGCGACACGATGGCCACGCTGACGACCCGCATCCTGGAGACGCGCAAAGAACGGGTGCAGGTGACGCTGCTGCTGGTTCTGGGCGTGCCCTGTTCGGCGCAGCTCGGCGTGCTCATGGGCATGGCGGCGATCCTCACCGGCCGGGCCATTGCGGTCTGGCTGGGCGTCGTCCTGGCGACACTCTTTGCCGTTGGCTGGCTGGCGGCGCGACTGCTGCCGGGAAAGAGCTCCGACTTCATCCTGGAGCTGCCGCCGGTGCGTGTCCCGCAGCTTGGTAACATCGTCGTCAAGACACTGGCGCGCATCGAATGGTACATGAAAGAGGTGCTGCCGCTCTTTGCCCTCGGCTCGACCATCCTTTTCGTACTCGACAGAACGGGCGCGCTCGTCGCTCTGCAGAGCCTGCTCGCGCCCCTGGTTACGGGCTTCCTGGGTCTGCCTGAGGAGACGGCAGGCGTGTTCCTCATTGGCTTCCTGCGCCGCGATTTTGGCGCCGCGGGCCTCTTCGATATGGCGCGTACCGGCATGCTTTCGGCTAACCAGCTGGTCATCAGCCTGGTCGTGATTACGCTCTTTGTTCCCTGCATCGCCAACTTGCTGATGGTTATTCGCGAGCACGGCCGGCGCACGGCGCTGGCCGTTATCGGCACTGTCTTCCCGCTGGCGTTTGGGATCGGCGGCCTGCTGAACCTGATTTTCCGGCTGCTGGGCATATCGTTCTAGGAGAAGTCGATCGTGAAATGCGCCTTATGTGGCTACGAATTCGACAGTACGGCGCTTAGCTGCCATAGTAGCTGCCCGCTGGCGGCCGGCTGCAATATCGTCTGCTGCCCCAACTGCGGCTACCAGACGGTGGACGAGAAACGCTCGGGAAGTGTGAATCTTTTACTGAAGCTCAAAGCGGCCTTAAGCAAGACACAGACAGTTGAAGGATAGACGGATGATGACCCTGGACGAGTTACAGCCTGGACAGATCGCCCGCGTGGCCGAAATCAGAAGCGAGGACGGCGCCCGGCTGATGAAGCTGGCCTCATTGGGCGTTTTTCCGGGCAGCCTGCTGCGCCTGCAGCAGCGCAAGCCGGTCTACATCGTCTGGGCAGGCGAGACAATGCTGTCGCTGGAGCGGTCCGTCGCGCGGGACATCATCCTGATGCCGCCCGCGAACTAAGGCTAGCGGCGGCGCGATTTAGCGGGTGGAGAGGGCGGCTCTTGAGGCAACGGGGGCAACCCCTGCGGACCAAAGAAACGAACCCATAACCAGGCTGCCGTGAGCGTAGGAATAGGCTGGGTGAAGGGGATCAGCGCCTCCAGCGCGGAGACATTGCGCAGCGCTCGCAGCCCGAGGCGGTCGAGAATGACCCAGGAAATGGGCGCGGCGAAGAAGTCCAGCCCCCAGTCGAGCAGATCGATGAAGACGACGACCAGAAACGGGGTGTAGTGCAGCGTCTCACCAAAGCCGGCGTCCGGGGGGATGTTCAACCGGCCCAGCTTGCGAATGACCAGAACGAAAAGCAAGAGGGCGAGGGTGAGGCTGACGCCCATCCAGACGAGCAGGATGATGCCCAGCGTGCGCCAGGTTTCGGGACTGAAGAGATCAGACATCTTTGTCTCCCAATCAGCCTCCCTGATGGAAGGCGACGACCTGCCAGATGAAAATGAGCAGGATCACGAAGCCGGTGACGAGCTGCAGAACGGTCGCAAGGCCCCACCCCGCAAGCCCACCGGCGCCGGCGCGTAGAGCTTTGTCCCAATCGCCATGCTTCTGATATTCGCCCAGAAGAACCCCGGCCGCATAACCGACGACGGTACCGACCAGCGGAATGGGCAGGACGAAGGTGCCGATCAGGGCGCCGAGCAGACCGGCGACCATAGTCCGCTTCGACGATCCACTCTGGCGCGCGCCAAGTAACGGCAGCCAGATCTCCGACGTGCCCGCGACGAGAGCCAGCGCGGTCACGACGATAAAGGTGATCGGGTCGATCGCCGCGAAGCCCAGCGCCCGCTCGACGAGATAGTAAAAGAAGACGCTCAGCCAGACGAGCAGGGTGCCCGGAAGAATGGGGAGGATGACGCCGACCAGCCCGACTAGAATGAAGAGGACGGCGATCCCGAAGCTGATGATCTGCAGAAGCATGTTCAACGTGTGGGCTCCTCCCGGTGGCGCGTGACGACTCGCTAGAGAGCCTGGCTGGCCCGGACGAAGCGCGTGAAAAGGTCGCTCAGGTAGTCACGATGGGCAACCATTGGCGCGCAGTCGCGGGCAATCAGCTCCTCCGGCCCTGCAGCCATCAGGCTGGCCCACGTCCGAGGGCTGTGCACGTAGGGCTGGAACCACGACCCCAGGCGCGGCAGCCAGGCCGTGATCACGTAGAGGCACAGTGCCGCCGGGATAGCCTGTCGGTGGGCGCGCGCGTTGAAAGACGCCAGACCGACGTGCAGGCGCAGCAGATAGCTATCGACCATCGTCTCCCCATCGACGGGCCAGGCAGGAAGGCGGGCCGCTCCCTCCAGGAAGCGCACCAGGTCCCATATGCCGGGACCCTCAGCCACCGACCGCCAATCAGTCAGCCGGCGCTCGCCCAGGAGCGTCAGCCGCCAGTGGTGCGGCGCCGGGTTCCCATGCAGCAGGGTGGCGGGCAGGTTGCGCAGCGGGTAGAGCATCGGCAGGGGATCGTCCAGCAATGCGCCCAGGGCCTCCAGATGGGCGCGCTCGACGACGCCGGGCCAGCCTCGCAGCCGGCGCAGCACCTCCAGGCCGGCAGCGGCCCGGATAAAGAGCGGCGCCAGACCGCCGGCCGAGCGCACTGCCTGGTGCGAAAGCGGCGCGCCGCCTCCCGTCATCTGATCCCAGAACTGCCATGCTTCCAGGGTGCCGGGAACCGGCTGTTGCGGGTGCGCCTGCCAGGGCCGGGGCAGCCAGTCCATCTCGTCCAGCCGCTCGCTCTCATTCCAGAACGCGCCGTGCAGGCTGGCGAGCATGGCGATGACCTTTTCCACGTCATCCGCGGCCCAGCCGGTAGGCGGCCGGTAGGCCGGCACGTCGTCCAGCAGCAGCCACCCCTGCCCCGCCACTTCGTCGTGCCACCAGCAGCGCGGCAGAAGCCGGGGAATGAACGGCCCTACGTCGCGGTAGAAGGCGACTTCCGTGGGCGTCGTCTCGGTCGCCCAGAGCGGCACCGGGTCGCTGTGCCCGGCGAGGGAGAGCAGATAGCGTGTGTGGCGCCGTTCCGGCAGCGGCTCCTCAGCCACGGCCGTGACGGCAATGCCGTCCATCTCGCGATGCTGCGCGAGCACGGCATCCCAGGCGCTTATCTCGAGGCGACGGAGGTCGCGGACGTGAACATCTGAGCGATCCATACTGCAAACATTGTAAACGGTCAGGTGCAGAACGCAACCAACCTTAATCACAGAACAGTACGGTCTGGCGCTGGCCCGGTTGCAGCGCAGTGACTAGAATGGGCGCATGGCTTATCCATCCACCGTGAAAAATGCCGGACCAACAACGCGATATCCTTACCCTCGGCGTATCCTCGTCCGGCGCACCATGCAGCTCCTCGCGCGGCTCGCCCTGCACGGCCTTGCCGACTTTCGCGTCGTGGGCAGGGAAAACGTGCCCGCTCATGGCCCGCTGCTCGTCGTAGCCAACCATTTCAGCCCCTGGGACACGGTGGCACTGGTTGCGGCGGCGCCCTGGCCGCTGGAATTCCTGGGCGGCCTCCAGCTTATGGATGCGCCCGGCTTGGTGAAGTGGATTCCGCGGCTGTGGGGCTACTACGCCGTGCGCCGGGGCTCTGTCTCGCGCACGGCGATGCACGCGGCGACGGCCATTATGGAGCAGTCCGGTGTTCTGGCGATTTTCCCCGAAGGCGGGTCCTGGGCGTCCGTCCTACGCCCGGCGCGGCCCGGCACAGCCTATCTCGCCGTACACACCGGAGCCTTGCTGCTCCCGATCGGCCTGGATGGGCTCGTAGACCTCTTCCCCCGGCTCCGGCAGGGAAAACGGGGGAGGGTGACCGTCCGTATCGGCCAACCCTTCGGCCCTTTCCCAGGCGCGGCTCGCGGTCGCGCCGGCCGGGAGGCTCTGGACGATCTGGGGCATACGATGATGGAACAGATCGCCGGGTTGCTGCCGGCCGAGCGGCGGGGCGTCTATTCCGACGATCCAGCGCTGGTCGAGGCGGCGCAGGAGGCCGCCGTCTACCCGTATCACGATCTCGACGCACTGCCACGGACGAAGGCGGAGGACGAGCATGTTTGAGTTCGAGCTAATCGCTACCGACCACGGCAGCAGCGCCCGCGCCGGCCGGCTGCAGACGCCGCACGGCGTGCTGGAGACGCCAGTCTTTGCGCCCGTGGGCACGGCGGCGACGGTGAAGGCAATGAAGCCCAGCGACCTGAAGGAGCTTGGCGTCAGCCTCATCCTGAGTAACACCTACCACCTCTATCTCCGGCCGGGCGACGAGCTGGTGCGGGAGATGGGCGGCCTGCACCGCTTTATGGCCTGGGACGGCCCCATCCTCACCGACAGTGGCGGCTTCCAGGTCTTCAGCCTGAGCGAGACACGCAAGATCGACGAAGATGGGGTGACCTTCCAGTCCCACATCGACGGCTCCTACCACCGCTTTACCCCGGAGCGGAGCATTGCCATACAGGAAAATCTGGGCGCGGACATCATCATGGCCTTTGACGAGTGCCCGCCGCCGACCGACTACGATTACGTGGCCCGCTCCCTGGTGCGCACGCATAGCTGGCTGGAGCGCTGCGTCGCCGCCAAGACGAGGCCGGATCAGGCGCTTTTCGGCATCGTGCAGGGCGGCATCTTCCGCGACCTGCGCGAGCAGAGCGCCCAGTTTGTGACGGGCATTGACCTGCCCGGCTACGCAATCGGCGGGCTGGCAGTCGGCGAGACGAAGACGCAGATGCACCACGTGCTGGATTGGCTGCAGCCGGTGATGCCCGCCGAGAAGCCGCGTTACCTGATGGGGGTCGGCGCGCCGGAAGACCTGGTCAACGGCGTTCTACGCGGGGTGGATATCTTCGACTGCGTGCTGCCGACTCGGCTGGCTCGCCACGGCTCCGCAACCGTGCTCGGCGAGCGGCTCAACCTGCGCAACGCGCGCTTTAAGAACGACGCGGCGCCGCTCGACCCGAACTGCGGCTGCTACACCTGCCGCCACTTCAGCCGGGCCTACCTGCATCACCTCGTGCGCAGCAACGAGATCCTCGCCCACATCCTGCTCTCCACCCACAACATTTACTTCCTGCTGGAGCTGGCGCGCCAGATGCGTGAAGCCATCCTCGCGGGCGAGCTGGCTGCTTTCGCCGCCGGCTTCCTCAGCCACTACCCGGAGCCCGATTAGGCGGGCTAGAGCCGTTCTTCGAAAAGGTCGTCCAGCGGATCGTCGTCCTCGCCGACAAAAGTGCGGCGGGTGCGGCCCCCCTCCTTCGGGTCTTCGACCAGATCCAGCTCGTACAGCGCTTCCATCAGCCGCGCCGCACGCGGATAGCCGACTCGCAGCCGCCGCTGGATCAGCGAAGTCGAGATGGTATCGACCTTTTTGGCCAGCGCAATCGCCTCCTCCAGCAGGTCATCGGTCTCCGCGATGATGCCCTGCCGCGCCAGCAGCCGCTCCCACGGCGCTTCCGGTCGCTCGCCCGGATAGCGCTTCTGCCAGTAGGCGACGATCCGGTCGATCTCATTGTCGTCTACCAAGACGCCCTGCACGCGGACCGGCTCGCTCGCTTCGGGGCTGAGAAAGAGCATGTCGCCGCGCCCCATAAGCTGCTCTGCGCCGACGGTATCGAGGATGACGCGCGAATCGGTGTTCGAGGCCACGGCGAAGCTGATACGGGCCGGGAAGTTAGCCTTGATCAGGCCGGTGATCACATCGGTCGAGGGACGCTGGGTCGCCAGGACGAGGTGGATGCCCGTGGCGCGGGCCATCTGCGCCAGACGGACAAAGGCGCGCTCCACTTCGTCGCCATAGATAGCCATCAGGTCGGCCAGCTCGTCCACAAAGACGGCAATGTAGGGCAGCGGCTCGGCGCCACCGCGCTGGCGAATCTTCTCGTTGTAGGCTTCGAGATGACGGGCGCCAAGATGGGCGAAGGCCTCGTAACGACGGTCCATCTCCGTGATCAGCCAGCGCAGAACGCCGGTCACGCGCTCGTGCTCGGTTTCGACCTTGCCCAGCAGATGCGGCAGCCCATTGAAGCGAATCAGCTCTACCTTCTTCGGGTCAATCATCACCAGCCTGACCTGCTCCGGCGTGTTGTTGAAGACCAGGCAGCTGATGAAGGCGTTGAGGCAGACCGATTTCCCGGAGCCCGTCGTCCCGGCGATGAGAAGGTGGGGCATTTTCGCCAGGTCGAGGGCGATGGGAGCGCCGGAGACGCCCTGCCCAAGCGCCAGCGCCAGCGGCGAATCGAGACGGTAAAAGCTCGGGGATTCCAGCACGGTGCGCAGGCGGACCGCCGCTATGTCGCTATTGGGCACTTCGATACCGACCGTGCCCCGGCCCGGCACCGGCGCGGCAATGCGCAGCCTGGGCACGGCGAGAGCCAGGGCGAAGTCTTTACGCAGGGCAGCAATCTGGCTGATGCGCACCTTCTGCGCCTTCGGTGTCCCATCGGGGCCCGTCACATCGAGGTACCCCGGCGTGACGCCGAACTGGGTGACGGCCGGGCCGCGCCGGATCTCCGTCACCTCGCCGCGCAGGCCAAAGTCGCGCAGTGTACGCTCGATCACGGACTTCTTGGATTCCAGCTCCCGGTCGCTGAGATGCACCGTCGCGCCTTCGACAAGCAGGTCCAGTGGCGGCAGCAGCGCGTCACGCTCAATCAGCGTCGCCATAGGCGCAGCGTCAGGCTCCGCCTGGCGTCCGGGGCGCAGCGAGCGGGCCGGCGGCTCCGGTGGGGCAACGGGGCGGAGCGGCGGCTCCAGCCGCTGCGCCCAGCGTTGCAGGCGGGCCGAGAGCCGGCGCATTCCGGTAATCGCGTCGTGCCAGCTCAGCCGCGATACGAGAATGACGCCCCAGCCCAGCAGCGCCAGATAAAGGAGTCCGGTCAGCAGCGCGCCGAGGTAATCCTGTACAGGAGTGACGAGCGCCCAGGCGACGAGCCCGCCCGAACGCCCTCCCGCAGCGCGCTCCAGCGTGCCCCCGCTGACCAGATAGCTGAGCGGCAACAGGGCCAGCAAGATCAGCTCCGTGCCCAGCAGCTGCACCGGATGCAGGCGGAAGGAGAGCGTGCGGCGAAAAACCAGGTAGAGACCGCAGGCGCCCAGCAGCAGCCAGAGCGGGTAGGCGCTCCAGCCGACGAACTGCCACCAGTAGCGGGCCCAGACGTTGATCCAGGTGCCTGGTGCGAGGCCGATGAGGGCAATGAGGGTCAGGATGGAGATGACGATCAGAAGCAGGCCGCCAAGCTCGACGCGGCGAGGCAGCAGGTATTGGATGAGCTTTTCATCCCAGGTTGCCGGCGGCTCTGTTGTGCGGCCGGTCTTGCTCCGCGAGCTGGTTCGCGCCATCTTTCTCCCAGGGCGTCCGTTCTCTTCCGGCCGGCGTTCGCGCCGGCATCGCCCGCTTCCCCCGTTCACGCACCGGAGCCGGTATTCGCCGGCAGCGAAGATGCGAGCCTGCACCGCTCGCACTTCCCGTTTCGTCCCGACTGATCTCCGGCCTCAACCCTGGCGATGTCCTTTATTCCCGCGCAAAAGAGCGTTATGATGGGTGTGCCCGCTGGATCGCCGGGTAAGAAGGCTATCGCCAAGCGTGGGAATAGATTATAGGCAGCGGACAGGTCATGTCAAACACCCCGTCTGAGGGGCCGGCCCATAACGTGAATCCGGAGAACGCCGAACTGAGCGCAGAGCGGATCGGCGCGGCGCTGCGCACGCGCTGGCTCGGCCGGCCCTGCTACAGCCTGCAGGAAACAGATTCGACCAACAGCGTGCTGGCCGAGCTGGCGGCGGAGGGCGCCCCTGCGGGCACGCTCGTCCTAGCCGAGTTCCAGAGCGCGGGCCGGGGGCGGCAGGGGCGGCGTTGGGACGCCCCGCCGGGTAGCTCGCTTCTCTTCTCCCTGCTCTTTCGCCCCTCGTGGCCGGCCGCCCGCGCGCCCTGGCTGACGATGATTGCCGGCCTTGCCGCCGTGCAGGCCATCCGCGACCAGACGGGGCTCCGGGCCGCGCTGAAATGGCCCAACGACGTGATGGTGCAGGTCGGGGGAAAGTGGCGCAAGGCGGGCGGCATCTTGCTGGAGACGGCTCTGGACGGTGATACCATCCGCCATGCCATTCTCGGCATCGGACTGAACGTCAACGTCGAGCAGGGGGAGCTGCCGGACGCGCCGACCCCGGCGACGAGCCTGCTGGTTGCCGGCGGCCTGCCCGTGGCGCGCCTGCCGCTGCTGGCTGCGCTCTTGCTCCGGCTGGAGGCAACTTACGAAGCCACGGTAGTGGGCCGCTCGCCGCAGCCGGACTGGGACGCGCTGCTGGTGACCAGGGGCAGGCCGGTGCGCGTGCGCGGTCACGAGCTGGAGCTGGAGGGCATCGCCACGGGGACGGATGAGTGGGGCCGCCTGCTCGTACAGGATGCCGGCGGAACCATTCACGCCGTCGCCGCCGGGGACGTCACCCTGCGCGAGGAGGACGAGTGAGCGAGTCGCGCATTCCGGCAAGAGACCGGGCATTGGGGCTATGGGCGCGCTGCTGGCAGCTCGCCGGCGGGCAATGGCCCCCGCCCTCGCGGGCCATTACGCGACAATGTATCGTCATGCTGCGCAATCTGCTGCTCGACGCCAGCGAGGGGCGCCTGACGGACGAGGAAGCGCTGGAACGTGCCTGGGAGACAATGGCGCCGCTGACAGCCCAGCGCTTCTATCCCGGCGGCGAGCAGGACGTGGCAATCGAGCGGCTGACGAAGGCCATTCTCGACGCCGAGATTGGCCCCCTGCCCTGACCTCAACCCTGACTTTCGCCACCTGCGGAGGGAAAGCGTGGCTTTTCCTTGCGGCGCAGCCCTTCCACGCCGGCCATCATGTCTGGGCTGAAGAAGCCGAGCATCTCCAGCGCCAGGGAATGGTCGAAAATCGGACCGGCATTGAGCAGCCACTGGTTCAGAGCGCGCTTGGTGAACTGGATGGCGTGGCGCGGTCCCGTAGCCAGGTCGTCGGCAATGGCCGCAGCTTTAGACAGCAGCTCCTCGTCGGGCACGCAGAGGCTGACGAGGCCAATCCGCTCCGCCTCACGCCCGCCGACGAAATCGCTGGTCAGCAGGTAATACTTGGCGCGGGCCATGCCGCAGAGCAGAGGCCAGACGATGGCTGCGTGGTCGCCGGCAGCGACGCCCATGCGCAGGTGCCCGTCGGCCAATCGGGCGCTCTCGCCGGCAATACTGACGTCGGCGAGCAGGCCCACGACCAGACCGGCGCCGACCGCAGGGCCGTTGATCGCCGAGACGAGGGGCTTGCGAAAATGGAGAATGTTGTACACAAGGTCGCGGGCTTCCTCCAGGATACGCACAATCTCGTCGTAGTCCCGGTAGGCATCCTCGACCATCTGCAGGTCGCCGCCGGCAGAGAAAGCCCGCCCCGCCCCCGTGACCACGGCGACGCGCACGTCGGGATCGCGGTCGATGGTCTGCCAGACCTCGACCAGCTCGGTATGCAGCCGCCTGTCCGCGGCGTTAAGTACTTCCGGCCGGTTCAGGGTCAGCCAGAGGACGCCGTGCTCGCGTCGCTCGAAGAGAATGTGCTGGAAGTCCGCGTAGTCCACCTTTCCTCCTATGGGTCAAAAGTATTCGCCCCGAGGGGGCGAACGTGATAGAAAGAACGGGTTAATCATATCAGATTTCAGGAGCGATTGTTGGTACGTGATCTTCTCGTTACGATGCGTCCTCGCCAGTGGTTGAAGAACGGCTTCGTCTTTATTGCCCTCTTCTTCGACCGGCAGCTGGACGAGCCCCGCAGTGTTATCTACGCGATTGCCGCCTTTGTCCTGCTCTGCCTGATGTCGGGCGCCGTCTATATCATGAACGACCTTGGGGACATCGAGAACGACCGCCAGCACCCCCGCAAGCAGTTCCGGCCGCTACCCTCCGGCCGGCTGAGCACGCGCGTGGCGGTGATCGCGGTGGTGCTGCTCGCCGCCGGCAGCCTGGTCGCCGGGCTGTTGCTCTCCCCGACCTTCGGCCTCATTCTCCTTCTCTACTTGCTGACGCAGATCGCCTACACCTTCTGGCTCAAGCGGCTGGTGCTGATCGACGTCTTCATCGTCGCAACCGGCTTTATCCTGCGCATTGCGGCCGGCGTGGCGGTACTGGAACCGGTACAGCAGGTGCAGCGTTTTTCGCCCTGGCTCTACGTCTTCGGCGGCTTTCTCGCCCTCTTTCTGGCCCTGGGCAAGCGTCGGCATGAGCTGGTTCTGCTGGGCGCCGAGGCCGGCAACCACCGGGCAATCCTGAGGGAATACAACCTGGATCTGCTCGACAAACTGATCGGGATCGTCACGACGAGCACGCTCGTCTCCTACAGCCTGTACACCTTCCTTGCCGAAGGGCTGCCGCCAAACAACCTGATGATGCTGACCATCCCGTTTGTCCTCTACGGGCTGTTCCGCTACCTCTATCTCGTGCACGTGCGGCACGAGGGCGGCGCGCCGGAGGAGATCGCCCTGCGCGACCGGCCTCTACAGGCTGCCCTGATCCTCTGGGGACTGGTGGTCCTCGTCGCGCTGTACATCGCACCGGGAGCGGGTTGATGGGCAGGACGACGGCCAGCGCGCCGGGCAAAGTGATCCTCTACGGCGAGCATGCCGTCGTCTATGGCTACCCGGCGATTGCCGCCCCGGTGACCCAGGTGCGGGCCACGGTTACCGTGTGTGACGGCGACACGCCCGGCGTGCGCCTGCTGGCGCCAGACGTGGGGCGCGACGTCTGGGTGGCGGACGCGCGCGAAGACGACGCCCTGGCGGCGGCGGTGAGGCTCGTACAGCAGCGGGCAGGGCTGGAGGAACTACCGCCGCTCGTCATCCACCTGGAGAGCACGATTCCGATTGCCGGCGGGCTGGGCAGCGGCGCGGCGAGCGCCGCCGCCGTCATTCGGGCGCTAGCGATGCACCTTCAACAGGTGGAGCTAAGCAGCGACGCTGCCGTGTGCGACCTGACCTATCTTGTAGAGCGAATCCATCATGGCACGCCGAGCGGCATCGACAATACGGTTGTCGCTTACGAGCGGCCGGTCTACTTCGTGCGCCGGCACCCGGAGAACCGCATCGAGCCGCTGGTGGTCGGCCGGCCGGTGCATCTGCTGGTAGGCGATACGGGGCTGCGCAGCGCGACGCACGCGGTCGTGAGCGACGTGCGCCGCCGTTGGCAGGAGGAGCCGGAGCGCTTTGCGCCACTATTCGCTGCCTGTGGCGCTATTGCCGAGGAAGCGCGCACAGCGCTGGAAGCAGGAGATCTGGCGCGGCTGGGAACCCTGATGGACGAGAACCATCGCCGGTTGCAGGAGATGACCGTCTCCGACCCGGCTCTCGACCGGCTGGTGGCTGTCGCTCGAGATGCTGGGGCGCTGGGGGCCAAGCTGAGCGGCGCCGGGCGCGGGGGTAATATGATCGCCCTGGTCGAGTCGGAGCAGATTGAAGAAGTACGTCAGGCGTTGCTCTCCGCCGGGGCAGTCCAGATACTGGCGAGTGTGCTGGCCTAAAACAAAAAGCCAGCCGGCGGCTGGCTTCCTGCGAACCATCAATTTGTGCGTCGCCGCGAATTAGACCTTGCTTGTTGCCTTCAAACAACGGGTGCAAATGTACTTGCGCACCTTGCGACCATCTTCGTAAAGAGTCACACGCTGGATGTTCGGGCGGAACTGGCGATTGGTCTTCTTCTGTGAAAAGCTGACGTTGTGCCCAAATTGCGGCCCCTTGCCACAAACTTCACATTTAGCCATAATCACACCTCAGAGCTACTTGGCAAACTAAAAGCGACCATCGCGGTCGCAATGCATTATTATAGGTGTGCGTGGCGGATCGCGCAAACACTCAAAGGCAATTATTAGGATCTCGCGTCTGGCAACCCGGACATACCTGCTGAGGAGCAAAAAGCATGACGACTCGCAACGTCCCCAAGGGTAAAATCGATATTTCCCCCACGACAGTAGCCACGATAGCCACTCGTGCGGTACACCAATGCTACGGCGTGGTGGGCATGTCGAGCAAGAACCTCGTCAATGGGATTGCCAACTTACTGACGCGAGACGCCCGGCGGGGTATCGAGGTCAGCTACGATGACGACGGCATTATCATCGATGTCTACGTGATCATGGAGTACGGCACGCGGTTGAAGGTCGTCGCCCAGAGCATCCAGAACACGGTGAAATTCCACGTCGAGAAAGCGCTGGACACACCGGTAAAGGCGGTCAACGTCTACATTCAGGGGCTGCGGATCAGCGACAACCAGTAGGGTCAGGTTATGCCCGCCGGCGTACAGAGGAAGAGATCGGAGGTCAAGGTATTGTGACACAGGCGTACCCCGCGGATCAGGCGGAGATACCGGCGAAATGGCTGCAGTGTGACGGGCGGCAACTGCGGAAATTGATGAAGGCCAGCTTGCTCTGGCTGGAGCAGCATCACGAACACGTCAACCAGCTCAACGTCTTTCCGGTACCTGATGGCGATACCGGCACCAACATGATGCTCACCATGCGCGCGGCCTACAACCAGATCAAGGATAGCGACGACCCCCACATTGGCAGGGTCGCCCAGGATCTGGCTCATGGCGCCCTGATGGGCGCGAGGGGCAACTCTGGCGTCATTCTCAGCCAGGTCTGGCGGGGGTTGGCGCGCTCGCTGGCCCACAAGGAAGTCGCCCTGGCGACGGAAATTGCCGAGGCGTTCCGTGTCGCCTCGGAAACGGCCTATAAAGGCGTTATGCGCCCCGTCGAGGGCACGATCCTTACCGTCATCCGCGAAAGCAGCGAAGAAGCGCTGGAAGCCGTAAAGAAGAGCCGCGACCTGCGCTTTGTGCTGGCGCGGGTGCTGGGCCGGGCCCGCGAGTCGTTGGAGAGCACGCCCGATCTACTGCCCGTACTGAAACAGGCCGGCGTGGTCGATTCGGGCGGCCAGGGCCTCGTCTACATTTTTGAAGGGATGTTGCGTTATGTCTCTGGTGAAATGCGCGACGTTGTGGCGAGGGCCGAGGTGAGCGGGCACGTCCCCGCGCAGGCGCTGGCCGTGCCGGAGAGCGGCGTTCTGGAATTTCCATACGATGTGCAGTTTATCCTGATGGGCGAGAAGCTCGACGTCGAGAGCGTCCGCAACACTATCGACGCGATGGGCGACTCTACGGTCGTCGTCGGCGACGAGCGCACGATCAAAGTACACGTTCACGTCAAGAATCCGGGGGAGCCGCTGAGCTATGGCGCCAGCATCGGGCGTCTGGCCGACGTCGTCGTCGAGAATATGCAACTGCAGATGGAGGAGATCGTCGCTCAGGCCCCATCTGGCCCCCTGGCTGCCTTTGCCGAGGCGCCGCCGGTCGTGGAGCCGGGGCAGATCGCCGTCGTCGCCGTCGCCGCCGGCCCTGGGCTGGGAGATATTTTCCGCAGCCTGGGGGCAGCCGGCATTGTCAACGGCGGGCAGTCAAACAACCCCAGTACCGAAGAGATTTTCCAGGCGATAGAGAGCGTGCCGGCCGAAAAGGTCATTGTCCTGCCGAATAACAAGAACATTATTCTTGCCGCCGAAGCAGCGTGCAGCCTGACCGAGAAACAGGTCGCCGTGGTGCCCACACGCACCGCGCCCCAGGGGATCAGCGCGCTGCTCTCCCTGGACCCGGACGGCGAGCTGGAGAGCGTCCGCGAGGCGATGCACGCCGCCAGTCGCGAGATTGTTAGCGGTGAGATTACCGTGGCCACACGCACGGTACATCTCGACGGTGTAGCCGTCAGCGCGGGCCAGTACATTGGGCTGGTCGATGGCCGGCTCATAGTCGCCGACGAATCCATGGCCGTGGTTCTGGAGGAGACGCTGCGCCGGATGGAAATCGGCGACCGGGAGCTGCTCAGCCTCTATTACGGCAAGGATGTCAGCCGGGAAGAGGCTGAATCCCTGGCGGAAGCAATCAGCGAAGCCTATCCCGACCTGGAAGTCGAGCTGCTTGCCGGCGGGCAGCCGCATTACCGCTATATCCTGGGCGCGGAGTAAAAATGACCATCCGCATTGTGACAGACAGCACCAGCGACGTACCGCCGGCCCTCGCAGCGGAATATGGCCTTCACATCATTCCATCTTACGTCAATATTGGCGAGAATAGCTATCTTGACCTCGTCGATCTGTCGCGTGCGGAGTTCTACGAAAAGCTGCCGACATATGCCCGAGTGCCGACGACAGCGGCGCCGGCAGCCGGCGTCTTCGCCGAATGTTATCGCCGGCTTATCAATGAAGGGGCGACGACAATCATCTCCATCCACGTGGCGGGCACCTTAAGCGCCATGTGGAATATGGCGCGGCTGGGCGCGGAAGAGATCGGCGAGATTCCGGTCCATGTCTTCGACAGCAGGCAAGTAAGCATGGGCCTGGGGTTGCTGGCCCTACTGGCAGGGCGCGCCGCCGCCGAGGGGCAGTCGGCTGAAGCGATTCTGCAGAGCCTGGAAAACGCGGTTCCGCGGACCCACGTCTTTGCGACGCTGGATACGCTGGAGTATCTGCGGCGGAGCGGACGCGTAAGCCGGACCGAGTTCAGCCTGGGCACGCTGCTGCGGATCAAGCCCATGCTGCACGTCTATGAAGGAGAAGTGCTGTCGTTGGAACGTGTGCGTACGCGCCGGCGTGCGCTGGCCCAGCTGCGGGAGCACGTGGTCGCACTTGGCCCTCTGCAGGACGCGGCCCTGGTTTACACACAAGACCTTGATGGTCTGGCCGAGTGGCGGGAGATGGTCCGCCCGCTCTTCCCCGCGGGTAAGGAGCCAATCGCGGTAGAGGTCACGCCCGCTATTGGCGCGCACGTCGGTCCCGGCGGCCTGGGTATCGCGTGCATCGCGGCTGCGTAGACGCCCGTTACAGCCAGCGTCGAGTAGCTGGTATAATCGCCCGTAGATCGTAACATTCATCGCCCTCAGATAAGGTATCGGGAGTCGGGTTGCCGGGCAGCTCGCTTCCCTGAAAACGCTTATGGTCAAAGCATTCACACAACTTGAGCGTGTTCTGACGCTGGAAGAGAAGCAGGGATACAAGAACAAGGCCGTAGTCGGCGGCATTCGTCAGTTCGCTGCCTTCTGGGTCACGCGGGCGCGGGAAGAGGCTCTGGACGAGGTCGATCGCGCGCTCGTGGAACAGATTGCCGAGGAGCTGCAGAGCTACGCCCGCCTGTCGGGTACGGAAGCGCGCGCAGCCATGCTGCAAAACTTGCAGGAGAAGCTGCGCGAGCGCGAAGCACGACTGGGCGGCAAGCAGGTGGCACGACCCACATCCCGGCCCGAAGCTGCAGCCCGGCAGGAAGCGGCCCCGGCACCCGCCGCAGAAACGACAGTGGCAGCGCCCGAACTCAGGCCAATCACGATCCAGGAGCCGGACCCCGAGGGGCTGGCGCGCCCGGTCACCACGCTCCGGGGCGTGGGCGCGGCGACGGCCGAACGTCTCGGCAGCATGGGTGTAGAGACGATCTGGGACCTGCTGTATCTCTACCCCCGCCGTTATGACGATTACAGCCAGCTCAAGCCGATCAACCGCCTGGAGGTTGGCGAGACGGTCACCGTCATCGGCACCGTCTGGGAGACCCGAGCGCGCCGCGCACGCAACAACCAGTCGATCGTGCAGTCGATCATCAGCGACGGGACGGGCAATATCCAGGCGACCTGGTTCAACCAGCCGTGGCTCGCTCAGAAGCTGCCGGCCGGCGCGCATATCGTCCTCAGCGGGACGGTGGACCACTATCTGGGACGCAAGGTCTTCAACTCGCCAGAGTGGGAGGAGCTGTCGGAAGAGCTGATGCACACCGGGCGCATCGTTCCCGCCTACCCGCTGACGAAAGGGCTGAACGCCGGCAAGATGCGCGACTTGATGAAGCGGGCTGTCGAAGAGTGGGCGCCTCGCGTGCCCGACCCACTGCCGGAGAGCGTACGCTCGCGGCAGCGGCTGCTGCGGCTGCCAGAGGCGCTGCTGCAGATCCATTTTCCCGATAGCGCCGAAGCGCTGCACGCGGCGCGGCGCCGGCTGGCCTTCGACGAGCTATTCCTGCTGCAGCTCGGCATGTTGGGCCAGCGCCGCACCTGGCAGGCCGAGCCGGCCATCCCACTGCCGCCGGCCCAGGAAAAGCTACAGCAGTTTCTCGACAGCCTGCCCTTCACCCTGACCGGCGCTCAGCAGCGGGTGGTGGGTGAAATTGCCGCCGATATGGGCCGGCCGGTGCCGATGAACCGCCTGCTGCAGGGCGACGTCGGCGCGGGCAAAACCGTGGTTGCTGCCGCCGCCATGGTCATTGCCGTGGCGGGCGGCACGCAGGCAGCGATGATGGCCCCCACGGAAATCCTCGCCGAGCAGCACTACCAGGGGCTGCACCGCCTGCTCTCGCCTCTGGGCATCCGCGTCAGCCTGCTCACGGGCAGCACGCCGGCGGCCGCGCGAGGGCAGATCTATGGCGGGCTGGCCGATGGCAGCGTAGACATCATCATCGGCACTCACGCTCTGATTCAGGAGAACGTGCAGTTCCACCGCCTGGCGCTGGCGGTTATCGACGAGCAGCACCGTTTTGGCGTGGACCAGCGCGCGGCGCTGCGCGACAAGGGCAACCCGGCTAACAATGGTCAGGGCGAGGCGCGCAATCCCCACCTGCTGGTGATGAGCGCGACGCCCATCCCGCGCTCCCTGGCGCTGTCCATGTATGGCGATCTCGACCTGTCGGTACTGGACGAGATGCCGCCCGGCCGGCAGGAAATCCGCACCCGCTGGATCCGCCCCAGCGAGCGCGAGCGGGCCTATGCCTTCGTGCGCGGTCAGGTGCAGCAGGGCCGGCAGGCCTACTTCATCTGCCCCCTGGTCGAAGAGTCGGACAAGATCGAGGCCAAAGCAGCCGTGGAGGAACACACACGCCTGCAGAAGGAGGTCTTCCCGGACCTGAAGCTTGGCCTGTTACACGGGCGCATGTCTGGCGCGGAAAAAGAAAGCGTCATGCGCGCCTTCTATCAGGGGGAAACCAATATCCTGGTTTCCACGTCGGTGATTGAAGTGGGCGTAGACGTGCCCAACAGCACCGTCATGGTTATCGAGGGAGCCAATCGCTTCGGTCTTGCCCAGCTACACCAGTTCCGCGGGCGCGTCGGGCGCGGCGAGCACCAGTCCTACTGTCTGCTCATCTCCGACAGTGGCAGCCCGGACGCCGAAGAGCGGTTGGAGGCGCTGGAACAGACCAACGACGGCTTCCAATTGGCCGAAAAGGATCTGGAGCTACGCGGCCCCGGCGAGTTCTTTGGTCGCCGCCAGAGCGGGATGCCGGAGCTGCGTCTGGCCTCCCTGCTGGACGTGAAGCTGCTGGAAGTGGCCCGGCGCGAGGCGCAGGCATTGTTCGCCGAAGACCCGGAGTTGGCGCAGCCGGAACACGAGCTGCTGCACGAGAAGGTGCAGGATTTCTGGAAGGACGCGGCAGACGTAAGCTGAGGAGGATCGACTAACATGTTCGTGCGTGCCCTCTACCCCGGCACCTTTGACCCCGTCCACTTTGGGCACCTGAACCTGATGACCCGTGCGGCGTCCATCTTTGAAGAGCTGGTCGTCGCGGTCTATGACCACGGCGTGCCGTCCAAGTCGCTGCTCTTCTCCGTCGACGAGCGCGTGCAGATGATCAAGGAGTCGCTCAACGGACCGGGCAACATCGTCGTGCGTTCCTATGGCGGGCTGACTGTCGATTTTGCCCAGGAGATCGGCGCCAAGGTCATCGTCCGCGGCCTGCGCGTCTTTTCCGACTTCGAATTCGAGTTCCGCATGGCCCTGGCTAACCAGCGTCTCGCCCCAGAGATCGAAGTAGTCACCTTCATCACCCGCGAAGAGCATACCTTCCTGAGCGGCACGACCGTGCGGGAGATCGCCAGCTTTGGCGGCGATGTAAGCAGTATGGTGCCCGACAACGTGGCGCGTGCGCTTTACCGTCGCTTCAACCAGGAGCATTCCAGTTACGAGCCGCCCGTTTCTTTGCGTGACTGACCGGCACACCGCTATAATCGCCGCCAGGTAGTGTGCCCGCCGCTGAACTCTATTTCCGGTTCAAGTTTTGGGGAAAGAGATGGACATTCAACATCTGGTAGATCGATTGGAGCAGGTTCTGAGCGCCAGCCGGCGAATTCCCTTTACCACGACCCTGCTGGTTGACGAAGAAGAGATCTTTAACATTGTCGACCAGTTGCGCGTGACCATCCCGGAAGAGGTGAAGCGGGCCAACCGGATGGAAGCGGAAAAAGAGCGTATACTGGCCCAGGCCAAGGAAGAGGCCGAGCGCATCCGCCAGCTGGCGCGGGAAGAGGCTGAGGAGCTGGTAAGGCGCGACGCTATCGTCAATTCCGCCCAGATTCGCGCCGATAATATCGTGGAGCGTGCGCGCCGCGACGCGGAGGCGTTGCGGCAGGAATCCGACATCTACGTGCTGGACGTGCTGGCCAAGCTGGAAGAAGATCTGCTGCGCTCGCTCTCCGTCGTGCGCAACGGCCTGCGCAAGATGCAGGCCGAACAGGCGGCAGCGGCAGAAACCGAAGTGGAAGCGCCCTAGCAGGCTGTTTCGCCTCCTGCTCAGTGTTCAATTAGCATCGCCTGCCCCACCTGCACAGCTTGACAGGGGCGGGCAGTGGGCTATAATTACTGGTCGCGGCCGACGTGCCGCTCGTTTTTTGTCAGCTAACGGCCCGGCGCACGGCCGCTGGGATATCGTGAAGGTGAGGTGCTATTATGGGTGCTGTCCCGAAGAAAAGAATCTCCAAGGCTCGCCGCGACCGTCGCCGGGCGCATGATGCGCTGACACAGCCCCATCTGGTTGTGTGCGAGGAGTGCGGTGAGATGAAGCGGCCGCACTACGTCTGCGAAGTCTGCGGGACCTACAAGGGCATTAAGGTCCTGCCGGGCGTCGAATCGTAGTTCCGGCCGGATCGGTAGACTCGGTCCAAAAGGTCGCCAGATAAGCGGCCTTTTGTCTTTATATATGGCCTGCAACTAGGGTGTGACTACCGCATATCTCTTTCCCGGGCAGGGATCGCAGCACGTGGGCATGGGTCGCGCGCTTTATGAGCGCGAGCCGGCTGCACGTGCTGTTTTTGATCAGGCAGACCGGCTGTTGGGTTTTCCTCTTTCAACCCTTTGCTTTGAGGGACCGGCGGATGAGCTGACCGATACTGTGAACCAGCAGCCGGCGCTCTTCGTGACCGGCGTGGCGGCGTGGCGCGTCATCCAGGAACAGGGCCCGGACTTATGGCCGTCTGCCGCCTATTTCGCGGGCCACAGTCTGGGCGAGTTTACGGCGCTGGCGGCGGCGGGCAGCCTGTCGTTTGCCGACGGGCTGGCCCTGGTGCGGCGCCGTGGCGAGCTGATGAAGCAGGCCGGCGAGACGGCGCCAGGGGCGATGGCGGCTATTCTCGGCCTCGATAGCGAGCTGGTCGCCGCCATATGCCAGACGGCTCAGGTCGAGAGCGGCGCCGTCGTGCAGCTCGCCAATGACAATTGCCCCGGACAGGTGGTAATCAGCGGAGATAGCGGCGCGCTGGCGCTGGCGATGGAGCTGCTGCAGCAGGCGGGCGCCCGAAAGGTCGTCCCGCTGCCCATCACCATCGCCGCCCACTCCCCGCTGATGGCAACGGCAGCCGCCGAGTTTGCCGAGGCCGTTGCTGCCACGCCGCTGGGGCCGCCCAGCGCGCCTGTCATCGGTAACACCAGCGCCCGCCCCCTGACCACGCCAGACGCGATTCGCGAAGAGCTGATTGCGCAGCTCACGGGCAGCGTGCGCTGGACAGAGTCGATGCGCTACTTGCGGGAACAAGGTGTAGATCATTTTGTCGAGGTGGGACCGGGCGACGTGCTGACAGGGCTGATGAAACGGATCGACAGGCAGGCCGGTCGCCAGGCGTTCATGCCCGCCCCGGCCGAGACCGGATCGTAGCGCAGGTTGTCGCGTTCCTGCGCAGGGTAAAGGCTGTTCAGAAAGGAGAAGAGGTTGTGAGCGAACAACTGCTTGCCGGTAAGGTCGCGCTGGTCACCGGCGCTTCGGGGGGGATTGGCGGGGCGATTGCTGTCGATCTGGCGGCCAACGGCGCCCGCGTCGTCGCCCATTACGGGCACAGTGCAGAGCCGGCCCAGGAAGTCGTGGCGCGCATCGTCGCTGCCGGAGGCGAGGCCGTGGCGCTGCAGGCCGACGTCAGGCAGCTTGAGGCTGCCCAGGATCTGGTCAACGCCACCCTCGAGCAGTTTGGGCAGATCGACATT